>Ga0194119_10000915_pt1 | contig 55260 bp, 63 predicted proteins | sample TA2MahC100mmetaG_FD_148620 | JGI IMG/M metagenome (GOLD analysis project Ga0194119, IMG submission 148620) | Freshwater microbial communities from Lake Tanganyika, Tanzania - TA2015018 Mahale Deep Cast 100m | ecosystem: Environmental > Aquatic > Freshwater > Lake | place: Tanzania: Lake... | reverse complement strand
GGCCCGAACTCCCCAAGGGTCGAAAGGACAAGGACAAGATCCTCAAGGATGAGTTCAAGAAGGCCCTCGAGGCGACCGCCGAAGCCGTGGGCCACGAGGCATCCACGTTGCGGACCCAGTACCTCGTGCCGGGGCTCGAGGATGCCTTCATGAAGGACGGCACCGTCATCGACAATCTGAAAGATGCGTCGGTCGAGCGCGTGGTCACTGCATGGTTCCAACGAGTGGCAACCAAGACTCAAGGCGAACGGGAGGAGGCAGAGGCGGAACGGCTGGTGCGGCAGAGCCCGTCGAAGAAGCCATCTCGGGACGACAGCAAGCGGGAGCGCATGAAAGTGCAGGACGATCCGGATGTCGATGGGAAAGACAAGGATCTGTCCTTGAACTACAAGGATACGGGAGGTTGAGACCCCCAACCTTGTGTGGCTGGGTAAAGTCCCGCTCCGGAGTTTCAGGCTGGCGGCCCTAACTCCAAACCCCCAGAAACTTCATCTCGGTTTTGGATAGTCTGTCTATACCGGGCCCATATCAGCGAAAGGGTCTGCCGTCTTCGGGCCCGCCCGCGCTCAGACCCCACCGCTTCCGGAGGAAGGATTCCATGACTACCCCACACCTGACCCGGCTTGGTGCCCGCGCAGTCACCTCCGACCTGGATCGCATCGCGGCCCTGTTCCAGGAGCAGCACGCGGTCCTCGGCATCCCCGAGGAGTACGCGCTCCGGTTCGCCTACTACTGTGACGCGATGTCCGACCACGTCGAGAAGCACGCGGTCAAGCTCGCCGAGGCCGAGGAGAAGGCGGACGGTGAGGAAGTCGCGGCGGAGGAGGGGGACAAGGAAGCCTCGGCCAAGACCGCTGCCAAGAAGGCGGAAGCTCCGGTCGAGGACAAGAAGTCGGCCAAGAAGGGTGAGGCCGAGGACAAGGTTGAGGACAAGAAGTCCTCCAAGAAGAAGGGTGAGGCGGACGCCAGGGCGGAAGTCGAGGCGAAGAAGGCTCGTGGCAAGAAGGCCCAGGAAGATGAGACGGGTCTTTCTGTGGACCACGGCGAGTCCGGCTTCGACGCCAACGCCATCGGCGACCTGAAGTCCGGCCCCCAGGAGATCATCACCCCGCCGGTCGAGTCCTGGATGGCCGGGCACTTCTCCCAGGTGAACTTCCAGCAGCTTCGCGACAAGCAGCAGGATGGGGACATCGGGTTCTTCGTCTCCGCCAGCAAGGCTCGCCTCCGTCGCCTGGCGGCGATGTCGGCCCTCTCCGACCTGGCCGACGTTCTCACGATGCTCCACGCGAAGCTCGCGGCCTCGGACATGACCGAGATCAAGGCTCTGGCTGGCGACGTGAAGAAGCAGTCCGAGGCGGTCAGCAAGCTCCGCGACCTGTCGCTCGTCCAGCAGGCGACCGGCATCGTCGAGTCCGATGTGGTGGTCGCGACCGACAAGGTTGTGCAGGCCGTCACCGAGCAGATCCCCTACCTGAAGGAAGTCGTGGCCGGTGTGGACGGCTCGTCCCCCGTGGCTCTCCTCGAGTTCCAGAAGATGGTGGGCGGAGGCTCCCTCAAGGAACTGGTGGCCCTCGGCGCGTCCATCGTCGCTGACGCGGTGAAGGGACTCGGCAAGAAGGAGGACGCCGCCAAGGAAGCCTCCAAGAAGGCCGAGGAGAAGGCCGAGGAGACCAAGGAAGCCTCCAAGACGGCCGAGGAGGTCGAGGAGGTCGAGGAGGTCGAGGAGGTCGAGGAGGTCGAGTCCAAGGAAGCCTCCAACAAGACGGCCGAGGAAGAGGTCGAGGAAGTCGAAGAGGAGGAGGTCGAGAAGACCGCCTTCGCCCAGAAGTACGGCTACGACCTGTTCGCCCGCTGAAGGGAGCAACGTTGACCAACCGTTCTGCCGGTGCTGACTACCAGGCCCTCGCGGCCGAGTTCCGTGTGGGGGATCGCGTGATCCCCTACGGGGCGAGCCGTGACCTTGCGGGTCGCGTGGTAGCGGTGTGGCCGGGCATCGGGATGGTGGACGTGGAGTTCCCGCAGGGTGCGAAGCGGTACGGAGTGGAGGAGCTTCAGCGCCTCAACCATGAGGGCGAGCCCAATCCTCCGCACGACGGCTACGTGCCTGGTGGTGCGGGAACGGTGTCTGTCCCTGGGGGACCTGTCGCACAGGCCCAGGTTCAGCACAAGCCTTCCCCGGTGTCCGTGGACCGTGTTGCCCATGCGTTCGTGAAGCAGGCGCTCTACTGGGCGGCTGCTGACCGTCGCTACAAGGCCACCGCCGAAGAACTCGAATCGGGCCACTACAACTGCCCGAAGTGCAAGAAGGCGGCTCTCAAGCGAGCCATCTACCGTCGGATGAAGGGCAAGAGCGAGCGGCTGTACGGCTGCCCCTCCTGTCTGTTCCTCATCGAGCGGGACTCCATCCTTGGGGACAAGGCGTAGCCATGGCATTCCTCCGAACTGCTAACGCTATCGTCCTTCACCCCCGGGCCACCCCGGGTGGCTGGACGAAGGTCCGCACGGCGGCCAAGGTCAACGGGCAACCGAACCAGAACCTCGCGGCTCAAGCCTCCGAGATTCTGGGTCATGCCTTCAACCCCGAGCAGTACCTGTTGAGCCACTGCACCCTGGTGGCTTCGGTCGATGCGATCGAAGTTCTGGGTGTGAAGCTCGGCTCCGTCAAGGACGGCAACCGCCGCATCCACCGGAAGTTCGCGGACTACCGGGTCACGGCGGAGACGGACAAGTACATCAACAACAACCTGGACTGCTTCTCCCGCCAGGTCTTGTTGAAGTCCTACCGGACGCTCATCGGGGCCCAGAACTTCCTCGAGCACGTTCAGGTGGAGGATCTCTCCAAGGGTCGGGTCATCGACGCGGTTGCCCGCGACATCGGCGACTCCATCTATGTGGACATCCTCGTCGCCACCGACCGCAAGCACGCGGACCTGGTGGCCGACATCGAGAGCGGGCGACTGGGCACGCTCTCGATGGGCTGCTCGGTGGAGTTCACCACCTGTACGCAGTGCGGCAACGTTGCGGTCGATGAGACCGAACTGTGCGACCACATCAAGTACGCCAAGGGGAACGTGTTCCTCGACGAGCGTGGTCGTCGTCACCGCATCGCCGAACTCTGTGGGCATCACTCCGAGGATCCGACGGGCGGTGTGACCTTCATCGAGGCTTCGTGGGTCGCCTCTCCGGCGTTCACGGGTGCGGTGATGCGGAACATCATCTCCCCCGAGGCGCTCAACGCTCGGACCGCGAACAAGCTGCAGGAAGTCCTCTCCTCTCCCCCGCCACAGTGGGTGAACGGTTCGGATGTCCGCGTCAAGGCCGCATCCGAGGCCGAAGTGCTGGTTCAAGATCGAGCGGTGGTCGGGAAAGTCTCTGACCGCCGGGCGCAGTTCGATGGTGGTGAGGAGGGTGGTGGTGAGGCCGAAGCCGCACCGTCTCCGGCTCCTCCTACCAAGTTCGATGAGTTGGAGGATCGCATCCTCTCAACCATCATGGAGCGGATCGAGAAGAAGGTGTCGGACGAGGTTGCGAAGAAGGACCGGAAGCCCTCTCCCGAGGACTCCACCGCGCACCTCAACGACAACGTTCAGGTGGCCCATGCAACCCGGGTTGCTCGTACCGCCTATGCAGCTTCCGTGATGGCGATGATCCGGACCGCATCTTCGGATGCGGACCTGGTCAACAAGATCGCCATCCTGGATGAGTCCTTCGGGGTCAAGGCCCCGGTGGGCGTGTACCGTGCGGCTCTGACCGTGGGGCCTTTGTCCAAGTTCAGTTCGACCGAGACCTTTCTCACCGCATGTCGGGATGCGATGGGCCGGGCCCTCGGATTGTCCGAGGGTCGGGCTCTGCTCCGACTTGGTCGGATCCTCACCAACGCGGAAGGCGTTGCCAACCGCAATTCCACCCCCGAAAAGAACAGGAGATGACGATGAATCGTCAACGCATGACATGGGGCGGGAAGTCGGCCACCGGCCCCGTCCTTCCCGTTGAGGAAGCTGCTCGCAAGGCTGCTGAGGCCAAGCGTGCGTCCGCTCACCCCCAGACCCCCGACGAGGGGATCACCCACCCGGCTGGCTACCCGGACCCGACGCAGCCCGCTGCCTACGAGAACGGTGACACGTCCTCGTGGGCCGAGGATCCGCACCCCGGTCCGTACCGCACCAGCCCGGCTCCCGCCGTCCCCGTGGACGACGGTGGCTACAAGCACCCGGCCACCCAGCCTGGCGCTCCGGCCAAGAACGCTTCCGACCTCCGCGCGGCGGTCGAGCACAAGGCCGCCAAGTGCCTCCGCATCGCTTCCGCGATGCTCGGCTCCGAGATCACGGCAGCGGCCGAGGCCGGCGACAAGATCGCGACCGGCATGATCGAGGACCAGGCCCTCGACTTCATGGATCTCCCCGATGCCCGTCTCGCGGCGACCCTCCGTCGTCTCGAGGCCGCGAAGGAAGACCCCGAGAGCCTGCTCCGCAAGATGCTCGCGAGCGAGGACGGCGAGGAGGAGGTCGAGGAGGAGGAAGAGGTCGAGGAGACCGCCTCCAAGAAGGCTTCCGACGACAAGATGGGCGAGGTCATGTCGATGCTGGCTGCCCTCCAGGCGCAGTTGGCTGAGATGAAGGCTGGCACCGGCCACAAGGCCGAGGCCCCCGTCGATGCCGAGGAGGCGATGCTCGCCGAGATGATGGCCGAGGAAGCCAAGGTGGCTGAGGCCCCCGTGGACGCCGAGGCCGAAGCCGAGGCGATGCTCCAGGCCATGCTCGCGGAGCAGGCGGCTCCGGTGGCCCAGGCCGCTCCGGTCGAGGCCGGCAAGTCCCTCGCCCAGTACCTCGAGGACGACATGGACATCTCCATGGACTCCCTCGACGACCCCATGGGCCTGCTCGGTGACCCGATGCTCCAGGGCGGTGACGACGAGATCCTCGCGTCGCTGTTCGCCTCGGACGTGAAGGTCGCCAAGAAGGCCGAGGACGAGGAAGAGGTCGAGGACGAGGGCGACGACGCCGCCGAGGGTGAGGACGAGGAGATCGAGGACGAGGCTGCCGAGGAGGATGCGGGCAAGAAGGCCGCCGTCGCCAAGGCCGCTTCCGCGAACCTCCGTCCCCAGCCGAAGAAGGCCAACGCCGGTGCCAAGACCGTCGGTACGCAGGTTCGTACCGCCGGGGCTCGTGCCGACATCGCCGAACTCTCGAAGATTTGGGAGTCCGCTCCCGATGTCAGCGGGGCGTTCAAGGGCTGATCTGATTCGACTCGGAGGGGGCAAGTTCCCCTCCGAGTCGAGTTCCGGGGTTTCCGAACGAACTTCAAACCTTCGCCAAGAAACCTTCGATAAAGACCCTATAAATCAGACCCTATAGACGAGAAGGTTGGTCAGGAATCCGCCTGCCCACCAGAACCGTTCCACCACTTCCTGTAAACAAAGAGCGAGGCACACATGCCAATGCTTGGACAGGCGAGCGGCGGGTTCACGGAGTCCTCATCGGCCCTCCGGATTCTCCACGTTGGTGTTCGCAACACCGTGGGCATCCTGACCGACGATGCGTTCACCCAGACCAACCCCCCCATCGTCACGACCACTTCCACCATCTCGGACAAGGTCGACACCTCGGTGCTCGGCGTTCTCTCCGGCTCGGTGGCCTTCACCCGTCCCGACCAGGGCTCGAACTACATCGGCGGCAACGCTGAGTCGCTCGCGTCCGCTCTTCTCGAGACGTATGTTCGTCCCCTCGGGTTGTTCATCAACTCGGCGGCGGGCAACGCCTACGAGAACCAGCCCGCAGCGGCCTCGGGCAAGGGTCCCTACGTCTCGGCGCAGGGCACCTACGGCAACCAGTTGTACGAGACCCAGGCTCTCGCAGCGGTTGCGGGCATCGCCCAGGGCGATGACCTCCGGTACACCGTCGGCCAGGAACTCGTTGCCTCGCGCAACGGCTACCTGATGCCCCGCACGGCCATCAACACCGCCGGTGCCGCCGTCGTCTCTCTCGACGCCGCCACCATCACCGCCGAAGTCGAGCACGGGCTCACGGCATCCACCACCATCGGCATCCTCAAGATGCCTGCGGACTCGATCCGGAACGAGATCGTGTTCGATCAGCGGATCTGAGGAGGAACCCATGACTGGTGCATCAAACGCCGTCAAGGCGAAGATCATCGGCGACTACATCAAGACCCCCCAGGGTCGTGCGAAGCTCGCCGCTTCCATGACGCAGCCTCTCCGGCTGCGCCGCGACTACACCGCCGTCGGCCGCAAGACCTTCCTGGTCGAGCAGCTTCCGGACGGTGCGCTCCCGATCTACGACAAGGATCCGGACGTGACCGCCTACGTGGTCGGTGAGGAGGGGGAGAACATCCTCGCCATCACCAAGCCGCGTCGCGTGATCTTCCCCCTCTTCGAGATCGCCTCGAACCCCGAGATCCCCCTCACCCAGATCAAGGAGCGTCGCTACGATCTCATCGAGCGCGCCCAGGATCTCGGTCGGGCCCAGATCCAGGCGGCCGAGGACGAGCGCGTGTTCGCGGTTCTCGATGCCATCGCCACGAACGGGTTCGACTCGATCGCTGGTGGTGAGAACCCGGACGTTCCCGTCGTCGCCCCGGTCTCCGGTGCGGTCCTCGCGGATGCGTTCGCCCTCATCGAGCGTCACGACCTCCGGGTCGCTCGCGTGTTCATGAACGCCCGGGACTACGCGGACCTCCGCAAGTTCGGTCGCGACATCCTGGACATCGAGTCGCAGCGTGACCTGCTCAAGACCGGTCTGATGGCGAACCTCTGGGGAGCCCAGATCATCGTCAGCCGTCTCGTCCCGGTCGGCACCGTGTACGTCTGCTGTGAGCCCGAGATGTTCGGCCGGATCCCCGTCCGCACCGAACTCACGGTCCTCTCCGCCGACGACCCGAAGGCGCGGACCATTGGGTTCAGCATCTTCGAGAATCTCGGCATCGGGGCGTACAATCCGAAGGGGTTGACCCGGCTCACGATCACTCGGTAGTCGGTCGTAAGGCGGGTTCCCCGCCCACAACCCAAGGGGTCCGTTGATTCAGTTCAACGGACCCCTTGTCGTTTCACAATCCGTCGGGTAGATTCTCAAAGAACCCTCTCGCGGATAGTGTATGACCACCCCCTCCGACCCTGCGCTCCCGTGTACGTCTGTTGCGACAAACGGACGGCGGCGCACATGCAACACTTGTCGGGAGACGTTCTACCTCCCCCCTGACGAGCAGAACATCCGGTGTCCCGCATGTAGGGAGAAGTCGCGGCACAAGCTCTGCCGCAAGTGTCAGTCCCCTTACCGGGACGCATCTGACAAGAACACACGTCGATACTGTGACGTGTGTCAGCCCCCAGCAACCGCTGTGCGGGTGGGCATCTCCGAGTCCAAGGACGTAGATCGTAGGGGACGAGTCCGTCGGGGTGAGGGGGGCCGAGCGGACGACCTTCGGACGATGACAGCGGGCACGAACTCGTGGTGGGGTCGAGTAGGCGAACTCCTATACATCCACCTGTTCCCCTCAGCTTCTGATGTGGTGGCCGAGTATGGCAATCGAGCCCCGTTTGATGCACAGCATCCCGAGCACGGACGGGTCAACGTAAAGACGGCGGGGCAATATCAGACATCGCATGGGCTCCCCGCATGGAAGTTCCAGATCGAGGGGGTGCGAGAGAACTGTGATCATGCTTTTTTCATTGGACTTGACCCCGAACGCACGAAGGTGCTGCGTGCTTGGCTTGTCCCCGTGACTTTCCTCCCCGAACGTCTCAAGGTGATGTCCCCTGCATCACGGGAGTACACCCTCGGACACGAGGTCTCTGATGGGGAGGTGCTACTCCTTGACCGAAAACTCCAAACTCTTCGATCTGCACAGCAAGCACCCCCCGAAGAAGCTACCCCTCGGGTGGACTATGACCGGATTGTCTTGGGGAAGATCGGGGAGGCCATCTACCGTAGGCTTCACCCAGACGCACACCACGAATCCGCCATAGATCCGACCGCCACCTACGACTTCAAGGACGTAGGTGGGGAGACCATCAACGTGCGTGTTCGGAGATGGTCCGAACGGGAGAGTGGGCCGAACCGCTGGACGTTCTTCCGGTCACCAGGATGTACTGCCGATACCTACTACTTCATTGGGGTTGATCGAACGGCACAGGAGGTGCAGGCCGTGTACCGTGTCCCTGCCGTGGACATGCCCGCGCACGGCCTCTCTGTTTCGGTGGGTGGCCCTTCCAAGTGGGATGCTTACCGTGTCCCCTTGGACCTCCCATGTGCTGTCACGACGTTCGTGGGGGTGTCCGATCTGGAGGCTGTCCACATCGAGATCGCCGGGCTGACGGAAGCCCTTGTGGCGGGTATGTCCGAGGCAGAACGGGACGTGCTCGTTCGACGGGCGATGGCGTATCATCGAGTGCTCGGGTTCCCCTATCCGAGCATCCCCTCAGACAAGCACCTGTTGAGTGACATCGCTCGACTCAACGAGTATCGGGCGGAGGGTCGAACCCTCAAACCGGATCCTGTGGGGCTGGGGTTGTGCTCGGCCTACATGCCCCACAGGTTCAACACCCGGAACTCGGATGCCGACTTCTCCGCGTTGGGGGCGTTTGCGGATGATGGCCGCTTCTTGAAGGCACTTCGGTTCAGTCTTCGTGGGAAGAAACCTGGACTCACGGCGGGGCATGTCCGTTCGGCTCTCACTGCACTGAATCGGACTCCTGCGTGTTTCCGTCCGGCCGTCGCTCGGGCACTCATGGACAAGTGGTGTCCCATTGGCGGGGTGGTGTTTGATCCCTGTGCTGGATGGGGCGGTCGAATGGTTGGTGCTCTATCTTCAGGGCGTGGCTACATCGGGGTGGAGCCTGTGACGAAAACGCACGCCTGCCTCTACCAACTGGGGATGCGGGTGTGTGAGACGGCGGGCCTCGACCGGGGTTTGGTGCGTCTCATCCACGCGGAGATTCAGAGTGCTGATCTCACTGGGATTTCGGCAGACTTTGCGTTGACATCCCCTCCTTTCTGGACGAAGGAGGTGTACGGGGAGGGGGCCCGAGAGAGTCTGGGGGTGGGTGCTTGGCGGGAGTTCTTCCTTCGACCGATGTTTCGTCGGGTAGCAGGGGTGCTACAACCCGGTGCTCACTTCGCGGTGCATGTCGCGGATGTCCGGGACGGGGGCAAGGTGGTTCCTTTGGAACAGATCACGGTCGATGATGGGACGGGCTCGGGGTTTGTTCTTGCGGAGACGTGGCGAATGCAGAAGGGGTCATTCGGGGAACAAGCCAAAGACCGATCCGATCCCATCTTCGTGTTCCGCAAGGCGAAGTAGACGGCGCATCCGCATCCCCGAGGAGCTTCGGGAAGTCCACGTCCTCGTTCAGCGAGCGAACCCCACGCTCCAAAGCCTCACTGACTTCAGGGTCGAGCGAGATGCCGACCAGGCTGAGCTTGTCCGCCTTGAGTCGCCGAACGATGACGTTTCCGCATCCTGAAGCACAGGCATCGAGCGTTCCCGCCACGCAGTGCCGGAAGGCAGGGTCTTCGAGGGTCTGTATGTCTGCGATGAGGCTCTGGGCCCAGGTTTTCCACTCGTTCGTCCGGTTGGTCCAGTGTTGCTTGGCTTGGCGGCGATCCATCCGAAGTCGAGTCCTCCCCTCATGCTCTACCTACGCACACGGTCGGTCTAAACGGAACCCCTTCCGCGTAGGGAGGGCAGGAGGCATATCCGATGATCAAGAAGCGGAACGCGCACGAGTCCTTTCTGGGTTCCCCACACAACACCGTCATCCACCTGACCGACCACAACAAGGGGGACGGCCAACTTCGACTCGAAGGGGTCGGCCCCTCTTGGTACGTCCAGGACCATGTGTCGCCGGGCTCCCCGTCCTGGTACTACAACCGAGGCCACTACGAGTGGGACCAGTACAAGGTCATCGGCCGAGCCTCCCCCGAGTACGAGATGTGCTTCGGCCTCCGGGTCGGCGAGGACGGCCACGTCCGCCCCTCCTCCGTGAAGACCGCGACCATCTTCAAGACGAAGGAGGAGGCGTCTGAGATGGTCGAGAAGTGGCTCGCCGATGGTGGCCCCAGCCTCGCCCTCGAGCACCCCAATGAGACGGCCGCGAGGGCTCGCATCGAGCGTTCCGCCTACTCGTACAGCAAGATCGTGCGGCTCCTCTCAGGGCTGACCGATGACGACCTCCGGAAGCTCTCCGAGTCCTCCCTGAAGCAGATCGCGAAGCGGGAGGAGAACGCCGCCAAGGAACTTCTCAAGGCCGAGGCGAAGCGCCTGAAGGCGGAGGAGAAAGCCCGTCTGGCTGCCGAGAAGGAGGCCAAGAAGAAGGCCGCCGTCGAGGCCAAGGCTCTGAAGGACGCCGAGAAGGCTCGCAAGCAGGCGGAGCGGGAGGCCAAGCAAGCGGCTGCGGCGGCCAAGAAGGCGGCCAAGGAGGCCAAGAACGAGCCCCTGGCCGCGTCGGCTTGATGGGAAAGTTGGGTCCGCCGGGTTCAGATTTCTCGTGCCCGGCGTAGAGTAGGGTGTCCGAGAGGACTGGTGGGCCTGCCTGAAGGTACGGCAGGTAATATCGAAGACAGTGTCCTGTGGCTACGCACATCGCATGGAGCAGCATCGAGCTTCTCCACAACGTCGTTCGCACGCTCAATCACCTCGCCGCCCTGACTCCCGAAGAGGGCGGTGCTCCACTCCCCAAGGTGCTCTACAAGGCGAAGGTCAAGCTCCACGGGACGAATTGTGCCGTGCAGGTTCACGCCGATGGCATCGTGACCCAGAGCCGGGAGACCATCCTCACGCCTGAGGCCGACCTCAAGGGCTTCTCGAAGTGGGCTCATCTCCACGAGGCGGCGTTCCGGAAGCTCCCTGCGGGCTTCACGGTGTTCGGTGAGTGGTGTGGCCCCGGTGTCGAGCCGGGGATGGCCATCTCCGCTCTCCCCGGCAAGCTCTTCGCCGTGTTCGCCATCCAGGTGGGGGACGGCGAGGGAGCCGTGGTCGTCACCGACCCGATGGAGATCGCGTCCTACGTCAACCCGCACGTCATCCCGGGCGTCTACGTGCTCCCGTGGATGGACGGGGTTCACTTCTGGCTCGACTACGCCAACGAGGGAAGCCTTCAGGTCGCTGCCGACCTCCTCAACGGGGTTGTGGAAGCGGTCGAGAAGGAGGACCCGTGGGTGAAGGCTGCCTTCGGCGTCACGGGCATGGGGGAGGGCGTGGTGCTCTACCCGGTGTCGGTCGCCAATGGTCGTATGCCTGAGAGGCTCGCTCGGCTCATGTTCAAGGCCAAGGGCGAGAAGCACCGCACGACGCGGGTGAAGGAGGCCGTCCAGGTGGCCCCCGAGGTGGTCACGTCGGTCGGAGGGTTCGTGGGCCTGATGGTCACGGATGCCCGGCTCGGGCAGGGCCTCACCGTTGCGTGTGGTGACATCAAGGACCCGAAGCTCACGGGCAAGTTCCTCCAGTGGGTCACGGCGGACGTGAAGAAGGAGTCGGAGGCTGAGCTTGAGGCTTCCGGGCTCGTGTGGAACCAGGTCGAAAAGGCGGTCCAGACGAGGGCTCGGGAGTGGTTCCTGGCTCGATAGAGGTTTGATAGGGCTCCTGTGGATGAGAAGTCATCCACTGGAGCCCTCATGTCGAATCTCCGTTCCGCCGTGATCCGTCTTGCCCACCAGAACCCATCGCTCAGGGCTCATTTGTTGCCCTTGGTGAAGCAGGCTCGGGGCGAGATGGACACCCTCATCGAGAACGACAAGGTGCGGGTCACATGGGCCGACCACCCGGACAACCGCATGGAAGTCCAGGAGATGCCTGGGAAGCCTGTGAAGCGGCGGCTGCGGAAGCGGACGTACAACACGGGCCAGTACGTCCAGTGGTTCCACCCCGGGAGTGCGTTCCTGATGGAGAACATCAAGAACGACGCGAAGCTGTCGAGCGGGATGGGGTTCGACCAGGTGGTGTCTGCGATGGACAAGGCGTTGGAGGACGCCAAGGACCGTCTCATCGCCGAGTCGTTGGAACTGGTCGAGAAGTACCCCCGTGAGAAGTACCCTCATGCGGCCTACCAGGTCTACTCCGAGGCGGACTTCACGAAGCTGGGCTTCCCACGGTCCATCGTGTGGAACGACGAGGTTAGCTTCCTCGAAGTTGAGCCTGCCAATTACAAGCCCGTGCAGTTCCGAGGCAAGGACTTCGGCGGGACCGCCAAGTGGAACGAGTTCAAGTTCTACGCGGACAAGGACGACGATGAGTTCATGCGGCAGACAGAAGGCATGCAGGCGTTCTACAAGTCCCTGTCCGCCGGTGGGGCTCGCAAGTTGTTCAAGTTGCTGAAGGCAGATCCCGAGGCCGTGAAAGCCATGAACGAAAGCCAGTTCAAGGACTTTCTGAACAGGAACAAGATCGGCTACGACTACGTCCCAACCGTTTGGCGGTAAAGAGGCAATGCGCCTCCCAAAGCATGGGAGGCAGGCATGTCCAAGAGAGCGTCGCTGGTCTTCTTCTACTTCGGCGAGGAGAGCTACGTGAACCGCCTCGCGCAGGAGACGGTTCCTCTGAAGCTCGCGCTGGAGGGCTACGACAAGGCGGTCCTCCTCCATCACGCCACCAGCATGGGCCCCTTCCAGGTGTCGGATGCGGACGCGAAGCACGCGGACGTGGTGGACATCCCGACCAAGGAGAACCTGGTCAAGCACCTCAACGACCTCGGGGCCCAGGGCTTCGAGGTGGACCTGTACGTGTTCTCCCACGGGTGGAACAAGAAGTTCCGGGTGTCGAACGGCACCTACGGGGACAACGGCTCCGTGTCGGCGTCGTACATCGAGGCGAACGTCAAGTACCCGTGCCTCCGGGCGGTGTGGCAGTGCAACTGCTACGGCTCGACGATGAACCCGACCTGGATGAAGCTGGGAGCCAAGGCGGCGGCGGGAAGCCGGTTCGTGAACTTCTACCCGACTCGCTTCAAGGGCTTCATGGACGCCTGGAAGAAGGGGGCCACCTTCTCCGAGGCGCTGACGACCTCGGACACGGCCATCGTTCGCACACCGGTCCACATCTACCTGGTGGCGGACGCGGCGGTACGGGTCAAGGAGTGGGGCGGCACGTTGGTCACCGCCACACAGGTGCTCGGGAACAACGAGCCCGCCGAGAACTACTTCCGCGAGTGTTGGATCGGTTCTGACTGGCAAGCCGGGAAGTCCGGCAAGCAGAACGCCAACTACTCCTCGTTCATGGTTGTGGCGGGAGACCGCACTCTCAAGCGGTAGTCCCTGTCGTTGTTTCGTCTATACGCCCCGAGGCAGAGAGAGGACACGCCATGCCTGCATTCGACCTACAGCGCGCCGAGGAGTTGTTCCAGGACATCCTCGACGAGCATGCGGCTCTCTCGGTTGAGGCCAAGGGGTTCGGGCTTCGTCTGGCGGCCCTCCCCCGTGGGTTGATGCCTCTGGCGGATGCACAGCGGGTCGTGGTGGACTTCACGTCCAACACGACGAAGCTCCGCACGTTCTTGGGCACCCTCTACGGCGTGCGGGACATCCCTTCGGAACTGAGGGATGACATGGGGGCCTTGCAGGCGAAGGCGGCCAAGGCACTCAAGAAGTTCGAGGACGATCTGAAGCAGGCCCAGGATGCCATCGCCAAGTACGAGGATCTCCTCGTGGGCGAGCACTTCCAGGAGGCGTTCGAGGCGGTGCGTCATGCCGTGCTCGACTTCGACCTGGCCGACGACGTGGACATCGACTTCAAGACGGACCTGTCCCTGGACACGAACCCGGCCTACGGGGTGGGTTCGGTCATCCTCAAGAAGGGGACCGCGAAGGCGTATGTGCTGACGATCGGCTACCGCGCCGTGGACGACTTCTACTGGGGCAGCATCGAGTCCGGGAAGCGGTACAAGACGTTCAAGAACATCGTCACCAAGACGGGGCGCACGAAGCTCCCCAAGTTCGTCCGGGAGTTGGTCGAGCAGGTGAAGGCGCTCGACGACACGGATGCGACTGGGGTGTTCCGCTCGCGGAAGAAGGTCGAACTGACCATCGAAGACCCGGCCCAGGTCGCGGCCGAGTTGACGCAGTTGATCGAAGCGCACCTGAAGTCCGCCAAGACTGGGCTGAAGGAAGTGACTTGGGCGACACGGGTGGGCGTAGAGGGTGGCACCGGGTCGGGTGCCGTGGCGTTCAATGGGTGGGGCTGGGACTTCCCCGCGCCGATGAACGACGAGTTCTTGTCGTCCAAGTTCCGCTCTCTGGTCGCCGAGCGCGACCGGATGGCGGCTCCGTTCACGGTGACCACGGCCAAGGCCACCTGGCGGGTCACGCCTGTCGTTCAGAACTGGACGGTGACGCTTCGTGAGAACGGCCAGGGTTGGAGCGGCGTGAATGTCACGACCGAGGCCGACATCACCAAGCTGGTCGACACCAAGTTCCCCGAGCGAAGCAGCAACAAGCGGACGCTCGACCAATGGCGCACCATCGCTCGAGCACGCGGAATCGACCCCGCTCCGATGGGTCGGAGTCCGTCCCAAATCGAGCGGGCGCTCCAACTCCAGAACAAGGGCTTCAACTCGATCCGTCAGAGCTACACCCTGCGCTTCAACATGGTGAGGGAGTCGAGCCGTACCGCCGCACAGCGGGTCGCGGACGCCTACTTCCAGAACCGCACGGCGGGTGCATGCGGCTTCGACAACTACGTGGACGGTGCGGATCCGAAGAAGGCGTTCCGCGAGGCGGTCGAGGAGTCCCGCTACATGAAGGGCCACGACAGCTACTCGGGCACCATCAACGAGAAGCACAGCTACGAGATCCGCAGCCGCGACCCGATGACCCGGTCCCAGGCGTATGACTTCGCCCACAAGGACATGGACAAGAACGACAAGTGGGGCCCCGCCTTCGCTGTTCCGGTGACCGAGGAGCGGCTCCTCAAGGAGGAGAAGGTCACGGTCATCGTCGAGGCTCGAAACGATGCAGATGCCGTGCGACAGGGCACGCTTCGCATCAAGGCGACGGGACGCATCCCCCCCAAGGCGTCCGTGACGGTCGAGAAGGTCGTCGTCAAGAAGACCGGCGGTGGCCCCCGTGTCTCCACCTACGAAGTCACCGCCAACCGGAAGCAGGTGGTTCTGGGTGAAACCAAGGGCTGGCTGTTCTACGGCTACGCTTCCTGCTGATCTGGAGTTCCCATGACTACCCCGAGTGCCTCCCGCGTCGCAGCCCGGCATCTGGAAGCCATCCGCTTTCCGCCGATGCCACGCTCCTCCTACATCCCGACCCACATGCGGGACCAGGCTCGTCTCGTCCAGCCCGAGGGCACGGACCTCGCCATCTGGGTGTGGGAGGACGGTGACCGGTTCATGGGCATCGCCTTCCAGGGGAAGTCGGACAAGCCTCTGTGGCACTACCGCTTCCGGGATGATGCTGGGCGTCAGCGGGAGATCGATCAGACCATCGCCGCCCGCAAGTCCACGCTCAAGTACAAGGCCGACCGGCTCCAGGAGCGGAAGGACTTCCAGCACGACATCAAGGTCGGGGACATCTTCTACACCTCGTGGGGCTACGACCAGACCAACGTGGACTTCTTCGAGGTCACGGCGTTGAAGCCGAAGGCCGTCGTCGTCCGCGAAGTGGCCTCCAAGACCGTCCGCGAGGAGCGCGGGGCCGACTACGTGTCCGCCGTGCCCGGGGCCTACGTGGGGCCTCCGCAGACCAAGGTGCCGCAGATGGGCAACACCCTCAAGATCGAAGGGCATCACGCCAGCCGGTGGGACGGGAAGCCCAAGTACGAGACGGCCTCGGGCTTCGGTCACTGATGGCCGATCTACGGGCCAAGGTCGTCCGACTGGCGGCACAGCAGTCGCCAGGATCGCCCCTCCAGAGGGTGCTCCTGGCGGCGTTGTTCCCCTCGCTGTTCGACATCGGTGACCCCGTGTGGATCGAAATCCAGGGGCAACGCCTGGCGGGCCACATCCGAACCGTCGCCTTCGCCACCGGGAAGGTTCGCTACGCGGTGAAGGTCGAGTCTTCGACCTTCCGTGCCGTGGACTCGGTGTGGGTGAAGCCCCGCCCCGAGGGAGAGAAGGTCGAGTTCGCGTTCGACAACGAGGGCTGACTACCAGCGGTAGCCGTAGCCGCCGTAGCTGTAGGAACGGGCCGCCCGAGCCTTGGCCTCCTTCTCGGCCTTGGTGAGCGGGCGGAATTCCTGGGTGACGTAGTTGCCGCCGCCGCCCTCGGAACGATTGTCCCGGTTGTATTCGTCGTTTCCGACGATCTTGCCGCCCGAACCCCGAGTCCACTCGATCTTGCCGAGGAGCCCGAACAGGAGCTTGGCCATCGGGTAGGCGCGAGCGTGCTCGATGGCGTGGTTGTTCTCCGACACCGACCAGACCACCGTGCGGTCCGCGTTGCGGAGGGTGATGCAGCCGTCGCCGCAGTCGAACTGGGCATCACCCGTGAGGGCGATGAGGTTCAAGTCCTTCTTCTTCGGGGTGCGGAGCACGGTCTTCTCGGCCCAGGGCTTCGCCCCTTCCGCCACCGTGTAGAGGAGGTTGAACAGCCGGCTGTGCCGCGACAGGGCTTGCTCGGAGCCTTCCATCCCGAAACGGTCCATCCGACAGCCGCTGAACCGAGCCAGGGCTTCCTTCTCGGCCGAAGCGCGGTTGTCCCCACGCTTGCCCTTGGAGGCCGCCTTCATGGCCTCGAGGGCCTTCAGGGCGTCCGCGAGGTCGCGCTCTTGGGCGTCGTTGTGGGCCTTGATGAGCGTCTTGCGGAAAGCAGTCCACTCGGCCGTCGGGATGATGATCGAGCCGTGTTCCGATTCGTAGCAGGACATGTGGGTGTCTCCCTTACACCCCCTACTACGCACGGTCACCCGAGAACTGAACCTTACGGCCGTCCGAATTCGACGGGGAACTTGACCTCGCGCTCGAGACACAGCGGGATGACCCACCGAAGGTTGGAGATCACGGGGATCTTCCAGAGAGAGGAGATGTCGTGTCTCTCGATGGGCTCGTCCGTCGTGGACGCGGCCTCGAAGATCGCGTCGGTAGCGGTGTAGAAGAACCGAAGCTCGTAGTCTGGTCCCGTGAACGTGACCGCGTGATGCCACTTCTCGGCGGGCACATCGAGCCCCGTCTCCTCCTTGAACTCCCGCACCATCGCGGGGAGGAAGTCCTCCCCCGGCTCGAGCTTCCCACCCACCCCGTTCAGGAAGCCGGCCTGCCACGCGGGACGGTTCTTCCTGATGAGAAGGATGGTGCGAAGGTCGTCCGCAAAGGCGATCCCGACGACGTACTGGTACATCGTCAGGACTGTGGGAGGTGTGGAGCGACGAGTTGCTTCACCGCCGCGTAGCCACCCTGTGCGCCGGATTTCCGATCCACCACCTGACCTCCCACGAACAACAGCAACGTGGGCAGACCTGTGATCCCGTGTTCCCGGGCGAAGTCTGTGTACTTGCTCGCATCGAGCTTCACGACCTTCAGTACCCCAGCATGCTCCTTGGCCACTCGTTCGACTTGGGGCCACAGCACCTTGCACGGAGCGCACCAGTCGGCCCAGAAGTCCACCAACACGGGGACAGTGGACTCAAGAACCTCGGCTTGAAAGGTGTCGGGGGTGATGTCCACGGTGTCCTCGGGTAATACAGGGGGTGAGCTTCTTCGACCCTACCCAACCCCCAACACCTCCCGACGCCATCTGCTACTTCGATGGTGCGTGCGAGCCTGTGAACCCCGGCGGGACCGGCGGTTGGGGGTTTGTGATCCGGGACTTCACGGGGGTCGTGCTCAAGGAAGAGCACGGGCGCATCGCCGCTGGACCCAACACGACGAACAACGTGGCGGAGTACGTGGCGGCCGGGATGGCGGTCAGAGCCTACAAGGAACTCAACCGGCCCGGTCCGCTCTTGCTGCGGGGCGACTCGAAGCTGGTCGTGATGCAGATGCGCGGAGAGTGGCAGGCTCGCCAGGGGGCCTACATCCGCGTGCTGGAGAAGGTTCGGGCGGTGGTGGACACCTGTGCCTTCGAGATCCGGTGGGAGTGGGTGCCCCGAGAACAGAACAAGAGGGCGGACGCCCTCTCGAAGCTGGCCCTCGAGGAAGTGGGCATCACGCCCGCCGTCCGGAAGCGGTAGCGGTCAGAACGGGACCACCACGTCGTCCTTCGCCTTCGCCTTCGGAGAAGGGGCGGCCTTGACCTCGGGCTCGCCCGTCGGGAGGGTGACCGGGCCTTCCACCCGGACCGCCTCGCCGCTGTTGGCCCACACCACGTCCGCATAGCGACCCTGCACCTTGCGGCTGGTGAGGGCGATGCCGAAGCGGTCGTCCTGGGAGAAGAAGCAGAGGCCCACCTGACCCGTGGCGAGGATCTTGGCCCCCGAGTCGCGGACGGGGCGGGAGTTCCGCTGGCCCTCGACGAACTCGGCCCAGGTCAGCCCGTCGGGCTTGGTGACGTTGGCCGTCGCGTTGGAGGCGGCGGTGTAGTGGACGTGGCCCGAGGCGTCCTTGATGCCGATGCGGGCTTCCCCACGGAAGGAGTCCGAGCCTTCCCACACGACCACGCCCGCCGTCCCGACCGGGACCTTGCGGCCCTTGACCACCGTGACGGTGCGGCCCTTGGTCGGAGCCAGGGCGGAACGCTTGCAGTCCGCCTCGTACTGCTTGGCACGCTCCTCGGCCTCGTACTTCATGCGGGCCTCGTGGGCCGCCTTGGCCGCCGCTTCGACACGGGCCTTCCAGTCAGCGATGACCTGGGCGGGGGCGTCGATCTCGGCCTTGTAGTTCCAGCCGAACTCGGTGGTGCCGAGGTGGATGGTCTGGGTCGAACCGTCGTCGAGGAGGACGACGGCGTAGGACACGTCGTCCCACACGTCGGACATGATCCGCTCGACCTTCGAGTAGATGTCGAGGACGCGACCAACGTGCTCGGACTCATTCGCGACCACCACCACGGTGGTCTTGGTGGCGTCGTCCCACTTGCGGTCGATCTTGGTGAGGGCCATCGGATTCTCCTGTACCCTCACTACGCGGTCAGACCCCAGGGCTGAACCTCTGCGGGTGAGATTCTTCGCGGGGGCGCGTGCAGACCCACCGAAGTCCTCGTTCTGACCGGTGAAGGTCGACCCGAAACCGCTCGAGCGCGAGGTGCAGTTCGAGTTCGGGGTGCCAGCGGAACATCGTGATGTCGGCCCCCTGTCCGCGACACCACTGTAGATGCCCGACCCGTCCCCCTCGAAGGTCGGGGATCCACCCGGACGCCTCCACGTACTGACGGCCCTCGTGTTCGTAGGACTTCAAGGCCCAGCGAGGGCGGACGAAGGAGTTGAAGACGAACTTGCCGCCAGGTCGCAGCAGGTTCCAGATGGCGTGGGTGAAGTCACCTCCGACGGGCGGTCTGTGGGACTCGTGCTTGAGGTCGATGTAGGCGATGGCCTGACGACAGATGATGAGGTCGTAGGTGTCTCGTTCGGGGATGACGTCGAGGATCCGTTCGGCCCTTCCGCGAACACAACGCACCCCTGAAGCCCCCTTCAGCCTCGGGTTGAGGTCGTAGAGGGTGATGCTCTTGGGGTCCGCACCTCGACGGAGTGCTTCTTGGGTCACGGCCCCTGTTCCGCCACACAGGTCGAGGAGCTTCATGCCTGGCTGGTAGCCCGCGAGGTCGAGAAGTTCCCCGGGCTTCACGAGCCAGCGGGCGTACAGGAGGTCGTACCGTTCTGTGGTGCAAGAGAACAGGTTCATCGCAAGATGATCTCCCCGTCGGCGTCCACACAGGCCACGAACCCGTGCCCCGCGATGTTGAAGGCCGGGACGGCCGGAAGCTCCCGCAGGTTGTCCCGTTCGGTCCCTGGAGGGGCATAGGGGACGGTCGGAATGCCCGGAAGCTGCTCGTGGAGATGGAGCACGGCGGTGGCTCGAGGGTGGTCTTTCCACTTCTCCCAGAACCGGATGAGGAGTGGGGCGTTGAGGGTGGCCTTGGGTCCGGGAGCCACGTAGATGCGGTGCTGGGAGAACTCCTGCTGTGCAGGAGCCCAGGCGGCGTCCCCCGAGGTGAACATCTCCCCCTTTTCACGCGGGGACAGGAGATACCCCTCGGCCATGGTGGGCACGAGGAGGCCGCCGAACACCCGGTCGTTCCCCGCCTGACGGTGGGTGAACCGCTCCCGGTATCGGTCCACGATGCGGTCGAAGAAGCCGACGGAGTTCTTGAAGCGGGGGTCGCCCTTGATCTCGCTGATGTCCGGCCCTGACCGGAACGTGGCGAAGTGCTTGTCGTCGATGACTCCTTGGAGAGTCCGGAACAGCCGCTCGAAGTCATCGTCGAAGTCGATGACGGTGCGGTCCTGGAAGACCAGTTGCTTCCGCTTGAGCCCGTGGCCCATGTCGTTTGCGAGGACGACATTGCACTTGGCGGTGAGGACGACGTGGTAGGCCGCTTCGATCAGTTCGTCCTGGGACGCCCCGATGAGCATCTTGCACCCGATGAGGGTGAGGTCGGGGTTCCACTCCCGCATCCGGTTGATGACCCGGGGTGCGAGGACGAAGGGGATGTTGATGGTGTCCCCCTCGTTGTAGCCCTTGGTGGGCATCTTCCCTGGAAACGGCAACTCGGGAATCCAGTTCACGACGGCTGCGGCCATGACGGCGACATCGTGGGTGCGAGCCAGCTTCTCGCACTTGGTGGCGTAGTCCCAGTAGCCCCGGTGCTTGACCACTTCGAGTTGAGCATCACGCGGTAGACCGACGAGAAGGTCGGCCGTCACTCCGGTCATCGTGTCCGGGATGAGCACGGTGACCGGGTAGTGGCGTTCGGCCAGCCAGCGGGCAAAACGGGTCGCCCAGATGCCACGGACGCGGTTGCCGACGATCTTGTTGTCGTCGAGGGGTCCGTAGACTGCTCCAGCAGTGATGAGAACTCGGGGTGCAGACATCGAGTGGTTCCTCTCCCCCCGTCTACGCGGCCCAGTCGTACAACAGCGTGAGGATGCCTCCTGCCAGCGAGAGGAGTCCGAGCCCCCCGCCGATCACGAGGACGAGCCCGCTGGAGGCCATGCCTCCCATCGCCTTCCCGTGGTTTGTGGACTTCTCATCGAAGTCCTTCGACGAGTCGGTCATGTTCTTGACCGCGAAGCTGAAGGACCCGAAAGCCACGACGCCGAAGGCGATGAAGGTGGCGACGAGCAGAACCACACCGAGGCCGATGAGGCCGAAACCGAGATCGATCAAGGGAACCTCCTGACCTCCCTACGCTGTGGGGGGAGGTTTCTGAACGTCAGTCGTCCGACAACACCGAACCTCGTCCCACACCCGGAGACCGGTCCTCGTCGCCCAACGAGCCATCCTTGAGCACGACTCGGACTTGAGTGCGGAGAAGCCGTGCTGTCGAGCCGTCAGGGAGGCGGACGAACACGTATTGCTCGAAGCCCGGATCACAGCAGTGAACGGTCAGACCCACCATGGACGGGGTGCGATTCCTGGCTTTGAGCTTCTGGTTCCTCTCCGCGAAGCCCGGGGGGTCGGCCACGATGCGGAGCTTCACGCCCGCCCGGATCCGCGAGTCCCTCGCCCTCTGCCGTGCAGCTTCCCTCTCCTCTTCCGCCCGTCGGGCGGCATCGACGGCCGCCCGTCGAGCCTCCTCGGCCTTTTCCTTCGCGATCTTCTTGGCTTCTTCGGCCTTCCGAGCGGCTTCGTTCTTGAGATCAAGCTCCAACTTCCGCCACGTCAGCCACTCGTCGTGGAGCTTCACGAGGTCGGGGGTGGCATCCACCTCCGCCTGCATGGGGAAGATCGGGTCTGGCTCCAGCGTGATGGCGTCGGGCTTCTTTGTGAGGAAGTCCCATACCCAGACCTGATCTCCCTCGACGGCCAGCACGAGCCCTTCGTAGGTGGACTCAACGTAGACCGGGGGTGTGGGTCCGACGCACCCCGAGTCGCAGAACGGTCCCCGGACTCCGCCGTGCTGCACCTGCCCCCGAAGCGGACAGGAGCCCCCGTGAAGGATTCGGCCGGCTTCGTGGCCGGGGATGTTCGTTCGCGCCTCAACGTTGAGGTGCGGGTGGGATTTTGGTTCGACGCGACGAAGAATGGCCACCGGTGCCCCCGCACGCTCTACGCGACAGCACCCACATTCTGAACCTGTTGTCGGTAGCGTCCCTATGCCGATCGAGAAGTGAGGTGCGTATGTTCAAGAAGACGAGCGACGGGATCTCGAAGCCGGATGTGGCGGACAAGGATGGGCGTCCGCTTCCGAAGCGGGACACCCATTCTCAGAAGGCGTCCCAACTGCCCGGAGACAACGCGGGTTCCGCCCCCAAGGGCTCGCCTCGGGGGTGAGCCGGTACGCCGACTATACCCCCCGCGAGGCAACGGAGTCCTTCATGTCCCATGACCTCCGCGCCAAGGTGATCCGCCTGGCGCACAGCCGGCCCGACCTTCGTCCCCACCTGCTTCCCCTTCTGTCGAAGGATGCGCGGACAAAGGAGGCGTGGCTTCGGATCCCGGACGATTTCATCGACTTCGGTTTCCGAGGTGATGGGGCCGAACCCGCCGGAGCCCACATGGCCTCCGAGGTCAAGGAGGTGGTGCAACAAGTGAAGTCGCACGCCAAGGTTTCTTGGAAGCATCTCGGAACGGAGTTGCTGCAGCTAAAGGGTGTGGACAGGAAGCCGGAGTTGTCGCGGACGGCGGTGTACTCGGCCTTGGCGGATACCTACAAGGATTTGGCCGAGAAGGCCGAGGCGTACTTCAAGGCCCTTCCGTGAAATGCCACGGGAACCACTACTCACCCTATAGCTCGCCGAGATGAGGAGAGTTCGTGGCCCACTCCAACCTCAGAGCCGCAGTCGTCCGCCTGGCTTCCCGCCGGGCGGATCTGCGCCCACACCTCCTGCCACTGTTGATGCCCCCCGAGGGTAGCAACCCCGTGGCTCCTCCGGCTCCGGCGGCCCCAATGATGGCCCCCGTTCCGGCTCCGATGACGGCTCCCGTTCCGGCTCCGATGATGGCTCCTCCGGTTCAGATGATGGCTCCGGGTGCCATGCCGTTCGTGTTGCAGTCCCCACCCCAGCCCTCGCCGGTCATCTTCCAGTCCGCCCCGGCTCCGGCTCCCGTCATCGTCATGCCCGGAGCGATGCCCGCAGCCCCGGCGGCCCCAGCCGCTCCCGCCGCTCCCGCCGCCCCGACGGGTCCGACCTTCTCGGCTCCTCCGCCGACGACCCTGACGGACTTCGGGTCCGGGGTGTTCGTCACGAGCCGCACGCAGCACGAATTCGACGTGGACCTCGCCCCCGAGATGACCCGCATGCTGCAACTGGGCATGTCGAAGGACCAGGTGTCGGACTGGGCCAAGATGCGAGTTCGTGAGGCGTTCCGCATCAAGGACTCGCTCTACATGATCCTGATCCGGTACCAGTCAACGTTCGAGAACGACGAGCAGTTTCGGCTGAGTCTCGAGCGGGCCATCGACATCTGGCGGGTGACCGAGGGTAACGCGGCTCCTTCGGAGGTGTAGCATGGGCTACGGCCTCCTCCTTCGCGTCACGCACACAGGAAAAGCCGGCGACTCCATCCATGTCTCGGACATCCGGGACGGGATGGACGTTCTGGGCGGGGCATCCCCCCGGGTCCTCGACAGATCCCGTTCTTCACCGAGTACCTGGTGAAGTGCTGGGATCGGCTCACCAAGACCTCCGACGTTTGGAAGTTGCGGTTCCCGCCGTACCTGTCGGCCTTGTGGAATCCCTCGATCGGGTACAACGACCCCCTCAAGGCACTGCTCGAGGAGTTTCTGACCCTCACCTTCAAGGACTTGGGCACAGGGACTCCTTGTGAGGTGGCCGCTTGGGACCTTCTGTCCGGGGAGTCGCTCTACTTCTCGCTCAACGAGGCCAAGAACGTGCGTGAACTGGTGTCGTACATCGCGGCGTCCTCCTCGTTCCCGCTGGCGTTCCCTCCGGAGCAGGTGGGGCCCCACTACTGTACGGACGGAGGCATCACCGAGATCGCCCCTGCGGGTCGTCTCATCAAGGGTGGGTGTGAGCACATCTTGGCGGTGGTGTGCCGGAACCCCAAGATGCCGACCGTGGTGAAGAAGGAAGACCTTCCGTCGGTGCTGACCCTCGGGGCACGATGCCTCGACGGGATGGGGTCCGAGGTGGCTCTCGGGGACCTCGAGAAGATCCGGCTGTGGAACCTCTTGGTGGAGTCGGGTCACCCGTCCGCCCAGGGGAAGAAGCCCATCAAGCTCGATGTCATCATGCCGCTGGACTCTCTGGGAGATCCCTTGGACTTCTCGCCTGCTCTGACGCGGGAACGGCGAAACAAGGGGTACGAGGCAGCCAAGAAGTACTTCGGGGCGTAGCTCGTCCTCGCGGGTAGTGTCGCCCGTGGAGGACGGATGAAGGGCGTCCCGCGAGTCGATTGCGTCGTGGATATACGCACTGAGGACGTTCGGGTGGGGACCCCCGCGAATGCGTTTCGGGTCTTGCCTGAAGAAGACGGCTCGGTGATTCTCGACTTCTGCCGCTATTCGTCCAAGGACAACCACGCCGAGGTGGTCTCCCGAGTTCGGATCACACCGGGGTTTCTCCCCCTGGTGGGAGAGCGAATCCGCGAGGCCCTGTCGGAGATCAACCAACAGTCCGCCGTCCGAGACACCCTGATGCGGGTGGCCGACGGTAGGGTTGTTCTGCTCGACTCCTTACAGGAAGAGCAATGACGTGGGTATGGTGAAAGCAGAGCGACCAGCAGGTCGGAGGAAAACATGAGCGGAATTCAGTTCGAGTCTGGCAAGTTCGTGGCCCTCAAGGCTCGGACGAAGTTCCATCTCGGTTCCATCGAGAAGGACATCAACCAGGGGGATGTCATCTACTTCGACGGCGAGGTCGCCAAGATCGGCGGGAAGGAACACAACCTACAGCAGATCGGTGCCGCCGTTCGTGCGGGCTGGCTTGTTCCGGCGGACTCCTCGGCGGCGTCGGAGCCCTACCGTCCACAGCCCGCCAAGATGGATGTGCGTCCCGCCCAGGCCACCGACCGGGATCGGGGGGCTCCGCGTGAAGTCCGCACGGTTCACGACGAGGAGCGGGACCTCGGCAACCTGAAGACCGTCCGGGACCGTGGTGACGGTGTGGTTCGCCGTGAGGTCCAGGGCGAGGACGCTTCTTCGGACGGGGTGCCTGTCGGCAAGCTCAAGCGGGCCGCCGTCCAGAAGACGGTGCTCACGGCCGAGAACGCCACTCGGGTCGCCCAGGAGATCAACAAGATCGACAACGTGCAGGGCACGACCGACCGGCTCGCGGTGCCCGTGAAGGTTGCCGCCACGGGGGATGTCCAGGAAGCTCGAGTGGCGGACGCCCTCGACGAGCTTCTGGGGGACTCCGTGACCTCCTCCGAGGTTCCGGCTCCGGGGCCGGCGGGTGAGGGCAACTCCCCGCACCTCACGGTGGATGAGAAGGCCCAGCGTGCGGCTGCGGCTGCTGAGGCCGCACGGAAGGCCCGCAAGGCTCAGGTCGAAGCCTCGGAGGCTCCGGCTCCGACTCCGGCCGAGGCACCCCCGGCCGGAGAGGTCGAGGAACAGGTGGACTTCGCTACCCTGGCGGCCAAGGTCGCTCTGGTGCGGGCGGTCATCCCGAAGTTCGAGTGGGACCTCACCCGGCCTTGGAAGGTCCGCGTGGCGGAGGCCATCAAGACCTACGGGAAGAACCCCCTCTACTTGAACGGCATCCTCTCGGTCGAAACCGAGACGGTGAAGAAGCACATCGCTGCTGCTCTGGCGCGTTGAGGAGCCTATACCCACTCCGAAGAGAGACTCTTTCGGAGTGAGCCGTGGCACGAAAAGAAGCCGGAAGCAGCCAGGCCGCGTGGGCGCTCCTCACTGAAGGAGTCACTTCAGCGCGTCTGGAGGCCCATCGCCTCCGCCACCTGGTGACACGCGCCTTGAAGCTCGTGGAGAACTCCCCCGCCAAGGAGCACCTGTACGAGGTGGCGGGGGACATCCTCCAGGCCACACCCAAACGGCTGGAGGCCCTCGAGACGGACCTCGACCGGACGGCCTACGCCTTGTCCGTCATCGGGGAAGACCATCTCCGGGACCGGCTCCCTCTGGCGGACCGCAAGATCGTGGACGAGTCCGTGGAGAAGGCCAAGCCGCTGTTCGGCCCCATGCTGAACCGGTCGGCTCTCCGGGTGGCAGAGCGGTGGTCGAGCAAGGAGGCGGACCTCGACCCCCCGCTAGGCTGGCCTGGCGGTCCCTGTCATGTCATCGAGCGGGTGCAGAACGAGGTGCAGAACCCTCGACTCCGCGAGGAGATCATCGACGACATCGAGGTGGGGACTTCGCTCTCCAACCCAGACGCGGCCCAGGTCTACAACCTCGACGTGGAGAGGATGCCGTCGGGCATCAAGTTCAAGCGGCTCCTCATCGGCCCGCACGCCCAGTACCGGATGGACTTGCGCCGCGTCAACGTGCCCGCTGTCCGTGCTGCCTTGAAGACCTTCTTCAAGGCGTTTTTCGACGAGAAGAGCCGGAAGTCTCCACTGGGTCGCCGGTGGGAGGAGAACTTCGCCCGCTCCGAGTCCATCGTCTGGACGGACAAGAATCTGGGGCTCACCATCGTGTTCGCCATCTACGGTGCGGACGCGAAGCTCGTGACCACCTACTGGGAGGGCGAGTCGGACCCCCGCCCACCAGGAGACGGTGGATGCGAACTCTAAAGGGCTACATCCCCGAGGAATCGCTTTCTGGGGTGACCACCGTTGTCACGGACAAGTCGAAGGACGGCTTGCCCATTGACTCCGACCCGGACAAGCGCCCCCTCCCCCCGGGGGCTGCGACGCCCAAGACCGTCAAGAAGGACGACTCCGCTGACGGGAACGGCCGTCATCTCAAGCAGCCCGCTTTCAACGGTCCCGGGACAGGGGAGCCAGGTCCCGCCGAACATCCCCGCACGCTCCCGACGCCGGGAGAGCAAGAGGGGAGCCCCACCAAGTACGACTACAACATGCCCACCCGCCGCTCGATGGAGGGGTCGGACAAGGAAGCGTACAAGGCCCGCATCCCGTGGCGGCGTCAGAAGCGCCAACGGACGTGGAAGAAGCTCAAGGACAAGCAGTACTACCGGCAGAACAAGTCCCGCATCAAGCAGCGGCTCAAGGTCTGGTACAAGTCGGTCTCGAAGAACCGGACCTTCCAGAAACAGAAAGAGAAGCGTCGTGAGAACCCGAGCAAGTACGAGCGCAGGAAGGTCGGGTCGGACCATCCGCTGGCACGGGAGATCATCGCCACGCTGATGCGTGAGGGGTACACGCCCTGGTCGATGGGGCAGCGTCGTCATCGTCACCGTGGCCCCGAGCGTCAGAAGCGTCGTCGGGAGTACCGGAAGAACCGGGCTCGGGCGAAGGTGAAGCACCGCCTCTGGTACCAGAAGAACAAGAACAAGCCCGCCTTCAAGCGTCGCCAGAAGATGCGTCGCCAGAATCCCTCTCGGTTCAGGATGCGTCCGGCTTCGGTGCTCACGGCACCCGAGATTGCGTTCGTCGTCGGCCGCGACATGCAGATCGGCTACGTCCACTCCGTGTCCCCCATGACGGGCCTGGTCACGATCGTGCTCACGGGACCGGTGGTGGGTGGCTCGAGCATGTTCTCGATGCCCGCCATGGCCTTCTTGAACGCGGTGGTGTTCCTCTCCGACGAGGACGCGGACGCGATGTTCGAGTTGATCGATGTCGAGGTGGGCGAGGCCGCCTACGCGGACCTGAAGCCCGAGGGGCTTCGCCAGTGCGCCTCCCTCTACGGCATCTCTCCGGACAGCGACGAGTTCCGGGATGTCTGCTTGCGACTGGGTGACGTGGAGGACATCGAGACGGCCTCTCCGGCGGTCATCTCGCACATCTCCTACAGCCTCGTCGAGGAGTCGATGCGCTACTGGGGGGAGCGGTCAACCTTCGACCCCGAAGACGAGTTCCAGGAGGACTTGGTGGACCCGACGGACGACAACTTCTACTACGGAGAGGTCATCCATCCCGGCGCTTCGTTCTCGGGGATGGGGGCTCGAGTGGCCTCGAGGTGGCTCAAGCGGGCAGGGGCCCTGGGGCTCATCGAGCGGAAGTCCCCGGACGAGTGGGAGCGGCCCATCTACGACAACCGCCCCGAGAGTCCTGTGGGGCCTGGTCAGTGGACCAAGACCGATCCCGCCCCCACGCACGACCCGACACCTTCCGACTTCGTGCCGCCCAACGAGGCCGACTTCCCTGCGGGCTCGGGCAAGGTCATCCCGGACCACCTGAAGCACGCCTCCATGTCTCCAGAGCGGGTGTTCAAGGGGCTCCGCACTCCCGAGTCGGACTTCGACCTCGGCCTGTGGGAGGGGGATGAGACGGGGTTCGCGACGACGTGGTACCTCGCGTGGTGGGACTACGACTGGGACATGATGGGTGGTGTGCTCGGTGAAGGGGGCAACCACGACGACCCCGAGATGAAGATCGCCGAACGGGTCGCCCTCGCCAACGGGGCCGAGCGTGTCCAGGATCGACTCGGGATGCCTCGGCTCGAGTGGGAGAGCAAGACCAAGGCCACCAAGGCCGCCCAGCAGATCATCCGCGAGATCCAGGCGTACCGTCGCAGCCACAACAAGACTGCGGCCACGATGGATGACCTGACCAACCGGACCTCGGGCGAGGTCACGAAGCGGTCCAAGGGTGTCCAGGTCCGGCTCTCCCGAGCGGACCCCTCGAAGGGCGTCTGGACGTTCAAGGCCAGCGGGTCCAAGGGCAAGGCGTACACCATCCGGCTGAAGGCCACGGCCAAGGGCAACGTGAAAGAGGTCAAGAAGGCACAGATCCGCGTGTCGTGCGACTGCGAGTTCTTCCGGTGGCAGGGACCGGAGCACTGGGCTCTCGCCAACGGGTTCCTGTTCGGGAAGCCTCGGGGCACCGCTTCCGCACCTGGCGAGAAGGACCCGAACGGCGACCACTGGGTGTGCAAGCACGTCGCGGCTGCCCTTCGGATGGCCCAAAAATATCGGCTCGCGGGGGACGGACCCGTCTTCCCCATCGGGTCCGAGATCATTCCTGATGGGTACGGTGACCCGTCAGGAGACTGAAGTGCCAATCTACGCCTACCGCTGTGAAGCCTGCGAAGAAGACTTCGATCGGATGCTTCCGATCTCGAGGTACGACGAGCCACAGACCTGTGAGACCTGCGGGGCGGTGGCCAAGAAGCTGATCAGCCCCGTCCACTTCAACCTATCCGGGGACGACTGGCCGTCGAAGAACGAGCGCATCAAGAAGCAGATGGCCGCCAAGAACCGGACACTCACCACGAAGCAGAACGAGCGGACCCGGAACCAACCCCACGTCAAGCTCGTTCCCAACGTCGATGGGGAGCGGGTCGACTCCTGGGGTGAGGCCAAGAAACTGGCCGAGAGCAAGGGGAAGGACGGAGCGTCCTACGAACCCATGGTCAAGAAAGAGGCCGCCCTGAAGAAGTAAGGGGGTTCGGTAGCCAGCCTATCCCCCGCGCTGGGTGAGCTTCGGAGTAGATCACTCGATGCCCACCTCGCCGCGCCTCACCAACCGATACGAACGCTTCGTCGAGCTTGTTTTCACCAACAAGCCCGATGTCATGGCCTATCGTGTTGGGGCATCCAACACGTTGGACGCCGCCTTTGCGGGCACGACGACGATGTTCACGGTGGCTCAAGGGGCCACGTTCCAGTCGCCTTCCATCCGGGACCGGAAGGTGGGTCGCTCGATCTACACCAACCGTGGGCTGACCTTCGCCCAGTACGACCCCGAGGACTACTGGGTGGGTGGTGGGGCGCTCCCCCACGATGCCGCCGGAGGCTACCTCCGGGTCAATGAGCGGAACGCGGGTGGGACGTTCCGGCCAGCGGGCCCCATTCTGATTGTTCCTCCGCCAGGGTTCTTCGTCACCACACGCCCGAACCTCACGGTTTCGGGCACGGCTCCGAACGTTGCGGCCTCCTCGACGGGTGTGCCCCCAGCCGGAGCCCTCCACTTCGTCCTCCCGCGATTTGCGGACTCCTCGACCATCACCAACAGCGGAGCAGCTTCCATCTACGTGTCGTTCAGCCCCGGACTCCCAGAGTTCGAGGTCTTGGCGAACCAAACCATCCTTCTCCCAGATGGGGCGGTGTCCGAGGTGTTCGTGCGTGGAGACGGAGCAACCGTTCCGTTCAGTGTCTTCTTCGCTGTCGTCAACGCCGAAATGGCGTGACGTTCGGTAGTCGTTCGATAAACCTCCCCATCATAGAGGACCGCAGGTCCAGGAGTTCACCATGCCGTACATCGCGATGATCCGTTCCGACATCCCCAATGGGACCCTCCAGGTTCTCGACCTGGTTCCCAACACGTCGCTGCGGAACAGCATCTACGACCCGGCCGGGCAGACCAAGTACGTCAACCGGCTCCAGAACGACACGGTCGCCGTGTCGTCGAACGTGACGTCGGCGGCGTACAGTGGTCTGGCCGCCTACATCCTCGACTCCGTGGCTCACGGTGGCACGGGCAACGCCCTCACGGCGACTCAGGCCAACTCGATGGCCACCGCCGTCATTGCGGTGCTCGACGCCGGTACGGCGATGACGCTCGCCAACGTCAACACGGCCCTCGCAACCGTTGTTGCGGCGACCGAACTGGACGGAAACGGCTCCGTCGGCTCGCTCGCCGAACTCCTCCAGATCCTCGCGGGCGGTGAGTACGTCGTTCCGCAGGGCACGGGTGCGAACTCCGGTGCGGCCTTCAAGGGTTCGCAGGCCGGTGCCTTCACCACGGGCACCTACCGCGCGACCTACGACTCGTTCGCCCTGAACATCTCCTCGGCCGAGGGGCACCTGGCGGGCTTCAAGTCCGCCTCCTTCGAGTACGGTGGCACCACCGGTGCAGCGGTTGTCGTCTACGACGACACCGGCGCGCTGATGTAGTCACTCGGTAGAGTGAACCCCGCGAAGGGGGTGGGGCTCCAATCCCACCCCCTTTGTCGTTAGACCCTATGGAGAAAACCCGATGAGCACCCTACACAAGCCGAAGTCGCAGTTCCGCACCTCGGACCTCTACCTGGCGGCCTACCTGAAAGTGGCAGGCGTGGAGTTCCAGGGGATCACCCGAGAGGAAAAGCGGGCGTTCTTCATGTTCGCTGACCAGGAAGGGCTGGACGACCTCAAGCTCCAGTTCTTCAACAACATCTCGAAGGTGGCGGCCCGCCCCTACGCCGAAGAGATCAAGGCGTTCAAGGCCCTCGTCCACAGCGGCTGAGCTACTCGTCCTCGCGCAGCACGACCACGGGCACAGGGACGCGGATCTCCTGTGTCATCTCGTCCACGCTGGGCAAGGGCAGGTACTTCACTCCGCCCTCCCCGAGAGCCTTGGACTCGGCCACCTTGCGCTCCATGATGGCGTAGAGGGCCTCTGCCACCTGGGTGGCGTCCACCATGGGGCGCTCCGACAGTTGCTGCATGAGGAGTTCGTTCTCCGCCTCGAGGCGTTGCAACCTGGCCTCGACCGTCTCCACGCGGTCCTCAACGCCGCCCACACGCCCCTCGACGGCATCCACCTGGCCCCGAACGTTGCGGACGACCTCCTTGGTCTGTGCCGCCGCACTGGCCGCGTCCCCGAGGTAGGTCGGGCATGAGAGTTCGGTGAACGAGGAGAACTGAACCCCGTGTGCGTCCCGGTAGTGGAACTGCTGTTTCCCGTTCCCACGCATCCGGTCAGTCCGGATCAGCTTCCACTCGGGCAACAACGTGACCCCGCAGACCTTGCACGTCATTCCGTCCCCGGAGTTGAGCCAGTCGTTGGGGCCACCCTCCCAGACGTGCTGTTTGCCCGCCTCGGGTCGAACACCGTCCGCAGCCTTCGCCTCCGGCGAGGCGAAGGGGATGGGTTCGGCCTTGGCCTCGACCTCGGGCGTGGGGACAGGGACCGCGAGGGCGAAGGCATCCGGGGCCGGGGCGAGCCACCCCGCCTTGATGACCTTCTCCACGAGAGGGATCGTGTGAGTGGCCCCCGCGATCTGGGTGGAGACCCCATCGAACAAGAGCACGTCGCCCGGCTTCACATCAACCCGGATCTGCCCGATGTGGAAAGCCTTGGTTGCCCGGTAGGCGGCGAACTCTGCCATGAGATCCTCCGGGCTCATCCTACCGGGGGTCGGTATCGTGCCTATCCCTACAGAAAGGTGGAGGAGCCGCGATGGGCGTCGTCTTTCAGCCGGGCCAGACGCTGAGTCGAGGCGACCTCGACATCTTCCTCACCAATTCGTCGGGGAACGCGATCAATGCGTACTCCCTCACCTACGCCATCTACTACGTGGACCCCGCCACGCAGGTCGAAGTGCTCATCCCGCCAGCGGCACGCACTCCGATGAACCCAGCGGTGGGCGAGTACTACGCCTCGCTCATGGTCCCCCTGTCGGCACAGCCTGGTGACTACCGCATCCGTTGGACGTTCCAGGAGACTTCAGCCACTCCCGCACAGCAGGTCGTCCAGGAGTTCGCCATCGTCTCGACGACCACCGACGTGGGTTCGAGCGGGGGCACGGCGGTCATGTCCCAGTGTGAAGCGGACCTGGTGCGGAAGCTCCGGTTCATGCTCCGCGACAACAATCCGGACAAGAACTACCACTTCCGCCCTCCGGAGAGCGAATCCACGGTCGGGTGCTACAACCAGGTGTTCGGCTACATCTGGACGGACGAGGAGCTTCTCGAGTTCCTCCGCATGGCTCTCGACAAGTGGAACATGCAGCCTCCCGAGACGGAGGAACTGTGTGACCTCAACGCCATCTGCTCCAGCAAGCCCGCGTGGAAGGCGGCTCTCCTGTGGGGGGCTGTGGTCCATGCCGCGATGGCGTTGGCGTTCAACTGGGTGGCGGACGAGTTCGACTACTCCATCGGCGGCATCTCGCTCAACATCAACAAGTCCGCCGGGTACATGGACCTGAAGCGGAACGCCGAAGAACAGTGGGACAAGCTCACCGAGGCGAAGTCTCGCACGACCAAGTTCATGCGCGGCCTCAAGCAGCCCCGGTTCGGAATCGGTGTGCGCTCCGCCTTCGGCCCCCATGTGGGTCGGGGTGTGCTGTCACCGAGGAACTTTGTTTGAGTTTTTTTCGGCGTTGTCCCTAGACAATACACGACTCATATTGTGCGGTGTATGGGCTTCGGCTATCCTCTGAGGTATGCCAACCACATGTCCGCACTGTTCTCGTGAGTTTCCCGGCGAGAAGCTAAACTCCCGCCACATCGCGGTTTGCGATCCTTCGCGCTCCTCGACTGTCCCACCTTGTCTCTGCGGGCACGTCTCGACGTCTTTGACCCAGATGAAGCGGCACCGGAGGACGTGCGAAACATGGCTCTCCCGAGACGTGGAGGTCGTGGCATCCGAGCGACGGATGGCAACGAACCTCTCTCTCTACGGGGTCGAAGATGCCTCACAGGCTCCTGATGTGGTGGCCCGGCGGCAGGCGACCGTGAAGGCCAAGTACGGCGTGGACAACCTGTTCCAGTCGGAGGAGATCAAGGCCCGGAGTCGGGCGACGATGCTTGATCGCTACGGGGTCGAGCACAACGACTACATCCCCGAGTCGAACGCGAAGAGGAAGGCGACGTGCATGGCAAGGCACGGGGCGGAGAACCCGTTTGCGTCAGAGTCGGTGAGGGAGAGGATCCGCGAGTCGATGCTGGAGAGACACGGGGCGGAGAACCCGCAGCAGGTGCCAGAGATTCGGGCTCGGACGAAAGCCACCAACGAGGAACGGTACGAGGGCGAACTGCTCGGCTCCCCGGTGATTCGGGCGAAGGCGGAGGTGACGAACCTGGAGAGGTACGGGGCGGCATTCGCGGGAGGGACACCCGAGGTGCAGGCGAAGGTGGTTGCAACGAACCTCGCCAGGTATGGCGTGCCTCACACCTGCATGGACCCTGAGGTGCGGCGGAAGCAGTTGGAGACGCACCACGCGAGGTATGGCACACACTGGTTCGCGTCGGAGGAGGGGAAGGAGGAGATTCGACATGTCCTCGTCGAGAAATACGGGGTCGATCACTGGATGAAGACGCCGGGCGCGTGGGATAGGGTGTTGACCACTTTCAAGGTCAACTTCCCGGATTTGGCGTGGCCGGGGATGCTTGCCCGGCCGAAGTCTGGGATGAACGGGTTGGAGGCCCAAGTCTGTGCCCTCGCCCCATCTCCCGATGCGCTCGTTTATACCGGAGATCGGCGATGGTGGCGGCATCTCCCGAAGCTGGGACACTACAAGAACCCGGACTTCATCGTGCCCGGTCCCGACCCTGCGAAGCCGAAGAAGGGTGTCACCCGCGTGGTCGAGGCGTTCGGTGATTTCTGGCACTCGCGGATGTTCACGGGCAAGGCCCCGTTCGAGCACGAGTCCGACCTCATCGACGCCTATAGGGGCGTGGGGATCGCGTGTCTCATCGTGTGGGAGTCCGAGGTGAAAGAGGACCCCGAGGGCGTTCGAGATCGGCTGGCCGCGTTCCTCGAAACTTCTTTCCGGCCTCCACCCTAGCGTTTGAAGAAAGTTGAGAAAAGTTTGGGGTGCGGGTTGCACGATCCCGGGGTCGTGCTACTTGGTGGGGGCCAGACGGAAGGGCGGTGCCGAAGTCGAGCCGAGCAATCGGGGAGACAGAGCCCACCCCAACGAGGGCACTCCACCCCTACGAGAGGGGGCCCAGTCCGAAGCGAAAGCGGAGGAGTGGGAGGTCGGTAGAGGAACGGCGAAAGCCGACATCTTCCACCGGCAGACCTCTCGGACGCTTGGGAAGGGAGTCCGGCGACGGTCGGACAGAAACCTACCAGGCAACGGTCCCGATGTAACAGGACCACGGGGACCGAGACATCACTCCGGGAGACCGGATGACAAGTCTCGGACCGCCGCTCCCCGAAAGGGGTTGTAACGGCGGGCAAGTCGGAGGTCGTGCTGAAGCCCCAAAAGGCAGAGGACGACAAGCGACCGAGTGGAGTGACCGCCGAGTACCTGCAAGACGATCGGGTGGAGTGAGGGAATCGGCCCTCACAGTGAGGCCCGAGAGTGAGCAGGAGCCGAGACTCGGGCCGAAAGGCACCCCCCCTATCCTCCTCGGAGGCCAGACTCACTCGAAAGGGTGAGGACCACCAACCTCCCGAAAGGGAGCCCCTGGTGAGCGGGATGAAACCCCGGTTGGGACCCTGAAAAGGGAAGCCCAGCCGGGGTTTCGCGTTTCAGGGCATCGTCATCGCGCGGTAGATCCCGTCCACGATGGCTCGAGCGCCCTTCTTGTAGGTCTCGGGCACCATCGTGACCATCTCCTCGAACAGGGGTTGGTACTGGGTCATCGTCTCCGTGATCTGCTTCTGGCGGAAGGCCGCATCCCCTGGGGGCAGGGTGCGGAGGTTGTGGAGGCGGTCGCACGCCTTGACCCACCGAGCCCTCCAGTCCGAGTAGGAGGCGAACCGCTCGTGGAAGCCTTCCTTGGGGACCTTCGACACCATCCGGACGATGGTGATGACCTCGGTGCCCAGGAACATCTCGATCTCCTCGGCGTCGAGGATGTCGCCTCCGCCGTCCTCGATGGTGTCGTGGAGAAGGCACGCGATGATCAGGTCGGGGTCCATCGAGTGCTTCATCGAGATGAGAGCCACCTCACGCGGGTGCTCGAAGTAGCGGGGGTTCTCCCCCTCGCGGACGGCCTTGCGACGCTGGTTGCGGTGGATGTCCTTGGCCAGCCGGTAGGCAAAGCGGATCCGAAGCGCGGACTTCCGGTCGAGGGTGGCCTCGATGAGCTTGAAGAACTCTGCTTTGCCGCTGGGCATCTGGGCCTCCTACTTCTACTACGTGACGGACCAGGAAGCTGAACCGCTCGATGGGGTAGAGGTGGGCATGAGCAACCGCATCGCCTTGGTAGACATGGACGGCACCCTGGTGGACTACGACGGGGTGATGAGGCGTGACCTGGAGAAGCTCCGGTCACCCGGCGAGCCCGAGTACGAGCCCTCTCCAGGAGGCGATTTCCCTGACTGGCTCGAAGCGCGTCGCAGGGTCATCTCCCTCCAGCCTGGTTGGTGGCGGGCGCTTCCCCGTCTCGAGATGGGGTTCGACATCCTCGGGGCACTTCGGACACATGGCTTCGCCATCCATGTGCTGACGAAGGGGCCGTCTCGGAAGCCCGCCGCATGGTCGGAGAAGGTCGAGTGGTGCCGGACGCACCTACCTCCCGAGGTCGAGATCACCATCACCGAGAACAAGTCCATCGCCTACGGGCGGGTCCTCGTGGACGACTGGCCTCCGTACTTCATGGGCTGGCTGGCCCGTCGCCCTCGGGGGGTGGTCATCGTTTCCGCTCAGTCGTGGAACGAGGGGGTCGAGCAGATGGCTCCCGGCAACATCTTCCGGTACGACCAGTCCAAACTGGGCTCGCTGCACACGCTTCTGCAGGCCGTTCGAGACCGTGCGGATGGAGAGAGCATCGACGTGTCCGCGATCCTGGGACAAACACGGGTTCGTGCATCGGTGTAGTCCCTATGGGTACGGGTGGTCATCGCCCCAACCGCCCCAGGAGACCCATGCCCATCCGTGTGTCTGATTTCCTTCCCGGCAGTGACCCCGCCACCACCCGCGACTTGCGGGAGAAGGCCCTCTCGCACGAAGTCCTGACGATGGAGGGGTCGCGCATCTTGGCGGCAGCTTCCGAGGCGAGGGCGCTGAAGGCCACGGGGGTCGAGGTCTGTGACCTGACGGTGGGGGACTTCGCCCCCGAGCAGTTCCGGGCTCCCGAGTCGTTCCTGTCGGACCTCGCTTCAGAGGTGCTGGCGGGTCGCAACCAGTACCCTCCGTCCGACGGGCTTCCCGAGCTTCAACAGGCGGTGATGGACTTCTACGAGCGGGAACTCAACATCCGGTTCCCCGCGAAGTCCGTGGTCATCTGTGGTGGGGCCCGGCCTCCCATCTACGGGGTGTTCCGGGCGCTCCTGAAGCCCGGGGAGAAGGTCGTCTACCCGGTCCCAAGCTGGAACAACGACTACTACACGAAGCTCTGTGGGGCCGAGTGTGTGCCTCTCCCGACCTCGGCCGGGACGAACTTCATGCCGACGCCCGACCAGGTGGCGGAGGCGATCTCGGACCCCGATGTCCACCTGTTCTGTCTGAACAGCCCGCTCAACCCCTGCGGGACGGTCATCTCGAAGGAGGGGTTGCGGAGCATCTGTGATGCCATCGTGTCGGAGAACATGAAGCGGGGGCCGGACCGTCGCCCCGTCTACATGCTGTTCGACCAGGTGTACTGGCCCCTGGCGTTCGGGGAGTACAAGTTCTACCACCCCATCGAGTTGGTGCCCGAGATCGCCCCCTGGGCGATCTACATCGACGCCATCTCGAAGTGGATGGTGGGCACGGGGCTTCGGCTCGGGTGGGCCGTCGTCCCCCCGCACCTGTACGACCCGGTGCGGGACCTCATGGGCCACATCGGAGGATGGGCTCCTCGAGCCGTCCAGGCGTCTGCCGCGAAGTTCCTGGCCGACGAGCCCGCCTACAGCCAGTTCCGAACCGAACTCCACGAGAAGCTCCAGCTTCGGCTCGGGATGGTCTACATGTTCTTCAAGGGCATGAAGTCCGCCGGGCTCCCCGTCGAGGTGGTGGCTCCACAAGGGGCCATCTACACCTCGGTCCGATTCGACGTGCTCGGGCTGTCATCCCCCAACGGGATGACGCTCAAGACCAACAACGACATCCGGCAGTACCTGCTTCACGAGGCCCGGGTGGCTCTGGTCGCCTTCCAGGCGTTCGGGTTGACGGAAGACACGGGGTGGTTCCGCATTTCCGTGGGTGCGGTGAGCACGGAAGCCCTCGAGGCAGGGCTGGTTCGAATCCGCCAGGCGATCGACAAGCTGGCCTGATTGCGTAGGTGGGCTCCAGGAGTCCACCTCATGCCTGAGATCGTTGTCGACGCCTCCCTCCAGCCGGTCAAGATCCACGCGCACAGGAGGGAGCAGAAGACCCGCGCCGAGTTCCTGAACACCCTGACGGGTGCCGAGTACGTCGACATCCCGGTGCCTGTCAGGAATTGGCCCAAGAAGCTCAAGGAGAAGGCCATCATCAAGTCCACGGTCCCGGAGAACGCGGACGCCTACATCAAGGGCTACTACGACTACATGACGTATGCGTACAACACCCACCACGGGGTCGTGATCAGCCCCACGGTCATCTGGTACATCGTGCTCGCCGAGATGGCGGGGCACATCAAGAGGAACACGGAGCACTACCGCGCCCTGTTCACCGACTCCCCCGGCAAGAAGGACATCACCGTCTACGGCTGGGCCGAGGACGGGATCGACCCTCGCGACTTCGTGGGGCAGCTTCGGGACATCGTGCCGATGGGAGTGGACCTGTTCCTCCCCGAGTTCTCGACGGCGACCGAGAGCTACGACATCGCGGCTGCGGCGGCCTTCTGCGATGCTGTGAGCCCCTACTACAACTACAGCATGCTGATGTGCGGCATCTCCAAGGTGCGGGTCGAGGGGACGGTCCAGGACTGGGACAACCTCCTCGGGCACCTCGACGCCGTGGCGGCTCGGCTCGACAAGGCGGCTGCGTGGTTCGCGAGAATTCGTCCGCACCTCCAGAAGATCCGGGCTGCCGTCGCTGGCGAAGTGGATGTGGACTTCTGGAAGCGCATCTACACCGAGACGCGGTGCGGGTCGGGCAGCCAGGTGTTGGTGAGCGGCTGGTTCGCCGACTTCGCCATGGTCAAGCCCCAACTCGCCTACCCCGAGAACTTCCCGCCGCACATCTCGAACGTCGAGGTCACCCAGGTCGAGACGGGCCGGAAGTACAAGTTCAGCACGGGCATCCTCCACGCCACGCTCGACGAGAGCGGCTACCTCGTGCCTCACTTCAGCTACGCCATCGAGCGGCTCGAGGCCGAGGTGGCTCCGTCCGCCGGAGTGACCGCTCCTCTGGCTCGGTAGGGCTTCTATCCTGTGCGTGGGTGGAGGAGCTTCCACCCATGTCCCAACAGCAGACCCCCAAGACGGCGAGTGGAGAGGTTGGACCCTACATCAGGTTCAACAACCGCCTGTGGTTGGACCAGTTTGGTCGCACGATGACCCCGACGCCCGGTCGCTGGAATTGGGTGCGGCTCGTGGACAAGAGCGGGAAGCCCCTCAAGACCGAGGTGCAGGTCACCTGGGGGAAGCCTGGCGAGTTGAGCGTCTACGAGAACCACCGCCGGCAGCCCACGTACAAGTACGAGAACGTGGGCATGTTCACCCCCACGATCACCCTCAAGGATCTCGAGAAGGCTCCACCCGAGGCCAAGACCCTCGCCAAGCAGGTGGCGGCGACGATTCGTGCCGAGGGCTTCGACAAGGCTGAAGCCCGAGCGGTGGCGAGCGATGTGGCCGAGGACGTGAACTTCCACTCGCTGACCCGGCTTCTGGGGGGTTCGGGCCACAAGTCGTCCGTGGACACGGGCGACATCAGCGTGGCTCTCGACTACGGGGTCTACGCGGCGGGCTGGTTCGGAGTGTTCCTGGCACAGGAGTTCGGTGATTCCTCGACGGCCAAGGACATCCTCGATCACATGATCGCGGACACCGCTCGGTGGAAGTCGCGGGAGTTGGCGGAGAGCCTTCGCATGGCTTCTTCGCTCCACCAGCGCACCGTTCGACTTGCCTACTCCAAGCCCGAGCTTCGCCCCCTGTTGCTCCCCCTGCTCCGGCAGGCGGCGGTCGAGGCGGAACTGGATGGCCTGAAGCTCTCCATCAACCCGAACCTCGGGACGGCCACGGTGTCGGGCACGGGCGATGCCGACCAACTCGCCAAGGCCCTGACCCGATTCCTCCTCCCGAAGCTCGGCGGCGTTGGAACACGCAACATCCCCAAGCCGCCCGGGAAAATGAAGGTGTTCAACTTCCACTGGTCCAACGCCCAGGCCGCGTGGGACGTGATCGTGGCTCCGTCGGACATGTCGTTCACGGACGGCTCCGAGTTCGTCCTGTTCTGTCCGCTGACCTCGCTGTCGCCGCTCGAGCGTCCTTGGTCGCTCGTGGAGATGCGGTACGTCGCCAAGAAGCTGGGTGACCACCCCGGCTTCGCCTCCTCGATGGAGAGCGGCCAGCGTCGGGCCACGGACAAGGCGGCCTTCGGGGGCACCCGGGTCGCGGTGAAGGATCTGCCCGCCTCCGTCAAGAGCGCCTTGAGCGACCTGGGGTACGGGCGTCGGGACATCGAGGTGTCGGCCGCCACGACCTTCTCGTTCCAGTCGTTCGCGGACGACGGCAAGCGGGACTTCACCTGCATTGTGAACATGGAGACGGGCCAGTCCAAGACGACCAAGGGGTCGTTCGGCGGTCCGAACCCGTACACCCGTGGCAACCTTGTGGACTCCGACGACCGGAACCACCCCATCCCCCTCAACGCCGCCATCATCCAGGGCAGCGAGGGCGGCGGCAGGCCGGTGTACGCGACCATCAAGGTCCACCCGGACAACATGGCCACGCTGATCCCGGCCCAGATCGAACTGAGCCGCGAGGAGAAGCTCGCCATCACCATCCTGGACAGCCTCAAGCCCGGCTACCGGGGAGAGTACTTCCAGCGGTACGACCTCGGGCTCTACAAGGGCGACAACCCGCTCATCAAGGGCCTGGTGGACAAGGGCCTGGTGAAGGTCACCGGCACGGGCATCCAGATCACGACGGCGGGCAAGAACGCCCGTGATCCCAGCGTCCGCGTGTGATGCGGCACTTCCGGTACGACCGGGGTCTCGTTCGTCGAAAGACCCAGCGAGACCCCGAGCGGGAGGCCAAGGACGCTCGGCAGGATGGGTTCTACTCGTACACCGAGTTCCGGCTGGTGCCCATTCAGGACATCGTTCCGGAGGCCGTGTGGCACCCGAGCCGGATCAAGCACATCCGTGAGGGCATCGCGGAGAAGGCGGCCCTGCCGCCCATCGAACTCTCCCAAGACGCGGCGGGCAAGTACCACATCTCGGATGGCATCCACCGCTACAACGCTTCGCTCGAGGCCGGGTACACGCACGTCCCCGCCTTCGTCTCTGTTCTCGTCGAGGTCCCCGAGGCACAGGAGGCCGAGCTACCCGAACGCCCCAAGCAGCGAGTCGGGGATGCGGTGCTTCTGCGGGAGCCCAAGGCGTCCGGGGCGGACAGCCCGTGGGCCATCATCGAACAGGTGCTCTACGAGAGTCGGCACCGTGGGGTCAAGCGACACCACTACGCTCTCGTGGGCCTGCGGAAAGGCGAGGCCGAGTTCATCGGGGACCACCGGGACGACCAACTCGACATCCCGAAGGGAAGTCCACCGGAGGGTCTGTTGAAGCTGTTCCAGGAGTACGACATGTGGCCCACGGGGGTTTCTCCCATCCGTGTGGCCCGGCGATACCTGGGTCAGGAAATTTAGAGTCGGGGGGCTCGGGGATCAGTGGGTGGCTCCACTTCTCCCGTCGCCCCCCTCGCCAGCACCCCGATGGGCAGCCACACCCTGCAGGTTCTGACCGCGATGTCGTGTCGGCACCCTTCTGGGGGTGGAGGGAGTCGAACCCACGGCCCCCGGAGGGACCCGCCACCGCTCACATCATCGCGCTCACCTGATGTACGCACGGGCCTCGAAGACCTGAACCTAGTTTCTTTTCCACCAGTCAGGATCTTCTCGATACCACGGGATGGTGTGCTCCCAGATGTCGTCGGGGATGGACCCGATGCCGATCTCGTGGAACCACTCCCCGTTGATGAACCGCGTTCGAGTGTGCTTCATGGCCTCGTGGACGCGACGTTCGCTGTGCCCCTGCGAGGGGGCCACGAGGATGATCTTCAGCCGGTACGGGCAGCCCACCTGGAGGTCGTTCAACCGGCGCTCGGGGTTGTCCGAACGCCCGACCTTCACGGCACCCGTGACCGCAGCCTGAAACACATACAAGTGTCGACCCGCCACTTTTACTTTCCATGAAGGGCGGCTGGTTGTTCCTCAATTCGCTTCAGAAATGCGCGGCATAGTTCTGCTAGCTCCGTTAGTGTTAGATCGGTTTTCATTCGGTTGAAAGCCCAACAACACAGGACAACATTACCGGGTTCGTACCCGAGAGCCGGGTTGATTCGATCCACACTGAGTGCGCTGTGGGCTCTGTCACCTTTGAAAGTGAGGGGTGTGCCTGTGTAAAAACACACTCCCTTTTGGTGTTCCCAAAGCTCTTGGAGTTGATCCAACGTTACAGTGCAGGTGGCACCCCTGTCTTTTCCGTTACTTCGCATCCTGTGGAGCACCTTCATCAAGTGACGCCTGGGCGTTGAGTTGCGGTACTCCATCTGATATTTCTTGTCACAAGCACTACAATAACGGCCTGCACCTGGGAACTCTGAACCGTTTTTGGTTTCGCGACATCGAAAGCAAGTCCTCTGTACCTGTCCGCGTACTCGTTCTCTGTAGGCGCGGCTTTGAACTTTGCGGGCGGCCCTGTAACAGGTCATGCAGCGCGCCCCTCCTGCTTTTGGTGCAAAGGGGGTTTCGTCTCTATGGACGCCACAAACGCGGCACCGATCTGATTTAGGCTTGCTCATTTCGGGTAGGATACCCGAACACCTGTACCCCGTCAAGTACAGGTGTTCGGGTATCCTACCGGCTTGCGGTGGCGAGCCTATATCTCTGGGTGGGTGACTTCTCCCAGGAGCCCACACCATGTCTGACAAGCTGCTTCGTGCGGGCCTCATCCGGCTCGCTCACGCTCACCCGGAGTTCCGCAAGGATCTTCTCCCCCTCATCAAGTCCGCTGCTGACTTCCCGGCCGACTCGATCGGCGAGGTGAAGCCTGGTGGTTCGGCCGAGGGCGTGACGGGCAAGGGCGACAACGGCCCCACGGAGTCCGACGCGGACAAGCCGTGGATGAAGGGCGAGTTCACCCAGCAGGAGTCGACCGAGATGCTCGTCGACCAGGAGACGGGTGAGTTCTCGGACGGCAAGGCCAACGATGCCCCCCGGAAGTTCGCCTCCGAGCAGACCCTCCGTGCGCGTCTCATCCGCCTGGCGCACTCGCACCCCGAGTTCCGCAAGGACTTGCTCCCCCTCCTGTCGGGCAAGTAGGCCGCCATGTCGGACTCCCTTCGCGACCGCGTGATTCGGTTGGCACACGCCAACCCCGCACTCCGCAAGGAGTTGCTCCCGCTCCTGACTGCGACCGACCGTGAGGCCGCTGTCGTGGACCCCGAGTTGGCACGTCTCATCGAGGCGTTCCGCCTTCAGCTTCAGGACACGGTCTCGGATCACTACACCAAGAAGTTCCCGACGCTCGAGGTCCCGCAGATCAAGCTCGAGTGGGGTCAGAAGTACGTCCGCATCGTGCGGGAGCGCAGCCCCAACGATCGGTCGGCCTTCGGGTTCATCGACACGAGCAACGGTGACCTCCTGAAGGCCGAGTCGTGGAAGAAGCCCGCCCGGCACGCCCGTGGGAACCTCTACGACGCCTCGACCTGGAAGGGGTCACACGACCCCTACGGCATGGCCTACCTGCGCTGATCCGCTCCCGCTGACGAACAAGGGGGGTAGGCACGACTGCCTACCCCCCTTGTCATTTCACTGGCTCAAGAGTGCGAGCTACGCCGCTTCTCGACCTCTGTTGAGATCCTACCCAACACGGGGGGATTCGGATCGCCCGAGCACCGAGCGCACGATGGCGGCCACCTCAGGGGGAGAGAGCGTCGACCCTGCGATGCGCGGGGCACCTCCGATGGTGTCCCCTCCGCCCCAGCGGTCGGCTCCCGTGAGCCCCTCGGCTTCGTTCATGGCCTCGAGGAGCTTGATGACGGGGAAGTCGATGTACTCGGACATCCGGCCGATGATGTGCATCCACCGGCCATCGGTCCCGTAGGGGGTCGATGAGACGAAGGCTCGAACGCCGTCAGAGAACATCCCGATGCGGGCCTGGGTCCCGATCTCCTTGACGTGGGACCAGCCGACCTCGGAGGACCACATCTCGTAGCGGGTGTCGAGGGGGATCTCTCGCCCCTGCCCGGAGATGTACGCCATGATCCGGTGCTCCACGTCTGTGACGATGGAGCGGAAGGCGCTGGGGTCGCGGCTGGCGAGTCCTCCGCTGAAGCGGAAACGCCGGTAGGGCTCGAACACCCACGCGAGCCCGTGGAGCGACTGGAGGTCTTCCGGGAACGGGTAGGCTCCGGCCGTCGTGTCCATCAGGTCCACCATGTGGACGAGCCGGTTCAGCATCGGGTTCATCGTCTGCGCGGTGATGGAGTGGTTCTTCAGCAAGAACCACGAGAGACACACATCCTCGTCGCAGTCGTTCGCGTAAACGTCGGCCCTCGGCCCGTTCTGATCCCGGAATCGCTTGTAGAACCCCTGGCGGACCGAGATGAGCACCTGGCCGCAGGTGGCTCGGGTTTCGAGGCGAGCAACCCCCTCATGGTGGTTGAAGTTCTTGCTGGGGCCCTCGGGATCAAACCAGGGGCCTTCCTTCACGAACCCGTCGATGGCGATGGCGAACGGACCCGCCATCGCACGGAACTCCTCCCCGCTCATGGGCGGGATGTCCGGTCTCATGTGGAGTTCGACGCTCATCCAAGTCTCCTGTGCCTCTGTCTACGTTGTCGAGGTGTTTGCCTGAACCGGGACGAGCCTGGGGTCCGGCGGACCCTCGACGTACTCGACCTCGACCTGGTGCTTCCGCAGGTACTTCGGGCCTTCGTCTCCACCCATGAAGCCGCCCTTCACGCAGATGACCTTCGAGATGCCCGCGTGGTGGATGAGCTTCGCACAGAGGATGCACGGCTCCCCGGTGACGATGAGCCAGGCCCCCGCCGTAGCGACACCCTGGGCAGCGGCGTTGGTGACGACGTTCATCTCGGCGTGGTGACACCCGATCTCGTACCGGGTGCCCGAGGGAACGGGCGGGTTCTCCGCCAGGAGCTTCTCGCGGTACTCCAGGCACTCGTCCCGCCATCCGTGCGACTTGTAGTGCTCGACGCCGTCGATGACGATGGGGAGGGACACCTGCTTCCCCTTCACGTAGATCCAGGCGTCCTCGGGGTCGGGGTCGTCCACACCGTTCGGTCCCCGAATCTCGACGTCCTCGGGCTTGAGGCCATCTCGGAGGCACCGGTCTCCCCCACAGATGCCACCCCCGCCTCGAGGGCCGCCGTTGTAGCCGTCCATCAGGAGGACGTTGCGGACCGGCTCCAGGAGCAAGGCTCCGAACTTCCGCCGAGGGCAGGGGGAGCACTCCGCGATGGCGATGCACTGCTTGATTCGGGCTTCGATGTGCTTGGGCTTCACGCTTCACCGATGGGGATGTGGTGAAGACCCGTACCCGAACCATCGAAGATCGCGAACCCCTCCATGCCCCCCGAAGCGAGGTTGAGCACGTCTTGAAGGAGGGCGCGGGTGGCATACTGGTTGTGGCTGGACCACACGTAGGTGCCGTCGATGTCCACCACGACCGTGATGCGTTCGGTGTAGGTCAGTGTCCCTGCCGGGGATCGGAATTGCTGCACGTCCCCGCTGGTCGCCTCGGGGTGCGGGGTGACTCCCACCTCCAGGGCGTGTGCGAGTAGTTCCAGATGCTCGAACCAACCAGCGGTGTCCTCGGGGAAGCCGAGCACATCAACAATCCAGCCTTCTTCGTTGATGTAGATGTCGATCCGACGTTCGGCCACGGTGCGGACCTCCATGTCCCGCCGTGGCTATGCGAACATCACCGAGGCCCAAAAAGGCGGAGCCCTCGCCCCTTGAGGAAGGGGGAGGGCTCGACGCGAAGGGCTTCCCTGTCCGAGTTGAAGTGCCGGACCCCCTCTTGCGAGAGGGACGGTGGGATTCGCACCCACAGAATTCACTTTAGCAGAGTGGTGCCGGACTACCCGGCGGCGTGTGGGCACTTCGTAGTGGGCAGGGAAAGGGGTCCTCGTCCGAGTTGGAAAGCCTGGGAAGTTTTCGGGGCATAAGGCTGGACTCGAACCAGCTACCTTCGGGTTGTTGGCCCGACGCTCTACCTGATGAGCTACTCACGCTGCTTGTGGGCTTACCGTTGTGGGCGAGGAAAGGGTTTGACCATCCGAGTAGGCAAGCGTGTTGTTTTTGATCGAGTATGAATCGATTGCTCCACCACGGAGCATATTTTCCAGTTTTGGAGGAAAATGTTGGAGTTGAACCAACCTGCTTGTGCGCTTGCCAAAGTGGACGGTCAATGGTGGCAGGTCCAGGAGTTGCACCTGGCGGGCTTGTAGGATCATCGTTGTGCTCCCTCGGGTTAGGAAGGAGCGAGTGTGATGAGCCGGGTCGCTGTTGCGACCGGTTATGTACCGGTTGCCCCACTCCGGGGCGGCCCTGCCGTTGAGTTGTCGAAGAACGCTTCTGACATCCACTACTACCCGACTGGTGGAAGGCGGCAACCCCCCACCTCAACTCAGATGACCATCACTCCGCCGGGATGCACCTGGAAGCCGACCTTTCGGCCGTCTTTCAGAAACCGCTGAATCGAGGCAGCCATGTAGCTCGAGACGGTGGTGATGAACGGCAGGTGTTCTCCATCCTCGCAGGTGGCGGCACCCATCCCCGTCTCGTCGTCGATCAGGGCACCCATTTGTAGACTTTTCGCATCCCGATGTTGTTGATGGCTGCACGGCTTAGCCCATATTCATTTGCGAGCACGGCGAGCACCACCCCCGCTTCGTACCTCGCTCGGATGTCTCGAACTTCGAACTCCGATAGTGTTCCTCGTTTCTGTGCAGCCCGTGCGTGTCGAAACTTGTAGTGGCAGCACGCCGACATGTGGGGAAGCAAAATGTCTCGTAGATGGAGGACATCATCTTTCCGAAGGATCCCGATCTTCGGTCTCCCCCCGCCAGAGAAGACTGTGCGAGCCCGCACGCCGAATGTCTCCCGGAGACGGCAGATGAGATGTCGAACATCCTGTTCCGTGAAGCCATCCGTGCAGAGGATCAAACCCCCAGCCGAGTTGCCGGTCCCATCTCCGCTTACCCAGTCCGCGACTGATGCTGCTGTTAGTCGCACATCTTCTGGAACACACTTCACCCCGTTGGGATACCACCGCTGTCGCAACTCCCTAAGCTCGACGTAGGCAGGCACCCGAAGGGTGCATCCCGTGTATGGGGGGAGCACACGGCCATCAGGACGAACACGGGCAGATCGGATCACTTCATCGAGGGTGCTCAACACTCCCAAATCCGCAAGGTGACGCTGAACGTCTTCGACCCACCCGCGTCGAACATGACTCTGCTCAAGTCTCAAGCCGCCAAGGCGGCGAAGATGCCCATCTCCTAGCATCAACCCATCCACGATCTCGGTGAGACGTTCCAGTCGCTCCGGTGACAGAGCAAGTGGCTTTTCCTCCCACTCCGAAGGACGGCGAACATGCACACCCGCCTCTCGCAATCGGGAAAGGACGGTGGATCGACCGACCCCGAATCGACAAGCCAACTCCGCCGAACTGAGTCCGGAACGATATCCCTCGATGAGAGCCGCTACATCGAGATGTGCTGTGCGTCGATCTGCTCGTTTCTCTCGGCTAGAAGCGCGAGACCCCGCCAGGGAAGATGTTGAAATTGACTTGCTCTCCGGTGGCGAGGAATCGCTGCACGGCGAAGGCAAGATGAGAGGCGACGATGGTGATGAAGGGAAGGTGGGCTCCATCCTCACAGGTTGCCACACCCCCACTCTCGTTGTCAATCACAAAGTTCGAACTCCAGACCGCCCGCCCGAACCCGCCGTCGGGAGCCAGGGCCCCGTGGAGACAGGGGATGCCCTTGGCCCGCACGTAGTTCTGGATGATCTTCCGGCTGGCCCCGTTGTCGAGGCAGTCCACCACGAGGTCGGCCCCACCCAGTAGCTGCTCCACGTTGTCCGTGGTGAGCCGGTGCGGAACGGCGTCGATCTTGATGCCGAACAGACCCTGCATCGCCTGCTTGAGCGCGTCGGCCTTGTTCTTTCCCACGGCCATGTTCGTGTGGAACTGGCTCATGACGTTCTTACGTTCCACCCTATCCATATCCACGATACGGAATTGTGCGGGGATGTTTCGAGCGAAGAGCAGGAAATGGCTCCCCAAAGCCCCCACTCCCACCACTACGATTCGTGCCATAGCTTCCACACCTTTGACACGGAAACACCGTGTCTTTTCGCCGCTTCGCGCATCGTGCAGGTGCCTCGATCTTGCTTCACGGCGATGAGAGTTGACTCCAGGAGACGGCGACCCTTTCCTGTTTCTGGAAGGGGCCGAACGTGCTGGAACTTATACGCACAACAGGGCACAACCTGAACCCCGATGAGGTCTTGCACGCGGACAGCCATGTCGCGCTTCCCGATGAGAATCCTCGAGTGCCCCCGCTGGTCGACGAGGCGGGTGGCTTCGATGTTGAGATCCGACTGAAGGAGGGCTACCAGTCGGTCAACATCTGCTGCGGTGAAGCCGTTGGTGTAAAGGCCAAGCGTACCTTTCTGGTCGCCTCCCGTGCCGTCCCCACAAAACCAGTGCCGAAGGGACGTGGGGGTGAGCCGCAGATCGAGGGGAGGGGCTTTGGCTCCGTTTAGGTGCCACCGTTCCCGCTCTGCTACGAACTCGACGTAGCTTCGTGTTCTGAGGACGAGGTAGTCCCCGCCAGGGGACATCCGCCCGTCTTTGAATTGTGAGGGCTGGATTGTTCGCTCGTCGAGGGTGGACAGCACACCCTGGGTGCGAAGCTCTTCTTGTAGTTGTTCCAGCCACCCACGCCGAACAGGACTCTGCCAGAGCGTGACCCCAGCACTCTTACGACCTTTCCCACAAGAAATCGAGGCATCCGAGAGGAGCATCCCGTCAAGGATGGACCGAAGTTCGGGCGTGATTTCAATGTGGTTGGCCCGTGCCGCGAGGTACTCCTCGCGGGTTCGCAGCAACCCTTGTTCTTGAAGATGAGCTTGCACAGCACTCGGGGCGCGGCTCAACCGTATTGCAATCTGTCGAACACTCTGCCCCGACTGATAGCTCGCGACGACCTCTGCGATCTCGGACTGTGTGAACGGTTTCCGCATGAGCACAGCTTACCGTGTGTTCCTCTCTACGTCAAACGTCGAAGTCGATCACCTTGAGCCTCTTCACCTTCTCGGGTTGAGGTTGGGCCGGTTCTCCTTGCAACGGAGGGCGGTCTGCCCTCTCCGCAGGAGTTCCATGAGGTCGAAGATGGAGGTGTCCGGGCTGTACGCGGAGACGTGGACGGTCCCTTGCCAGATGCCCCAGTGAGGCGGCTGGCTCGTGTCCCCGACTCGGCGGAGGTGCTTGCCCGTCTCGTCGATGGCGAACGCCACGAGGCTGGACGGGAACGCCACGACCTCGAACCCAGGCTCCCGGTACGCGGGATGTCCCCCGTAGGTGGTGATGAGCGTGTCCATCAGGACTCCTTCTCGCCCGACCAGCCCATGCCGCCCTCGGTCCGGTGCTTGCGGACCCGGCGGACGAACTCGTCAGCGTCCTCTCGGTGGATTTGGAGCTTGTGATAGTCGGCGGTCTCGCCGAACCACCGCAGGTCTGACCCGAGGTCGGCGGAGCCGTGCTCACCCGCCAGGTAGTGCCGGGCGTACTGACACTGCATTCCGCAGCGGTCCCGGGCCACATCCCCGAAGTGGATGTAGTCGGAAACGTCCGAGGGGACAGAACGCTCGGCCATCAGGAACCTCCAACCCTCATACGCATCAGAGGGGAGGTTCTGAACCTACTTGCCGAACTTCTGGCGAAGCCGCTCGTACTCGGCCCGCTCCTCTTCCTCTTTCTCTTCGTCCTGCTCGGCCTGGCGTTCGGCGGCGATGGCCTTGTAGATGGCCCCCACATCGGCGGGGAAGTCCTCGGCCACGGCGTAGATGTGGGCCCGTGCCACCGAGTACTCCCCGGTGTACCGGTCCGCCAGAAGCTCTTGGACTTCGCGGAGGGCGGAGGTGCGATCCACAGCCTTGAGGGGGACGATTTTCGTCCCGCACCCAATGGTGTAGTCGCAACCCCCGTCCTGGTGCAGTTCCACGATGAACCGCATCGTCATCAGGCTCCGAACGGAGTCTTCGGACGAAGCTGGATCAGGCGGAACGGCCGCTGCTCGTTCGGCGGGAAGCGATCGACGACGAAGTCGTCGAAGGACGCCCCCGCGTTGGCCCCGATGCCCGGGATGCCGCCGTTGCGGACGGCCTCGGTGGCCCACCGCTTCACGTCAGCGTCCGGGGCGTCGAACGCCACCGGGTCCGGCAGGTCGCCGTTCTGACCCGCGAAGGTCACGTTGAGACGAGCCTCGAAGTCCGCCAGAGCGCGGACCGGCAGGTTGATTCCCTCGACGATGTTCTCCATTTTTCACCTCTGCTCATAGGATTGACGACGTAGTTCTTCGACCCACATACGCTGGGCGGGGTCCGACTGAACCTCCCACCCGACATATTCGTGTTGGTGTGGACCCTCCCACCGAAGCTCGATGAGCCGATCCGTGCTTGTGATCCACCAGCGGAGGCGACGCCCGAGGCCCGCCTCCACACCCGCGAAGGTGGTCACGTCCGTGTACGACGGCCCCGGGAGGCCGCTGCCCGGATGGGAGTGGGCAAAGCCCGCCAGCCGATCCCGGTTCTCCCAGAGGATGTCCCACAGGTCGCGGCTGTCCGGGAGAGCCACGCTCGTCCGGTTGGGCGGCAGGTGCCAGTGGATGACCGAGCCATCCTTGGCGATGACGACCCCGACTTCCATCACGCTGCACCTTCCTGCTTTGCCGGGAGGTCTGGGACGAACGTGATGCTGACCCCGAGAGACGGGAGCCCGTCCCAGGTGTAGCCGATGATGCGGACGAGGTAGCCGCCGGGCACAGAAGTGCGCTCGGTGACCACGTAGGGCCCGTTGTCGTGGGATTCCACCCGGTCGATCTCTTCCCAGTGGAGGTTGTCCGCATCCCAGTCCATCAGTAGTCCTCGTCTTCGTCTTGGAAATCTCCATCATCGTTGCGGACGTACCCGCCACGCTCATCGACGTGGCGGAACACCACCAGCCGACGCTCCCTCTGGGCCTGTCCGATGACCCCAGGGAGAGACTCGAGCGTGAACCGGGTGTCGCCCCGCTCGCCCGAGCCGTGATCGACGAGGCAGATGCCGGAGTCGATGATGCGAAGCGTCTCCTTCTGGGCGACGCACTCGAACCGACGACCCGAGTACCGGAACTGGACGACGGCCTCGCCCGCGACCCGGGAATCCCGCCAGTCGAGAAGCTCGGCACCACCGACCGCCAGAGCCGCCTTGGCGGCTGCCCCGAAGTCGAGCTTCGCCATCTCGCGACGACCATCCCCGGTCCCAAGCTGACGAGCCAGTTCGGCCCGACGGATCTCGGCAGCCTTCTTGGCCTCCTCCTCCCGTGCGAGACGCTCGGCCTCCGCCCGAAGGCGCTCTCCCTCGGAACGGTTCCACGACTCGAACCTGAAAGCCAGGTCGAGAGCGGGCGTGACGTTGGTGATGTCGCTGACCGACGGCTTCCGGTCCTGGTAGGCGTTGGTCACCTCGCCCTCGGGACCGAGAGGGAACTCCTGGCCCACGTAGATGAGGCGACCATCCTCCCACCGGGCCACCTTGACCCGAGCGAACCGCTCCAGGCCAAGCTCAACCAGGTGAACCGGCTCCGTCTGCTCGATGATCTTGGTCGGCTCGACAGCCGCCGCCACCCCGTCCGGGATGAAGCGGTCGCCGACGAGGTAGCCCTTCGAGAACTTGGCCCCGGCGAACACCTCGTCGATGTTGGGCTCAACGAGTCCCTTCCAGGAAGCCTTGCGACCCCCGGTGATGTTGAACTCGTGCCAGCCGTGCTCCTTGGGGAGACGGCCCTCGACCTGGAGGACCCGACGCTGAGCACGGATCTCCCGCCCACCGGTCCAAGGGACGGTGACGGACTCATCCGGCTTTGCGATCAGATCCTGCCAGCCCATCAGCGGCACTCCTGCACGATGACCGTGCCTTCCATTACGCCCATGGCCGTGTCGGCCTTGAACGTGGTGGTCTCCGGCACCTCACCCTCCCGCATGGGGCGGTAGGCGTACCAGAGGTCCGTGTCCTTCCAGGTGATCTCGGTGAGCTTCTCACCGCAGGGCAGGTCGAGGTGCATCGTCCCGCCGAAGGACTTGGCCATCTCGTTTTCGGAGCAGGCCATGAGGAACATGAGGGGGACGAAACGCATCAGAACTCCTGTGAGGACTACGGTTGAGGTGGGTGGGTCTGAACCCACCTCCTTCGCGCACTACAGCGCGAAATGGGGCTTCTTGAGCAGGTCCGTCTTGAGGATCTGCTCGACGAGGGAGACACGCGGGACCGCGCGAGCCGCCACAACACCCTGCACGACCGGGGTGGCCGCGATCATGTTGCGGAGCGTGCGCGGGAGCGAGTACACGTCCTCGAAGATGCCCTTGTCGATGTTGAAGCACGGGATCCCGAGCGAGGCCGCCGTCTGACGGACAGCCCGGTCGTGCTCCCCGCCCGACACCTTCAGGAGACCGAAGGCGACCGGGTTGAGACCCGAGCCACGAACCGCGTGGGAGAACTCCCCCGCCTGCTCGTCACCGACGAAGATGAACAGGGCATCCTCGTCCGCCCCCGGCTTGAACGCCTGGAGCGCACGGACACCCGCACCGTAGTCGGTGCCACCGCTCGCCGTGATGCCACGGAAGGCGGCCTCGACACCCTTCGAGGAAGCGTGCTTGATCTGCACCTCACGGCCCGACGTGTTGAACACGGAGACCTTGACCTTCTCGAGCGGGAACCCGCCGAGGAGCTTGGCGATGTAGTCCTTGGACTGCTCGATGGCGTTCTGCATCGAGCCCGAGATGTCGACCATGAAGTAGATGGTGAGGCCCTTCATCACCTCCTCGACCGCCTTCTTGACGGCGGTGTCGGCGGCGACAGCCAGCTTCTCCTTCGTCTCCACGTTCTTCACGCGGGCGGCGATGTTCACCGCACGCTGGTTCTCGGCCTTGGCGAGAGCCTTCTCCCACCGGGACTTCACCGGCTCCACGTTGATGAGGCCCAGATCCTCGAGGGTCGGGGTCGCGATGATGAGATCCTGGTCGGACATCGCACCGGACTCGACCGCCGCCGCCACGATCGCACGGGTGAGGCCCATCCCCTTCGGGAGCAGACCCACGATGCGCTTGTACGACGGCTTCGTCTCGACGATCTTCTGGCACACCTCGGCCTCGGTCAGACCCTCCCACGACTCCGCAGCCTGCACCTCGGTCCCGATGGCCAGCGAACGCCGACCATCCTGGGACTGAGCCTGCTTCCAGCGAAGGATCTCGAAGAACCGAGTCGTCTCCGGCTTGTAGTGGACGGCACGCGCCAGGGCCATGACCGTGGTACGCATGCCCGCCTTCACCATGCCCTCGAGCATCTTCGGGTTCTCCTCCCGGTGACGGAGGTACTTCTCGACGGCCTTCTCCCACCGGCCGAGGGCCGGGTTCTTGGCCGAACGGCCGAACCCAAGCTCACGGTTGATGGCCGCGATCCCCGGGAGACGCAGGAGGTCACCGACCCGCAGCAGGAGGCGCGGGTTCAGATCCTTTCCGTCGTTCCGGCGGATGAGGCACATGGCCTCACCGACATCGCGGAAGTCCTCGTCGTAGAACAGCACCTTCCCGTCCTCGACCACCGGATCACCCCGGCGGGTCTGAACGAGGAGGAACGCGGCCAGGGCGACCTTCAGATCCTTGTGCTCCTGGCCGAAGGCGTAGGAAGCCCACCGGGCCACGAACTCGTTGTCGAGCTTGTAGACCTCGGCGATCTGGCGGTACACCCACGAGGCGACCTCCGGGTAGAACCCCGGCTGACGGTACTCGCCGACGATGCGGCCACCGTCACGGACCTTCCCGTCCGCACCGATGACGCCCGCCCGAACCTTCTGGGTCTTGGTCCCGACCTTCCGGTTGAAGTAGGCGATCTTCTCCTTCGCCCCGCCCTCCGGACCCTCCTCCTTGTACGACGCAGCCTCCCACTTGACACCCGTGACGGTGCCCGGGGCCGGGACCACGATGCCCGGACGGTTGTGGATCATGTGGTCCTGGTGGGTGAGCAGCGTCTGGATGAGCCGCTCGGCCGGGCCCAGGGCCTCGACACGCTTCTGAAGATCGTTGTTCATGTGGTCTGTCTCCTTGAGTTCCAAGTGCCCCCCTCACAGGGGGCGAGTGTTCTCGCTGGTGTCTCCCGTCCCTACGCAGGAACGGGTGAAGTCTGAACGGTCGGTGTCGGTCTGAAACGAGAAGGGCCGCCTCCGGGGTGTCCGGAAGCGGCCCTTCATTGGGTCCTTCTGGACGGCTACAGGATGTCTGTCACGATGCCTGCGCCCACGGTCTTTCCGCCTTCGCGGACGGCGAACCTCATCCCCTTCTCGACGCCCACGGGCTTCTGGAGGTCGAAGGTGATGGTGGCTCGATCACCAGGGTTCACCTGGCCGACCTCGCCGACATCGACCTTGCCGGTCACGTCCGTGGTCCCGAAGAAGAACTGGGGCTGGTAGCCCGTGCCGAACGGCTTGTGACGACCGCCTTCCTTCGCCGAGAGGACGAAGATTTCGGCCCGACCCTTGGCGTGGGGCTTGATGGACCCCGGAGCCGCGAGGATCTGACCACGCTCCACCTCGTCGGCCTTCACGCCACGGAGCAGGAGGCCCACGTTCATCCCGGCCCGCACCTCGGCCACATCCTTGCGGAACGCCTGGGTGCCGGTCACGACGATCTGGCGAGGCTTCTCGTCCTCACCCATGAGGCCCACGAGTTCCACGGTGGCCCCGACCTTGAGGGTCCCGCGCTCGACACGACCCGTCACGACGGTGCCGCGACCGGAGATGGTCACGACGCCCTCGATCGGCATCATGAACGATGCGTCGAAGTCCCGGTTCGGCTCGGGGATGGAGGTGTCGAGGGCGTTCATCAGGTTCCGGATGCACTCGCAGGCGGGGTCGCTCGCGCCCTTGCCGGACAGGAGCGCCTCGAGGGCGGGCTTGGCCGCACCACGGACGAAGGTCACGTTCTGGTAGCCCTGGCTGGCCAACTGGTCCGAGACCTCCATCTCGACGAGGTCGAGGAGTTCGGGGTCGGACACGTCCACCTTGTTGATGAAGACGACGATGTGCTCGACACCCACCTGGCGGGCCAGGAGGATGTGCTCCACCGTCTGCTTCTGGGGGCCCTGGGAGCCGTCCACGAGCAGGATCGCGCCGTCCATCTGGGACGCGCCCGTGATCATGTTCTTGATGTAGTCGGCG
>Ga0194119_10000913_pt1 | contig 55269 bp, 44 predicted proteins | sample TA2MahC100mmetaG_FD_148620 | JGI IMG/M metagenome (GOLD analysis project Ga0194119, IMG submission 148620) | Freshwater microbial communities from Lake Tanganyika, Tanzania - TA2015018 Mahale Deep Cast 100m | ecosystem: Environmental > Aquatic > Freshwater > Lake | place: Tanzania: Lake... | reverse complement strand
GGGTGAGTTTGGCGATCAGCACGGCGCCCGCGCGGTCGAGGCGTTCGACGACCGTCGCATCGGCGTCGAACGTCTGCGACCGATACGGCGCCGTCCCCCAGGTGGTGGGGTAGCCCTTCACGGCGAGGAGATCCTTCGCTCCCCAGGGGATCCCGTGGAGCGGGCCGCGGTAGCGACCAGCGGCGATCTCGGCGTCTGCCGCACGCGCCTGTTGCAGAGCACGGTCGCGGGTGAGCGCGGTGACGCAGAGGAGCTGAGGATCGAGGCGCTCGAGGCGCGCGAGGTACATCTCGGTGAGCGCGACGCTGGTGACGGCGCGGGTGCGTACAATCGCTGCGAGCTCGGTCACCGAGGCGAAGGCGAGCGATTCGAGACGGGCCGGCTTCGCTGGCGGCGTGAGGCGCGTCGGGACGATCGGACGTTGCGGGCCTCGCGGGACCGCATCGTGGCGAGGGAGCGGGGTGAAGATCATCGCTGGGGCGACGGCGTTCACGACCGGGATGCGATGGAGGCGCTGGAGCTGTGCGGTCTGCCGCTTCAGCCCATCGAGCATCAGCGCCCGCTCCTCTTCGGTGAACTGCACGCCGGCGATCTCGGCGGCGGCGACGATCGTGGCGTCGGTGATCTCTTCGACCGACGCGGCCGTGGCGTAGAGCACACCAGGGAAGAGTCCGCCGGCGACCCCGAGGGTGGAGAGGGTGGCCAGGAACTCGCGGCGCGAGTCGGTGGGACGAGGAGCGTCGGTCATGCGTGGGGAGCAGAGGTGTGTGCGCATCGGTGCGTCTCTCCGGATGCGTGACGCGATCAGTCCAAATGTGCCACGGCGGCGCCGCAGGTGCGAGGCGTTCCGGTGCGGGAGTCGGGGGGTTGCACGGGCGGCGCGACGACGTTATCGTTCGGATCCCTCCGGAATCGATGGTGCTGGCGGGGAAGAGTCGGATCGGGGCGGTGGCCAGATTGGTGCGTCGCCCCCTTGACGGTACGCAGTGATCAGGGTTATAGTTATGGGCTGGCGCGGAAACGCTGCCGAGCAAACCGAGTTGATTGACAATCGAGTCAGAGAGAGATCGCAAAGTGTGCGAGGCGAACTCGTGGATCTCGTGTCCCGTTCGGGGCCGAGGGAGAGTTCAGACCGAACAATTTTTGTGATTCCGAATAACGCTGTCATGCGATGACAGCGTGACAGCGATTCGGAAGAGCCATATGAGACTTTCTATTGGAGAGTTTGATCCTGGCTCAGGACGAACGCTGGCGGCGTGCTTAACACATGCAAGTCACGGGGGCCCGCAAGGGTAACCGGCGAACGGGTGCGTAACACGTGAGCAAGCTTCCGATTTGTGGGGGATAGCCGGCCCAACGGCCGGGTAATACCGCATACGTTCACCTAGCGGCATCGCTTGGTGAGGAAACCTCCGGGGCAAATCGAGGTGCTCGCGGCCTATCAGCTAGTTGGTGAGGTAACGGCTCACCAAGGCGACGACGGGTAGCTGGTCTGAGAGGATGGCCAGCCACATTGGGACTGCGACACGGCCCAGACTCCTACGGGAGGCAGCAGTGGGGAATATTGCGCAATGGACGAAAGTCTGACGCAGCGACGCCGCGTGTGGGATGAAGCCTTTCGGGGCGTAAACCACTGTTGCCCGGGACGAACCTCCCCATTCGTGGGGACTGACGGTACCGGGTGAGGAAGCACCGGCTAACTCTGTGCCAGCAGCCGCGGTAATACAGAGGGTGCGAGCGTTGTCCGGAATCACTGGGCGTAAAGGGCGCGTAGGTGGCTTGGTAAGCGTGTGGTGAAAGTCCGGGGCTCAACCCCGGATCTGCCGTGCGAACTGCCGAGCTTGAGCGATGTAGAGGCAGGTGGAATTTCGGGTGTAGCGGTGGAATGCGTAGAGATCCGAAAGAACACCAGTGGCGAAGGCGGCCTGCTGGGCATTTGCTGACACTGAGGCGCGACAGCGTGGGGAGCAAACAGGATTAGATACCCTGGTAGTCCACGCCGTAAACGATGGGTACTAGGTGTCTGGGGGAGCGACCCCCTGGGTGCCGACGCTAACGCATGAAGTACCCCGCCTGGGGAGTACGGCCGCAAGGCTGAAACTCAAAGGAATTGACGGGGGCCCGCACAAGCGGTGGAGCATGTGGTTTAATTCGACGCAACGCGAAGAACCTTACCTAGGCTTGACATGCTGGAGAACGCTTGCGGAAACGTGAGCCCCTCTTCGGAGTTCCAGCACAGATGCTGCATGGCTGTCGTCAGCTCGTGTCGTGAGATGTTGGGTTAAGTCCCGCAACGAGCGCAACCCTCACCCTTAGTTACCAGCGGGTAAAGCCGGGAACTCTAGGGGGACTGCCGGTGCCAAACCGGAGGAAGGCGGGGATGACGTCAAGTCATCATGGCTCTTACGCCTAGGGCTACACACGTGCTACAATGGGCCGGACAGCGGGTCGCTAGCTCGCGAGAGTATGCCAATCCCCAAACCGGTCCTCAGTTCGGATTGTAGTCTGCAACTCGACTACATGAAGCTGGAATCGCTAGTAATCGTGGATCAGCTACGCCACGGTGAATACGTTCCCGGGCCTTGTACACACCGCCCGTCACGCCATGGAAGTTGTGAGCGCCCGAAGTCGGTGTCGGAACCCGCAAGGGACTAAGCCGCCTAAGGCGAGCGCAATGACTGGGGCGAAGTCGTAACAAGGTAGCCGTAGGGGAACCTGCGGCTGGATCACCTCCTTAACGGAGCTGTGAGTAGGCCCGCTTCGGCGTGGCACGAAAGCGCTACCGGATAGTCGCTCGCCTCGCATACGGCGCGAGCTCTCTCTGACTCATCTCTTCAGCTGGTGCGTGGGCCTTCGGGCGCGCGCGATCACACGCTGTTTGTCAACGGAAGATGGTAGTGTTCGTGGGATAACGAATCACACTAGTGACACGATTTCGACGAAAGGCGCGCAAGCGCCACACCGATAAATCTGATCACTCGTTGTAGATCGCGCGTGCTCTGCTGGATTACATGTTTGTAGTCAAGCGAGCGAATGCATGTCGAGGATGCCTTGGCACACGAAGGCGATGAAGGACGCGGTAAGCTGCGATAAGCCTGGGGGAGCGGCACACACGCTTTGATCCCAGGATTTCCGAATGGGGAAACCCGGCCGTCAGGAATGGCGGTCACGCCGAATGGCGAGCGAACCCAGGGAACTGAAACATCTAAGTACCTGGTGGAAAGAGAAATCAACCGAGATGCCCCAAGTAGCGGCGAGCGAACGGGGTAGTGCCCAAACCGAGGTCCTTGTGGCCGCGGGGTTGTAGGACCCACAGACGCGTATCGTGAAGTCAGTCGAAGTGGCTTGGAACGGCCCGCCAGAGACGGTGAAAGCCCGGTAGGCGAAGATGATGCACGGTGCGTAGTGGAGTTCCTGAGTAACGCCCGACCCGAGTAATCGGGCGTGAAACCGGGGGGACCACCCTCCAAGGCTAAAGACTCTCGTGTGACCGATAGTGAACGAGTACCGTGAGGGAAAGGTGAAAAGCACCCCAGTGCGGGGAGTGAAAGAGATCCTGAAACGACATGCATACAAGCGGTAGGAGGTTGGGCAGGGCTTCGGCTCTGTCACGACTGACTGCGTGCCTTTTGCATTATGATCCGGCGAGTTACTCCTCAGGAGCGAGGCTAAGTCGTTCAGCGACGGAGCCACAGCGAAAGCGAGTCCTGTAACGAGGGCGACAGAGTTCCTGGGGGTACGACCCGAAGCCAGGGCGATCTACCCATGAGCAGGGTGAAGCTGCGGTAACACGCAGTGGAGGCCCGAACCGGTATGGGTTGAAAACCGTTCGGATGACTTGTGGGTAGGGGTGAAAGGCCAATCAAGCCTGGAGATAGCTGGTTCTCCCCGAAATCTATTGAGGTAGAGCCTCGAGCAATTGTGTACAGGAGGTAGAGCGACTGGATGGGCGCGGGCTGGCGTAGCCGGTACCAAACCCAACCAAACTCCGAATGCCTGATACATGTATCTCGGGAGGCAGTCGCTGAGCGATAATGTCCAGCGGCGAGAGGGAAAGAACCCAGAACCACAGCTAAGGCCCCAAAGTGGCCGCTGAGTATAGCGAAGGATGTGTCCCTACACTGACAACTGGGAGGTTGGCTTAGAAGCAGCCACTCCTTTAAAGAGTGCGTAATAGCTCACCAGTCCAGTGGGGATGCGCCGAGAATGGTCGGGATTAAGCGGCCCGCCGAAGCTTGGTCTTCTGACTTTGTCAGAGGGGTAGGGGAGCGTTCTGTCCGCCTTGAAGCGGCCGTGGAAACGTGCCGTGGAGCGTTCAGAAGAGAGGATGCCGGATTGAGTACGCGCAAATGCGGGTGAGAACCCCGCACACCGTAAGCCCAAGGATTCCTGCGCCATGGCAATCAGCGCAGGGTGAGGCGGACCCTAAGGCGAGGCCCCAGAGGCGTAGCCGATGGACAGCCGGTGAATATTCCGGCCCCGTCTGCAGTGTGTTAACAACCCCAGAGGGACCCAGGAACGAAGCGTGAGCGGCTCTGTGGATGGCCGTGAAAGGGTGTAGGGCAACCGAGACCTGAGACGAGCGCGCGGGGCAACCCAAGCGCAAGTCACGTAGAGTCGACTGGCAAGAAAAGCTCTGGTGGGGAATGCTGCAGATGACCGTACCGCAAACCGACACAGGTGGGCAAGGCGAGTAGCCTAAGGTGAACGAGTGAAACCGGGTCAAGGAACTCGGCATAATGATCCCGTAACTTCGGAAGAAGGGATGCCGATTGGGGTTGGCGACTTCGCGTCGCAGGCTCTGATCGGTCGCAGATAATCGGCCCAAGCGACTGTTTAGCAAAAACACAGGTGAGTGCCAAGCCGCACAAGGCGCCGTATACTCACTGACGCCTGCCCGGTGCCGGAAGGTTAAGGGGAGATGTTAGCCGCAAGGCGAAGCATTGAGCCGAAGCCCCGGTAAACGGCGGCCGTAACTATAACGGTCCTAAGGTAGCGAAATTCCTTGTCGGGTAAGTTCCGACCTGCACGAATGGCGTAACGACTTGGGCACTGTCTCGACCCGGTGCTCGGCGAAATAGCAGTCTCGGTGAGGATTCCGAGTCCCCGCGACAGGACAAAAAGACCCCATGCACCTTTACTGCAGCTTGTCATTGGACGTCGCATGTGACTGTGTAGCATAGCTGGGAGACGATGAGGCCCGGGCGCTAGCTCGGGCGGAGTCAACAGTGAAATACCAGCCTGGCTCATGTAACGTCCTCACCACGCTCCGGCAAACCCGGGCTGGGACCGTGGCAGGCGGGCAGTTTGACTGGGGCGGTCGCCTCCGAAAGAGTAACGGAGGCGCGCGCATGGTTCCCTCAGCGCGGACGATATTCGCGCTTTAGAGTGTAACGGCACAAGGGAGCCTGACGGCGAGACCGACGGGTCGAGCCGCCACGAAAGTGGGCCGTAGTGATCCGGTAGCCCGGTGTGGATCGGCTATCGCGCAACGGATAAAAGGTACGCTGGGGATAACAGGCTTATCGCGCCCGAGAGTTCACATCGACGGCGCGGTTTGGCACCTCGATGTCGGCTTATCACATCCTGGGGCTGGAGAAGGTCCCAAGGGTCCGGCTGTTCGCCGGTTAAAGTGGTACATGAGCTGGGTTCAGAACGTCGTGAGACAGTTCGGTCTGTATCCGTCGTGGGCGTTGGAGAGTTGAGGGGTGCGGACTCTAGTACGAGAGGACCGAGTCGGACGACCCGCTCGTGTCCCGGCTGTCACGCCAGTGGCAACGCCGGGTAGCGATGGTCGGCACAGATAACCGCTGAATGCATCTAAGTGGGAAGCTGTCCCCAAGATGAACTCTCCCTGGGACCTTGAGTCCCCTGAAGGGCCGTGGGAGACCACCACGTCGATAGGTGGGGAGTGGAAGACGAGTAATCGTTTCCGAGCTAACCCATCCTAATCGCCCGTGCGGCTTGACTACTCCCCCTTTCTTCAAAGAAAGGGGCTGGAATAACAACCGCAGAGCTTCGCACGATCTAATCGATTTGCGAATACACGAACACTACCATCCTCCGCTGTCAGCATCTCGCTGGCGACTAGAGCGTAGGGGCCACACTCGTTCCCATCCCGAACACGATCGTTAAGCCCTACAGCGCCGATGGTACTCCGACCGAGAGGTCGCGGGAGAGTAGGCCGTCGCCGGCACCCTTGGAAGCCCCTGTCGTTCACTCGGCAGGGGCTTTCTCTTTGCCCTCACCTCCCGACACATTCCCCTCCGTGACCCGCGCCGGTTTCGTGACCCTCGTCGGACGCCCGAACGCCGGGAAATCGACTCTCCTGAATCGGCTGGTCGGCACCCGGCTCGCCATCGTCTCTCCCAAGCCCCAGTCGACCCGGGAGCGCGTCGTTGGGATCCTCACCGATGACGCGGCCCAGCTGATCTTCCTCGACACCCCAGGCCTCCTGGAGCCCCGCTACGCGCTCCACAAGGCGATGCAGTACGCGGCCCAGCAGGCGATCGGCGACGCCGACCTCGTCGTCCATCTCATCGATGCGACGACCGACCGCCCGGAGGACCTCACCGCCCTCGCACAGCTCCCCGCGCCGCCACAGGCCCCCGTCCTCGTGGTCCTCAACAAGGTCGACCAGCTCGCCCCCGCGGTCCGCGATGCCCTCTTGGCGGAATTCCCTGAAGCCGTGGGGATCTCCGCCACGACGGGGGAAGGGATCGAAACCCTCCTCGCCGCCATCTGTCGCCGAATGCCCGAGAGCCCCTTCCTCTTTCCCGCGGATGACATCTCCACCCAACAGACCCGCTTCTTCGTCTCAGAGTTCATCCGCGAGGCGGTGATAGAGCAGCTCGAGGAGGAGGTCCCCTATGGCGTGGCCGTCGAGATCGACGAGTTCCGCGAGGGGAGCACGCCCCTCTACATTCGAGCGGTGCTGCACGTGGAGCGCGAGAGCCAGAAGCGCATCCTGATCGGGGCGGGTGGTAGTCGGATCCGCGAGATCGGACGTGCGGCCCGTGAGCGCATCGAGACCCTGGTCGGGGAGCCGGTCTATCTCGATCTCTGGGTGAAGGTGCTCGCCAACTGGCGTCGGAACCCCGCCGCGCTCGCCCGTCTTGGGTTCCAGGTCCCTACCGAGGAGTCCCATTCGTGACCGTCCCGTCGATCCCACCTGCCATCCGAGAGATCCTCGCCTGCCCGCGCTGCCATGGGGCGTTGCTCGACGCACCGGCCGAACGCGTCGGGGAGTCGGCGACGCTCCGGTGCCCCACGTGCGCGCTACGTTACCCGGTCCGCGAGGGGATCCCCGTCCTCCTGCTCGACCAGGCACGGTCGGATCAGGGATGAACGTCGGCTGCGGATCGTGCGGCGCGATCTATCGCGTGGATCCGGCGCTCGTGCCAGCGACCGGGGTCACTGCGCGTTGCTCGGCGTGTGGGGCCGCGGTGTCGCTGCGAGGGACGTCGCACGGGACCCCGATCGACGACGGTTGGTTCTCGGAGGAACAGGGAACCGCCCAGCAAAGCGAGTGGAGCCGTGCGCTCGCGGAATCGGATGCGGCTGCGGCGCCTGAGATCGAGTCGAATGTGCGACCCTCCGCGGCGGTCCCCACCCCCATCGCTGTGACGCGCCCTCCCTTCCTCCGGGCCACCCCACACGAGCGCGCACAGCGTCTCGCGCGTGCGCTGGTCTCCGATCTGATCGCCTACCACCCGGGCCGCCGGGAGGCGGCCCAGGCCGCGGGGACTCTGCGGATTGCCTTCCGCGAGGAGATCGCTCAATCGTACGCCTTCTACGTCGCCGAGGTGGGGCGGGAGATGGCAGAGGGGACGAGCTACTTCCAGGAGGCGCTCAACGAGATGGTGGCCCAGGGTCGCGCCCTCTTCTGACCCGCGCGTTCGACCTACAGAACCCGGCGGGATCCGCTATCTTTTGAGGGCTCGCGACGCGAGCCGGCACCCATCGTGGGGCCGGCTCGCCACGCATCCGCCTCACCCGACCGATGGCTGACTCCGAACACCTCGTCTCCCTCCGGCACGACCAGACTCGTCTGGACGAGCTCCGGAGGTACCTTTGACCTCGATCGCAAGCGCGAACGACTGACCGCCCTCGAAGGGGACATGTCAGACCCGGGCTTCTGGAATGCGCAGGAGCGCGCCCGGGAGGTGGTGCAGGAGGTCAAGACGCTCAAGGGGTGGGTCGATCCCTACGACAATCTCATCGGGCGCGCCACGAGCGCGATCGAACTGGCGGAGCTCCTAGCGCTCGAGCCCGACGCCGAGATGGAGGCCGATGTCGCGCGCGAGGCGAAGGCGATCTCGGAGGAGACGGATGGCTATCGCTTGCGCTCGTTGCTACAGGGGCGCGATGACTTCCGTGATGCGCAGGTGGAGATCAGTGCCGGGGCCGGTGGGACCGAGGCGCAGGACTGGGCCCAGATGCTGATGCGTATGTACACGCGCTGGGCGGAGCGGAAGGGGTACACCGTGGACATCCTCGACCTCTCGGAGGGTGAAGAGGCGGGGATCAAGGGCGCGGTGCTGGAGGTGAAGGGGGAGTACGCCTTCGGCTTCCTCCGTCCGGAGACGGGGGTGCACCGACTCGTGCGCATCTCGCCCTTCGACTCGCAGGCGCGTCGGCACACGAGCTTCGCCTCGGTCTTCGTCTACCCGGTGGTGAACGAGGAGATCAACATCGAGGTGCGCGAGGAGGATCTGCGGATCGATGTCTACCGCGCCTCGGGAGCCGGTGGGCAGCACGTGAACAAGACCTCCTCGGCGGTGCGCATCACGCACCTCCCGACGGGGATTGTCTGCGCCTCACAGCAGGAGCGGTCGCAGTTCAAGAACAAGGCCACGGCGATGAAAATGCTGAAGAACCGCCTCTACAATCTCGAGGCGGAGAAGCAGGCGGCGGCCAAGGCCGCGCTCGATGCGACCAAGCAGGACGTGTCGTTCGGGAGCCAGATCCGCAGCTATGTCTTCCAGCCGTACACGATGGTCAACGACCATCGCACCGAGCTCAAGATCACCGATGTGCAGAAGGTGATGGACGGGGCGATCGACCCCTTCATCGAGGCGTATCTCAAGCAGAGTGGCGCACCGGCCGCCGCGGGGGAGAAGGTATGAGCGACGAACTCAACTTCGTGATGCAGGCGCGCCGCGAGAAGCTCGGCACGCTCGTCGAGGCGGGGGTCGTCCCCTTCGCGTACAGCTACGATCGCACCCATCACTGTGGGCCGGCGGCGGGGTTGCTCGGTGAGGCGGAGGAGGGGCCGACGGTGCGGATCGCCGGGCGGATCGTGGCGTGGCGCGGGCATGGGAAGACGATCTTCGCGCATCTCGCCGACGACACCGGGCGTCTCCAGCTCTATTTCCGCCAGGACCAGCTGAGTGCCGAGGCCTTCGCATTCCTCTCGCACCTCGACCTCGGCGATCTGCTCGGCGTGGCGGGTCCGCTCTTCCGGACGCGCACCGGGGAGGTCACGGTGCGCGTGGAGTCGTGGACGTTGCTGGCCAAGTCGCTGCGCCCGCTCCCCTTCGGTAAGGAGGAGCAGGTGGAGGGGCGGACGGTGCGCCACTCCGGCTTCGCCGATGGCGAGCAGCGGTCGCGGCAGCGCTACGCCGACCTCGCGGTGCATCCTGAGGTCCGGCGGCATTTCGCGGCGCGCTCCAAAATGACGACGGCGATCCGGCGCGTACTCGACGCCTGGGAGTATCTCGAGGTCGAGACCCCGGTGCTCCAGCCGCTGTACGGCGGTGCGGCGGCGCGGCCCTTCACGACGCACCACAATGCGCTCGACATGCCGCTCTTCCTGCGCATCGCGGATGAGCTCTATCTCAAGCGGTTGATCGTCGGCGGGTTCGAGCGCGTCTATGAGATCGGGCATGACTTCCGGAACGAGGGGATCGACCGCACGCACAACCCCGAGTTCACGATGCTCGAGTTCTACGAGGCATACGCCGACTACTCGGTGATGATGGACCGGGTGGAGCAGCTCCTCGTCACCGCCGCGACGGCGGTGCGTGCGGCGTTGGGTGATGCGCCACGGGTGCGCCACGACGGCTCCGAGGCGGGGCCGGTCCCGACCTTCGCGACCCCGTTTCCGCGGATCGCGTGGGTGCCAGCACTCTCGCAGGCGCTCGGGGTGCCCGACGTGATGGCGCTCGATGATGCGGCGCTCCGGCGCGCGGCGGAGCAGGCCAAGGTCGCCGACGTCGCGAAGCTCTCGCGGCCCAAGCTCCTCGACGAACTCTTCCAGGCACACGTGGAGTCCAAAATCGTCGAGCCGACCTTCGTGGTGGATTATCCGGTGGAGCTGTCGCCGCTGGCGAAGCCACATCGTTCTTTGGCAGGGCTGACCGAGCGCTTCGAGCTCTTCGCCAAGGGGAAGGAGCTGGCCAACGCCTTCTCCGAGCTCAACGACCCGATCGACCAGCGCGCGCGCTTCGAGGCACAGGCGCGACTCAAGGCGGCGGGGGATGAGGAGGCGACGGGGGTCGATGAGGACTACCTGCGCGCCATGGAGTACGGGATGCCGCCCACCGGTGGCGTGGGGATCGGGCTCGATCGGCTCTTCATGTTCCTCACCGACACCCCACACATCCGGGATGTGATCCTCTTCCCGCTGATGCGGCAGGAGTGAGTCGCATGGCCGGGACCCGCGCGCTCGAGCTGGCGATCGCCTGGCGGTATCTCCGGAGCCGCCGCGGGTCCCGACTGCTCTCGTTCATCAGCGTGATCGCGGTCGCCGGCGTGACCGTCGGGGTGAGCGCGCTGATCATCATCATCGGGGTGATGAATGGGCTCCAGACCGACCTAAGGGAGAAGATCCTCGTGGGAAGCCCTGATGTGCGCGTGCTCACGTATGGCGAATCCCTCCGCATGGACGGGTGGCGGCGTGCGGCTGCGCAGGTGGAGTTGCTTCCGGGCGTGGTGAGTGTCGCCCCCTTCGTGGTGCATCAGGGGCTGGCAACCCTCGGCTCGACTTATTCCGAGGCGATCACCGTCGCGGGAATCGCCCCCCTCGACTCCGGGGCGATCCCCGTCACGCGGATCCGCGAGCACGCGACGAGCGGCGACTTCACCTTCACCTCGCGAGACGGTGGCCGTCGTGGCGCGGTGGTCGGCTCGCTCCTCGCCTCGCGCCTCGGGGCGTATCCGGGTGCGACGCTGACCCTCGTCACCGCGAGCGGCGCCTCGCTCAATCCCGTGCTCGGCGCGGTGATCCCGCGCCTCATGGAGTTCGAGGTCACTGGGGTCCTCACGACGGGGATGTTCGAGTACGACAACGCCTACATCTACGTCGATCTCGAGGTGGGGCGGGAGTTCGCTGGGCTCGACACCGCGGTCACGGGGCTCGAGGTCCGGACCACCGATCGCTGGGTCGCGCCCGCCATCGCCGCGCAGATCGACTCCACGTTGGGCTATCCCTATCGCACCGTCGATTGGCAGCAACAGAACCTCTCGCTCTTCCGCGCACTCAAGCTCGAGAAGCTCGGGATGGCGGTGATCCTCGCGTTGATCGTGATGGTCGCGGCCTTCAACGTGGTGAGCACCCTCACCATGGTGGTGCGGGACAAGACGCGGGAGATCGGGATCCTGCGGGCGATGGGGCTCCGCACCGATGCGGTGCGCCGGATCTTCCTCTGGCAGGGGGTCATCATCGGCGCGGTGGGGACCGGGGTCGGGGCGCTCCTCGGCGTCGGGCTCGGGATGACGATCGACCGGTTCCGTCTGATCGCCCTCGATCCCTCGGTCTACTTCATCGAGTTTCTCCCCGTGCAGCTTGAGGTAGGGGACACCCTGCTGATCCTCGCGGGGAGTCTCGCGGTGACCCTGCTCGCGACGCTCCATCCCGCCTCGAGTGCGGCGCGCCTCTACCCGATCGAGGCGATCCGCAGCGAATGAGCACGGACCTGCACGGGCCGGTGCTCGAGGCCACCGGCGTGACCAAGGGATATCGCGGCGGCGATGGCTCGCTGTTGCGGATCCTCGACGGGGTCGACCTGACGGTCGCGTCCGGGGAGATGGTCGCGGTGGTCGGGGCGAGCGGGGCGGGGAAGAGTACTCTGCTCCATGTCCTGGGGGCGCTCGACCGCCCCGATTCGGGCGAGGTCCACGCGGTCGGCCAACCGACCGCCCGGCTCTCGGACCTCGAACTGGCCGCCCTCCGGAACCGGTCGATCGGGTTCGTCTTCCAGTTCCATCATCTCCTCAAGGAGTTCTCGGCGCTCGAGAACGTGATGATGCCGCTGCGGATCGCGGGGGTGGAGGACGGGGAGGCCCGGGACCGGGCGACGGCCCTCTTGGAACGGGTGGGGCTCGCCGCGCGTCAATCCCATAGGCCAGCCGAACTCTCGGGGGGGGAACAGCAGCGGACCGCGGTGGCGCGCGCCTTGGCGATGCGGCCGAGCCTCCTGCTCGCCGACGAACCCTCGGGGAACCTCGATGCGCACAATGCCGAGCGGTTGCACGACCTGCTCGCGGAGTTGACCCGGGAGACCGGGGTCGGGGTGGTGGTGGTGACGCACAATCGCTCGCTCGCGGCCCGCGCGACGCGGGTGCTGCAGTTGGCGGAGGGGCGGCTGCGCGCCGAGGCCGCGGACGACGGAGGTATCTGATGGTGTGCGATCAATGTCGGGAGCGCGATGCGGTGGTGCATCTGACGCAGATCGTCGGAAAGACGGTCGCGCAGGTGCACCTGTGCGAGAAGTGCGCGGCCGAGCGGGGGATCGAGACCACGGTCGCCGAGCCGACGCATCCGCTGGGGGATTTCCTGCAAGCGGTACAGCAGCAGGCGGCCCAACTACCGGGGGATGCCGCGCGCTGCGCCTACTGTGGGACCTCGCTCCGGGATTTCCGCGCGAGCGGTCGGCTTGGCTGCGCGCAGTGCTACGGGGCGTTCGATCAGAGTCTGCGGGAGCTCCTGCGACGGGTGCATGGGTCGACGCGACATGAGGGGTGGCGCTACGAGCCGCAGGACGCCAGCGAGGGAGCCGAGCCCGACCGGGAGGGCGCCCTGCGCGCGCTCCGCGACCGTCTGCAGCGGGCGATCGCCGATGAGGCATTCGAGACCGCGGCGGCGCTCCGCGATGAGATCCGGGGGCTCGAGTGACGCTCGATCTCTCGTTGTTGCCCGACGGTGGGCTCCATTGGTTGATCGCCTCTGGCGACCATGCCGGGATCGTGATCTCGTCGCGGATCCGGCTTGCGCGGAACCTCTCGGGCTTCGCCTTTCCGGCGCGGGCGCGTGAGGGGGAGCGGCTGCGCGTCTTGCAGGAGGTGCGCGGGGCGATGCCGCGGCTTGCCTCGCTTCGAGACGGGGCGTTCGTCCGCGTGGACGAATGCACGGCGCAGGAGCGTCTGTTGCTCCATGAGCGGCATTTGGTGAGTCGCGAGCTGGCCGGGGTCGAGCGCAAGGGGGCGATCCCGGGCGCGGGCGGGGTCATCGTGACCGGCGACGCCGGGGTGATGGTGAACGAGGAGGACCACCTCCGCGTGCAGACCTTCCGGTCGGGGTTCGACATCGCGGGGGCGCTGCGCGATGCGGAGCGGATCGACCGGGAGCTCGGGCAGACCCTCCCGTATGCTTGGCATCAGGAGTTCGGCTTCCTGACCGCCTGCCCGACGAACACCGGCACGGGGATGCGGGCGTCGGTGCTGATCCACCTGCCGGGGCTCGTGCTCACGCAGGAGATCCAGAAGGTGCTGCAGGGGCTCCAGCACATGGGGCTCACCTACCGTGGGCTCTACGGCGAGGGGAGCGATGTCGTCGGGAACTACTTCCAGATCTCCAATCAGACGACGCTCGGCCGGACCGAGGACGAGCTGGTCGATCAGCTGATGCGGGTGGTGCGGCGCGTGATCGAGCGAGAGGAGGAGGCGCGACGGGTTCTGCAGCGTGACGCCGGCTATATTATCGATGACAAGTTGTGGCGCGCCTATGGCACGTTGCGGCATGCGCGAAACCTGCCGGCGGGGGAGGCGATGACCCTCCTCAGTGCGGTGCGGCTCGCGGCGGGGCTGAACCTGTTGTCCGGGCTCAGTGTATACACGCTGAACAAGCTGTTGATCTTCAGCCAGTCGGCGCATCTGGCGCAGGCGGAGGGGCGGCCCCTCACGGAGGGGGAAGCGAACCTCGCGCGCGCGAAATACGTGCGACAGGTCTTGGCGAACGAGGCACGACACACCGGGTGACCCGCCTGACGGGTCGTCGAGGCGATCTATGAACGGATACAACTTCACCGAACGAGTGCGGAAGGTCCTGGCGATGGCGCGTGAGGAGGCGGCACGGCTCCATCACGAGTACGTCGGCACCGAGCACATCCTGCTGGGCCTCATTCGCGAGGGCGAGGGGGTCGCGGCGGCGGTGCTCAACAACCTGAGCGTCGACCTCGAGGAGATCCAACAGAAGATCGAGGAGACGGTGAAGAAGGGGAAAGCGGCGCAGGCGGCCGGCCCCGATCTCCCGTATACGTCACGTGCGAAGAAGGTGCTCGAGCTCGCGATGGGTGAGGCGCGCGAGCTCAACCACAGCTATGTGGGGACGGAGCATCTCCTCCTCGGCCTCCTCCGTGAGGAGAAGGGGATCGCCGCGCAGGTGTTGACCGATGCCGGGGTGAACCTTGAGGCGGCGCGCGCGGAGACGCTGCGCCTCCTCGGGACCGAGATGCCGTCGAACGGCGAGGCGGCGCCCGCCGCCGCTGGGGCCGCGCCCGCCGCATCCACCGGCAAGGGGGAGAAGAAGTCTAAGACCCCGGCCCTCGATCACTTCTGCCGCGATCTCACCGTGCTCGCCGCTGAGGGGCAGCTCGATCCGACGATCGGGCGCTTCAAGGAGATCGAGCGGGTGATGGAGGTCCTCTCGCGTCGCAAGAAGAACAATCCGGTGCTCATCGGGGAGCCGGGGGTGGGTAAGACTGCGATCGTCGAAGGGCTCGCCCAGATGATCGCGACGAACAACTGCCCGGATTCGTTGCGCGATCATCGCGTGCTCTCGCTCGACATGGCGGCGGTGATCGCCGGGACCAAGTATCGCGGCCAGTTCGAGGAGCGGCTCAAGGCCGTGATGAACGAGATCGCGCAGAACAAGCAGATCATCCTCTTCATCGACGAGCTGCACACCCTCGTGGGGGCGGGAGCCGCTGAGGGGGCGATCGACGCGAGCAACATGCTCAAGCCCGCGTTGGCGCGCGGCGAGCTGCAGTGCGTGGGTGCCTCGACGCTCAACGAGTACCGCAAGCACATCGAGAAGGACGGGGCGCTCGAGCGCCGCTTCCAGACGGTGGTGGTCGACCCGCCTTCGATCGAGGAGACGGTGGAGATCCTCAAGGGGCTCCGCGCGAAGTACGAGGAGCACCATCGCGTGACGATCCCCGACGAGACGCTGTCGATCGCGGCGAAGCTCTCCGAGCGCTACATCACCGACCGCTTCCTGCCGGACAAGGCGATCGACGTGATCGACGAGGCCGGGGCGCGGGCGCGGCTCGCGTCGCAGGTGCCACCCCCGGAGGTCGCGGACCTCAAGGCGAAGCTCGAGCAGGTCAATCTCGAGAAGGATACGGCGGTCCGGGACCAGAACTTCGAGCTCGCGGCCTCGTTGCGGGACACCGAGCGCGACCTCCAGGGGCAGATCCGGGCGCGCCAGGAGGAGTGGGAGGAGCGCCGCCAGTCGATGCGCCCGGTGCTGGGGGAGGAGGAGATCTCCTTCATCGTGAGCCGCTGGACGGGGATTCCGGTGACGCGCCTCCAGGAGGCGGAGACGGCGCGGCTCCTGCGGATGGAGGAGGAGCTCCACGGGCAGGTGGTGGCGCAGGAGGATGCGATCAAGGCGGTCGCGCGCGCGATCCGTCGCAGCCGTGCCGGCCTCAAGGATCCGCGTCGTCCGATCGGCTCGTTCATCTTCTGCGGCCCCACGGGGGTCGGGAAGACCGAACTCGCGCGTGCGCTGGCTAAATTCCTGTTCGCGGACGCCTCGGCGCTGATCCGCGTGGATATGAGCGAGTACATGGAGAAGTTCTCCGTGTCGCGGCTTATCGGTGCGCCCCCGGGCTACGTGGGCTACGAGGACTCGGGGACTCTCACCAAGGCGATCCGTCGCAAGCCCTACAGCGTGATCCTCCTCGACGAGATCGAGAAGGCGCATCCGGATGTGTTCAACATCCTGCTGCAGGTGCTCGACGAGGGGCATCTCACGGATAACTACGGTCGCGTGATCGACTTCAAGAACACGGTCGTGATCATGACCTCGAACGTCGGGGCCAAGGACATCACGCGGAACCGGAGCCTCGGCTTCGGGTCGTCGGACCAGGCCTCGGACTTCACCCGGATCGCGGACAAGGTGAAGGAGGAGCTCCAGCACGCCTTCAATCCTGAGTTCTTGAACCGACTTGATGATGTGATCGTGTTCCATCCGCTCGGGCGCGAGCATATCGCACAGATCGTTGGCATCCTGCTCACGGATGTGCAGAAGCGTCTCGGCAATGAGGAGCTGACCCTCAAGCTGACGGAGGCGGCGGTCGACTTCCTCGTGAAGCACGGGTACGACCAGGCCTATGGGGCCCGGCCACTCAAGCGGGCGATCCAGAAGTGGATCGAGGACCCGCTCTCGGAGCGGATCCTGCTGGCGGAGTTCAGCCGCGGGGATGAGATCGAGGTCGATGTCGCCGAGGATGGGACGCGGCTGGCCTTCCGCGCCCCGGTTCGGAGCATCCCGAAGGCCTAGAACCCCGGCGGATTCCAGGGCGGATTCTCGGCCCCCTCGACCCCCTCCTGCCCCCCCGAACCACCCCCGAACGGACCCCGGGGCGGAGGGACCGTTGAGGGGGCTGATTGTGTATATTGCGAGGATGCGTCGACTTTCCTCGGTGGCGGCCGCACTGCTCTTCGCGGGCACCCCGTTACAGGCTCAGGATCCAGGAGCGCTCACGGGCCGCTGCCTCACCCCCGATTCGATCGCCGTTCGGGGGGCCGGGCGGGTCTCCCGGGAGTCGATCCTCGCCACGAGCGGGATCGGGGCGGGCCAGACGCTCAACTTCCCCGCGGTCCAGCGCGTGCTGCGCGACCTCTATGCCACCGGTGACTTCGAGACGGTCGCGGTCACCTGTGACCTCTCCCTCTCGCCGAAGACGATCGTGGTCCTCGCGGTGACGGAGCGGCCGCTCCTGCAGACGGTCGACGTCGCCGGCCCCAAGCGCCTGTCACAGCGGCAGGTCGAGGACCGGGTCGAGCTCCTCGTCGGGCGCCCCGTCGATCCCGCCGCGCTCGCCAATTCGATGCGCCGGATCGACTCGCTCTATCAGGCGAACGGATTCTATCTCGCCCGAATCGTCCCCGAGACCACCATGGTCGGGGACCGCGTGAAGCTCACCCTGCGAGTGGACGAGGGGCGGCGGCTCGCCATCTCGGGGATCGATGTCGTCGGGAACGCCCTCGTGAGGGACCGCGACGTGGTCGGGGCGATGAAGACCAAGCCGGAAGGGTTCTTCTTCTTCCGGCGCGGGGAGTTCAACGAGGATACGTATGCGACGGACCTCGGGGAGAAGATCCCGAAGCTCTTCGCCGATCGCGGCCACGTGGATTTCCAGATCACGCATGACTCGCTCAGGATCGATCGGGAGCGGGGCAAGGCGTTGCTCGAGCTCGAGGTGCAGGAGGGACCGCAGTTTCGGGTGAAGGCGTTCGAGGTCGTCGGGAATCGTCGCTTCTCCACGGAGGAGATCTCGGCTCGCTACCCGTTCACGACCCGTGACCCATCGCTGACGGAGCGGGTACAGGGGCTCATCAAGCGCCGCGCCCCAGCCACCGACATCTTCGATCGCTCGCGCTGGGACGAGGCGACGCAGCAGATCAGCACCCTCTACAGCAACGAGGGATACATCTACGCTCAGGTGCGGCCGGTGATCGAACGTGATCCCTCGGACAGCGCCGGCTATGTGCGCCTCCGGTGGGATATCCAGGAGGGGACCCCGGCGATCATCAATCGCGTGGACATCCTCGGGAACGACTTCACCGTCGAGAACTGCATCCGCGACCAGCTGGTCATCATCCCGGGCGATGTGTTCAACCAGGAGCGGATGATCCGCAGCTGGCGGAGCATCTCGAACCTCGGGTTCTTCGAAGCACCGTTGCCGTTCCCTGACGTCCGTCCCGCGAATCAGGAGGGGGATGTCGACATCGTCTTCCGCGTGAAGGAGAAGCGGACGGGGAACGTGAACTTCGGGGCCTCGGTCGGGCAGGGGGTGGGGCTCGGCGGCTTCATCGGCCTCGAGCAGCCGAATCTCTTCGGCAAGTGCAAGCGCGGCTCGCTGCAGTGGCAGTACGGCCAGTTCATCAACGACTTCAACTCGTCATACGTGGATCCGCAGATACGCGGGACGTTGATCTCGGGACAGGTGAACGCGTACCGCTCGCAGGCGCGGTTCCGCATCGCCGACCTTGGGCGCACGACGCGCACCGGGGGGACGCTGCGCGTCGGCTTCCCCTTCCCGCGGAGCCGCTTCGCCCGCGTCTTCGTCTCCTACGGGTTGGAGGGGGTGCGCTTCGGGACCGATGGGCTCCTTGGGACGGTCACGACCGATCAGTGCGCGGGGTGCATCCGGAGCACGGTCGGGGTCGATATCAGCCGCGACACCCGGCTCGACATGCCGTTCGCGACCGAGGGCCAGCTCCAGTCCTTCAGCGCGGCCTTCAACGGCGGCCCGCTCGGCGGGACGGCGACGTATCAGCGCTATACGACCGAGTTCCGCAACTACACGATCATCGGTCGCCTTGGCGGGACCAAGCCGGGGACGCAGCCGTTGCGCCTGACCTTCGGGCTCTCGACGCGTGCGGGTGCCGTGTTCGGCGACCCAGGGCAGTTCTTCTGGTCGCAGCAGTTCTCCCTTGGTGGTGTGCAGTTCGGCGAGGCGCTCCGCGGGTATCCGGAGTTCTCGATCACGCCGAACGGTTTCACCACGGCGACGGGGACGTTTAACGCGCAGCGCGAGTCGTTCGGCAGCGCGTTCTTCGTGAGCACCGCCGAGGTCGGTCTGCGGTTCAATCAGTCGGTGTACCTCAACCTGTTCTACGATGCGGGCAATCTCTGGGCGCGCCCACGGGACTTCGATCCCACGCGGCTCTTCCGGGGGACCGGCATCGGTCTCAGCACCGTGACACCGCTCGGCCCGTTGGGCATCGATTATGCCTACGGGTTCGATCGGCGTGACGCGTTCGGTCGTCCCGATCCGAAGTGGCAGTTGCACTTCCGGCTCGGTCAGGTCTTCTAACCCTTCGGAGTGCCCTCACCCATGTTCGTCCGTCTTCGCGGTCTCGTCCTCGCCGCTCTCTCCCTCGCGGCTCTCGCCGCCCCTGCCGCCGCACAGACCAAGGTGGCCTTCGTCGACACGCGCAAGATCCTGCAGGAGATGCCGGGTCGGAACCAGATCGAGGCCCGGTTGCGGACCGAGATCGACGCGCTCGGCGTGCGTGAGAAGGTCATGGTCGACTCGCTCAATGCGATGCTGAATGCCTTCCAGAAGGATTCGTCGACGCTGTCGCAGGCCGATCGCACCAAGCGCTTCACGGCGATGCAGGCGTTCGATGCCCGCTACCGCGACACGCTCGAGGCGCTGCAGCAGGAGGCGCAGGCCAAGCAGGCGGAGGCGATGCAGCCGCTCTTCGATCAGATCCGCGAGGCGCTCGAGATGGTGCGGGCCGCGGAGGGGTACGCGATGATCTTCGACATGGGGGCGCAGGCGAACCCCGTCGTCGCGATGGACAAGAACCTCGATCTCTCGGACAAGGTGATCGCGCGGATCCGCACGATGCCGCAGGCCCGTCCGGCGGCGCAGCCGACCCCGACGCGTCCCCCGGCCGCCGCGCCGGCGACGCGTCCGCCGGCCTCGGGACCGACGGGCCAGCCCGCGGGCGTCCGTCGCCCGTAATCGGCACGTCCGTCATTCGGAGGTCGCGGTCATGACCGCGCCATCGTCCGGCCCCCTTCGGGTCGCTGACATCGCCGCCATGCTGGGCGCGACGATCGTCGGCGACCGGTCGGTCGTTGTGACCGGGGTCGCGCCGCTCGATCAGGCGGGCGCTGGGGATCTCTCGTTCCTGGCCTCGGCGCGCTACCTCGACCTCTTCGCCGCCACGGCCGCCAGCGCCGTCATCGTCGCGCCGGAACTCGCCGAGGCGGCGGGGGCCTGTGGAACGAGGCTCGTGGTGGCCAAACCGCACGAGGCGATCCTCGCGGTCATCGCGCGGATGCATCCGCGGCCGGCGCCACCGTTCGTCGGGGTGCATCCCACGGCGGTGGTCGCGCCCGGTGCGGTGGTCTCGCCCGAGGCCTGCATCGAGGCCTTCAGTGTGATCGGGGCGGGGGCGACGATCGGTGCCAACGCCTGGATCGGCCCGCACTGCGTCATCGGGGCCGGGAGCACCATCGGTCCCGAGACGCACCTGATCGACCATGTGACGATCTACCCGGGGTGTCGGGTCGGCGCGCGCGGTCTGCTCCATGCCGGTGTGCGTGTGGGCAGCGATGGTTTCGGCTTCGTCTATCGCGACGGGGCGCACCAGAAGATCCCGCATGTGGGCGGGTGTGTGATCGGGGACGACGTCGAGATGGGCGCGAATTGCACGATCGATCGCGGGAGCATCGACGACACGGTGATCGGTGACGGGACCAAGCTCGACAATCTCGTGCACATCGGGCACAACGTCCGCGTGGGGACGCACTGCCTCATGGCGGCGGGATGCGTCGTGGCCGGGTCTGCGAGGATCGAGGATCTCGTCTCTCTCGGGGGACAGGTCGCGGTCGGGGGGCATCTCACGGTCGGTCGCGGCGCGCGCATCGCGGCGAAGTCCGGGGTGGTGAAAGACGTGCCCGCGGGGGAGACTTGGAGCGGCTTTCCGGCGCGACCGCATCGCGAGGAATTGCGGCGGGCTGGCGCGACGGCGCGTCTCCCCGGGATCATCGCGGCACTCGAGCGTCTCGTGGGCGGCGGGACGGACGCCTGATGGGGCGGCGGACCATCGCGCGGGCGGTCACGATCGCTGGAGCGGGGCTCCACCTGGGGCGACCCTGCGCGCTGACCTTCGAACCGGCCGCCGTCGGTCAGGGGCTCCGCTTCCGGCGGTCCGATCTGCCTGGAGCGCCGGTGATCCCGGCCCATGTGTCGGTGGCGGTGGCGGCCGAACGTCGGACGCAGCTGGGCGACGGCGATCAGGCGCTACACACCGTGGAGCATGTGTTGGCGGCGGTGGCCGGCCTTGGGATCGATGATCTGACCATCGCGATGGATGCTGCCGAGCCGCCCATCATGGACGGATCGGCGGAGCCCTTCCGTGTGGCGCTCCTCGATGCCGGGATCGTCGATCATGGTGGCGAGGTCACGGTGTTGCGGCTCCGCGAACCGGTGCGCATCGTCGACGGGGAGTCGACGTATGTGGCGATGCCAGCCGAGGGGCTGGCGCTCGACGTCCGGATCGACTTCCCGCATCCGCTCATCGGGACGCAGACGGGTCAATGGGCCGTGACGCCGGAATCCTTCGGCGACGAGCTGTCGGCGGCCCGGACCTTCGGCCTCCTCAGTTGGGTCGAGGAGCTGCGAGGGAAAGGACTCATCAAGGGCGCGTCGACGACGAACACGATCGCGCTCGATGCGACCGGGGTCGTCGAGAACACGCTGCGGTGGCCGGACGAGTTCGTCCGGCACAAGGCGATGGATGTGGTGGGGGATCTCGCGCTCGCCGGCGGTCGCGTGGCCGCGCACATCACGGCGACCAAGCCGAGTCATCAAGGGACCGTCACCCTCGTGCGGGCGATGCTCGCACAGGCCGCAGGGCACTCGAACAGGGAGCTACCGGTGGACATCGAACAGATCATGCGCATCCTCCCGCATCGCTATCCGTTCCTGCTCGTGGATCGGATCGTCGAGATGCAGGAGAAGACCCGCATCGTCGGGATCAAGAACGTCACCATCAATGAGCCCTTCTTCCAAGGGCACTTCCCGGGGCACCCGATCATGCCGGGCGTGCTCATCGTCGAGGCGATGGCGCAGGTGGGCGGGGTCCTCCTGATGGGAACGGTCGACGCCCCCGAGACCAAGGTCGTCTACTTCATGTCGCTCGACAACGTGAAGTTCCGTCGCCCGGTGAAGCCCGGGGACCAGCTGCGGATCGAGGTCGACATCGTCCAGCTCCGCAGCACGATGTGCCGCATCAAGGGCGTGGCGAAGGTGGATGACACCGTGGTCTGCGAGGCCGATATGGCCGCCGTGGTGCGCGACCGATGAGCGTCCGCATCCATCCGTCCGCCATCGTCGATCCCGGCGCCAAGCTTGGCACCGATGTGGTCGTCGGGCCGTGGGCGATGATCGGCCCGCACTGCACCGTCGGCGATGGGAGCGTCATCGAGACGCGCGCCGTGCTCGAGGAGCATGTGCATCTCGGGCCCCGAGTCACCGTCGGCATCGGCTCGGTGCTCGGCGGTAAGCCGCAGGATCTCAAGTTCAAGGGCGAGGTCACGACGGTCGAGATCGGTGAGGGCACCACGATCCGCGAATACGCGACGATCAATCGCGGGACCTCCGAATCGTATAAGACGACGGTCGGTCGGAACTGCTTCCTGATGTCCTATGTCCACCTTGCGCACGACTGTCACGTCGGTGATGGGGTGATCATCTCGAACGCGACGCAGCTCGCCGGGCATGTGAAGATCGACGACCGCGCGATTATCTCAGGACTTTGTGCGGTCCACCAGTTCGTGAAGATCGGTCGCCATGCCTTCGTGGGCGGGATGTCGCGCGTGGCGAAGGATATCCCGCCGTACGTGAAGGCGGTGGGGAACCCGGTGAAACTCTACGGGCTTAACTCCGTCGGGCTCCAGCGCAGCGGGTTCGCCGAGGAGACGGTCACGGAGCTCAAGAAGGCATATCGGTTATTCTTTCGGTCAGAGGAGAACATCTCGCAGGCGCTCGAGCGCGCACGCGCCGAGCTCAAGCCGCTGCCAGAGGTCGAGGCCTTCATCACCTTCGTCGAGGCGAGCGGGCGCGGGGTCGTGGTATGACGCGACCAGTGCGCATCGGCGTCATCGGGGCGGGGAGCCTCGGCTTCCATCACGCTCGATTGTTGCGCGGTGTGCCTGGTGTGGCGTTCCACGGGATCTACGAGGCGAATCCCGAGCGCGCCGGGGAGGTGTCGAGGGAGCTGGAGATCCAGGCACACCCGACGCTGGATGCGCTGCTCGCAGAGGTTGATGCGGTCTCGATCGTGGTGCCGACCCCCCTCCATCATCGGGTGGCGATGGTGGCGCTCGCGCAGGGGAAGCATATCCTCATCGAGAAGCCGATCACCGTGACGCTCGCCGAGGCGGACGAGCTGCTCGAGCTCGCGGATCGGCAAGGCGTGCTGGTACAGATCGGGCATATCGAGCGGTTCAACCGCGCGGTTCGTGCCGCGCTCCCGTACGTCGATCACCCACTCTTCATCGATAGCGATCGACTCGCCCCGTTCAACCCGCGCGGGAGCGATGTGGCGGTGGTGCTCGATCTCATGATCCACGACATCGACCTGGTGCTCACCCTCACCGGATCGCCGGTCACCGAGGTCTCGGCCGCGGGGCTTCCCGTGTTGACGCCGTCGATCGATATCGCTGATGCGCGGCTGCGGTTCGCGAGCGGGGCGGTGGCCACGATCACCTCGAGTCGTGTCTCGAAGGACCGGATGCGCAAACTCCGCATCTTCCAGCGCAACGGGTATCTCTCGCTCGACCTCGCGGCCGGGACGGGGGAGATGTATCGCCTGCGCGGCGATGTGGATCTGGCGATGCTCGCGCGGCAGGCGCAGCCGCTCGAGGCCTTCGTGGAGCGTGTGCCTCTCGAGGCCCCCGAAGGGGAGCCGCTCAAGCTCGAACTCGAGAGCTTCGCTGCGGCCCTGCGCGGGGAGGCGCCCGTGTCGGTCACGGGACGTGCGGGACGCGATGCGTTGGCGGTGGCGCTGCAGATCGTCGCCGACATCGAGCGGGGCTCCCCGCTCGCCGCGCTCAGCGCGCGGGCGTGACGGCCCCACGTGCGTGAGATCCTGATCCTCGCCGGCGAGGCGTCCGGCGATCTCCATGGGGCGCTCCTCGCCGAGCCGCTGCGGCGGCTGCGACCTGATCTCGCGCTGACGGGGACCGGCGGCGCGCGCATGCGGGCCGCGGGGGTGGAACTCCTGACGGAACATGCGGGCGTCGTCGGCTTCGTCGAGGTCATCCGACACATCCCGGCGCATCTGCGGCTGCTGCGCCAGGTGAAGGCGCGGCTCGCGAGCGGGCGGGTCGCCCTCGTGATCTGCATCGACTATCCCGGCTTCAACATGCGGGTCGCCGCCGCGGCCAAGGCTGCTGGGGTGCCCGTGCTCTACTACATCACGCCGCAGGTCTGGGCCTGGAAGGCGGGACGGATGCGTGCGATGGCGGAGACCTTCACCAAGGCCGCGGTGATCCTCCCGTTCGAGGAGCCGCTCCTGCGCGCGGGCGGCGTCGATGCCACCTTCGTCGGACATCCGCTCCTGGATAGAGCGGCGGCGATGCCCGATCGCGCCGAGGCGCGCCGTCGGTGTGGTCTGCCAGAATCGGGGGAGGTACTCGCGCTCTTCCCGGGGAGTCGTGCCGAAGAGATCCGGCGACATCTCGCCGACTTCGTCGCCGTCGCGCGGCGATTGCAAGCGGACCGTCCGGGATTGCAGGTGGTGTTGAGCGCTGCGCCGACGATCGCGTTCGCCTCGGGCGAGATCCCGTTCCCGGTGATCCGCTCGGCGAGCTTCGACGTCTTGCGCGCTGCGGATGTGGCGCTCTGCAAGAGCGGGACGACGACGCTCGAGGCGGCGGTGGCCGGGTGTCCCTGCGCGATCGTCTACCGTACGAGTCCCATCTCATACGCGATCGCGCGACGGTTGGTGCGGATCCCGCACATCGGGCTGCTGAACATCGTGGCGGGGCGGGAGGTCGCCCCGGAGTTCGTGCAGGACGCTTTTACGCCTGAGGCCGTCGCGGCGGCCCTCGCGCCGCTCTTCGAGGCCGAAGGGCCGGCGCGGCGACGCATGCTCGAGGGGTTGGCCGAGGTGCGTGGGCGACTTGGCACCGCCGGGGCGAGTGCGCGCGTGGCGGCGATGGCGGCGGAGCTGGTGCGGTGAGCGATCGGTCCGGCAACTCATCCGAGGCATCTGACGCGGCGCGCACCGCCCGTCGGGAGCGCAAGCTGTGGTGGACGGAGCGGCTCGTGTCAGGCGTCGTCGGACTGCTCGCCCCGACCTGGCGCTTCGCGTTCGTGCATGCCGATGGTCGGCCATGGCGCGACGAGCCGGCGCGGCCGTTCATCTACGCGATCTGGCACGGGGAGTTGCTGCCGATCCTCCGTGCGCACCGTGACCGGGGGATCGTCGGGATGGTCAGCGAGCATGGGGATGGCGAGCTCCTCGCTCGCATCATCTCGCGATGGGGCTATCGTCTGGTTCGAGGTTCGACGACTCGGGGCGCGGGACGCGTCTTACTCGCATTCGTGCGCGAGCTGCGTGCAGGGAACGTCGGGATCCTGACACCTGACGGGCCCAGAGGACCGGCTGGAGTCCCGCAGGCCGGCGTGCTCCTCGCCTCCGCACAATCTGGTGCGCCGATCGTCCCCGTCCGGTGTGCGGTCTCTCGGGCGTGGCGGCTCACGAGCTGGGACCGCTTCATGATTCCGAAGCCCTTTGCGCGGCTACGTATCATCTATGGCGAATCGTGGCGACCCGAGGGCACCGATCAGTCGGCCCTCGACGAGTTGGCGCGGCGGATGGGGCCCCCCTGATGGACCGTCGATTCACCGCGGCGTTGGAGCGCTCTTGGCGTGAGGGGGGCGCGCTCCCGGTGCTCCTTTCTCCGATGGCGTTGCTCTATCGTGGCGGGGTCGCGGTGCGCAACGCGCTCTTCGATCGCGGCCTCCTCACGAGCCATCCCTTGGGGCTCCCCACCATCAGCGTCGGGAACCTCACGGTCGGTGGGACGGGGAAGACCCCCGTGAGCGCGTGGATGGCGCAGGAGATGCTCCGGCGCGGGCTGCGTCCGGCGATCCTGCTTCGCGGGTTTGGCGACGATGAACCCGCTGTGCATCGGCGGTTGACCCCGGAGGCGGTGGTGGTCGCCGATGCCGATCGCCTCCGAGGAGCGGCGGCGGCGCGTCGCGCCGGGGTCCAGGTCGTGATCTTGGATGATGGGTTCCAACACAGGCGGGCCGCGCGAGACCTCGACGTGGTGTTGGTCGCCGCCGAACAGGGGATTCCGACCCGGATGTTGCCGGCAGGTCCCCTCCGTGAACCGCAGCGGGCCATGGGGCGTGCCTCGGTCATCATCGTCACACGGAAGTCGGCGACACTGGCCGAGGCATCCGAGGTCGCCGATCGGTGGAGTCGCATCGCTCCCCTCGCCCCGGTCGTGCTCGTCTCGCTGGGGCTGGATGCCGTCTGCCCCTTGGCGACCGGCCTGGCGGAGCCGCTTCCATTGGCCGCGCTCTCCGGCCAGCAGGTGCTCGCGATCGCTGGCATCGGGGACCCATCGGCCTTCGCTAAGCAGATCGCAGGACAGGGGGCTCGAGTGGAGCTCGCGGCCTTTCCCGATCATGCCCCCTTCACTGACACCGAGGTGGCGTCGTTATCGATGCGGGCCCGTGACGTGGATCGCGTGATATGCACGCTGAAGGACGCTGTCAAGCTGGGGGATCGCTGGCCTCGCAATGCCCCCCCGCTTTGGTATCTTTCCCAGCGTGTCGTCATCGAGCGTGGCGGCGAGGTGCTTGAGGCCCTCCTCGACCGGGCGGTGGCGATGCGTGCTGGGTGACCTGACGTTCCCCCCAACCGCCGGTCCTCGGACCGGTTCTGCCCCCTTCGGACATGCCAGACCTGCGTCTGCCCACTGATACGATCGTCCTCCCCGACAAGGATCGGTTCCTGAACGAGGAGAATCCGTTCGAGGCGATGATGTCCCGGTTCGACCGTGCCGCTCAGCTCCTCGATCTCGAGCCGGGGATCTACAGGGTCCTGCGGATCGCCGAGAAGGAGATCACCGTCTCAATCCCCGTCATGATGGACAACGGGGAGGTGGAGGTCTTCACCGGGATCCGGGTGCTCCACAACACGTCGCGTGGGCCGGCCAAGGGAGGGATCCGCTTCGACATGAACGTGTCCCTCGATGAGGTGAAGGCGCTCGCCGCCTGGATGACCTGGAAGTGCGCGGTGGTGAACATCCCGTTCGGCGGCGCGAAGGGCGGGGTGATCTGCGACCCGCTCAAGATGTCGGTGGGGGAGCTCGAGCGCGTCACGCGCCGGTACACCTCCGGGATCATGGCGACCCTCGGCCCCGACTCGGACGTGCCCGCTCCCGACGTGAACACCAACGAGCGCGTCATGGCGTGGCTCATGGACACCTACTCGATGCACAAGGGGTTCACCGTGAACGCCGTCACCACCGGGAAGCCGGTGGAGATGGGGGGCTCGCTCGGGCGTCGCGAGGCGACGGGGCGCGGCGTGATGTTCTCGGCGGTGCAGGCGCTCGAGCATCTCAAGATGCCGGTCAAGGGGGCGACGGTCGCCGTCCAGGGGTTCGGCAACGTCGGCTCGATCGGGGCGCAGCTCCTCGCGGAGGCCGGGTGCAAGGTCATCGCGATCAGTGACCGGACCGGGGGATGGTACCACGCGAAGGGCTTCGACATCCTCGATGCCATGGCCTATGTCCGTGAGCACCGGACCCTCGAGGGGTATGGGAAGGGTGAGGCGATCACCAATGAGCAGTTGCTCGAGGTCGAGGTCGATGTCCTCGTCCCCGCCGCGCTCGAGAATGTGATCACGACCAAGAACGCCGAGCAGATCAAGGCGAAGGTCATCTGCGAAGGGGCCAACGGGCCGACGTCGGCCGCGGCCGATTCGATCCTCGATGCGAAGGGGGTCTTCGTGGTGCCCGACATCCTCGCCAACGCCGGTGGCGTGACGGTGAGCTACTTCGAGTGGGTGCAGAACCGCGGGGGCTATTACTGGACCGAGCAGACGGTGAACGATCGACTGCGCGAGATCATGGTGAACAGTTTCCGCGATGTTCTCAGACTCTCGCAGCAGCACAAGGTCAACATGCGGACCGCGGCGTACATGGTCGCGATCAGCCGCGTCGCCACGGTGCACCGGCTCCGCGGCATCTACGCATAGGGCCGCGGGGCGCGCGCGCCGTGGGCGTCGGCCTGTACGTGGTCGGTCGGCCCCGGGACGCTGCACTCGGGGCCGCGATCGCGGACTATGAGCAGCGCGCCTCGCGCTACTGGGACCTCGAGGTGGTGGAGGTCAAAGGGGGCGGGGCGAGCGGCGGGGACGGACCCGAGGTGGTGCTGCGACGCGAGGGCGATCGGCTGTTGGAGCGGATCCCGTCCGGGGCGCAGCTGGTGCTCTGCGATGTCGGCGGCGAGACGCTCGACTCCGAGCAGTTCGCCCGGTGGTTGCTCGAGCGGCGGGATCTGGCGCAATCGGTGGCGTTCGTCATCGGCGGCGCACACGGGGTGAGTCCCGAGCTTCGCGCGCGCGCGCGGCGGCGGATCGCCTTGGCCCCGTGGACCCTTCCGCACGAGCTCGCGCGTTTGGTGCTGGTGGAGCAGCTCTATCGCGCCGGGACCATCGGTCGCGGCGAACCGTATCACAAGTGAGGATGGCGCCCGTGGAGGCTGTCGAGGGATCCTGTCGCTGTCGGGCGTCGCGTCGGAGGGAGGCGTGAGCGCGCCGCGCGTCGTGACCGAGGCCCTCGGTGGTGGGGCGCTCTCGCGCGCGATCCAGTCGGGGTCCGTGCCAGCCGAGTGGGTCGCGGCGGTGCCGCGCCAGGTCGCGGAGTGGCGGGCCCACGCGAGTCAGGTGCAGGGGCGTTTCGCGGCGGGGGCGTGGTACGCCGGGCTGCAGCCCGCGCTCGCGGCCTCAGGGGCCGCCGCGTCGCGCCTACAGCGGGTCGCTGAGGCGGGCGGAGTCGTCGTCACCACGGGGCAGCAACCGGGCCTCTTCGGCGGGCCGCTCTATACTTGGCTCAAGGCCCTCTCCGCGCTCGCGCTCGCGGATCGCATCGAGCGGGAGACGGGGATCCCCGCGGCGCCGGTCTTCTGGGCCGCGACCGATGACGCCGATTACGCCGAAGCGTCATGGACCGCCGTGGCGACCGACCTCGGGGTCCAGCGCCTGTCGCTCTCGACGTCGGGACGCGACGGGCTCGTGATGGCTGAGACCCCGTTGGGGCCGGTCGATGAGGCGTTGGGGGCGCTGGCTGCCGCGGCGGCGTCGGCGCCGCATGGGGAGATCCTCGAGGCCCTTCGAGCGGCGTACGCCCCTGAGGCGACGGTCGGTCGTGCCTATGTGCGCTTCCTGCGGTCGGTGCTCGAGCCGCTGGGGATCGGGGTGCTCGATGCCTGGCACCCTGCGACGCTCGCGGCGGCGCGTCCCACGCTGGTCAACGCACTGCAGCGGGCCGCGAGCATCGACGAGGCGGTCTCGCTGCGGAACGTCGCGATCGAGCGAAGCGGCTACCGTCCACAGGTCGCGCGCATCGCGAAGCTCTCGTTGGTCTTCCGCGCCGAGGATGGGGTGAAGGCGCGCGTGCCGCTCGCCGACGCGCTCCGGGTGGCGGCGGATCCCGCGGCGACGCTCTCCGCCAACGTGTTGCTCCGGCCGGTCGTCGAGCAGGCGATCCTCCCGACGGTCGCGTATGTGGCGGGGCCCGGTGAGCTTGCCTACTTCGCACAGGTCGGCGCGGTGGCGGAGGCCCTCGGTATGCCCGCGCCGGTGGCGGTCCCGCGATGGTCGGCGAGCATCGTCGATCCGCAGACCGATCGTCGCCTCGGTCGGTTGGGACTCGTGATCGATGACCTGCGTGATCCGCACGCGGCGGAGCGGCGCATCGGTGATCGCGCGATCCCGATCGCACTCCGCACCGAGTTGGAGGCGCTGCGCGCCGAGGTGCAGCGGCGGATGCAGGCGATGCTCGCGGCGAATGCGGAGGAGGGCGAGTTGATCGCGCCGCGGGTCCTCGAGGGCGCGGGCCAGCAGATCTTCCATCGGCTCGACCGACTCGAGCGACGCATCCGGACGGCGTCGCGTGGCCGTGAGACCGAGGCGATGGCGGATCTCACCGCGGTCCGCGCCATCCTCATGCCCGAGGGCCATCGGCAGGAGCGGCGCCTCAACCTCGTGCCCTTGCTGGCCCGACATGGGGAGACGCTCCTCGCGCAGTTGCGCGCGGGGGCCGCCATGCACGCGGGGACCCTGGTCGTCCCGTGAGCAGCGGCGCGGGGGCACGGCTCGTCGCCGCCGGGATCTTCCTGAGCCGCCTCACCGGCCTCGTCCGGCAGAAGGTCTTCGCGTTCTTCCTCGGCGATGGACTCGCCGCCGATGCGCTCAGTGCGGCGTTCCGGATCCCGAATCTCCTGCAGAACCTCTTCGGGGAGGGGGTCCTCTCCGCCTCGTTCATCCCGGTCTACGCGCGGCTTCGCGCCGAGGGACGTACCGAGGAGGCGGGGCGGGTCGCCGGTGCGGTGGCGTCGATCCTCGCCCTGACGAGTCTCGTGGTGGTCTCGATCGGGATCACCTTCACGCCGGCGCTCGTCGATCTCATCACACCGGGATTCGCGGGTGCGCAGCGCGCGCTCACCATCCAGGTCGTGCGGTTGGTGTTCCCGGGGATCGGGATCCTGGTGTTGAGCGCGTGGTGCTTAGGGGTCCTCAACTCGCATCGACGCTTCTTCCTCTCGTACGTGTCGCCGGTGGTGTGGAACGGGGCGATGATCTCGGCAGTGCTCTTCTTCGGTCCGGGTGCATCGCCGGATGACGTCGTCGTCACGATCGCCTGGGCGAGTGTCGTGGGGAGCGCGCTGCAATGTCTGATCCAGGTGCCGAGCGTCAAGCGACTCGACCCCGGCCTGCGCTTCACCCCGTCGCTCGCGCTTACGGGGGTGCGTGATGTGCTCCGACGGTTCGGCGTGGTGGTGCTCGGGCGTGGCGTGGTGCAGATCAGTGGGTTCATCGACACCGCCATCGCCTCGCTGGTGAGCGTCGGTTCGGTCGCGACCCTGCAGTACGCGCAGGTGATCTCGCTGCTCCCGGTCTCGCTATTCGGCATGTCCGTCTCCGCATCGGAGCTGCCCGCGATGGCGAGTGAGGTGGGGGAGGCGTCGCAGGTGGCGGAGGCGCTTCGCCAGCGTCTTGATCGCGGGCTCCAGCGGATCGCCTACTTCGTGATCCCATCGGCGGCGACGTTCCTCCTGCTCGGCGGGGTGCTCGCGGCCGGGCTGTACGAGGGCGGGGCCTTCACCCGGCAGAGTGCGGTCTGGGTCTGGGGGGCGCTCGCCGGATCGGCCGTCGGTCTGCTGGCGAGCACGATGGGCCGGCTCTACGCCTCCGGGCTCTACGCGTTGGGCGATACGACGACTCCGCTGCGCGCGGCGGTCGTACGCGTCGTGCTGGCGGCCAGCATGGGGTGGTGGGCCGCTCGCGAGATCCCCTCCCTCCTGGGCATCGATGCACGCTGGGGCGTCGGGATGCTCACCGCCGCGGCGGGGATCGCCGCGTGGGTGGAGTTCCTCTGGCTCCGGCGCGTGATGACCACCCGGATCGGCCGCACGGGGGTGCCGCTCACGCGGGTCCTCACCCTCTGGGCGATCGCGCTCCTCGCGGGACTTGCGGCCGTCGGTGGGACGCGGTTGCTCCCCACGCAGCCCCCCTGGCTCGTGGCCTCTGTGGCGGTCGCGATATTTGCCGCGGTCTATCTCCCGACGACCCGTCATCTCCTACCGTCCGATGCGCGCGCCCCCTGATCGCGTCGCCGAGGTGCTCGCGCATCTCCCCGACACCCCGGGCGTCTATCTCTGGAAGGATGCGAACGGGCAGGTGCTCTACGTCGGCAAGGCCAAGCGCCTGCGCCCGCGGGTCCGGAGCTACTTCGCCTCCGATCACGAAACGAGTCCCAAGACGCGGCTCCTCGTCTCCCTGATCGCTGATGTGGAGACGATCGTCGTGCCGACGGAGGCGCATGCGTTGGTGCTCGAGGCCAACCTGATCAAGGAGCATCGCCCGCGCTTCAACGTGATGCTCCGCGACGACAAGTCGTACCCGTACGTGAAGGTCACGGTGCAGGAGCCCTATCCGCGTGTCTTCGTCACGCGCCAGGTGCAGGGGGACGGCGCACGCTACTTCGGCCCGTATACGGATGTCGCCTCGATGCGCCGCACGCTCGATGTGGTGAAGCGCGCCTTCTACGTGCGCTCCTGTCGGTACGACATGCCCAAGGAGCTTCCCGAGCGGGCCTGTCTCGACTACCACATCGGGCGCTGCAAGGCGCCCTGCGTCGGGAAGCAGAGTCAGGCGGCCTATCGCGGGATGATCGACGACGTCGTCGCCTGGCTCGACGGGCGCACCGCCGAGGTCGCCAAGCGGATCGGTGAGGAGATGGCGCGCGCCGCCGAGGCCCTCGACTATGAGCGCGCCGCCGAGCTCCGCGATGCGCTGCAGCGGCTCGGGTCGATGGAGGAGCCGACCGTCGTCCTCAATGTGGAGGGCGGGGACCGGGATGTGATCGGCTTCGCTCGAGATGGTGAGGACGCGATCGTCGCGGTGCTGCGCATCCGTGACGGCAAGCTGCTCGCGCGCGAGCATCGCTTTCTCGAGGGGATCGAGGACGAGACCGATGGGGCGGTCCTTGGGGCGTATCTCGTCGGCTACTATCTCGCCGCGCCGGTCCGTGCGCGCGAACTGCTCTTGCCATTCGACTTCGAGGATCGCCCGCTCTTCGAGGAGGCTGCGGCTGGCTCGTCGCGCGTCGTGGTGCCGCAGCGGGGGACCAAGCGGGAGCTGCTCGATCTCGCCGAGCAGAACGCGCGGCACCTGCTCGAAGAGTTCAAGCTCGCGAGTCAGGAGGCCGACGAGCGCGCCGCCGATCCCGTCTACGACCTCGGACGTGAACTCCAGCTCGCCCGCCTGCCGCGCTCCCTCGTCTGCTTCGATAACTCGACGGGGCAAGGCACGGACAACGTCGGCAGCATCGTCTGGTTCGAGAATGGCCGGCCCCGGCGGAGCGAGTACCGGACGATGAAGGTCACGACCGTCGGTTCCGCCAACGGCCCCGATGACTTCCAGTCGATGCGGGAAGTGGTCGGGCGCTACTTCCGTCGCCGGCTCGATGAGTCGCGTCCACTCCCCGACCTCGTCGTGATCGACGGGGGGAAGGGACAGCTCTCCGCCGCAAGCGAGGCGCTCGACGCGCTCGGGCTCGATGCGCTCCCGCTCATCAGCTTGGCCAAGCGCGAGGAGGAGATCTTCGTGCGCGGGCGGAGTGAGCCGCTCCGACTCCCGCGTCGTTCCTCGGCGCTGCGCCTCCTGCAACAGGCGCGCGATGAGGCGCATCGGACCGCGGTCGGGTACCACCGCAAGCGGCGGTCGATGCGCACGGTGACGAGCGAACTCCTCAAGATTCCCGGGGTCGGCCCGATGAGGCGCCGCGCGCTGCTCACCGCGTTCGGCTCCCTGCAAGGCGTGCGGGACGCGACGGTCGAGCAGATCGCCGCGCTCGATGGATTCAGTCAGGCCAGCGCGGCGAAGTTGGTGGCCGCGCTCCGCGGTGATGCATCGTCCACTCCCTAACTCTCATCAGATTCCCATGTGGTCTCTCCACTGCAGTGCCTGCGCGTATGTGCTGCCGGACGGCACCAAGCTCGCCTCGCTCTGCCCCGACTGCGGCCAGCCGCTCCTCGTCGAGATCGCGACGCCGCCATCGCGTGACGCGATCACGGGCGACGCCAGCCTCTGGCGCTATCGCGCCGCGCTCCCGATTCGTGCCAATGAGACACCGGTCACCCTCGGCGAGGGGATGAGCCCACTCGCGGAGTTGCCACATCTCGCGGCTGAGGTCGGGGTGCGGCGGCTCTGGGTCAAGGACGAAGGGATCAACCCCACCGCGAGCTTCAAGGCGCGTGGGCTGATGATGGCCGTCACCCGCGCGAAGCAGCTCGGTCTCCCCGGTGTCTGCGTGCCGACGGCAGGGAATGCCGGCATCGCGCTCGCCGCATTCGCCGCCGCTGCAGGAATGCCCTGCCGCGTCTATGCGCCGGAGACGACGCCACCGCCGATCCTCGGTTCGATCCGCGCCTTCGGGGCCGATCTGCAGCTGCTGCCGGGACACATCGGCGACGCGGGGAAGGCGACCCTCGCCTTCGCGCGTGAGAGCGGGTTCTTCAACGTGGCCACGGTGCGCGAGCCGTATCGCGTCGAAGGGATGAAGACGATGGGCTACGAGGTGGCTGAGCAGCTCGGCTGGCGGCTCCCCGATGCCATCGTGTACCCGACGGGTGGAGGGGAGGGGACGATCGGGATCTGGAAGGCGATCAACGAGATGCTGGCGTGGGGATGGCTCCCGGCCGGTTCGCGCCGGCCGCGGATGATCATCGCGCAGGCGGCGGGGTGCGCCCCGCTCGTTCGGGCCTTCCACGCAGGCGAGGAGCGCGCTACGCCGTGGGAGGATCCTGTGACCTACGCGAGTGGGTTGCGTGTCCCTGGGCCGCTCGGTGATCGACTCACGCTCCGCACGTTGCGCGAGAGCGCGGGTGACGCCGAGGCGGTGAGCGAGGAGCGCATCAAGCACGGGACCTTCTTGCTCGCGTCGCGCTCCGGGATCGACGCCGCACCTGAGGGTGGGGCCGCGCTCGAGGCGGTGCGCCAGCTCTTCGCCGCGGGCCGCCTCGCGTCAGACGCCGAGGTCGTGGTCTTCAACACCGGCTCGGGGGCGAGCTACCGGTGGTGATCGAGTAGATTGCGCACCATGCGACGGATCGCGATCCTCGACCCGATGTCCGGCATCGCCGGCGACATGTTCCTTGGGGCGCTCATCGACGCCGGATTGGATGAGACGTTCATCCGCGAGCTCCCGGCGACGCTTGGGCTCGAGGGGGTCACGGCGGAGGTGACGACCGTGTCGCGCGGGCAGATCGCCTGTCGAAAGGTCGACTTCACGATCCCGCCGCAGCCGCATGGGCGGCATCTCAAGCATATCCGGGCGCTGGTGGAGACGACGCCGGCACCGGATGCGGTCAAGGCGAAGGCGATGGAGGCCTTCACGCTGATCACCGAATGCGAGGCCGCGATCCATGGCACCACGGTGGAGCGCGTGCATCTGCACGAGGTCGGGAGCGTCGATGCGATCCTCGACATCGTCGGGAGCATCTGGGGGCTCGAGCGGCTCGGCGTCTCCGCGGTGTACTGCGGCACCATCCCACTCGGGGATGGCTTCGTCGACACGCAGCATGGGCGGATGGCGGTGCCGACGACGGCGACGTTGCGGCTGCTGGAGGGGTTGCCGGTACGTCCGGGGCCTGAGGGGGCGGGGGAACTCGTGACGCCGACGGGAGCCGCGCTGGTGCGCGTGCTCAGCGCCGGCGCTCCCTCCGGTGGCTTCGTCCCGGTGGCGAGCGGGTTCGGCGCGGGGACCAAGGATTTCCCGGATCGGGCGAATGCCCTGCGCATCGTGCTGGCGGATCAGGGGGCGGATGTGCCGGCGCATGAACGGCTCATCATGCTCGCCGCGGACATCGACGATGCCACGGGCGAGGAGCTCGGCGCCTTGGCCGATGCGCTCCGTGACGGTGGAGCGCGCGATGTCGTCCTGCTGCAGACGGTGATGAAGAAGGGGCGGCCCGGGACTCGCGTGGAGTGCCTGGTCGCGCCGCAGGATGCCGACCGGCTGGAGGTGCTGCTCCTCATGGAGAGCACCACGATCGGCGTGCGACGATTCGAGGTCGCTCGGCGCGCGTTGCCGCGCGCGGAGCGCGTGGTCTCGGTCTTCGGGCACGATCTTCGGGTGAAGGTCGCGACCCTCCCCGATGGGAGCACGCGCGCGAAGCCGGAGTCGGATGACTTGGTCCGCGTCGCGCAGGCGACCGGACGGTCGGTTCGAGAGGTGCGGGAGGAAGCACGGAAGTCGCTGTGATTCATTGATTTCCGACGCCTGATCTCATATATTTTCTCAAGCCGCTTTGCGGCTTTTTTCGTGTCGGTCCCACGCAGCCCCATCGCATGATCCGCGTCCTCCGCGTCCAACCCGAGAGCATCGCCACCGAACTGGGGATCGTCCCCGGCACGGAGCTGTTGCGCGTCGATGGGCGTGAGCTTGATGACTTCCTTGATTGGGAGTTCCTGACCGCCGATGAGAGCTTCGAGCTCGAGGCCAAGCTCCCCGATGGGGAGCACCTCGTCTTCGAGATCGAGCGGGATCGCGAGCTCTCCATGGGGATCGAGCTCGAGCCACCGACGGTGCGCCGCTGCGCCAATCGGTGTGAGTTCTGCTTCATCGAGGGGCTCCCCAAGGGACTCCGGAAGCCGCTCTACATCCGCGACGACGACTATCGGCTCTCCTTCGCCTACGGGAACTTCGCGACCCTCTCGAACCTCAAGGAGCGGGACTTCCAGCGGATCCTCGAGTATCGGCTCTCGCCGCTCTACGTCTCGGTGCACGCCACGCCATGGGAGGCCCGAAAGGTCCTCCTGAACAATCCGCGCGTCCCGAACATCGTCGAGCAGCTCCAGCGCCTCACCGAGGGCGGGATCCAGTTCCATGGGCAGATGGTCGTGGTGCCGGGGATCAACGACGGCGCGGTCCTCGAGCAGTCCCTCACCGACCTCTACGCCTTCGGCGACGCCTGCCTCTCCGTGGCGCTCGTCCCCGTGGGGCTCACGCAGTTCTCGCACATCTACACGGGGAAGTCGATGGATCGCGAGACGGCGCGCGAGATCCTCGGTGTGGCGGAGCGCTGGGCCGCCCGTGCCGAGCGGGAACGCGGGGAGCCCTGGGTCTACGGCTCCGATGAGCTCTATCTGCTCGCCGAGCGCGAGCTGCCGACGGCGGCGCACTACCGGGACTTCGCGCAGATCGAGAATGGCGTCGGAGCGGTGACCTCGTTGCGCGATCGGGTCCGCGATGGCGTCTCGCGCCTTCCGCGCCTCGATGGCCGCCGGATCGGGATCGTCACCGGATCGGCGATGGCCCCGCTCATGCCGGCGCTGCTCGACCAGCTCACCGCGGCGACGGGGGCGCGGTTCGAGCTCATCCCCACGGAGAACTCGCTCTTCGGGCCGACGGTGACCACCGCCGGCCTCTTGGTCGGGGCGGACATTCGGCGCGTGCTGCAGGATCGCGCCGATCTCGAGCTCGCGCTGATCCCGGCCGAGACGATCAATGACGGCGGACTCTTCCTCGACGACGAGTCGTTCGTTGCTGTGCGGGAATCGCTCCCGATGCCGGTCTATCCATCCTACGATTTCATCGACGTGCTCGAGCAGGAGGGGGCCGGGGCCCTCTCGGCGACCGGCGTCGGAGGCTCCACCAGATGAGCGGGATCCCAGTCGTCGCACTCGTCGGACGCCCGAATGTCGGGAAATCCGCCCTCTTCAATCGGATCGTCGGCGATGATTCCGCGATCGTGAGCGAGGAGGCCGGCACCACGCGAGACCGCCACTTCGCGCTGGCGCAGTGGAATGGCCGGGACTTCTGGCTCGTCGATACCGGCGGACTCGTGGAGGACTCCGATCTCCCGATGGACGTCGCGATCAAGCGGCAGGTCCGGCAGGCGATCGCCGAGGCCGATCTCATGTTGCTCACCGTCGATGCGCAGGCGGGGCTCCACCCCAACGATGCGCGCATCGTCGATCTCATCCGGCAGTCGCGGAAGCCGTGGATGCTCGTCGCCAACAAGGTCGATGACCCGCGCAGCTCGGACTTCTTCGAGTTCTTCAATCTGGGAGCCGGGGATCCGATCCCGGTCTCCGCGACCAACGGGAAGAATTCGGGCGATCTCCTTGATGCGCTGGTGGCGCGCCTCCCCACATCGGAGGCTGACGGTCCCCCCGAGGCGACACGTGTCGCGGTGATCGGCCGACCGAACGTGGGGAAGTCGTCGTTCATCAACCGCCTCCTCGGTGAAGATCGTCTCGTCGTCTCTGATGTCGCGGGCACGACACGCGATTCGATCGACACCCCGTTCGTCTTCCATGGCGAGCCGTACATCTTCGTTGATACCGCCGGCCTGCGTCGGAAGTCGAAGATCGATGATGGGGTGGAGTTCTACTCCGCGCTGCGCACCCGCCGGGCGATCGACCGGGCCGATCTCTGTCTCCTCCTGATCGATGCGACCGAGGGGCTGCACAACCAGGATCTCAAGATCGCGACCCTCGCCTGGGACGCGGGGCGCGCGATGATCATCGTCGTCAACAAGTGGGACCTGAAGGACAAGGACGACAAGACGGCGGCCAAGTTCCAGAAGGAGTGCGTTGAGAAGGCGCCGTATCTCAAGCATGTCCCCTTCGCCTTCATCTCCGCGCTCACGGGGCAGCGGGTCACGAAGGTGCTCGACGTGATCCGCACGGTGCGCGAGGAGCGCGCCAAGCGGATCCCGACCTCCGATGTGAACGAGGCGCTCCATGAGCTCCTCGCGCGGCGACAGCCGCCGCAGGCCGCGGGGAACGAGGTCAAGCTCAACTACGCCACGCAGGTGGAGACCGCCCCGCCGACGATCGTGGTCTTCGGGAACCATCCGGATCTGGTGCAGGAGCACTACATCCGTTATCTCCACAACGGGTTCCGCGAGAAGTGGGCGTTCACGGGGAACCCCCTGCGGATCATCCTGAAACGGAAGAGCGGACGGAACTGACATGCTCCCCATCGTCGCGCTGGCCATCGGGTACCTCGCGGGGTCGATCCCCTTCGCGTATCTCGCGGGACGTCTCCTCAAGGGGATCGATCTCCGCACGGTGGGATCGGGGAACCTCGGGGCGACGAATGTCTATCGGACCCTCGGCGCGCCGGCAGCGATCGTCGTCCTGCTCCTTGATGCGTTGAAGGGGGCGCTCCCGGTGCTTCTTCTTCCCGGCGTCGTGACGAATCTCCGTCCCGGCGTGCAGTCGCTTCAGCTCCTCACCCTCGGGATCGGGGTCACGGCGATCCTCGGCCACGCCAAGCCGATCTTCTTGTTGTGGAAGGGAGGAGGGAAGGGTGTCGCGACGACCGCGGGGGTCTTCGCTGCACTCGCCCCCACCGCGCTCGCGATCGTCCTCGGGCTCTTCGCCTTCATCCTCTGGCGCACGCGGATCGTCTCCGTGGCGTCGATCGGCGGGGCGCTCGGATTGCCATGGGCGGTGCTCATGACGGCGGGGCCGCTCTCGCCACTCCTGCCCGTCTCGATCGCCCTCGCGCTCTTCGTGGTGTGGACGCACCGAGCGAACCTCGCGCGCATCCGCGCCGGGACCGAGCCGCGCCTCGGGGCGCCGGGGAGTGTGGTGTCTGAGGCGGTGGCTCGGGCCAAGGAGGGACGCTGATGCGGTGCACGGTGATCGGGGCCGGGGCGTGGGGGACCGCGCTGGCCAATCTCCTCGCGGAGAATGAACATGAGGTGCGGCTCTGGGCCTTCGAGCCCGATGTCGCCGCGGCGATCAATCGGCAGCATGAGAACCCGCGCTTCTTCGCCAACGTGCCGCTCCATCCCTTCCTCATCGGGACGTCGGATATGGCCGAGGCGTTGGCTGGGAGTGAGATGGTGGTCTTCGTCCCGCCGTCACATGCGCTTCGTGCCGTAGCGACCCAGGCTGTCGCGCATCTCCCGGCCGGTGTGCCACTTGTCGTCGCGACCAAGGGGATCGATCGCGAGCGGCTCTGCCTCATGACCGATGTCGTCGCCGCGGAGTGCCCGGGGCATCCAATCGTCGCGCTCTCGGGGCCGAGCTTCGCGCTCGAGGTCGCGTTGCACCTGCCGACCGCGCTCGTCGCGGCCTGCGAGGACCTGGCGGTTGCGGCGCGTGTGCAGACGGCCTTCAGCACCTCGGGGTTCCGCGTCTACACGCAGCGTGACGTGATCGGCGTCGAGCTCGGCGGCGCGCTCAAGAACGTTATGGCGGTCGCGACGGGGATCGCCGATGGGTTGGAGCTGGGCAACAATGCCCGCGCCGCGCTCATCACTCGCGGGCTCGCTGAGATGACCCGCCTTGGCGTGCACCTCGGGGCCGATGCCGCGACCTTCGCAGGTCTGGCGGGACTCGGCGATCTCGTCCTCACCTGCACGGGCGCACTCTCGCGCAACCGAGCGGTCGGACTCGAGATCGGACGCGGGGCCTCGCTCGGCGATGTGCTGCAGGGTCGGGAGACCGTCGCCGAAGGTGTGGTGACGACGGAGAGCGCCAAGGCGCTCGCCGACCGCGAGGGGGTCGAGATGCCCATCGTCAACGCGGTGCACCGCGTCCTCTTCGAGCGTCAGCCGCCGCGCTGGGCGCTCGTCGAGCTGATGACGCGCGACCTCAAGGCGGAGCGAGCATAGCGATGGCGACCGACGATCCCATCCGGGAGTTCTACTCCATCGGTGACGTCTGTGAGCTCACCGACCTCAAGCCGCATGTCTTGCGGTATTGGGAGAGTCAGTTCCGTTTCTTGAGTCCGGCCAAGAATCGGGCCGGGAACCGCGTCTACACGCGGCGCGAGCTCGAGTTCGTCATGCTCGTCAAGCATCTGCTCTACACCGAGAAGTACACGATCGAGGGAGCCAAGCAGCAGCTCGACCAACGCCGGAAGGATGGCGGTGTGAAGGCGGCGGCGCGTCAGGGGCTCGACGCGCAGACCGTGCTGCTCCTCGAACAGGATCTCCTCGGGATCCTGCAGGCCCTCGAGTCCAACACCCCGACCTCCGACTGATGCGCATCCTCTGTTCGAACGACGATGGGATCCTCGCGAAGGGCCTCTCCGTATTGGAACGTGCCGCGGCCCCACTCGGGGAGGTGTGGACGGTCGCCCCGGACCGCGAACAGAGCGCCACGAGCCATTCGCTCACGCTGCATCATCCGTTGCGCCCCGTGCAGCTCGGTGAGCGTCGCTGGCAGATCGACGGCACCCCCACCGATTGTGTGATGCTCGCGATCGAGGCGTTGATGCCCGAACGCCCCGACTTCGTGTTGAGCGGGATCAATCATGGGCCGAACATGGGGGAGGATGTCCTCTACTCCGGGACCGTCGCCGCGGCGATGGAGGGGCTCGCGCTCGGCGTGCCGAGCATCGCCGTCTCGTTCGCGGGGCGGGTGCTGCACGGGGCCGATGACCTGCTCGATGATCAGGTCGAGGTCCTCGCGAAGATCCTCAGGCATCTCACGAGTCTGCCGGATCTCCCGCCGGACACCTTGCTCAATGTGAATCTCCCGCGCTGTGCACCGTCGGAGGTGAAAGGGGTGCGCCTCACGCGGCTCGGCCAGCGCGTCTTCTCCGATTCGTTGACGAAGATGAAGGATCCCTGGGGTCGCCAGATCTATTGGATCGGGGGTGGCACGGTGGAGTGGAGCGGGAGCGACGATGCCGACTTCCAGGCGGTGCGTGACGGCTTCGTCTCCATCACCCCGCTGCATCTCGACCTGACGCACCGCGTGCGACTCGAGGACACGGAGCGATGGTGGCGGCCGCTGTAGCGCGCCAGTTCGGCGGGGCGCGGCGACGCCTTATCGAGGAGCTCGAGTCCAAGGGGATCGGCGACATCGCCGTGCTCAAGGCCTTTGATGACGTCCCGCGACATCACTTCGTACCATCCGGTCTCGCGCATCGTGCGTATGAGGACGCGTCGCTCCCGATCGGCCATGGCCAGACGATCAGTCAGCCCTCGGTCCACGCACGGTTCCTCTCGCTGCTGCGGCTCTCCGGTCGCGAGCGCGTCCTCGAGATCGGCACGGGGTCTGGCTTCCAAGCGGCGCTCCTGACGCGGCTCGCGTCCGCGGTCTTCTCGATCGAGCGGATCCCGGCGCTCGCCGAGGCGGCGCGGGAGTCCCTTCGCGCCTGCGGGATCGATCAGGTGATCCAGCGCGTCGGAGACGGGACGCTCGGGTGGCCGGAGATGGGGCCCTACGATGCGATCCTCGTCGGAGCGGCGTCGCCGGAGATCCCGCTCCCGCTGACGGAACAGCTGGCAGTCGGTGGGCAGCTCTTGGTCCCAGTGGGCGACCGGAACGGACAGGCGCTGGTGCGGGTCATCCGCTCGCCCGATGGCCTGCGAGAGGAACGACTCGACCCCATGCGCTTCGTTCCGCTGATCGGCGCGCACGGCTTCGAGGCGTGAACGTTCTGGCCCTGGCTCGTGTATACCGTAGGGAACCTTGCAGGAGCATACGAATGACCGGTCGGATCCGGTGGCGGTGGGGGTTGGCGATCGTGGCGGGGGCGATGCTCCTCGCGCGCGCGCCGGCCGTCGCACAGTCGGGAGGCGGGGAAGGATTCCTCTTCCGTGAATCGGGGGCGTCCGTGACCCTGTTCGGCGGCTGGAATGTGCCGATGGCGGGCGGGGATCTCTTTCGCTACGCCACCTCGGATTTCACGCTCGCGCGTGCGGACTTCCGCGCCCCGACCCTGGGGTTTGATCTCGGATTCGCCGTGGGGCCGCGCACCGAGCTCGTGGTCGGGTTGATGCCGGCCTCGGCCCGCGTCGCCTCCGAGTATCGCGATTGGGTCGATGCCGATGATCGTCCGATCGAACAGACGACGGCCTTCCTGCGTGCGCCACTGACGGCGACGGTGCGCTACTACCTCGCCGATCGGGGGCGCGCCATCGGCTCGACGGCGTGGATCCCCGCGAAGGTGGTGCCGTTCGTCGGGGCTGGCGCCGGTCTGACGCGCTATCGCTTCGAACAGGTCGGCGACTTCGTCGACTTCCGAACCGATCCACCGGATGTCCTGCCCGATCGACTCACCAGTACTGGGTGGGCGCCCGTCGTCCAGGCGAGCGGCGGGGTGCAGCTCAATCTCTCGACCCGGTTCCTCCTCACCACGGAGGTGCGGTACCTTCGTGGGAGTGTCGATGCGAGTCGCCCGGAGCGCGACTTCGTCGGCTATCGACTCGATCTCTCTGGGCTGACGACCCTCGTCGGCTTCACCCTGCGGCTCTGATCCGGAGCGTGATCATGCGTCGTCTCTCGTTGGTTCTGCTCGGCGGCCTCACGCTGATGGCCGCCCCCCTCCGCGCGCAGCGGGAGGCGGGGCGCGCGCTCGCCTTCGTCGGATGTTGGGAGGATGCCGAGGCCGGTACCGCCGGAATGACCTGCGTGCTCCCGCAGGAGGGGCCGGCCCTCACCCTCATCACCGTGCCATTGACCGGCACGCGGACGGAATCGGTGGTGCGCCTCGACGGGACCAAGGTCGAGATCACCGCCGACGGGTGCACCGGGTGGGAGCGTGCGCGGGTCTCGCGCGATGGCGAACGGATCGTGATGGACTCGGAGATCGCTTGCAACGGCCTGCCGCGTCAGCAGCGCGCTGGGGCCTTCGTCATCTCCGAGACCGGCGATTGGTTGCAGGTGCAGGGCGGGGGGGTCGCCTCGATCGCTACGACCCAGGCGCGCCGCCTGCGTCCGGTGGTCGGGCTCCAGGTGATCCCGTCGGACCTGCGTCCGCGCATCGCACCCTTCCTCGCCGAGGCGGAGGCGATGCGGTCGACGATCGCGGGGCGTCGCGTCTCCGCGGAGGACCTGATCGAGCTGGATGATCTCGGCACAGCCGACCCGATCATCGACCTCATCGTCGCCGCATCGTATCCCGAGTCGTTCGCGATCGTCGGGGGTGGGCGTGATCTCCAGACGCGGCGTTCGGAGCTCGGCGTCGCGACGGGTGGTGGCGGCGGCGGAGGTGGGAGCGGGATCCCACGGTATTCGATGCTCCCGCCGACGGCGGCGGATTGGGCGCTCTGGAACTCCTGCATGATGATGTGGGGGATTCGCGATCCCTGGGCCTGCGGTGGTCGGGCGCCGTTCGCCTACTACGGGCTCTATGCTCCGGTCTACAATGGGTTCGGCTTCGGGTATTGGGGCTCGCCCTTCGGTGGCGGCTTCTGGCCTGGTTATGTCGGTGGGCCCGTCGTGGTGCAGCCGATCGGGCCTGGGGGCGGGGTCGGTGGTCGGACGCCGGAGTCTGGCGGTCGGGTGGTGAAGGGGGGTGGGTATAGCTCTCCCTCTGGAGGCGGCTCGAGCGGAGCGCGCCCGCGCAGTGGCGACTCCGGCGGATCATCGGTTCGCTCGGGGAGCTCTGGTGGTGGGAGCTCATCGTCCGGTTCCTCGGGGGCCTCGAGCGGCGGTTCGTCGTCTGGGAGCTCGTCGTCTGGCGGGGGTCGCACCGCGAAGCCGCGCGACCCCTGAGTCGCCGGAGACCCTCGCGTTAAGTTTGGAGCAGGCGGCTCGGCGCTCGGGTGCCAGGGCCGCCTTCTCTTGCCCCCGTAGCTCAGGTGGATAGAGCGACGGTTTCCTAAACCGCAGGTCGGCAGTTCGAATCTGCCCGGGGGCACTCGGCGGCGGGTCGTGTCGCTTCTATGGTCGACCTGCCTCCGCTAGCTTTCCGCGATTCCCGGTCCTGCTCGTCGGCACCGGGCTCCGTTCCGTGAACTCTTCAGCCATCACCGCAATGCCCGCACCTGGTACTCCCGCGCAGCCCAACGTCGCGATCGAGCCCGAGACCCTCGGGGAGACCTTCCTGCTGTATCGTCGCCAACTGACCATCGGGGCGGTGGTCATCGCCGCCGCGGTCGGCGGGGTCTGGCTCTGGCAGCGGTCGGTCCAGATCAAGGAGGAGAAGGGGTCGGTGGCGTATCAGGCCGGGGAGATGGCCTACGTCTCCGGGAACAAGCCGCTGGCGCTGACCGAGCTCGAGAAGGTCACCACCCGGTATGCCGGGACGGTGGCCGGCGGGCAGGCGGCGATGCTCAGCGCCCAGATCCTCTTCGATGAGGGGAAGCATGCTGAGGGGATCGCGCTGCTGCAGAAGGCGCTTGGGTCGGCGAATGGCGACCTGAAGCCTGGGATCCAGGCCCTGCTGGGGGCTGGCTTCGAGGCGACGGGGAAGTCGGCCGAGGCGGCGGAGGCGTATGGGAAGGCGGCCGAGGGGGCTCGGTTGGAGGGTGAGCGCCAGGGGTACCGGATGGATGCGGCCCGGGCCAAGGTGGCGGCTGGGGATACCCAGGGGGCGACGGAGCTGTACCGCACGTTGGCCAGCCAGGAGGATTCGCCGTTTTCGGGTGAGGCCCGAGTCCGTCTTGGCGAGCTGCTCGGCAAGCAGTGAGGTGTGAATAAGCACCACCGCCGTAGCGGTTTGTATAATTGAGTCGAACTGAATAATCCCAAGTGATTCCATTACTTGGGCTTATCTTTTTTCAACAGCTCGTACAGTGATTTTAGTACTGTGATGTAGGAAGGGCGGTGCTGTCGAGACGATGTCGCGATACCTTGCCCGTGTCCGTGGATTGTGTGTACTACCAATAATATGTATTATGTAAGGTTGTAAGCTGGAAAGGTGTGGAAATCATCGAGTTTACCCCGAACCCACGCCTAAGTCGACCAAGGTCCCCATGAAGACGATCCGCCCCTCCCCGGAGATCGATGGGACCTCCCCCTGAGGGGTCTGCCGGTATCGGATTGTGAGGGTTCGACCTGACCGGGTCCGGAACCGGGTCTCATCACCGGTCACCCCCCAGGCCCTGAGGACCGCCGCGCAGGTCGTCGCTCCACTCGCACAGGCCAGCGTCTCCCCCTCGACCCCTCGCTCGAAGGTCCGCATCGCCCAGCCGGCTGGGGTCTGCGCCACCCAGTTCACGTTGGTCCCGCGCTCGAAGCTCGGTTCGTGCCTGAGCACGGGCCCGCGGGCCGCCACGTCGACCGCGTCCAGATCGTCGACCTCGACCACCAGGTGTGGGACCGTGGGAAACCCGAACCCCATCCGGCGCTCACCGGGGGCCAACGGGATCCCGACGGAGTGCTCCAGCCGGTCGAAGGGGTTGAGGTCGACCTCCGGCTGCCCATCGGGCCGGAGCCACCCGCGGAGCTCCCCCGCATCGCTCTCGAAGGTGAACCCCGCGGGATCCGCGATCCCGAGGTGGGTCGCGAGCCGTACCGTGCAGAGGGTGGCGTTCCCGCAGAGATTCGCCTGCGTGCCATCGGCATTGAAGTAGCGGATCCGGAACGGGTGCACGGGGTCCGGGCGCAGCACCACCACCCCATCGGCCCCGACGCCAAACCGCCGATCACAGGCCGCGGCGATGGCCGCGGGGTCCATGGCGACCGCCTCAAGCGCGGCATCGGTACGTGCGTCGACGAAGACGAAGTCGTTGCCGGACCCCGTCAGTTTGGTGAACGGGAGGGGCCGGGTCAGGATCGGCGCGCCTGACTCGGCGCTCACAACCGCCCCGTCAGCGCCCACCACCGGAGCCGCCAGACCATCGTGATCGCCTCACGGACGATGTGGCCGCTCATCTTGCTCTCCCCCTCGGTCCGATCCGCGAAGACGATCGGGATCTCGACCGGACGGAACCCCTTCTGCATCGCACGGAACGACATCTCGATCTGGAAGGCGTACCCGTTGGACCGCACCGCATCGAGGTCGATCGCGGCAAGCACCCGCCGGTGAAAGCACTTGAACCCCCCGGTGGCGTCCCAGAGCTGCATCCCGGTGACGAGCCGCGCATAGATGTTCGCCCCATAACTCAGGAGCAGACGCGTCATCGGCCAGTTCACCACCGTGACCTTGCCGTCGAGATAGCGCGAGCCGAGCACGAAGTCGGCGCGCTCCGCCGCCCGGAGGAATTCGGGGAGATGAGCCGGGTCATGACTGAAGTCGGCATCCATCTCGAAGATCAGCTCGTAGTCGCGCGCCAAGGCCCAGCGGAACCCATCCCGATAGGCGGTGCCGAGTCCGAGCTTCCCTGCCCTGCGCAGGAGATGCACGCGCGGCTGACGCGCGGCGATCTCCGCGATCAGGTCCCCGGTGCCATCGGGCGAGTTGTCGTCGACGAAGAGCATCTCGAGGCGCGGGTCCTGTGCGAGGACGCGCTCGACCAACATCGGGACGTTCGCCCGTTCGTTGTACGTCGGGGTGATGACGAGCGCGCGGTCAGTCACGGGCCGCCTCTCGCGTGCGCCCGATCAATCCAAGGCCGAACCAGAGGGTCGCCAATAGGAGGGCGATGATCGTCACGCGCGCGCCGAGGTGGAAGGGAGCCGAGTCGAAGGTCACCTCTATGCTACGCGCGCCAGCCGGAAGCGCCACAGTCATCAATGACAGGTTGCCCCGCTCCACCGCCGCCGCCCGGCCATCCACCGTCGCGGCCCACCCGGGGTAATAGTTCTCGGAGACCACGAGCGCCGAGCCCGCCGGTGCCGGGGCATCCAAGGTGAGGCGCGCAAAGCCAGGCGCGAACGAGTCGACCGCCGCGCGAATCGGCAGCGGCGCTGGGATCGCGGTCAGCGGCTGCGCGGCCGTCGTCGATGCGGGATCGAGCAGCGCCACGCTCCGATACGGGAAGTTCGGGGCGCGCACCGCCTCCGCCACCTCCGCATCGGGATACTTCGCGACGGTGGGCACCACCCAGGCATACGCGTGGTCACCGGGGAGCTGATGCAGGTAGACCGTGCTCCCCGCCGCTGACTGCACCGGTCCCACGACTCGGGTGGCCCCGGTGATCGGCAGCGAATCGAGCGTGGTATAGAAGTACTTCACGTTCAGGAGGCCCCAGAACGCTGGGTTCGCGATCTGGTCCCATCCGCGCGTCTTTCCTCCCAGCTGCTGATAGCGACCGAGCTCATTGCCATGATAGCCGAGGGCGACGCGGACCCCATGATGCATGAGGCCATCCCCTTCGAGATTCGGATCGTGATACGCGCCCGGCACGCCGATGGCGGCCCCGGCAGTGATCACACGCACCGGCTCACGCTCCCGCTGGATATGACGGATCGCCTCGTCGGTGGCATAGGTCTGCGCCGCCGGCGGCGAGAACGTCCAATAGAGGCGCTCGACACTCCAGAGATCCGCGACTGTGACGACCACTAGGAGGGCCCCCGCCAGACTGGCAGTGAGCCGCCGGCGATGCACGAGGATGGCCAGCACGCAGGTCGCCACGAGGGAGGCGAACGACCGCCAGGCGCCCGACGTGATCGCGGCCGCATTGGCGCGGATATTCTCCTCGAGCTGCGGGATCTGTGAGACCGAGAGGGCAAGCGACTCGAAGAATCCGGCATAGGCGAGGACGACGCCGGCAAGCCCCAACTCCGCCGCCCACGCCACCACCTTTGGACTCACCTCACCGCGGAGGAGTCGCTCCGTGCCGAAGGCGGCAAGCACGCTCACCGCGAAGGTCGTCACGAAGAAGATCGTGCTCGGCGCGCGGAAGAACTTCGAGCCCGGGACGATCGCGTACACCAGATGATAGAACGGGGTGTTCCCGCCCAAGGCCCAGAGGAGCGAGGTGATCCCCGTGCCGACCCAGAACCAAGTGAGGGCACGACGCTCCGGACGCTTCCTTGCCGCCAGACCGAGCACCATGAGGAAGAGGACCCCTGCCCCGATGTACTCGGAGTGCAGATGGATCCCGTTACGTCCCCAGTAGCGATCGAGGATCCCACTGAACTGCGGGAGGTAGGTGTTGATCAGCTCCTCGATCGGCATCGAGAAGCTCGTCGCGTACTCGTAGTCACGTCCACCGGTGCGCGGCGACCAATCCACATACTCCTGCACCGGAAGGTACTGGATCGCACCGATCGCCCCGCCGAGGACGACCGCGCCCAGCGCGATGGCCAAGCGGCGAATCGCGACCCCACGCGGGGGCGCACTGGCCCGACCATCTCCGACGAAGGCGAGCAACAGCGCCCACGCGCCGGCGGTGAGGAGGAGATACTGGAGGAGTTGCGGATGCGGTGAGAGGACGCCGAGCCCCGCGACGATGGCGAGGCCCCCCCACGCCCATCGCTTCGCGTCCCGGATCCCGTGCGTCAGCACGATCAGCGTGACGGGTAGCAGCGCTGAGACAAAGAGCTTTCCGTCGTGTCCCGGTGAGACGAGCGAGGCCACCTGCCCACCCATCATGTACGCGATTCCGCCCAGCAACGCCGCATGGAACCCCACGCCGATCACGCGGAGGAACCCATAGCCCGCAAAGCCCGCGAGCATGAGATGGAGGATCATCCCCCATGTCATCGCCACATCGGTCGGCAGGACCAGCCGCAGAAGGAAGGTCGGATAGAAGATGTCGCCGTGCATCGCGGCGACGTACGGCATCCCACCGAAGAGGTACGGGTTCCAGAGCGGGAACCCCTCGCCGGCGCGCAGCGAGGCTGCGGCGAACTCACGGAAGGGGTAGCCGGCGATGTACTGATCGCTCACCGGCGAGACGAGGAATCCCCCAGCCAGCGCCGGATACGCGAGGGTCAACGCGGCGAGCACGCAGGCGAGCAATGCCCACGCGGTGGCGTAGGGCGGAGCGGACGGGGGCTCGAGCGAGGTACGAACCGAGGAAGTCATGCCAAGTGGCGAGAGGGATCAGACGAACGACGACGTGGCGAGAACGCGAGGAGGACCGCCCCAGGGAGGATCTCGAGCACGGTGAGCCAGAGCCGCGAGGCGACCACCAACCACGTGGCCTCGGACGGGGTGGCGATCCCCGCTCGGGTGAGCAGGAGCGCCATCACCCCTTCCCGCACCCCGATCCCTCCCGGCGCGATGAACGCGAGGAATCCCGCGAGGTACGACAGGGTGAAAACTGCGACTGAATCGGCGGCATCTCCAGTCGCATGCCGGAGCAGACCGATCCCCAGCACATGGAAGGCGAAGCCGAAGAGAAGCCAGGCGACCCCGGACCCGAGCGCCGCCACCCAGATGGCTCGGGTCGGCAACCGGGGGAGGGTGAACGGTCGGCCAAGGACGCGCGACGCGCCGATTGCAACCAGCGGGAGGAGCCGAGGCGCTATCAGGGCGAGCACCACCGCCAGGGTGAGGATCGGTGTGAGCGGGGTCCCGGGTGGTACGAGCGAGACGAATAGATCACGGCCGGTGAGCCCCACCACGGCGAACCCGATGATCAGATGCACCAGCGAGACCACCAACGCGCTCCCGACCGCCGCCACCGACGAGATGCCGGCCTCCTGAGCCATCACCCCCATCGCCCCGATCTGCCAGACCTTGCCGGGGAGATAGCGCCCGAGGTTCGAGATGAACCAGATGCGAGCGGCCTCGCCGAAGCGGAGCTGCTCCCCCCAGGCACCCACCGTGAGCCGCCAGGTCTGGATCAGGACGAGATAACTCACCCCCACCAGCACCGAGGAGAGCGCCACGAGTGACCAGCGCGTCGAGAGCTCGGCGCGGAGGGCCTGCACCGCGTCCCACTGTCCGATCAGGGAGCGACCACCGAACCAGAGCACGGCGATGAGGAAGACCCTCGTGAGGAAGGTCCAAAGCGATCGAGGAGCTGGTGAGGCATCGGTCGCATCTGGGGCGACCGCATCGCGCGACTCAGCCATGAGTGGCGACCTCACGGTAGAGCGCCACGTATCGCTCGGCCACCGCCTGCGGAGCGAATCGTTCGCGCATGATACGCACGGCCGCATCGCGGCGCGTGGAACCTGGTGTGGCCGAGAGCACGGTGTCGATCGCGCTGGCGAGTTGGACGATGTCGCCGGGCTCGACCAAGACCCCTCCCCACGAGGGATCGATCACGTCGGAGAGGCCACCGGATCGATAGCCGATGGCCGGTGCGCCACAGAGTTGGGCTTCGACTGCGACCAACCCCAACCCCTCCCCGCGCGAGGGGATCACGACCGCGGCCGCCCCACGGAAGGCCGTGGCGAGCTGCTCTGGCGTCCCCCGACCGCGCCACTCGATGCGATCGGCGATCCCAAGTCGCGCGGCGCGTGCCTCGAGAGCCGCTCGGTCCTCTCCTTCCCCGATCACCTGTAGCGTCGCCGATCCCTGGAGACGGGCCATGGCATCGAGGAGGTCGGCGAGCCCCTTCTGCGCATTCAAGCGACCGGCGAAGACCAACCGGCGCTCCGCCTCGACCGGCAAGTCCGCGGGCTGGAAACGCTCCGTGTCCACCGCCATCGGTGCGACGCGTATCGTGTGACGCGTCCCGAGGGTGGTCGCCTGGCGCGCGAGCCAATCAGAGACCGCGGTGACCGCCGCCGCGCGATCGAGTACGCGGCGCGCGATGGGATGCGCGACCGTCCGCGAGAGGGCGAGTCGCACGTCCGAGCCATGCATGGTGATCACGACCGGTGTCGCCCCAGCGCCCATCGCGGCCAACATCCCGCTTGGGAACCACCAATGCGCATGGACGACCGTCGGTCGGTACGCCCGAATCTCACGACGGAGCGCCCGAGTCCCCGCGAGCAGCATCCCCCCGAATGCGACCTTCCCTCGCCAGCCGCCGAGCACCTGCTCCGCCATCGTCCCCGTATACGCCAGCGTCTCCATCGTCTCGGTGGCATAGCGGTACCGATGCACGAGGACACCCTCGAACACCTCACGCTCGGCGAGCCCTGCCGCATGCGGCGCGAGCACACGCACCTCGGCGCCAAGGGCTTGCACCCCGCGCACGAGGCGATGGACGAACGAACCCGGCGCATCCCCGATGCATCGCGGGTAGGCGTGGGTGACGAAGAGGATGCGTGGGACGGTCACGCCGCTCCGCGACGATCAGTCGAATCGTCGAGCCGCCGCCGCAGCTCGCGCTGTTCCGCGCGGAGCACCGCCACCTGCTCGCCGAGGAGACCCGCGGCGAAGAAGATCGAACCGAGGATCAGCGAGGTCTGGATGATGGTCCACACCCACCGCACGCCGACCCCCGAGGCGAAGAGGATCCCGAGTGCCACCAGCCCCGCAAGCACCCCGAGTGAGAAGAGCCCGACGCCGAGCATTCCGAAGGCAAGGAGCGGCTTCTGTCCGAATCGCAGCTCGAACCAGACAGCGAGCATATCGAGCACGCCGACGGGGATGCGCGAGAGGCCGAACTTGGAGCGCCCAGCGGTCCGTGGGTAGAGTGCGACCGGGATCTCCCGGACGCTGTATCCCTGCGCATGCGCGAGCACGATCATGTAGCGGTGCCAATCGGGCCGGACCGGTTGGTCGGCCATGATCACCCGTCGATAGGCTTTGACGTTGTTCAGGTCGCGGACGGGGATATCGAAGAGGGTGCGGGAGAGCCTGTTGTAGATCCCGGAGACGAAGGCCTTCTCGTACTTCCCCTGCTTGTACCCCGTGACCATGTCCGCCTCATCGGCGAGGATGGGGGCGCAGAGCCGCGGGATATCCTCCGGGAGAAACTGCAGGTCGGCGGGATAGAAGACGAGGATGTCGCCCTGCGCGGCGAGGTAGCCGGAGCGGAGCGCATCGGCGATCCCACGTTGGGTCCGATGCGTGACCACGCGTAGGAAGGGATGGCGTCGTGCCGCCTCTGCGAGCACGGTCGGCGTCGCATCCCTTGACCCATCGTCGATCACCACCACCTCATAGGCGACCGACTGAGCGGCGATCATCTCGGCGCAGAGTTCCAGGAACCGCGGGAGGTTCTCCGCCTCATCCTTGGCGGGGACGAGGACCGAGACACGCACGGGGCGCAGGAGCGAGGGGGCTGAAGCTGCCATGGGGATAATCGTCATGGGAGGGGCGTCGAAGGGTCAGAGCCGTTTGCGGAGTCGCGCGGAGAGGACACCCAGCTGATCGCGATACTTCGCCACGGTGCGTCGGGCGATCTGCACCCCATCGCGTTCGAGGCGCTCGACGATGGCCTGGTCGGTGAGTGGGGCATGTGGGTCCTCCTCGGCGATCATCCTCTCGATCGCGGCTCGGATGCCACGGGCGGAGACATCATCGCCTTCGCTGCTGCGCAGCCCAGAGGAAAAGAAGAACTTGAGCGGGAGCACCCCCCGCGGGGTCTGCACGAACTTCTCGTTGGTCACCCGGGAGACCGTCGACTCATGCATCCCGATCCCCTCGGCGACCTCGCGTAGGGTGAGCGGCCGCAGGCCCTGGATCCCCTTCTCGAAGAACTCGCGCTGCCGTCCCACGATGAAATGCATGACCTTCAACATCGTCTGGCGGCGCTGCTCGATCGCCTGGATGAGCCACTGCGCCGCACTCAGGCGCGAGGTGATGAACTCCTTGCTCTCGGCATCGAACGTCCGCTTATCACGCACCACTGTCTTGTAGGCACGGCTCAGCTTGAGGCGCGGGAGGTTCCCGTCGTTCACGAAGACGAGGTACTCGTCATCGATCTTCTCGACGATGAGGTCCGGGATCACGTAGTCCGCCGAGCGATCGGCGTAGGCGAGACCTGGCTTCGGGGTGAGGCGCGCGACCGCGTCGGCGGCGGCCTGTACCTCGCCGGGCGCGACCCCGATCCGACGTCCGATCTCCACCCAGCGGTGCGCCAGGAGGTCATCGAAGAACTCGCGGATCAGACGCTCGGCCAATGTGTCAAGGAGGCCCGCCTCGGGGAGCTGGAGCGTCAGGCATTCCTGCAGAGCGCGTGCGCCGACCCCCGCCGGCTCCAATGACTGCACGATCCGCAGCATCCGCTCCACCTCGGGCATGGTGAACCGCGGGGCTTCCCGCTCGTCCTCCGATGCTGCCTCAGCTTGGGCGATGACGGTGTTGATCCCGGAGAGGATCTGGTCCAAGGTCGCGGTGAGATACCCTTCGTCGTTGATGTTGCCGATGAACTCGTCCGCGAGGAGCTGGTCCCGTGGGCTGAGATCGAGGAGCCGTACCTGATCCCGCAGGTGGTCGGAGAGGTCGCGGGCCTCAACGGAGACTGGCTCGACGTACTCACGCACCTCCGATGGGGCTCGGACCCCATCCTGGTCGATCCCGTCGAGGAGGAGATCCTCCCACGGCGCCTCATCATCGATCGTCTCGTCGGCGGGCGCCTCCGTCGAGGTCTCCTCCGCGACGACGTCCAGCGCCTCGCTCTGCTCCTCCGACTCGGTATCGCCGTTCTCGCCCTCCTCGATGAGCTCGAGAAAGGGATTCTCCAGCAGCTCCTGCTTGAGATGCTGCTGCAGGTCGATCAGCGGCATGTAGAGCATGTCCATCGCCTGATAGAGGCGTGGATTCGCTCGCAGCTCCTGCCCGAGCCGCGCCGACTGCTGCAGCCCGCTCTTCACGCCGGCGGCTCGTCGGGTGGCGGTGGGGTCGACTCCGCGGTGGGGACCGCGTCAGGATGCTCTGCACGGAACCGCTCGCGGAGTCGCGCGGTGAGCGTCGGACCGAAGTAGACCTGCGAGACGGTATCGTCGAAGACGAGCTCTTCGACCGTCCCCGAGACTTTAACCGCGCCATCGAACATGATGTAGGCCCGATCCACGATATCAAGCGTCTGCTCGACGTTGTGGTCCGAGATCAGCACGCCGATGCCGCGCCCCTTCAGCGACGCGACGATCTGCTGGATGTCGTGTACCGCGATCGGGTCGACGCCGGCGAAGGGCTCGTCGAGCATCATGAACTTCGGATTGGTCACGAGCGCGCGGGTGATCTCGAGTCGCCGCCGCTCGCCGCCCGACAGCGCGTATGCCTTGCTCGCTCGGAGATGCCTGATGCTCAGCTCATCGAGCAGCTGCTCGAGCCGAGCCTCCTGCTCCGCCCGCGGGATCGGCAGTGTCTCCAAGATCGCGAGGATGTTCTCCTCGACCGTGAGCTTGCGGAAGATCGACGGCTCCTGGGAGAGATACCCGATACCGCGTCGCGCCCGCTGGAACATCGGCATCTCCGTGACCTCCTCACCGTCGATCCGGATCGTCCCCGCGTCGGGCGGGATCAGGCCGACGATGGTATAGAAGGTCGTCGTCTTTCCCGCCCCATTCGGTCCGAGGAGTCCGACGATCTCCCCTTGGCGTAGCTCGAGCGCCACCTGATTCACGACATGGCGCTCGCGATAGGTCTTCATGAGGCCCGAGGCCTGTAGCACACTCTCGCCGCCGGCCGGTGCCGGACGCGGCGTCCAGGCGGGCCGCGCGGGCGGCCCGGCCGGGGTCATCGCGAGCCGGCGGGCCGCCGCACGGAACGCCTCCGGCGCCTCGCGGTGGAACCGCGATACCGCCGAAGCCATCACCACGACGATTGGGGGAGTGGATGGATCGCCCCGGCCAGTTCCTTCGAGCAGGGCCCCCGCCGCGACCAGCCGCGGGATCACCGTCTGCGTGAGGTGTCGCCGTACCTCACTGAGCGAGAGCCGACCGGCCTCCGCCGCGGACTCCGCGCGTCGACCCTCTGCGGAGAGCGCGGCGATGTATTCCATGCGATAGGCGGTCGCCACCTCATGAAAGGGGGCGGTCCCGTCGGGGGTCGCCCACTCACTGATCGCGAGCAGGCACAAGAGAGAGGATCGATCCCCAGCGGTGAGTCGTCGGAGCACCGCATCCATTTCAGCGGGGCTCTGCGCTGACGTCAGCTCGGTCATG
>Ga0194119_10000907_pt1 | contig 55396 bp, 70 predicted proteins | sample TA2MahC100mmetaG_FD_148620 | JGI IMG/M metagenome (GOLD analysis project Ga0194119, IMG submission 148620) | Freshwater microbial communities from Lake Tanganyika, Tanzania - TA2015018 Mahale Deep Cast 100m | ecosystem: Environmental > Aquatic > Freshwater > Lake | place: Tanzania: Lake... | reverse complement strand
CCGGCGAAATTCAGCTGGTGATCAACACGCCGGTGGGCCGACAGGCCGCCCACGACGACAAATACCTGCGCCGTGCCGCCATCGATTACGCCGTCACCACCGTGACCACCCTCGCTGGCGCCCGCGCTGCCGTGGAAGGCATCGCGGCGCTCCAGGGGGAGCAGCTGCAGGTGAATGCCCTGCAGGACATTCACGGCTGAAAGGGGCTTCACCGGGCCTGCGTTCAGAGCTTTTCCTTCTCGAGTTGGGTCGTGTTCGACTCCTCGGAAGGAGCTTGGATGACGTCCCTCCCAAGGGGGAGGCCTTCAACTCTGATCAGCGAATGGCGCCTTAGAAGCCTGAAACGCTGCAGCACGATCCACCGGTGAATCCTCAGACGGGGTCACGAGGACTAGTCGGTGTGACGAGACAGCAATCCGTAATGCATATGATCGGCTCAAAGGGCTGTCTAGAAGAACAACCGCTCGCCTGCAATCTAAGATCTAAGGGATCAAGATCATAATTTGTCCAAAATCTGGTGTTGAACATGCCTGAATCGTCCGAGGCCAAGGGCTTGCCAACACGGCTGCAACTGCTCATTCGTCACTATGCCGAAGCGCAGGGAACACCCATTCACCTCGCGGCGGGTGAGCGCTTGTTCAGAATCAACGATAGGAGTGATGGCATCTATTTGATTGAACAAGGCAGTATCAGCGTTTCAATTGACAATCGTTCTGGTGATCGAATCGAGCTCGCAACGTTAGCAGCAGGTGAATTGATTGGTGAAATGTCGTTGCTTGGCGAGTCAACACGCTCTGCAAGTTGCACCGCCGGTAACCAAGGATCCCACTTGCTGTTTCTCGATCGGGAACAGGCACTTCGGCTCATTGATATTGACGATGAGGCCCGACAGGAATTCTTATTAATTTTGAGCGCGAGAGCTCGCCGGTTGGTGCGTTTCATCAATGACTTCAGCCACCTCACTGCACTGGTTGCTAATAACGACTACATCGGAGTGCAAACACTCTTAAATAGTGCTGGCGGCGATGACGCGACGGTTAAGGGTGCCCGTGATGCCTTCAGAACGATGCTCGCAAGGATTCAACAACGCGAAGCAGAGCTGCAAACTAAAATCAATTCACTTAATCTCCAGATAGATCAACGCCGAGCTGCCGAAGAAGTTGAATCAATTGTTGGCAATGAAAGTTTCAAGAACCTGAGGAATAATGCTGATGATCTCCGGCGAAGACTGCGCGGCGAGTAATCAGTTCATGAGCTCAGGAAGGAGAATGCACCAAGCATGGAGAAGGTTAGCGAGCCGATCACAAACCATATGAATGATGTATTTTCGGGTTTGCGAACTTCGACCTGAAACACATTGTAGATCACAATCCCAGCCAGCATTGCAAAGGCGCTGAGAGAGATCTGGTTGGGTAATACCTTAAGCGCCGCAAAGACAGATGCAACCAATAAAATCGGCACAACGAGTCTGGGCGCCAACTTTGCAAAACGGTGTTCGTCTTCTTCGCAAACAGCCAGCGCGTTGAAGCCGAGATGAAGCGCGAATGTCAAGAGGTATAGGGCTACTGATAAGGTGCTGCCGAGATGGCTGTACTGAAATGGGAACGTCAGCAAGATAAGAGATGAATAAGCGATGAACATTCCCAGGCTGATGTGGAAGTTTGAGCGCTTTTCGGCAACTTTGACTCCCACGAACTTCCATTCAGCCTGCGAATCGAAATCGGCCGACACTCTTCGAAAGCAATAATGCTGAATGCCCTTAAAGATCAAGAGACCAGCCAAGGCGAGATCAAAAGCTAGGAAACGGGGACCACGCAGCTCGGCTGTGATTACATTGAGCTCCGGCAATAAGAGTAAGAGTACATACGCAGCAGCAAGACCTCCTGAAAAAGATTGTAATGCTGTAGGCCAGCGAAAAGCTTTGGCGCGGCTGCGATTATCGCTACGTGAAATCAGCTCAAGCAGTAATCTGGCCCGTAAAACGACGAGTAAAACTGAGAGAAGAAGAAGAAGAAGGCCAAGCTCTACGGGAAAGCTTGCGGCTGCACTTTTGCCTGGAGTGCCGGCAGGTGCTGCCGCTAGTAGCTGTGTGAAAAGTGACAACATGGTTAACATAAGTGCCGGGAATGATCAGTGTCGCAATATAGAGATGGCTTGTGCAATCTCGCGGAGTGCAACGGCTAGAGGATGATCAGGCTGCTGAAGACAGAAAAGCCCATTGCCGCCATACATCATAATCTCGTCAGACTGTGGAAGAATTGCTAAGCATGGATCACCGTACGTTGTCTCTAGAGTTGAGCGGAGACTAGCCCAGTCAAGACTTGCAATGGCCTTATTAACAACGAAGCGGAGCGCAGGAACTCCCAACTTCCGCGCGACATCGACGGTCACTGCTGTTCCCTGGTAGTCCTGGCGATCAGGTCGGAGAAGCATTAGTAATAGATCTGCGACAGTGATTGACATTAACGTTGTTTCATTAATTCCAGGGTGTGTATCAACGAACAGGAAGTCAAGTTCGCCTGCAGCTCCAAACTCGCGATAGATATCGATTAATCGCTCTAGATCGTAGCCTTCTTTGACAATCCGAGCAATGTCAGTTGGTTTGGGGCTACCCGCAAGCAGCCAGATGTGACCAGCCCCTTCAATCTCATCGGGTGTCACATCAATCATCGCATGCTTAACACTGTACTCACGAGAGAGCAGTCCATTGACCGTGGTGGTGGGCTGATCCTGGCCAAAGAGAATGTGAATGCCGGGCGATGGAAGATCCGTATCAATCACTCCAACGTTATGCCCGCTACGGGCAAGCTCTACGGCAAGATTAGCTGTGACATTCGATTTGCCAGTACCGCCACGATAGCTGTGGGTGGCAATCATGAATGGATTGGCCAATGCGTCGCAAGCTGCTGATCCCAATCTTAGTCAGAGAATCCTCCGATCAGAGCCGGTCAACATGAAGACTCAACACAGCCATCAAGGCGCGGCATGCAACTTAATTCTTGCCAGGCGATAGAGCTGGGCGAAGTCGCCCAGAGCAGGTGAAACCTCCGGTCTGTGCGCTTCCTCGCAGACGTTCTCGGTCGATCAAGACTGGAGGGATTAGGCTCTCGGCTTTCTTGGCATGAATCCTCACCCTGAGACCTTCGACGACAGTCGACCAACTGAACCTTTCAATCGCGACGGAAGGATCAGGAAGGTCTGAACAAGCTTTAAAACACATCAGCGGGAATGGTCACGATCTGAGCTCCGTCGCCGCCTGTTGGAACGGTCGCACTGCGACTCTGTGACTGACCCGTGAGGGCACCGAAGCGGGGTATTGGAACATGCTCTGGAACGAGTTGTTGCTTGGGCTGGGAGGGGCAACACCCGTGGAGTCCTTCTTGTGCGACCCCAGCATCCAGGAGGCAAGGGCCGCAGGCTGGTCGTCATGGACCTCATGGCCTACATCATGCGCTTGGTCCAATGAAGGGGGTCACGTCAGATCAAATTCCGGGGGCTATGACAAGGCCCAGTCCCTGTTGGCGAGGCTGTGTTTCCGTGAGCTGTGAATCTGTCCGGACCAGCACCCAGCTCAACCCCGTAGCCTGGACTTCCTTCGTAAGTCCTCGCCGTGACCGTTGCTCCCAGCCCTGCCGTGATCGCTCTCGGCAGCGACTGCACTGCCGCTTTCCGCGCTGCCTACGAGAACCGCTACACGTGGGCGCCAGGCTTTGCGGGCTACAGCGGGCGTTGCGTGTGGGAACAGGGCGACCAGCGCGTGGAGGGCACCTTCACGGTGGGCGCTGACCTCAAGGCCCAGGTGGAAGGCATCGACAACGAAGAGATCCACAAGGCTCTGGCCTCCCAACTCTGGGAGGTGTGCATCCACCGGGTGCGCCGCAGCTTTGAGCAGACCCACGGCGAGAACACATTCACCGCCGGCGACACCGATGCCGTGGGCACTGAGGTGATCGTGGGCGGCAAGAACGCCGGCGATCGCTACCGCATCAAGGGTGATGTGGTGACGATGGTGCACCGCCACATCCACGGCACCGTGGTAACCATCTTCACCGAGAGCACCACTGACACCGGCAGCGGCTACCTCAGCCACAGCTACACCAGCCAGTACGCCGATCCCGCAACCGGTGCAGCCCGCGGCGGCAAGAGCACCTTCACCGATACCTTTGTGCCCCTGGCTGGTGAAGGCCCCTGGGTGCTGAGCGAGCGCGTGGTGGAAACCGAGGCCTTCGGTGACACCCCGGCCGGCCGTCAGGTGTTCCGCTTCGAGGATCTGCAGCCCAACGGCTGAGCTGATCTGGCACGGTGGGCCGATTACACCTCAAGGTTGCAACTCACCGCCAGCTCGAACGGCACGCAGCTGTTGGGTAGCTCCAGCAGCTGCGCGGTCATGGCGGCGATGTCGGCGGGTTGGCTCATCGCCTCCTTGGGCATGGCGTTCACGGCGGCGGCCATGTCGGTGTTGACCCAGCTGGGACAGATCGCGGTGACGCGGATGCCCTGATCCCAGCCCTCGTTGCGCATGGTTTGGCACAGCCCCATCAGGGCGAATTTGCTGGCGGTGTAGCCCGCCAGCCGCCCCTTGGAGCGTTTGCCGCTCATCGACACCAACACCACGATCCGCCCGGCGCCGTGGCCGCTGAGATGGGGCCAGGCCGCTCGGGTGAGCCACCACGGCCCCATCACATTCACATCCCAGAGCTGTTGAATTTCTTGCTCCTGCCCTGGCGCAAAGAGCAGTGGCGTTCTCGAGAACACACCGGCGCAGTGCACCACCGTGTCGATCGCGCCGAAATGGCTCACGCTGCTCGCCACCCAGGCTTCAGCTGCCGCTGGATTCTGAGCGTCGTAGTCATGCAGCTGTACGCGCGGCTGGCCTGTGCGATCCGCGCCAGCGATCGCCGGATCCAGGCTCGTGCCGCCTAAAGCGGCTGGATTGCGCAAGCCCAGACTGAGTCGATGGCCATCGGCGAGGAGGCGCTCGGCGATGGCACGGCCGATGCCGCGGCTGGCGCCGCTGATCAGGATCGTGCGCGGTTGGGCAGTGATCACGGCGGTGGGGCGTCAGTTCGGCATCGTGACGAACTCTTCGGCCACGGTGGGGTGCAGGGCCATGGTGCGATCGAAGTCGGCCTTCGTGGCCCCCATGCCGATGGCGATCGCGGCCATCTGAATGATTTCGGCCGCGTGCTCTCCCACCATGTGGCAGCCCACCACCTTGCCGCTGGCGCTTTCCACCACGAGCTTGAGCAGCACCTTCGGATCACGGGCCGGCAGGGCCTGGCTCATCGGCCGGAACCGTGCCCGATGCACCTTCACGACCTCGGCGCCGTAACGCTCGATTGCCTGCTCTTCCGTGAGGCCCACGCTCGAGAGTTCGGGCTGGGAGAACACGGCGCTGGCAACCAGCTGGTGATCCACCTGGCGCGGTTTGCCTCCCCAGATCGTGTCGGCCAGCGCCCGACCTTCATCAATGGCCACGGGGGTGAGATTGATCCGATCGGTCACGTCTCCCACGGCGTAGACGTTGGCCACGTTGGTGCGCTGCTCGGCATCCACGGGGATGCGATGCCCCTCGATCGCCACGCCGGCTGCTTCCAGATTCAGGCCCTCGAGGAAGGGGCGCCGGCCGGTGGCTAGCAGCACGCCGTTGCAGGGCAGCCGTTCGCCGCTCTGGCTGATCACGGTGAGATCGCCGGGGCTGCCTTCAATGGCGGCGGGGCTGTGGGTGAAACGAATGTCGATGCCATCGGCTTGCATCGCTTCGGCCACGGCGCGGCCGGCCTCCAGATCGAAGCCCCGCAGCAGGTGGTCGCCCCGCACCAGCTGGGTCACCGACACGCCCAGGCCATGGAGGATGCAGGCGAATTCGCAGGCGATGAAGCCGGCTCCCACCACCACCACCCGTTCGGGGAAGCGCTCCAGATTGAACAGGTCGTCGCTCACCCACCCCAGCTCGGCGCCGGGAATGCTGGGGCGATGGGGCCGCCCGCCCACGGCGATCAGGATGCGCTCGGCGTTCAGCCGCCTCTGTTCGTTGCCGCTTGGGTCGATCACGCTGACGCTGCGGGCATCGGCGAAGCGGCCCCAGCCCTGCACCAGCTCCACCCCCGCTTTCTCTAGAAAGCCGATGTGCAGTTGGTTGAGCCGATCCACTTCAGCGCGCACCCGCTGCAGCAGCTCAGCGCTGTTGTGGCTCGTGGCACCCACGCTCCAGCCGTAACTGGCAGCGTCGTGAAGGTGATGGCGCATGGCGGAGCCATAGACCATCAGCTTCTTGGGCACGCAACCACGAATCACGCAGGTGCCGCCCACCCGATCGCCTTCCACGATCGCCACCCGGGCTCCGTAGGAGGCGGCCCGCTTGGCGGCTGCCAGGCCGCCGGAGCCGGCACCGATCACCACCAGATCGAAATGCTCGCTCATGCCCGAACGCGGCGGATGCCCTGCGGTTGCTGCCTAAGGGTAAGCCGGTGACGATTGATGCCAGTTCAGTGATTCTTTGGGGCTGGATCTTTCGGCGATTTGAGGTGTGAATGAATCACACAATGCATGATCACGCCGTTGCTTCGGATCACGCATGAGCGTGTGCATCGAGTCGGCTGGTGCTGGTGATGTCCGCAGCCGCCGGTGCAGGTCGTCCATGCTGTGGCGATGGACTGGAATGCTGAACCGATCGCTGCGGCCGAGCCCCTGAGCTGGGCCGACTTGGAACGGCGCCTGCCGCCTTGCAGCGAAAGCGAGCTGCAGCTTCAGCGCGTGGAAGGCCCCACCAACGCCCAGGCGCGGCTGCGTCTGTTTGGTCGGCCGGAAAGCGAGGTGCGCGTGACGCTCTACCGCGACCATCACGCCTGGTGCCCCTACTGCCAGAAGGTTTGGCTGTGGCTCGAGGAGAAGCGGATTCCCTACCGGATTCGCAAGGTCACGATGTTTTGCTACGGCGAGAAGGAGCGCTGGTTCAAGCAGCTGGTGCCCTCCGGAATGCTGCCGGCGCTGGAGCTCGATGGTCATCTGATCACCGAGAGCGACCTGATCCTGCAGGCGCTGGAGGAGAGCTTTGGACCGCTCGGTGAGGGGCTCCAGGATCCCGATGTGTTTGCGCTGCGGCAGCTGGAGCGGCGTTTGTTTCGGGCCTGGTGCCAATGGCTTTGCTACTGCGAAGGCGAAGGCACCCACACCGCGCCGGCAGAGCAGCACTTCATCCGCATGGCGGGGCTGGTGGAGGAGGCGCTGGAGGCCACATCGGGTCCGTTTTTCCGCCCGAACTTCGGCACCGCCGACGTGATCTTCGTGCCCTACCTCGAGCGGATGAATGCCTCGCTCGCTTACTACAAGGGTTACGGCCTGCGCACGCAGCACCCGGCCATCGATCGCTGGTTTGCGGCCCTGGAGCAGCGCTCCACCTATCTGGGCACCCAGAGCGATGTGCATACCCACGCCCACGACTTGCCGCCCCAGATGGGCTGCTGTCTGGCCAGCGGCAGCGACGACCAACAGCGTGTGGCGCGGGGGATCGACCAGGGCCCCTGGCCGGTGGAACACCCTGCCGTGGTGGAGACCCGCCAGGCCCCGCCGGCTGGGGCCGCGCTTGAGGCCTTAGCGCGGATGCTGCGGCATCGCCGCCGCCTGTTGCAGGTGAATCCCGAGGGGGAGCGCCGCAGCCAGGCGGCAGGCGAAGCCCTCGATCAGGCGCTGCGCTGCGCCCTCACCAACCTGCTGCGTCAACCCTCATCGCCGCTGTTGGCGCCGCCAGAGGGAATGGCTGCCGGCTTGCGTTACTGGCGCGATCGGATCAGCGTGCCGCGCGACATGGGGCTGCATGCGGCGCGGTTGATGCGCTCAGCGCTGGAGAGCACAGCCGCCCTGGCCGGTGATCAACAGGGGCCGCCACTGCCGGTGCAACACCGCCGCGATCAGAACCCGGAGCCCTTTGTGCAGGCGGCGTGAGCGTCAGCGGCCGTTCACGTTCTCGCGTTTGGCCATCAGGTAGCGCACCAGCTCCTGCTGCAGGGTGAGCAGTTCGCGGGTGCAGCCGCGGAAGGCGGCCCGGTGACGGATCTCGTCGTGGCGGGTGTTGAGGTCGCGCAGCATCAGCTCGATGGCGTCGAGTTCGGCTCGGTTCATCCACCCAACAGGCATGCCCACCGACCCTATCAACGGCCTTAACCGCGGCTACGTTCCGCTCAGATGCCACGAGGCCCGATGCACACGTTCGCCCCTAAGCGGTTGCTCCGCTGGGCTGTGCCGGCAGCCCTGGCTTTGCAGGTGGTAGTGCCGTCGGGCCGTGCCTTGGAGCTGGACGGTCAAACCTGGTTCAGCCGGCCGCCGTGGAAGGTGGAGTTCCGCAACTACTACTGGTATGTGGGGCAGACGGGTGCGGAGTATTACTTCACGGTGACCCTGCCGGAGCAGGCCGGCGCCGGCCTCGGTGGCCTGGTGATTCAGCAGACCCGCGGGGTGGATCGCAGTTTTCAGTTCTCCCCCGGGCGCACCCGCGCCTTCCTGGGGCTGCCGCGGCGGGAGGGTGCCTCGATTCCGGTGCAGGCGCAGTTTGATGACGCCCAGCGCCGCATCAGCGTGCAGTTCCCGCAGCCGCCCCAGCCGGGGCAAACGGTGACGGTGGCGCTCAAGCCCTGGAACAACCCCTTCCAATCGGACACTTACATGTTTGCGGTGCAGGCGCTGCCGGCCGGGCCCAACTCGCAGCCTGCCTCGCTCGGCTTTGCCACCATGCAGATTCTTGAGGGGATTCGCTTCTGAGCGCTCCTTGAGCCCCTGCTCAGAATGGTGTTCTGCACTACATTATGCTGATTTTGAATAAGCCTTCACGCAGTGTTGTGTGTGGCTTTCACGAGGGGTTTGCAACCGTAATTTGATCGTCTGATCGGTTCTCAGTTTCGTTATCGCCACGCTGCGCCCCACCGGTTCCGAGGCCGCATCGCCCCTCAGTGGCGCTGATTCGGAGGTGATGGCTGTGCTGGCGGCCTACGTGGCTGAGCACTACGCGAGCCCCCTGCGCATGGCAGACCTCGCTCGTCATTGCCACGTGAGCGTGCGCACGCTGCAGAACCTCTGCCATAGCCATTGCGGTGAACCGCCGCTGAAGGCGCTGCGTCGGTTTCGCCTGCAGCAGCTGCATGCGCAGGTGGCGCGCCGCTCCTGGACGCCTCTGCGCCAGCACTATCTGGCCTGCGGCCTCACCGGCTCGGTGGCCGATCGGGATCTCTTCCTGGCGATGTATGGCCTCACGATCCGTGAGCATCAGGAAGCCAGCCGTCTGCAGCAACCCGCCCTGAGCGTGCTGCAGGCGCCGGCGGCCGCTACGCCACGCAGCCTGCAGGCCTTCATCAGCCTCAGCGCTTAGGCCGGCGGCTGCAGGGAGGAGTGATGGTGCTGGATCAGCCAGCGTCCGTCGGCTTCGCTGTAGCCATACACAAACGTGTAGCGCGCCTGCACCGGCTCACCCTCGCGGAAGCGGAAGCTGTAGGTGCCCGCATCCACCGCCTCGTTGCAGCCCAACTGCAGCGTGCGGCTCTCGATCTGCCCCACCGGCCCGCGCTGCAGGAACCCCAAGAAATAGTCGCGGATGGCGGCGGGATCGCGGCGAGGGATGGGCGACAGGGTGGGCAGCAGCAGCGCTTTCGGGTCGTAGAGCGCACTCACCTGATCGGGGTCGCCGCTCTGGAGGGCCCCATTCCACTGCTCAAACAGCGCTTCCACCTCGGGACGGCTAATCGGCGCACACTGAACCTCGGCCATGGCCGGTGCCACAACCACCACGGTGAGGCTGATCAGAACTGCAGCAATCCCGCTTAGGGTCCACCCATGGCCCTGCGCTTGCCCCCTTTTCAGGCTCTGCCTGCACCTCCCGGCAAGGATGCGGATTTGCTGGAGGTGCCGCTGGCCGTGCTGCAGCCAACCCAGCTGTGTGTGGGTATGGCGGAGATTCGCAGCCGCCAGCAGGACTTTACTAAAGACGATCCGAAGGAGCAGCGCCGCTACATCCAGCGCAAACCCACGCCGCTGGTGCGCAGCGCCGCTGGGGAGCTGTGGATGGTGGATCGTCACCACCGCTTGCGGGCGTTGTTGGAGCTCGACCCCCAGGCCACGGCCTTCGGCTACGTGGTGTTGCAGTTGCAGGTGTCGGAGCGCCATCAGGTGCTGGAGCAACTGCATCAGCGCGGTTGGCTCTACCTCTACGACGGCCGTGGTCTCGGCCCGCTGCCGCCCACGGCCCTGCCCACCAGCCTCAGCGGCACCCAGGACGATCCCTATCGCAGCTTGGTGTGGAAGTTGAAGCGGGAAGGCCTGGTGGCGGCCGCCCCGTTGATTCCTTTCCATGAGTTTCGTTGGGGCGCTTGGTTGCGCAGTCGTCATCTGCCGCCCTTCAGCTCCGAGCGGCTGGAGCCGGCTCTGCCAGCGGCGCGGGCGCTGGTGCGCTCCCATGCCGCTGCACATCTGGCGGGTTGGATCGGTGCAGCCTGATTAGCCTGATGGCATGGCCACGCACGTGTTGCTGCCGATCGACGGTTCGGATCTTTCCGATGCCGCTGTTGGGGTTGTTGTTGGTCTGGCGCGCCAGTGGGGAGCACGGCTGAGCTTTTTCCACGTGCAGCCCAGCTACTACGGCCGGCCTGATCTGGCGGTGTATGGCGAGGGTTTGGTGCTGGACCCCGCCCTCAGCGAGCAATTCCGCCAGGCCAATGCCCGCTTTGCCGACGACCTGTTGGCCAAAGCGCTGGAGCAGGCCCGCTCCCAGGGGGTGGAGGCCGGTAGCGACACCTGCATCAGCCCCCTGGTGCATGAAGCGATCCTGGATGCCGCGCAGCGGTTGGGCTGTGATCTGATCGCCATGGCCTCCCATGGTCGCCGCGGCCTGGCGGGGTTGCTGCTGGGTAGTGAAACGCAACGGGTGCTCGCCCAGGCCTCCATGCCTGTGCTCGTGATCCCGGCTCCGGCGCTCACGCCTGCGCCTGCAGCTCCCCAGCCCGGCTGATCAAGCCATCGGCGGTGCCGCGATACACCGCTTCGGCTTCTGCGGCGCTGCCGCCGATGCAGGTCATGCCGAGCTTGCCAAATTCCGAGAGGCAGCCGAGCAGGTGAAACACGCTGCCCCGCAGCCGAGCTGGGTCGTAGTGCAGGTCGGCTTCGGCCACGATGTCGATCAGATCGGCCGGCAGCAGCCCCCGCAGCTGGGGATGGGTGAGGTTGTCGGTGGCGGTGTAGTGCAGGGCCTGGCCGGTGGGGGCGCGGAACAGGCCAGTGTCGGGATCGAGCTGGCCGGTGGTGATCGCCCTCAGCGCCATGGTGGGGTGGGTGGTGCCCCCCTGGCGCAGGTTCACCTCGATCGCCTGCAGATCCCAGCGCCCCTCGATGTGGCGGGCGATGAAGTCCACGGCGTAGCGCTCCAGTGCACCTTCGCGGGCCAGCGCCTCACCCACCGCCTGGCCGTAGCGCATCAGCTCCAACCGGTAGGCGTCGTCGGCGGGAAAGCGACAGCCGAGGTAGGTCTGTCCGCCGGCTCCTCCCAGGATCTGCTCGTGGGTGGACACCAGCTCAACGCGGCCACCGGGATGAATGGTGCCCTGCACACTCGGCGACTGCAGCCGCTCACCCCCGTCCAACCAGGCCTCCACCAGCGCCCCCTGCTGGGCCAGCAGCTCGCGCCAGCCCGCGGCAGGCATCGGCAACAGCTCCAGCGCCGCGCCGATCCGCTGCAGCCGTTCGCGGCTGCTGTAATCGCTCAGCTGCAGGGGGGCGAGCTCGAGGCAGGCATTGCCCTCGCCGCTAATCCCCTCGTTCAGCTTCACCACACAGCGGCCCAGCTGGGGGTGGGCCTCCCAGAGGTTGGCGGTGGCTTCGGCAAGATCCTCGAGGTTGTGGGCCAGGCCACTGCCGGGTGGATGGGGCACGCCGCAGCGCTCGAACAGGGCTCGACTGCCGGCCTTGCTGCCCCAGAAGCCCAGGGCTGGATCGGTGCCCAGCAAGGGCACCTGCAACACCTCCGAAAGCCGTTTCTCCAGCTCGGTCACCACAAAGCAGCTGATGAAGCTGCGGCCGGGCCGCAGCAGATCGCCGATGCGTTTGAGCAGGGCTGGACGTTCCAGCAGCTTTTCGGTGAGCGGCCGGTTGCTGGCGTCGTCGGTGTCGAACAGATGCAGGCGCCGCCGCGCATGGGAGGTGGGCACGCCCGGCAGCAATTCGAGCACCGCATCCACCACCAGCTCCGGCAACAGCTTGCTGGTGACGTAGATGGCCCGCACGCCTGGATCCCGGAGACGAATCAGCGAGAACAGTTGGCGTTCCTCGTAGTGATGGGCACCGGTGACCAGCGCCATCAGGGCGCGGTCCATCGAGAGCGATGGCACCACCAGCACATCGAAGTCGCCCGCTGCACCGCTGTGTTCGCATCCCCATCCCGGTTGCAGCTGGGCTTGCAGTTCCTGGAATGACAGGGCCATGGCGAGGTGAAAGCGGTTGCGGTTTAAAGCGCCAGCTGCAGTTGCACACCCGCCGCCAGGATCCCCGGCACGGGGCGGGGTGCGCCGCTCGGGTGACGATCCACTGCAGGGTGGGCTGCAGGCCGAGGTTGCGGTTGAGCTGGATGCGGTAGCCGAGCTCCATCACTCCTTCATAGGCGCTGCGCGTGAGCTGGTTGCTGAGGCTGCTGCGGCCGATGCCCAGGATGGCTACATCGAGAGGGCGTCCGGGCAGGGCGCCCTGCATCACCAGGCCGCCGCCCACAAAGCTGGGGGCGATCACCTGGGAGCGATCCGGTGCATAGGAGGCGCCGAGCCAGAGACGATCGCTCAGCCCCAGCGGCAGACCCGTGGGCACGGTGAGGCTGCCGTAGATGCCGTTGCCGTTTGTGCTGGTGAGGAAGTCACCGAGGCTGAGCAGGCCATCGGGCAGCTGGTTCTCCACGCTCAGCGGGTTGGCGCAGATGCCGCGCCGCGGGCTCCAGCGCACAACCCCCTGCGCCGTGCGGCAGGCAGGCAGGGCCTGGGCGCTCATCGCCCCGGGCTGGAGATCGAGCTGCAGAAACTGAGCCACGCCGGTGTTGGGCCCGATGCCGCCATCGGAGAGGCCCAGCCAGCGGGAGATGGGCTGGGTGCTGCTCAGATCGAAGAGGCCATAGCGCAGGCTCAGTTCCGGGGTGGCCTGGGCCGTCACCACACCACCCAGGGCGGTGTAGGGGTTGATCGGCAGCCCCTCCACCGTGATGTTGAGGGTGTTGTTGAAGGCCGAGTGCACGTAGTTGCCGACCACCGGCACTTCCACGAAATCGGGGTTGATCGGCAGGATCCCCCCCTTCACGCTCAACCAGCCGTTGCCGCCCTGCCGCTCGATCGACAGCTCCGAGAAATAGAAGCCGGCCGGATAGGCCACCTGTTGTAGGGCGAACAGGGCCCCGATGGCGCTGGTGTAGGTGGCGTCGCCGGCGTCGTGATTCACGGTGACGCTCAGCTGCCAGTGGTCGCGCTCGCGCCAGTCGGCGCTGGCTTTGTTGAGACCAGAACTGAAGTCGAGGTTGAGCGTTCCCTGCTGAATCCAACTGCCGGCGGAGCGTTCACCCCCATGGGGATTGAACAGCGGCTCGGCCGTCAGGCTCAGTTCCAGCTGCATCCAATCCGGCAGCCCCAGCAGCTCCTAGGCGTTCGGCCAGCCACTGCTCAGGGCTAGGGGCTGCGGCTGGGGCTGCAGCTGCGGCTCCAGGTCTGCGCTGCTGGCCGGGTTGGCGAGAGCCAGGCCTGCGAGCAGACCCAACCAAGAACGCCCCCGCCTGCCGAGGCAGCGGGGGCGCAGGGCTGTGGCTTGCTGGCGCCAGCGCACGCGAGGAGGGATCAGGCTTTTTTGCTGCGGGTTCTCGACTTGGCCGGGGCAGCCTCAGGTTTGGCGGGTGCAGCTTCTGCCTGAGCGGCCACCGGCACGGGGGCGAGGTCGCCCTCACCGCTCACCACCACGCTCACCACGCGGCCGCCCTGGCGGATCACGCGTTGCAGCGCTTCGTTCATGCGGCTGAAGGGCACGCGAGTGGTGTAGGCGCCATGGCGCACGAAGCGGTTGTTGGCGATGCCGGTGGCGGTGATGGTCACCACACGGCTGCCTTCGCCGGCGGCACCGGCGCTCGGGCTGGACACCAGCAGCTCCTGGCTGCGGAAGCCGTAGGCCGGCGTGCCATCGATGCGGCGGGCGTTGCTCAGCTCGGCCACCGGCAGCTCGCTACTGCCCGATGTGGAGGCGCGGAAGGGGCCATCGGTGCTGATGTGGGCGTAGAGGCTGGCGGCCGACACGGTCACGGGCACCGGTCGGTTCTGGTGCAGGGCGCGACCCAGCTTGAACTGGGTGCCGCTGCCATCACCCTTGGCCGAAGCCGCGGCGCCGCGGGCCAGCTGCATCAGCCAGGTGAACTGGCGGCCTTCATGGCCAGCGGTGTAGTTCCAGCCGTGGAGGTGAGGAACGTTGTCGTTGCCGAAATTGCGGTTGTATTCGGCGCTGTCGAGATAGGAATCGATCTCGGCGTCGTAGCCCTGCTCCTGCAGGATCGTGAAGTGGTGGAGCATCTCCTCTTTGTTCTGAGGAGCGCGGCCCAGCAGGTGCTTGTGGTTGAGCTCGATGAACCGATAGGGATTGCAGTTCTCGAAGAAGCGTGAGCGATAGAGCGCACTCTTGGCCACGGTGCGCACGAGCTCGCGCACGTTGAGGTAGCCTTGCGGAACAGCGATTCAGCGCTCTCGAGGCGCTCGTTGCTCATCAGGTATTGGCCACCAAGCACCTGCTGATACACCGCGCGAATGATCGCGTTCTGTGCATCGGTGGATCCATTGGGTCGATGTTTTTTGCGTTCACCGGCGGAGAAACGCTCGATACCCATGGCAGGTGCTTGAACAAGAGCCATGACGGTCGGGCAGGCATGGAGAAAACAGCCGGACCGTAGGTGCGTTGTCTGATGTTGTCCTGCAAACATTGCGAGCTGTTTACGGACGTTTCAGCCTCAGCTCGCTAGCGAGATGGACGGCGATCTAGGGATGGATCTCATCCAGCACCTGGCCGCTGACACACACCGTGCGGCAGCTGCGCTGCTCATGGCGGCTCAGTTTGCGGGCGGCGATGTAGGCCAGCAGGGGATTGGGGTAGGTCTTGCTGGTGTTCCAGCTGCCGTCGCTGCCTTTCAGCCACACCTGGGTTTGCATGCTGGGCCTCCGCCGATGGATAGGCCAGAACCTATGGAGCAGCGGTAGACCCTCCGAGTAGCAGCAGCTACCGAATTTCGATTTGCTTTCGATTTAGGCCTGCTGGCTCTGGCGGCGTTGCAGCTGCTCGGCGATCTGCTGGCAGCGGGTGCCCTGGCGGAGCTGCGGTTCGGAGCTGCGCACCTCCAGCTGGGCCTCGCGGGAGCGGCTGCAGTTCCAGGAAGCCAGCACGGTCACGCGCTGGGCCATGGGCAGGCCGCAGTTCGGACAGTCCGCTGCCAGCACCTGGCTGGGGCTGCTCACCGAAGGATCCACAACCAAGCCCAATTGCTGGAGCGGTTCGGCCAAGGCCTCAAGCAGCACATCACTGTCCACGCTGGTGATCCAGGAGAACAGGGCCATGCGCGTGCCTTCTCTGGGGCCAAAGGTATAAGCCAGGCCCGCAGCCTTTCAAGTGCTTTTCAGCACACAATGATGAAGAGAAGCTGAAAGCCCGCTCAGGTCAGCCTCCAGCTGAGCTGCTCGCCGGCGTGGAAGGGCACCAGCCGGCTGGGCTGATCGGTGCCGTTGGCCAGTTCCAACAGGGCCGGCAGGCCGGCCTCCTCCGGAGCGGCTTCGCGGCGCTCGAGCGTGATCGTGCCCTCATTCAGGGGTAGGCCGTAAAAGCGTGGGCCGAAACAGCTGGCGAAATCCTCCAGCCGCTCCAGCGCGTTCTCTTGGCTGAACACTTCGGCGTAGCTCTCGATCGCATAGGGAGCGTTGTAGATGCCGGCGCAGCCGCAGCTGCTCTCCTTGGCATTGCGTGGGTGGGGCGCGGAATCGGTGCCCAGGAAAAACTTCGGGTTGCCGGAGATGGCTGCCCCCCGCAGCGCCAGGCGGTGCTGTTCCCGTTTGGCCACCGGCAGGCAGTAGAAGTCGGGCCGCAGGCCTCCCTGGAACAGGGCGTTGCGGTTGATGTGCAGGTGGTGGGGGGTGATCGTGGCGCCCACGTTGGCCGGGGCCGCCTCCACGAATTGAACGGCGTCGCGGGTGGTGATGTGCTCTAGCACCACCTTCAACCCCGGATGGCGCTGCAACAGCGGCTGGAGCTGCCGCTCGATGAACACGGCCTCGCGATCAAAGATGTCCACCGCCGGGTCGGTGACCTCCCCGTGGATCAGCAGGGGCATGCCGATGCGCTCCATGCAGCTGATCACCGGGGTGATGTGGGCGAGATCGCGCACCCCGGCATCGGAGTTGGTGGTGGCTCCGGCCGGGTAGAGCTTGGCGGCGGTGAACACCCCGTCCTCGAAGCCGCGCTCCAGCTCTTCGGGGGCGGTCGTTTCCGTGAGGTAGGCCGTCATCAGTGGGGTGAAGGCCGCCGCCGCTGCTGCGCCCGCACTGGCTTCCAGCGCTGTGAGGATGCGCGCGCGGTAGGCCTGGGCCTGGGCCACGGTGGTGATCGGTGGCTTGAGGTTGGGCATCACGATCGCCCGGGCGAAGGGGCGGGCGGTGTGTGCCACCACCGCCTGCAGCAGGGCACCGTCGCGCAGGTGCACATGCCAGTCGTCCGGTTGCCGGATCGTGAGGCGCTCACGATCGGTGCTGCTGGGAGACTCGCTCATTCGCGCGTTGTACATCACTGGCTGGCCGATGCTCAAACCGCCGATCCCAAAACCCTAGGGAGAGCGCGGACACCCCTTCGGAGCCGGCGGACCAGCTGGTGGCGATCCGGCTGCAGCCGCGGGCCAGCTGCGATCGCCTGCAGGGGGAGCGGGGCGGGGCCCTGGCGATTCAGCTCAAGGCGCCGCCGGTGGATGGGGAAGCCAATGCAGCGCTGCTGCGCTTTCTGGCCGGGACACTGGGGGTGCCGCTCTCTGCTGTGGAGCTGGTGCGCGGTGCCACCAGCCGCTCCAAGTGGATCCGCGTGCAGGGTTGGAGTGGCGATCAGGTGAAGGCTGCGCTGCTCGCCTCTGCACGGTGCAATCAGCTTGACCAGTCGGCTTGGTCTTGATCAGTCGGCTTGGTCTTGATTCGTCGGCTTGGTTAGCTGCGGTTCTCGCTGTTGAAGCGCATCGCCATCGTGCGTTGCACCACAAACACGAGCAGGGCCGTGCTCCAGCCCGCCATCAGCAAACCGGTCACGGCGATGGCAACGCTCAACAGGTGCCAGCAGGGGGGCAACACCACATCGCCGTACCCCACCGTGGTGAAGGTCATGGCGCTGAAGTAGAAGCTCTCGTTCAGGGTGGTGAACAGCTTGAGATGGCGTAGCACCGTCGCCCACATCAGGATGTCGCCCATCAGCCCGAGCGCGATCAGTCCAACCCCGATGAAGGTCACCAGGGAGCGTCTGAGCAGGTAAGGCGTACACCACTGCACCAGCCGCGGTGCATGGTTCAACTCCGCCACCGCGGTGGTGATCAGCATCTGCCAGATGCAGCTGATCACCAACATCGTGGTGCTCAACACAAATTGATCGCCGCTGCCGGGGGTGTTGCAGCGGCCGGAGGCATGGGCTGCCGCTTGCGCCGCAGCGGGCATCAGGCTGCCGATGGCCGCGAGCAGCAGCAGCACCAGCCGCTGCCACGGGATCAACGGTTGAATCAACCGTTGAATCAACCGTCGGAATAACCGTTGCATCAGCCGTTGGTTCCGAGGCCTTGTGCTGGAACTCATGGCTGCACGGGTAGTTCGGGCGTGGGCAGTCCCAACCAGCGGGCCTCTTCCCGGGCCGCTGGCAGCAGGGCCAGCAGGTCGGCCTGGCTGGCGGACGCGCTGTCGGAGCTGAGTTGATTGAAGCGGCGCAGGGCCGACTGCGGGAACAGCAGCACACCCACCGCCAAGGCGAGGCCGCAACCCATCAGGTAGTCGATCCAGCGGTTGGGGATGTACCAGGCCACCAGGGGGCCGTAGCCGATGAAGGCCACACCGCTGCGCTACCGCGCCGCTGTGGCACCGATCACCGAACTGCTGATCGCCCAGCGCAACCTGCAGGCGGCCCGTGCGGCGGAGGCGGCCGCCATCCATCGCTGGAATCTCACCCGGGTGGGGCTGGAGCTGGAAACCGGGGTGGTGGCGTCTCAGCCGTCTCTCTAAAGTGACGTGATGACCGACCTCGATCGCGCAACCCAACACCAGGCTGGCCGCGAACCCGCCAGCGAGCGGATCACCGAGCAGTTGGGGCGCCTGATTCCGTTGGTGAATGGCCCCACGCGCGTGGCCCGGGTGGGGTCAACCCACGGCAGGGCCGGCTTGCCCTCGCTGCTCAGCTGGGATGCCGACGGCCAGCTGAACGTGGACTGAGCGTTTGGGCCCGGGCCACGCGTCTCCACGGCCGCGCACCCTGTTGGTGTTGGCCGGTGGTGGCCATACCCACGCGCTGTTGCTGCGCCGCTGGATCATGCGGCCCGCCCTGCGGCCCCAGCGCACCCTGATTGTGCTGGTGAATCGAGGCAGCACCGCTCTCTATTCGGGGATGGTGCCGGGGATGGTGGCGGGGTTCTATTCCCGCGAGGCCTGCTCGATCGATCTGCGCGATCTCTGCCGGCGGGCCGGTGTGGTGTTTGTGCAGGCGGAGATCACCGGCCTGGATCCGGCCTTGCAGATGCTGCAGCTGCAGGGGCGCCCCCCCCTGCGCTTCGATTGGCTCAGCCTGGATGTGGGCTGCCAGACCCGCTGGCACGGCAGCGATGGCGCCCAGACGGTGAAGCCCCTAGAGCCCTTTCTAGCCTGGCTGGAGCAGCGCCTCGCGGCGGTGGGTGATCCCACCCTGCCGATCCGCGGCGGTGGGGCCGCGGCGGTGGAACTGGCCCTGGCCTTGAAGGCGCGGGGGCTGCAGCCCGAGCTGTTGCTGCGCGGTGACAGCCTGAATCTGGGTTCGGCCGCTGCCAACCGGGCCGGCGAGCGGCTGTTGCAGCAGGCCGGCCTTGCGATCCGGCGGCGGGTGGACAGCACCACCCCGGCGGCATTGGCCTGCACCGGTGGCGAAGCGCCGCCCTGGCTGGCGGCGGCGGGGTTGCCGGTGGCGCCGCAACACGGCCGGGTGCTCACCGACGCCCACCTGAGGGTGGAGGGCTTCCCGGCCCTGTTTGCCTGCGGCGATTGCGCCCAGATCGCCGCTGATCCCCGCCCCGCCTCAGGGGTGTGGGCGGTGCGGGCGGCGCCGCTGCTGGCGGACAACCTCAAGCGCTGCATCGATCAACCGCAGCGGCCGCTGCGCCGCTGGCAGCCCCAGCGCGCCGCTCTGCAGCTGCTGGGTGATGGCGGCCGGTGGGATCCCCAGCGGCCGCGGGCCCTGGCGTTTCGCGGCGCGCTGGCCTGGGGACCCTCCGCCTGGTTGTGGCGCTGGAAGCAGCATATCGATCAGCGCTTCATGGCCGGCTTCAGGCCCGCGCCGGCCATGGCGCAAGCGGCGGCCATGGCCTGCCGGGGCTGTGCCGCCAAGCTGCCCGCCCAGCCCCTGGCGGCTGCCCTGGCGCGGCTCCAACCCGATGGCGCGCCCCTGCCGCCGGAGGACGCCATGGTGCTGGAGCGCAGTGCCACGGGCGAGCTGTTGCTGCAGAGCGTGGATGGCTTCCCGGCCCTGCTGGATGATCCCTGGCTCAATGCCCGCCTCACCACCCTGCACGCCTGCAGCGATCTGTGGGCCTGCGGCGCCCGGCTGCACAGCCTGCAGGCGCTGGTGACCCTGCCGGAGATGGCCCCGCGGTTGCAGGAAGAGTGGCTGGTGCAAAGCCTCGCCGGTGTGCGCTCGGTGCTCGATCCGCTGGCGGTGCCGCTGCTGGGGGGGCACACCCTGGAGGGCCGAGACGGCGCCGGGCTGGGCCTGGCTTTGAGCGTTACCGGTGTGGGGCCTGCTGGTGGGCTCTGGCCCAAGGGGCCGCTGCAGCGGGGGCAGGTGTTGTTGCTCACTCGGCCCATCGGCAGCGGTGTGCTGTTTGCGGCGTCCATGGCCGGTGCCGGCTCCCCCGCCTGGGTGGATGCGGCCCTGCAGACGCTGCAGCAGAGCCAGGCGCCGCTGGTGGAGCTGTTGGCGGGCCATGGCTGCGCGGCCTGCACCGACATCACCGGCTTTGGCCTGCTCGGTCACCTTGGCGAAATGCTCGGGGGCGGCCAGCGGCTGGAGCTGGATCCGGCAGCGATTCCGGCGTTGCCCGGGGCGCTGCCGCTGTTGGAGCAGGGCCACAGCAGCAGCCTCGCCCCCGCCAACGCCCAGGCCCTGGCCTTGCTTGATGCCGGTGGACCCGTGCAACTGAGCCGCCCGGCCACGGCGGCCCAGCTGCAGCTGTGGATTGATCCCCAAACCTGCGGCCCGCTGCTGGCAGCCCTGCCGGCGGATCAGGCCGCGGCGGCCCTCACCGCTGTGCAGGCGGCCGGCTTTGGCCAGGCCAGCCTGATCGGGCGGGTGCTCTGAGGGGCGGCGGGCTCAGTCGCGCACCAGCCAGCCGGCGGTGAGGTCGTTGAGGTCGTTCTGGAGGTAGAGGTAGCCGCGGGCGCCGTTGCGGCCGTTCACGATCAGGGCGCGGTAGTTGTAATCAACGCCTTTGCTGTCGCGTTCGCGCAGGCTGCCCCAGCAGCTGCCGGCATCCAGGTTGAGCCGGCCGGTGTAGCCAACCGTTTCGCCAACGCCGCCGTAGCTGGAGAGCGCCAGGCCCTGAACATTGCCGTTGCTCCACTGCTCCCGTTGCACCACGGCGTTGGGTGTCCAGCCGCCCGGGCCCCAGCTCAGGCCCACCTGGCTGCTCAGCACCAAACCGTTGAGATCGGCGGCTTGGCACACCCCGGGAGCCATCGGCAGCCAGCGGCTGGTGATCACGCTGCCGGCGTTGCGGTTGAGGCTGTAGAGGGGCCGCCCACGGCCGTCGAGCAACACTTCACTGCGCTCGGTTCCCCAGGGCAGTTGCCGTTCCAGCTCCACCACGCAGCTGCTCTTGAGGGTGCTGCGGCCGCTGTAACTGGCGCTTTGCTCCGTGCGTCCCCGCCGTTCCACCAGCGTTCCCCGGAGGGCGCCACCGGCCAGCCAGCGCTCCTCCAGCAGGTGGGCCGTTGGCGTGGCGGTGCTGGCGCTGCCGCGGGCGCTCTGCTCCACACCCATGCCCATCACGGCGTAACGCCCTTGCATCGGTTCAGCGCAGCTGGCGGCCGGCTTGGCAGCGGTAGCGGTTTCGGTTCGGGCCGGTGCCGGAGCGCTGCTCAGAACCAGGCAGGCTGCAGGAAGCAAGGCCAGCAGAGGCGTGCGCATGGCAAGGGCGCAGGGGAGCCCAAGTATGGGCGGCCTTCAGAGCTTGACCATGCCGCAGCGCATCCCTTTGAGCACCGCCTGCACCCGGTTGTTCACCTCCAGGGTTTTGAGCAGGCGCTTGGTGTAGGTGCGCGCGGTTTCCTCACTCACCACCAGCTGCTCGGCGATTTCACGATCGGTGAGGCCGCTGGCGAGCAGATCCAGCACTTCGTATTCGCGGGGGGTGAGGCGCGGACAGCTCAGATACGGCAGCTGGCCGGAGCGCAGCGAGGGGCTGCGGTAGCAGTGATGGCCCATCACCGCCATCACCGCCGCTTCGAGTGGTTTTTGATCCTCGATGAAGTCGGCCTCGGCTACCACCGCTTCCAGCCAGCTCGCCTCGGCGTATTCCACGGGGATGGCATCACCCAAGGCCAGCACCACCACCTTGAGCTGCGGTTGCACCTGGCGGGCCAGTCGCGCCAGCTCAAAGCCGTTGCCGCTTTCCAGGAAGTCGGTGCAGATCAACAGCTCGTAGCTGTCCTGCTGCAGATAGTGAAGACAACTGGCCTGATCGGTGACGGCACAACCGATGCGTGTTTTTCGCGGAAACCTTCACACAGGCACCGCAACAGAAAGCGGCCCTTCAGCGCTAGGGCCACTTTGCCCTGCACCGCCACCGAGAGCAAAACGTCATCAAGGTTGCTGCCCTGAAAGCTGTCGATGTAAGGCGTGAAATCCATCGATCATCCAGGCTTAAGGCATCATCCCTCAGTGGCTTGCAGGGGTGGGATTCTGCTGCTCACGCATCAGCTGCGCGTAGAGGTAGTCGGGCGATTTGTAATGGCGAGGCAGGCAGTGATGCAGCGTTGCTAAGCGAGCCCAACACACGGTGCGCTGAATCTTGTTGAGGGTTCGCTGCTCAACAATCAACATCTTCAGAGCCTTGCAATACAGCTGATAGTTAGCTTCCAGCTCGCCGATGGTGATGCTCGCGTCGCTGTTCATGGCTGGGCTCAGTCGTCGTAAATCAGGCACTCCGGTGCTTGCGGGTTGAGGTCGCAATACACCTCCAATGGGGTGGGATCGTTGGCCTCGCCGGGGTGGTGCGCTTGGTAGGTCTTGAGATTGTTGAGTTCCGTCTCCAGACGATTCACCTTGGTGGTGTCACCCTGCTGGCGTGCCTGATCGAGCTCGGCCTTGAGCCTGGCGAGATGGGAATCGATGGTCTCCAAGGATCTGGCTTGAGCGGCCCATCACAGCTAGGAGCAGTGGCGATGGGCTCGATACCCCCATCTGGGGGCAACTCCCCAGCGCCCTGGCACTGCCTGTCAAAGTGGACCCAACCCCAGGACCTGCGTGATCCGGCGACACCGGCTGCAACCCCTGTCCTTGCTGCTGCCCTTGATGGGGGCGGCGCTGCTGGGGGGCTGCGGTCCTGATCCCCGCACCGTGGCCGAGCGACAGCGGCTGGCTGAGCAGCAGCGCTGGATCCAGCAGTGCCAACAGCTCCGGCCCCGTCTGCCCCAGCTGTTGCTGGCGTTTGAAGCGGCCGAGCGTGATCTGGCTGCCGTGCGCGCCGCCACCTACACCCCCACGCCTGGCCCCAAACCGCTCGACCCCAACGAGCAGCGCCGCCTCACCCTCGAGGATCAACAAACCGAGCAAGACCTCCACGATCAGGCCGTGGAGGCCTGGCGGTTGGTGGAGGATCAGCGCCGCGAGCGCTGGGTGCGTTCACAGGCCGCACGGCAGCAGCAGGCTGGGGTGGAGCTCGATCAGGCGGCAGCGGGGTTGCGCCAGCTGCACCCTGATTTGGTGCTCGCCGGCTCACCGCCGCGCCTCAACGCCTCTGAAGTGCAGCGCTTCCGCGCGTGCAGCGCGGAGCGGTTTCGGTGATCGGGCGTTGGTCGCCCCTGCAGCGCCTGGTGCTGCCTTCGATCGTCGGGCTGATGCCGTGGGCGGCTCTGGCTCAGCTGCCACCCCAGCTGCCACCCCAGCTGCCATCCCTGCCCGATAACCCCTACGCCGACTGCGTGACCCGCTACGGCCACACCGGTTGCGCCGCCCGCCTCTACGCCCAGGTGCTCTGCGACAACGTGGGCGCCGCTCCGCCCGACACCAGCCTGCTGGAGCCACGCCTGGCGGAACACTATGAGCAGGCCGCCATTGATTTCCGCGGTATCACCCCCGAGCAGGTGGAAACCGCCGCCGTTCGCTACTACGCACCGATGCTCTGTCCGGCCAAGAGCGAGCTGATTCTCCGGTTGTTCATGCGCTCATGAGCGCTGCAGCGGCGCCGGAAGCTGCGTGCTGAACCCCCAGGCCAAGGCCACCAGCAGGCACGACATCCACAGGCAGGCCGGCATCCCACCCCAGAGGAAGAGCGCACCTGAGAGCAGCGTGCCCAGTAGCCGGCCGGCGGCATTGGCCATGTAATAGAAGCCCATATCCATGCTCACCGATTCGACATCGGTGTAGGCCAGCACCAGGTAGCTGTGGATCGAGGAATTCATCGCGAACACCACGCCGAACGCCGCCAACCCCACCACGATCGCGACCCCTGGATGGGCCACCCCCACAGGGCGATCGCGATCAGGGCGGGAATGGCGCTGAGCACCGCACTCCAGAACTCCACCGCAGAGACGCCGGGTGGGTTGACCTGGCCCCAGCTGCGCCGCAGGGCCGGCGCCGAGGTCTGCACGATTCCGTAGCCGATCACCCACAGGCCCATGAAGCCGCCCACTTCCCAGAAGCGCCAACCGAGGGCGGCTTGCAGAAACACCGGTAAGGCCACCACAAACCACACATCGCGGGCGCCGAACAGGAAAAACCTGGCCAGCGAGAGCCCATTGATGCCCGGGCTTTTAGAGAACAGGGCACGGAAGCCAGGCTTCTGCTTCATGCGTCCCATCTCCGCCGGCAGCACCAGGGTGAGCAGAAAGCTGAGCAGCAACCCGGCCGCCATCACGCCCACGGCGGTGTTGAAGCCGAGGCTGGTGAGCAGCACGCCACCGAGGAAAAAGCCCACCCCTTTGAGGGCGTTCTTGGAGCCCGTGAGGATCGCCACCCACTGGAACAGCTGCGTGTCGGCGCTGGCGTCGGGCACCACCGTTTTGATGGCGCTCTTGGCGCTCATCTTGTTGAGGTCTTTGGCGATGCCGCTGATCGCCTGGGCCACCATCACGTAGGCCACGCTCCACCACTTCGGCCAGCTGTCGGCCACGGGCATCAGCATCAACAGTGCCGCCACCTGCAGCAAGGTGCCGCTCCAGAGGGTGAGCCTCAGCCCGAAGCGTGCCCCCAGCCAGCCGCCACAGAGGTTGGTGACAATCCCGAAGAACTCATAGAAGAGAAACAGGAAGGCGATCTCCAGCGTGGAGTAACCCAGCGCATGGAAGTGGAACACCACGAGCATGCGCAGGGCCCCATCGGTGAGGGTGAAGGCCCAGTAGTTGGCCGTCACGATCGCGTATTGCTGCAGCGCCGTGAGCGGCCGCTGGCTGATCGGCAACCAGCCCATCAGCGAGCATCCAGCTCAGCGATGTGGCAGGCCAGATCCGCCATGCGGGAGCTTTAGCCCCACTCGTTGTCGTACCAGGCGTAGACCTTGAGCTGAGTGCCGTTCACCACCATCGTGGAGAGCGCATCAACGACGGCGCTGCGGTTGTCGTTCACATAGTCGATCGACACCAGCGGCCTGGTTTCGTAGCCGAGGATGCCCTGCAGGGCGCCATGGGCAGCGGCCTCGAAGGCGCCATTCACCTCCTCCACGCTCACGGGGCGCTTCAGCTCAAACACCGCATCGGTGAGGGAGGCATTCAGCAGCGGCACCCGCACCGCATGGCCATTAAGTTTGCCCTGCAGCTCGGGAAAGATCAGGCCGATCGCTTTGGCCGAGCCCGTGGTGGTGGGAATCAGGCTTTGCAGGCAGGAGCGGGCGCGGCGCAGGTCGCTCTTGAAGGCATCCACCACCACCTGCGTGTTGGTCACGTCGTGGAGGGTGGTGATCGAGCCGTGCAGGATGCCGAAGTTCTCGTGCACCACCTTCACCACCGGGGCCAGGCAGTTGGTGGTGCAGGAGGCCGCGGTCACTAGCCGATGCCGGTTCGGGTCATAGAGATGGTGGTTGATGCCGTAGACGATGTTGAGGGCTTCTTCGCCGGCGATCACCCCCTTCACCGGGCAGGCCACCAACACCCGCGGCAGACCCACCGCATCGAAGTAGGGCTGCAGGGTTTCAGGGGTTTTGATCTTGCCGCTGCACTCGAGCACCAGCTCCACCCCGGCCTCGCGCCAGGGCACAGCGGTGGGATCGCTTGCTTGGGTGTAGCCCACCGCCTGGCTCGCCATCACAAAGCCGCCGCCGTTGGGCTGCACGGCTTGATGCCAGCGGCCATGCACTGAATCGAAGGCGAGTAGGTGGGCGGCGGTGGCCGCATCGCCGCCGCTGTCGTTCACATGCACCAGCTCGATGCCGGGGCGACCCCACAGGGCTCGAAACACCAGGCGGCCGATGCGACCGAATCCGTTGATGCCGATGCGCATGGCCACCCCGCAATGGCCGGACCCTAAATCAACGAGGGTTGATCGATCAAGACTTGTTGATGGGTGGGCGCTCCTAGCCTTAGTGCGCTGCTTGTTGCACTTGGTGGCTTCTGCTGGGTTGGCTCCGGATCTGGCGCGTCAGCGGCTCAAGGCCCTGGCGGAGCCGATTCGCCTGCAGTTGCTGGAGGCGTTGGGCCGCGGCGAGCGCTGCGTGTGTGAACTCACCGAGGAGCTGGGCCTGGCGCAGTCGAAACTCTCCTTCCATCTGAAGGTGCTCAAGGAGGCCGGCCTGATCAGCGCTCGGGAGGATGGACGCTGGGTGTATTACCGCCTCGAGCCTGCGGCCCTTGAGCATCTGCGCGCCTGGCTGGGGGAGCTGGCCGCCGGCTGCACAACGCTGGCGGCACCCTGCTGTTAAGCCGGTTCTCGTTCCTGCGTGCCCAGCTCCGCTGGCGTGTCGCGCAGGAAGCTGCGCAGGCTGTGTTCTCGGGCATCCAGCGCCACCACCAGCTCCTGGCAGGCCAGTTCCGGCATGGTGTGATCGCCGCAGGTGAACACATCCACAGCGGCGTAACCCGATTCCGGCCAGGTGTGGATGGAGAGATGGGATTCAGCCAGAAGCGCCAGACCCGTGATGCCCTGGGGGTCGAAGCGATGGCTGATCAGGTGCAGCAGCGTGGCGCCGGCCTGATGCACGGCCTGGGTGATCGTGCTGCGTAGGAAAGCTTCGTCGTTGAGTTTGCTGGCACTGCAGTTGTAGAGCTCGAGGATGCAGTGTTTGCCGATGGGTGCATGGGCGGCATCCCATCCAGGATTGGGATGCAGATTGGCGAGGGAATGGTTCATCGAGATCGGCTGAACAAGGCTGTAGACCACCCTTCAACCTACGCCTATTGCACGGGTTTGGTGCTAGCCAACACCGGCTGCGGTGATCCACAACCAACGCTTTAAGCGGTCTTAACCTCTCCATAACGGCGGGGTCGTCGCGGCTGCTTAGACGTTGGTGGCTCCTGAACGTTGCTCCCCATGTCCTTCGCCAAGAAGGCTCTCGGCTTCGGCGTGCTCTCCAGCTTCGGCATCGCTGCAGCCGCAACGGCCCAGACGGCCCTCAACGGCGCTGGCGCCAGCTTCCCTGCCCCCTTCTACCAGCGTGCGTTCGCTGGTCTGGCTGGCAAGGGCATCAATGTGAACTATCAATCGGTGGGTTCTGGCGCTGGTGTGCGTCAGTTCATCGCCGGCACGGTTGATTTCGGTGCCACCGATGAACCGATCAAAGCTGCAGAAGCCGCCAAGGTGAAGCGCGGTGTGGTGCAATTCCCCGCCGTGGGTGGCACGATTGCCGTGGCCTTCAACAAGGCTGACTGCAAAGATCTGAAGCTCACCCAGAAGCAAGTGGTGGGCATCTTCCTGGGCAGCATCAAAACCTGGGATCAGCTGAAGTGTGGCAAGGGCCCGATCACCGTGGCGCACCGCTCGGATGGTTCCGGCACCACCTTCGCCTTCACCAACTCCCTGAGCGCTTTCTCCTCCGAGTGGAAGAGCAAGGTGGGTGAGGGCAAGAGCGTGAAGTGGCCCGTGGGCGTGGGCGGCAAGGGTAACGAGGGCGTGGCCGGTGTGCTGAGCAACACCCCTGGCGCCATCGGTTACGTGAACCAGAGCTATGTGAAGGGCAAGCTCAAGGCTGCTGCGCTTCAAAACAAGGACGGCAACTTTGTGAAGCCGAGCCTGGCTGGTGGCGCAGCTGCCCTGAATAACATCCGTCTGGATGCGGATCTGGCTGGTGAAGATGCCAACCCGGCCGGTGCCAAGAGCTACCCCATCTCCACCCTCACCTGGATCCTGGCTTACAAGACGGGCAATGGTGCTAAAGCGGGCAAGATCCGCGAAGCCATGCTCTATCTGTTGGGCCCCGCCCAGAACCAGGCTGATGAGCTGGGTTATGTGCCCCTGCGCGGCGACATCCTGAAGAAGGCCAAGGCTGCAGTGGCCAAGATCGGCGCCTGATCGCTGATCCGTCTGCAACCACAAGGGGGCTGATTCAGCCCCCTTTTTTTATCTCCCGCAAGCTGCTCAGGGATCGGCACTCGCTGCCCCCGGGCCACAACACCACCACGGAGAGCAGCGTTTCAGCTCGGCCTCCGGCCAGGTAGAGGCTGTTTGGCATCTGCCCGGGCCGTTCCTCTAGGCGCCGCGAATCCAGAGAGCCCGGTGTCGGCCGCAACTGCGGAAGGCTCTGCATGCATCACCAAGCCATTCCCCCATCAGGCTAGTGAGCGTGCCGGGCCCTGGCTTGGTCACCGGCATCACGCCGATCGGGTGTTTTAGGTCACAGCGTTGACGGTGGAATCTGCAGTTGTCTGGATACACGCATGAGAGTTGAAAGTGCAGGGCTTCACGATCTGGATTCCACCGGTGGCCTGTTGCGTGGCGATTCAGGCGTTCTGGCTCGGTGCCTTGAAGATCCTGCCTGCTGCCGAATCACAGGATGTTCAGAATCTGCATCGATTTGAAGTGCGATCTGCCCCTAGGTTGCTGATCGATGCAGGGCGCTCCCATGACTGACGACGCACCGTCTGTTGATTTTCAGGCCCATCTGAACAGCCTTCACAGCTTTCGGGATTGGCTGGCCAGCCTGGTGGAAGCGCAGCAGCCGCTTGAGGAATGGTCGCTCAGCCTCGATCAACTGCGGGAACGCTGGTCGACCCAGGCCTCCGAGCGATCCGCTCAGGCGGAGCATGCGATTGGCCGCCTGTTCTTCTGAAGTGTTCGGATCAGCTGGCCGCCAGCCCCGAGGCCAGGGAATGGCTCAGTTGGCGGTGGAACTGTTTGTAATCCCCCTGGCTGAGCAGGGTTCGGCGGGTGGGTTCATGCCGCAGCGCCGCTTGCATCAAGCTGAACAACATCAACGCCTCCTGCTGATTCAGCGACAACAGGTGGGAGCGCTCCTGTTGGGTTGCGGTTTGCGTGAGCTCAGTGAAATCTTGCTGCGCGATCGCGGGGCTGGTGGTAATCGACGACAGCTTCACGCAGGCTGACAATGTTTTGAGGAACTTAGCAGTCGGCTTTGCAGGCTCGTTCTCATAACCCTCCCTTAACTCTTTAACCCCAGCAATGTGTTCAGAGTGGACGTTTCTCAGGCGTCTGTTGTGGGCGAGCTTGGTGGGTCGATGCAGCAGGGATGCGGTGCTGTGGCGGCTGCCTTGCTGGAGCACCGCATGCGCCGGTTGGTGGCCCTGCAGCTGGATGTGCTGGCCGATCGCGACCCTGAGCCGCTCCATCAGATGCGGGTGGCCTGCCGCCAGCTGCGCTCCACCCTTGAGCAATTCGGCCCTGCCCTGGTGTTGCCGGAGCAGGTGTCGCCCCAACGGGTGGCGCGGATCGGTTCCGATCTGGGCCTCACCCGGGATCTCGATGTGCTGCGCCAGCGGCTGGAGGATCGCTGGTTCCCGCTGCTCCCCGAGCGGGAGCAGGCGCCGCTGCGCAAGCTGCTCAAACAGCTCAAACGCGAGCGCAAGCTGGCCTTTGGCGTGCTCACTGAAACCCTGAAGGGGCGCCGCTACCTCAAGTTGTTGGCCCGTTTGCAGGCCTGGCTGCGGCAGCCCGCGTTCACGGCCATGGGTGAGGAGCCGCTCGACGCCTGGTGGCCGGAGCTGCTGCAACCGTTGCAAACCGGGCTGTTCACTCTGCCGGGCTGGTGGGCTACCAATCCCTACGCCCCTGAGTCGCTGGAGGCGTTGCATCTGTTGCGCCGCCGCATCAAACGGGCTCGCTATGGCCTGGCCAACCTCTCGGCCTTTGCGCCTGAGCGCTTTGCGCCCTGGCTGGCTCAGTTCAAGGCGTTGCAGGGGGTGTTGGGCGATCTCCAGGATCTGGTGGTGCTGGATCAAACCCTTGCCAGACACCTGGAGGGCGCACCGGATGCGGTGATGCCCACGCTCTGCAGCCTGCTCACCGAGGCGCGTGATGGCGCGTGGCTGCTCTGGCTGGAGCGGTCCACCTGGCTGCGTTCGGTGGAGGCGCGGCGGCAGCTGCTGGCTTTGCAGTTGCCGGCGGGGATAACCAACCCTTAACCGCAGCTCTACCGCGGCTTTGCACAAGCGCTGGTGCTGCTCCATACAGTCCGCCCGTCCCCGTCGGCACAGCAGCTCGATGGTTTACACCCCAAGCGGTCAGCAGGGCTTACGCAGCGCCCTGGAGGACGTCTATCAACGCCGCGACCTTGTGCATCTCTCGGCGGGCAGCAAAGTGCCCTTGCTGCGTAACCATGTGTGGCTGGTGACCCGCGGCATGGTGAAGCTCAGCTGCATGACCGAGCAGGGCGACGATCTGCTGCTCGGCCTGGCTGGGCCCAACGAAATCTTTGGTGAGCCCCTCACCAACATCGACCTCTACGAAGCCACCACCATCGGCGACAGCGACTTTCTCTGTCTGTCGATCGATGAGATCGAATCCACCCCCCATCTGGCCCTCACCCTGGTGAAGGCGATGACCAGCCGCATGCGTCAGTCGGAGGCGCTGATCGCGCTGCTCGGTCTGCGTCGCATCGAAGAGCGGGTGCGTGGGTTCCTGGAGCTTCTCGCTCAGGATTACGGCCAGCCCTGTGAGCAGGGGTTGTTGCTCAACCTGCGCTTGACCCATCAGGACATCGCCAATGCCCTGAGCACCACCCGCGTCACCGTGACCCGGGTGCTGGGCCTGCTCAAGGAAGAGGGCTGGCTGCAGCTCGACGAGCAGCGTCAGCTGGTGGTGAGCCACCTGCCGCGCAGCTGAGCCTGCTCAGGCGGCGCGCGGCACGAGCAGCTCGAGCACCGCGCCGCCCTGGGGATGGTTGCCCGCCCTCACCAGGCCCCCCTGGGAGAGGGCGATCTGTTGAACAATCGCCAGCCCAAGGCCGCTGCTGCTCATGCTGCGGGCCGAGCGGGTGCGCGAGGGATCGCCGCGGTAGAAGCGTTGAAACATCCGCTCCTGGTCCACGTCGCTGAGCCCGGGGCCGTGATCCCGCACCGACAGCACACACCAGCGGTTGCGGGCCTGCACACCCACCTCGATGCAGGCCTGATCCGGGCTGTAGCGCAGGGCGTTGTCGAGCAGGTTGAACAGGGCCTGATGCAGACGAGCCGCCTCGATCGCGGCGCCCCGCTGGGGCGGGGTGGCAGCGGCCTCGATCTGAAGCCGGATGCCCCGTTCCGCGGCCAACGGCTCCAGGGTGTTCCACACCGCCTGCAGCACATCGAGCGGATCCACAGCCGGCTGGGATGCGGCGTCGTTGAAGGGGGTGTTGTCGAGCCGGGAGAGCTCGAGCAGGTCGGCCACCAGCTGTTGCAGGCGCTGCAGCTCCCGCTGCAGCCGCTCCACCAGCACCGCCTGGCGCCCCTCGGCCTTCAGGGCCAGGCTGTCGCCCACCAGGCGCAGCGCCGTGAGCGGCGTTTTCAGTTCGTGGGCCACATCGCTCACCCACTGCTCCTGCTGCTCCAGCTGGCTTTCGAGCGGATTGCGGCCCTGCATCACGATCGCCACCCAGCCTTCCCCGCCGGGCATCACCCGCACATCCAGGTTGCTGCTGCGCAGCGGCCAGATGCCCCGTTGCGAGAAACCCGTGTTGCGGGCCAGATCCACCAGGTGCTGCAGTTCGTCGGAGGGTTCCACCACCGCCAGCGGTTCGCCCCGCAAACTCAGGCCGGAGTCGTCGAGCTCCAGCAGCAGCTCAGCGCGGGGATTGAGGCTGGCGATGCGGTTGTCGGCATTCACTAGCAGCCACCCCTGGGGCACCGCTTCGATCCATTGGCGCAGCTGCTGCTCCGTGGGCTCAAGGGGCCGTGGCTTGCGTCTACGGCGCAGGGTCACACGGCTCTGACCCAGCCAGGCCACGGCGCTGCCGCCGACACCGGCGCCCAGCAGCAGTGCCAGAACCGAGCTGCTGTTCATGGCGTCAGCTGAAGCGGTAGCCGAAGCCGCGCACCGTTACCAGCTTGGTGGGGTTGGAGGGATCGTCCTCGATCTTTTCGCGCAGCCAGCGGATGTGCACGTCCACGGTTTTGCTGTCGCCGATGTAGTCCACCCCCCACACCTGCTCGATCAGCTGTTCACGGCTCAACACCCGCCGCGGATGCTGCATGAACAGCTCCAGCAGTTTGTATTCCTTGGGTGAGAGCCGGATCTCCAGGCCGGCGCGGGTCACCCTGCATTCCCCCGGAAACAGGTGGATGTCGTGGAGCTCGAGCGTGCTCAGCTCCATCACCGGTGTGCGCTGGCGCCGCAACAGGGCCCGGCAGCGCGCCACCAGTTCGCGCATGCCGAAGGGCTTCACCAGGTAGTCGTCGGCACCCACCTCCAGGCCGAGCACCCGGTCGGTTTCGGTGTCGCGGGCGCTCACCACCAGGATCAGCGGCGGTGCGCTGCCCTGGCGAAGCTGCCGGCAGAGATCGAGGCCATTGATCCCCGGCAGCATCAGGTCGAGCACCACCAGGTCGTAGGTCTCGCGGCTGAGCAGATCCCAGGCGCTGCGGCCGTTGGTGGCGGCGGTTACGGCAAAGCCCTCCATCTCGAGGGCTTCCGCCACCGTTTCGCGGATGGTGTCATCGTCCTCCACCACCAACAGCCGGGTGATGGCGGTGGGTTCGGAAACCTGACTCATCCTCTGATTCTGGAGGTGAGCCCTTGTGTTCCCGGCGACAGCTCAGCCCCCCGAGTCGCTGCGGTCCAGTTGACACTGCACGAGCGAGGGATCGGTGAGCCGCTCCAGCACCCGCTGCAGGTCAACCGGCGACAGTTCACCGTTGCTGCCCCACTTGAGACTGGTGCTGGAGGCGGAGGGCTGCTCGCCAGCCGAGGGGTTGCCCGGGAGAGTGAAGTCGGCGCCCATGCCGCGTGCTCTGTTCTGAAACCCACACTAAAGGCGCGGGTTCAGGCTGTCTTCAGGGCAGTGGGGTGATATGGGATGAAGTTGGCCTTGCGGGTGCCGCAGATCGGGCAGTGCCAATCGTCGGGGATCGCTTCGAAGGCGGTTCCGGCGGCAATCCCGGAGTCGGGGTCTCCCATGGCCGGGTTGTAAATCACGCCGCACACCTTGCAGATCCACTGGCCCGGCAGGGGCTCGGCGGCCTCGCTGGCTTCGCCCAGGCCCTGCAGTTGCTGCAAGGCAACGCTGTAGCGATCGGCGTGATGGTGCTCTACGGGCGTGAGCAAGCCGAAGTTGTGGGCGGCTGTGCGGAACAGCTCGGCGTGCTCGCGGGATTCAGCGATCTGCCCCTGGAATTCCCCCTCGGCGCCGCCGTCGCGGTCGGTGCGGGCCTGGGCGGCGAACTCCGGATACATCATTGTGTATTCGTAGGTTTCGCCCTCGATCGCCAGCTCCAGGCAGCGGCTGAGGATCGTCTGCTTCTCGGCGTCGCTGAGGCTGGCAGCGTCGTTCACCACCAGCTCAGGGTGCAGCAGCCGGAAGTGGGCGAAGGCGTGCTCGGTTTCCTGGTTGGCCGTGTCGCGGAACAATTTGGCCAGCTCGCTGTTGCCGAGCTGTTTGGCCACATCGGCAAAGAAGAGGTATTTGCGGTTGGCCATGCTTTCTCCGCCGAAAGCGGCTTCGAGGTTGGCCTGGGTGCTGGGCTTGCTGAGATCCATGGTGGCTTCGCGGGCGTGGCTGCAGTCTAATGCACTAAAGCGGAATCGGTCCGACTTCGTGTTGCCGGTGTTGCTGGTCAGTTCGGGTTGCCCTGGTTAGATCTGGAGTAGTGAGAGCGCGCTCCGGGTATGGGCCATCACCAGGTGTTGATCGTGGGCGGCGGTGCCGCCGGCATTACGGTTGCCGCCCGCCTCAAGCGGGCCCGCCCGGGCCTGGATGTGGCCATCCTCGAGCCCGCCACCGAGCACTACTACCAACCGGGGTGGACCCTCGTGGGCGGCGGCGTGTTCAGCCTCGAGCAAACCCGCCGCCTGGAAGCCGATCTGATCCCCGCCGGTGTTACCTGGATCCGCGAGGCCGTGGCGGGTTTCGATCCCGACCACAACAGCGTGTCCACCAGCGCCGGCCAGACCCTCCGCTACGACGCCCTGGTGGTGGCCACCGGCATGACGCTCAACTGGGCGGCCATCAAGGGGTTGCCCGAAGCCCTGGGCAAGGGCGGCGTGTGCAGCAACTACGCCAAGGAGTTCGCTCCCTACACCTGGGAGTGCATCCAACACTTCAAGGGCGGCAACGCGGTGTTCACCTGCCCGCCGATGCCGATCAAGTGCCCCGGTGCGCCCCAGAAGATCGCCTACCTCGCCGATGACGCCATCAAGCGGGATCCGGCTGTGGCCGCCAAGAGCAAAGTGATCTACGCCACCGCCACCCCTGGCATCTTCGGTATTCCGGTGTATGCCGCGCCGCTGCGTGAGGTGGTGGCGCGCAAGGGAATCGATGCCCGCTACAGCCACACCCTCACCGAAGTGCGGCCAGCCAGCAAAGAGGCCGTGTTCCAGGTGGCTAAGGAGGGAGAAGAACCGCGTGAGGAGGTGATCAGCTACGAGCTGCTGCATGTCACTCCGCCGATGACGGCACCACCCGTGGTGGCCCAGAGCCCCTTGGCTGCCGCCAGCGGTTTTGTGGAGGTCGACAAGCACACCCTCCAACACGTTCGCTACGCCAACGTGTTCTCCAGCGGCGATGTGAGCGGCATGCCCAACTCCAAAACCGCTGCGGCCGTACGCGGCCAGGCGCCTGTGCTCGTGACCAACCTGCTGGCCCAGCTGGATGGCGGCCAGGGTGATGGCTCCTACAACGGCTACAGCTGCTGCCCGTTGATCACCGGCTACGGCAAAACGATCATGGCCGAGTTCAATTACGACGCCCAGCCAGAGCCCTCCTTCCCCCTCGATCCCACCCAGGAGCGCTGGAGCATGTGGCTGATGAAAACGGTGGTGCTGCCCTGGCTCTACTGGAATCGCATGCTCAAGGGAGGCGATCACGAGAAGCGCTTCATCCCCGGCCTGGATCGCTGATTCACCGCGAGCCAACCCATGCTCCACAACCTCGATTTGCTGGTGATCGCCGCCAGCAATGGCGAGAACCTGAAGCTGGCTGAGCGGTTTGCCGCAGCCGCTCAGCAGCAGCAGCTCAGCGCCGAGCTGCTCGATCTCACGGCGCTTGAGCTGCCTTTGTTCACGCCGCGGGCCCTCGCCTCAGGCACCCCGCCGTCCCTGGCTGCTCTGCAGAGCCAGCTGGCCTCGGCGGCGCGCTGGGTGATCTGCGCGCCTGAATACAACGCCGGTGCTCACCAGTGCGATCGCCTGGCTGTCGGTGCAGGGCGACGATTTCCGTGTGTTGTTCAACGGGCGCCCGGTGGCGATCGCCACCCACTCCGGCGGCGGTGGTCAGGCGGTGATGGCGGCCCTGCGCCTGCAGCTCGCCCATCTCGGCGCCCATGTGGTGGGCCGCCAACTGGTAAGCAACAGCACCCACATCGCTAAGGACGAGTCGATCGCCGATCTCATCCACCGCCTCAAACAGCTCCAACCCCTCCAGTTCTGAGTGGATGGCTCAGCAATGACGAGCATCCCTCGATGACAGACATCCACGCGCCGGTTCCCGCCAGCCATGCCGCCCTGGCCTGCGCCCTGGCGGCTCACACTCTGGTGCTGCGGCCGGCGGCCGAACGCTTCCACAGCCAGCTCGACTGGCTCGACAGCTGGCACAGCTTCTCCTTTTCCAGCCACTACGACCCGGCCTGGATGGGGTTTGGCCCGCTGCGGGTGATCAACGACGACCGGATTGCGGCCGGGCGCGGTTTCGGTATGCACTCCCACCGCGACATGGAGATCATCACGGTGATGGTGGAGGGCGAGTTGCATCACCGCGATTCGCTCGGGCACGCCGAGGTGCTGCGGGCCGGTGAGGTGCAGCGGATGAGCGCCGGCACTGGGGTGGTGCACAGCGAAATGAACCAGGGCCAGGTGCCCTGCCGCCTGTTGCAGATCTGGATCGAGCCCCAGTCGCTCGGGATCCCGCCGGCCTACGAGCAGAAACCCTTCCCGCTACAGCCTGGCTGGACGCTGCTGCTCGATCCCGGCCGCGCCGCTGGGGCCCTGGCCATCCACCGGCCGGTGCAGCTGTGGCGCACGCAGCTGCAGCCCGGTGCAACCCTGGCGCTGCCGCCCCTGGGCGGCCAGCTGTGGCTGCAGATGATCGAGGGCGCCCTGGAACAACCCTGGTTGCTGCGGCGGGGTGATGGGCTGGGCTGGCAGCACCACCCCCAGGCCAAACCGCCTGCGCTCCAGGCCAGCGCTGAGGGCGCCGATCTGCTGCTGTTCGCCCTGCACTGAGATCAGCCCAGGCGACCCCTGGATGTGCTGCAGGTCACCGGCCTGCGCCGCGGCTGCTCCCAGGCTGAGGGGAGAGCGAGCCCTGCAGCTTGTCCCGATCACCTTTGCCGCCGGTGCAGCAGTTGCGGCTCTACCGGCTCACTGACCGCCAGGGCCAGCCCCACCCGGTGCTCGATGAGTGTTTTGAAAGCGTTGAGCTGGCCCTGGAGGCGGCCATGGCCTGGCTGGAGCAGCAGGGGTTGGTGGAGGCCAGGGCTGATCAACGCGAGCGGGAGCGGCAACTGGCTCTGCAGGTGGGCCTGGAGATGAGCACCCCCAGCGGCAGCTGGCGCACGTTGCGCCATGCCGGTTTCATGGCCCGGCAAGCGCCCGGCCGTTGATGCAACCAAACGAACGCCTCGATCGCACCCTGGCCTGGATCGCTCTGCTGCTCAACGCCGCCGGGCTGCCCGCCCTGGTGCGGCTGCTCACCAGTGGTGGCCCGATGGCGGCGGCCAATTGGTCGGTGGGTATGAGCGCGATTCTGCCGGCCCTGGTGCTGGGGGTGGTGGCGGCGGCGGGGCTGGTGAAGGGGCGGCGCTGGGGCCGGGTGGTGGCGATCGTGGCTCTCAGCCTGGGGCTGGCGGTGTCGTTGAGCTACGGCGTGGTGTGGCTGGTCTTGGTGCCGGCGGGCCGGCCCCTGGTGGCGGTGGCGCTGGGGGTGTTGGCGCTGGCCCAATTGCTGGCACTGATCTATTGGTGCCTGCCCCGTCCCTGGTGGCAGCGACGGGAAGCCTGAACCACTGAGCTTGAAATTTGGTATTCGCTGATACCAAAAAGCGCCGCATGCGCGCCTTGAGTGGTTTGTATAGATACCAATCGGCCATGCCCAGTGCTGAGCGCTTCGCCGCCCTGCAAACCATCCAGCGGCGCAAGCCCGTTGCGGTGCAGGCTCCGTCGGCCCTGCAGGACATCTGGGCCACCGACGTCTTCACCCTCGATCGGATGAAGGAGGCGCTGCCGCGCCCGGTGTTCAAGTCGATCCAGGCCACGATCCGCTCCGGCGGTCGCCTCGATCCCTCCGTGGCCGATGCGGTGGCCAACGCCATGAAGGATTGGGCCACCAGCCGTGGCGCCCTCTATTACGCCCACGTTTTCTACCCGCTCACCAACCTCACCGCCGAGAAGCACGACGGCTTTATCACCCCCAAGAGTGATGGCCGCGCCATCACCGAGTTCACCGGCAAGCTGCTGGTGCAGGGCGAGCCCGATGGTTCTTCCTTCCCCAACGGCGGTCTGCGCTCCACCTTCGAGGCCCGCGGTTACACCGCCTGGGATGTCACCAGCCCGGCCTGGTTGATGCGCACACCCAATGGCGTCACCCTCTGCATCCCCACGGTGTTTGTGTCGTGGACCGGTGAGGCCCTCGACAAGAAAACACCGCTGCTGCGCTCCAACGCGGCGGTGAATGCCCAGGCCCGGCGGGTGCTGAAGCTGCTCGGTGAGAAGGAGATCGCCCCGATCAACTCCAGCTGCGGCGCTGAGCAGGAATATTTCCTGGTGGATAACGCCTTTATGGCGCTCCGCCCCGACCTGCAACTCTCGGGCCGCAGCCTGTTCGGTGCACCGCCGGCCAAGGGTCAGCAGTTCGACGACCACTACTTCGGCGCCATCCCCGAGCGGGTGCAGGTGTTCATGCAGGACGTGGAGGATCAGCTCTACCGCCTGGGCGTGCCCGCCAAGACCCGCCACAACGAAGTGGCGCCCGGCCAGTTCGAGATTGCGCCGGTGCATGAGGCCGCCAACGTGGCCACCGATCACCAGCAGCTGATCATGACGGTGCTCAAGAGCACGGCCAAGCGCCACGGTTTTACCTGTCTGCTGCACGAGAAGCCCTTCGCCGGCGTGAATGGCAGTGGCAAGCACGTGAACTGGTCGATCGGCAACAGCACCCAGGGCAACCTGCTCGATCCCGGCAAGACGCCCCACGAGAACATGCAGTTCCTGCTGTTCTGCGGCGCCGTGATCCGCGGCGTTCACCAATACGGCCCGCTGATGCGCGCCGCCATCGCCACCGCCAGCAACGATCACCGCCTTGGCGCTAACGAAGCACCCCCGGCGATCATCTCGGTGTATCTCGGCAGCCAGCTCGAGGATGTGTTCAACCAGATCAAGGCCGGCCAGCTGAAGAGCTCCGCCAGCGGCGGCGTGATGCAGCTGGGTGTCGACAGCCTTCCCGAGTTCCCCAAGGACGCGGGCGATCGCAACCGCACCTCCCCCTTCGCCTTCACCGGCAACCGCTTCGAGTTCCGCGCCGTGGGCTCCGGTCAGTCCGTGGCCGGTCCGCTGGTGGTGCTCAACACCGTGCTGGCCGATTCGCTCAGCTGGGTGGCTGATCAGCTGGAGGGCCGCCTGGCCAAGGGCGAAAGCATCGAGCAGGCCAGCTTTGCGGTGCTGCAGCAGATCACCCAGGAGAACGGAGCCGTGATCTTCGGCGGCGACGGCTACTCCAGCCAATGGCATGAGCTGGCGGTGAAGGAGCGCGGTCTGGAGAACCTGCGCACCAGTGCCGATGCCCTGCCGGTGCTGAAGCGCGAGGCCATCCGCGGCCTCTTCACCCGCCAGAACGTGCTCAGCCCGGTGGAGCTGGAGAGCCGCTTCGAGGTGTACGCCGAGCAGTATTGCCTGGCGATCGAGGTGGAGGTGCGCCTGGCGCTGCGCCTGGCCCGCACCGTGATCTACCCCGCCGTGAGCGCCTATCTCGGCGAGCTGGCTGCTTCCCTGCAGGAGCAGGAGTCGATCGGTCTGCAGCCCTCCAAGGCCGTGGCTCAGCAGATCGCGGGCCTCAACCAACAGCTGCTCGATCGCGCCACGGCCCTGGAAGCCGCCCTCGGCTCAGCCCCCCACGGCGCCGAAGCCCACATGCGCCATTGCGCCGACCAGCTGATGCCGCTGATGGGCGAGCTGCGCGCCGCTGTGGATGCCCTCGAACTGGTGGTGGACGACGCCGCCTGGCCTTTGCCCACTTACCAGGAGATGCTGTTCGCGCGCTGAGCGCGCCGTTGTCGCTCTAGGGCGACAACGGCGCTGCCGGCAGGGCTCCCGCGAGTCCCTGCCGCAGCGGCTTCTGTCGTTGCATCCAAACCCGTTGGGCCAGGGGGCCCAGCACAGGGCTCAACCACGCCAGGCTGTGGCGCAGCAGTGCGCTGTGGCCAATCCGATGGCCCTGGCTGGCTTCGCTCTGTTGGAGCCGCTGCATCCGTTCGATTTCGGGGCGCCGCAGCCGCTCCACCTGCATGGCGGCGTGATCCAGCTCCGCGGCGCTGCTGCGGCCGAGCCAGTGGGCGGCCACCAGGCTGTCGCGCAGAGCCATGTTGATGCCCTGGGCCCGCACCGGGCTCATCGGATGGGCGGCATCCCCAAGCAGCAGCAGGCCCGGCCGGTGCCAGCGCTCCACCAGCCCCACCTCCACCGACACCCGCCGCGGACCCTGCAGGCGATCGGCGTGCTCCAGGAACACCGCCGCCATCGGCGCCGGCATCAGTGCAGCGAGCCTGCGGGCCCAGCCAGCGGGATCGTGCTTGGGCACGGCTGCACCCGGTTGCAGCAACCAGGCCAGCTGCAGCGAACCGTTGGCCCCCAGGCAGGCGCTGCCGATGGCGCCGCCCGCCACCAGTGTGTTGAAGCACTCCCAATGGCCGCTCTGCAGCGGCCCCGGCAGTTCAAACCAGAGCAGATCGAGCCCTGGTGCCTTGTTGCGCAGCTTCAGACCGGCCTGGCGGCGCACTAGCGACTGGCGTCCATCACAGCCCACCACCAGATCCGCTTGTAAACACCGGCCATCGCTCAGTTGCACGCCTCGGATGCGCGCCTCTGGTGTGTCGTCGTGCAGCAAGCGCTGCACGCTCCGGCCTGGCAGCCATTGCAGCGATGGCTGCTGCAGGGCCCGCTCCAGCAGCGCTTCAAGCAGCCGCTCCTGCGGCACCAGCGTGCAGGGCTGCAGCGATCCCATCGGCTCATTGGCCTGGAACAGTTGCCGCCCTTGCAGCCACACGCTCCAGCCCTGCAGTGGCCGTTGTGGCAGCTCGGCCACGAGGCTGCTCAGCCCCATGTGGCTGAGGGCCTCAAGCCCGCAGGGCATCAAGGCATCGCCGCGGAATTGGCGGCTGAAGCTGGTGGTGCTGTCCAGCAGCGTGACCGCATGACCGCTGCTGGCCAGCAGATAACTCAGGCTCAGGCCGGCTGGGCCTGCCCCCACCACAACGAACCGATTCATGGGGTGCAGGCCGCTGTGCAGACCTGGTCAGCCGTGATCAGCCTTCAGCCGGTGCGGTGAGCAGACGGAAACCGCTGAAGAACAGCGAGATGCCGAACAGGGTGCCCACAGCCCAGAGGCTGTCGCTGGGCCATTCCGCCACCAGCAGGCCACCGAGGATCGCGGTGACCACGCCATCCATCAGCACCAGGCCGCGGGCTTCGCCCTGGCTGGCGGCTGCAGCGGCGAGCTCCATCACGCCTTCGAAGATCAGCAGCAGGCCCACAAACAAGGTGAGGCTGATCTCGCTTTCCACCGGGTAGGCCACCACCCAGATGCCGGCCACCACATAGAAGATGCCGGAGAGGGCGCGGAACAGCTTGCCCTTGGTGCCTTCGGCCTGGCCCAGGCGCAGCAGCTGCGTCACCCCTGCCACGGCCGCGATCACACCGATGCTCAGGGTGAGGGCGGTGGCGGAGAGGAACGGCAGAGCAATGGATGCAACGGCCGCCAGGAACAGCAGCACGGCCGTGATGCGGCGCAGGGTTGTGGGGTTCACCAAGGAGAAGGCTGGAGCGCTACAAGTTAGGTGGGTTTTGCCCGACAGCCGGCGCCCTCATTAGGGTGCGGGCACTGTTTGTGTTCACCCACCGACCGATGGCCGCGATCTACAGCGACAACAGCCTCACGATCGGCCAAACGCCGCTGGTGCAGCTCAACCGGATCAGCGAGGGCTGTGGTGCCCGCGTGCTGGCCAAGATCGAGGGCCGTAATCCGGCCTATTCGGTGAAGTGCCGGATCGGAGCGGCGATGGTGGCAGCGGCTGAACGCGATGGCCTGCTGGGGCCTGGCAAGGAGCTGATCGAGCCCACCAGCGGTAACACCGGCATTGCCCTGGCGTTTGTGGCGGCGAGCAAGGGGATCCGGCTAACACTCACGATGCCGGAAACGATGAGCCTGGAGCGGCGCAAGCTGCTCACTGCTTTTGGCGCGCATCTGGAGCTCACGGAAGGGCGGATGGGGATGACCGGCGCTGTGAACCGCGCCAAGGAAATCGCCGAGAGCGATCCGGAGCGCTATGTGCTGCTGCAGCAGTTTGTGAATCCGGCCAACCCGCAGATCCACCACGACACCACGGGCCCTGAGATCTGGAACGACACCGACGGCCAGGTGGATGTGCTGGTGTCGGGTGTGGGCACGGGCGGCACGATCACTGGGATCAGCCGCTACATCAAAAACACGCTGGGCAAACCGCTGGTGAGCGTGGCGGTGGAGCCCACGAATAGCCCGGTGATCACGCAAACCAAAACGGGCCAACCGCTGCAGCCCGGCCCGCACAAGATCCAGGGGATTGGAGCGGGGTTTGTGCCCGGCAACCTGGATCTAGCAATGGTGGACCGGGTAGAGCAGGTTAGCGATGAGGAGGCGGTAGCGATGGCCCGCCGCCTGGCCCGCGAGGAGGGGATTTTGGCGGGGATCAGCTGCGGAGCAGCGGCAGCGGCGGCGGTGCGGCTGGCGCGGGAACCGCAGCTGGCGGGCCAAACGATCGTGGTGGTGCTGCCGGATTCGGGGGAGCGCTACCTGAGCTCGGTGCTGTTCGAGGGGATCTTCAACGAACGCGGCTTGCCGGTTTAGTCGGCCAGGGGGGTGATGCTCTGCAGCCGCTCGTTGAGCTGCATCGCCATCGACTGACGGCCCACGGCCAGCACCTTCAGGGTGTCTTCGTGCATGCGCAGCTGGGCATCGGCTACCTGCATGCCGCGCACGAGCTCTTTCAGGTCGTCGGGCAGGGTGTTGAGGTCGTAGCGCTTGCCCTCAAACGTGAGCACGGGTGGCTGCTGGGCGGCGGAATCGGTCACGGGGTCTGATCTGTTGCGCGCACAGCTTATGGGGCTTCAGGCGCCCCGGATCAGTTGGCGTTCGCAGAGATCGCGGTAGCGACCCGGGCGGCTGATCAGCAGATCGTGGTTGCCCTGATCCACGATCTGGCCGTGCTCGAGCACCACGATCGAATCGGCCTCCTGCACCGTGGAAAGGCGGTGGGCGATCACCAACACGGTGCGCCCCGCCATGGCCTGATCGAGGCCGCGCTGCACCGCCTCTTCCGATTCGGCATCGAGAGCGCTGGTGGCTTCATCGAGCAGCAACACCGCCGGATCCCCCAACACCGCCCGAGCGATCGCCAGCCGTTGCAGCTGGCCGCCCGAGAAGTTGCTGCCCCGCTCTTCCACGCGGGCGTCGTAGCCGCCGGGCATCGCTTCGATGAAGCCATCGGCGTTGGCCAGGCGCGCGGCGTCGCGAATCTGCTCGCGGCTGGCGGGCCGGCCGAAGGCGATCGCCTCGGCCACCGTTCCCGAAAACACAGCGCTTTGCTGCGGCACCAGCGCCACGGCCTTGCGCAGTTCGCTGGCCTTGAGATCCGCCAGATCGCGGCCATCCAGCAGCACCCGGCCGCTCTGGGCCGTGTTGAAGCGCAGGAGCAGCGAAAAGAGCGTGCTCTTGCCGGCCCCGGAGGGGCCCACCAGCGCCACCACCTGGCCTGGCTTCACCTGCAGGCTGATGTGGCGCAGCACCGGTTGCTCTGTTTCATAGCTGAAGTTCACCTGCTCGAGGGTGAGTTCCCCCGCCACCTGGCCCAGGGGCAGCGCCTGGGGCCGGTCGGGGGGTTCCACCGCCTGCTGCTCGATCTCCCTAAGCCGCCGCAGCGAGGCCTGGCCCTGCTGGAATTCGTTGAAGTTGGTGGTGAGGTGGCTGATCGGATCGATCAGCATCAACAGCGCCGCCACGTAGCTGCTGAAACCCTGGCCGTTGAGGTCGCCGCTCTGGATGCGGGCGGCGCCCATCAGCAGCACCGCCAGGATGCCGGCTGCTTCCAGGAATCCCACCACCGGATATTGCAGGGCCAGCAGCCGCTGGGTGCGGTAACGAGCACGGCGGTGTAGGTCGATCTCTGTTTCGAAGCGCTGCTGCAGCCAGGGTTCAGCGGCAAAGGCGCGCACCAGCGGCAGCCCGCCGATCGCCTCTCCGAGCAGGGCGGCCAGCTCGCTCACCTGCTTCTGGCTCTTCTCGGCCGCGCCCATCACCTTGGCGCCGAACACGCTCACCAGCACGGCCACCAGCGGCGCCAGCAGCAGCGTGCCTAGCGACAGCTTCCAGTCGAGCCACACCATGTAGCCGAACACCACTACAAGCTGCAGGGCGGAGGGGGTGGTGTCCTGAATCGTCTTGTAGATCACCTCACCGACGCGGTCGGCGTCTTCGGTGAGCCGGTAGGTGAGGTCGCCGGCGGAGAGTTTTTCGAGCACCCCAAAATCCAGCCGCTGGAGCCGCGCGAACAGGCGGCGGCGCAGCTCCTGGCTCACCTGCAGGGCCGGCCCTGCCAGCAGGGTGTCCTGGCCGAACTGGGCCAGCTTCTGCAGCATGAACACGCTGAGTGCCAGGCCGATCACCTGCAGCACCCGGCCGAAGTCGCCGGCACCGATCGCGGGGATCAGTTGGCCAGCCAGCCAGGCCAGCAGCGGCCAACACACCACAAACACGAGCATGCACGCCCCACCGGCCAGGAGTGCGGAGCGATAGGGAACCAGCAACGGCAGGAGCCGCCGGAAGCCGGCCGAAGGGGGTGCGAGCATCACGGCAAGCTATCAGCGCTTTTTTTGACCCTCCGCCTCGACCAATTTCTCAAATGGCAGGGCCTGGCTTTCACCGGTGGTGAGGCCAAGCAGCGCATCCAGGGCGGCGAGGTGCGGGTGAACGGTTTTCAGGAAACCCAGCGGGGCCGCAAGCTCAAGCCCGGCGATCGCATTGAGATCGATGGCCAGACCCATCGCGTGCCCGAGGGCCTCGGCGATCAAGCCTGAACCCGGCAGCCTTTAGGTTGGTGGGTCGATTCGTCAGGACGCTGTGGGCAAGGCCGTCATCGCAGGCAACTGGAAGATGCACATGACCTGCGCTGAAGCGCAGGCGTTTGCGGATGCCTTCAAGCCCCTGGTGGCAAACCTCCCCACCGACCGTGAGGTTGTGCTGGCGCCACCCTTCACGGCGATCGCCACCCTGGGCAGCGCCCTCGCCGGCAGCGGCATCCACATCTCTGCCCAGAACATCCACTGGCAGGAGAAGGGCGCCTTTACCGGCATGATCTCGGCGCCGATGTTGCTGGAGCACGGCGTGACCCACGCGATCGTTGGCCACAGCGAGCCCCGCAAGTACTACAGCGAAACCGACGAGCAGATCAACCTGCGGGCCCGCAGCGCCCAGAAGCACAGCATCATCCCGATCCTCTGCGTGGGTGAGAGCGACTCCCAGCGGGAAGCCGGTGAAGCCGAGCGCGTGATCCGTCGCCAAGTGGAGCAGGGCGTGGACGGGCTGGATCCAGCCCGGCTGATCGTGGCCTATGAGCCGATCTGGGCGATCGGCACCGGCAAAACCTGCGAGGCGGCTGAGGCCAACCGCATTTGCGGCCTGATCCGCGGGTGGGTGGGCTACCCCGAGGTGGTGATCCAATACGGCGGTTCGGTGAACCCGGCCACCATTGATCAACTGATGGCCCAGAGCGACATCGACGGCGTGCTGGTGGGCGGCGCCTCCCTCGATCCCGAGGGCTTCGCTCGCATCGCCAATTACCAGGTGCCGGTGGCGGCCTGATGGCACTGCGCTGGGGGCAGCGCACCCAGGTGATGGGGGTGATCAATCTCACCCCCGATTCCTTCAGCGACGGCGGCCGGTTTGATCGCCCCGAACGGGCCCTGGCTCAGGCGCGGTGCCTGGTGGCTCAGGGGGTAGAGATCCTTGATCTCGGCGCGCAGAGCACCCGTCCCGGTGCCGCGGATGTGGGAGCGGCGGAAGAGCTGGCGCGGTTGCTACCGGCCTTGCGCTTGATCCGCGACGCCATTGATGGCGGAGAGCTGCTTTACCCGCCCCGCAGCGATGCGCCTCAGGCCAGTGGCCGTCCGCTGATCTCGGTGGACACATTTCGGGCACCGGTGGCAGAAGCCGCTCTGGCTGCCGGTGCTGATTGGATCAATGATGTCACTGGCGGCCGGGCGGACCCCGCGATCCTGCCGCTGGTGGCCCAGGCCGGTTGTCCCTATGTGCTCATGCATTCCCGGGGGGATAGCCAGAGCATGGATGGCCTCACCGATTACGGCGCCGTTGGTGTGGTTGAGGGCGTGCTGACGGAGTTACGCCAGGCCAGCGAGCAAGCCCTAGCGGCGGGTCTACGCCGCGAGCAGCTCATTTGGGATCCAGGCCTCGGCTTTGCCAAAACCACCGACCAAAACCTGGAGCTGTTGCGGAGGCTGGCGCAGCTGCGGGCGGAGGGGATCCCGCTGCTGGTGGGGCCATCACGCAAACGCTTCATCGGAGCGGTGCTCGAGGAACCCCGTGCGAAAGGGCGTCTGTGGGGCACAGCCGCCGTGGTGGCGCACTGCGTGTTGGCTGGGGTGGATGTCGTGCGCGTGCACGACGGCGGCCCGATCGTGCAGGTGGCGCGTATGGCTGATGCGCTCCGGCCTTAAGAGGGCTTAGTTGGTCACGCCCTCGATGCGGTCTTCGATCTCCTGGTAGATCTCCTGCAGTTGCTGGATGTTCTCGTCGGAGGTTTCCCAGTAACCGCGGCCGTTCACTTCCAGCAGGGTACCCACAATGCGGCGGAAGCTGTGGGGGTTCAGCTCCATCAGCCGCTTGCGCATTTCCGGGTCGTTGATGAAGGTTTCGTTGGCTTCTTCGTAGACGAAGTTGTCAACAGCGCCGCTGGTAGCGCTCCAACCCAGGGTGAAGTTGAGGCGTTTCGCTACTTCACGCACGCCCTCGTAACCCGAGTTGAGCATGCCCTCATACCACTTGGGATTGAGCAGCTTGGTGCGGGAATCAAGGCGGATCGTTTCGCTCAAGGAGCGCACCTGGGCATTGGCGGTGGTGGTGTCAGCGATGTAGCTCGATGGCGCTTTGCCGTCATCGCGCAGGCCTTGGATCAGCTTGGTGGGATCGCTGTCGAAGTAGTGGCTCACGTCGGTGAGCGAGATCTCTGCGGAATCCAGGTTCTGGAAGGTCACATCGGCGGTTTTCATCACCGACTCGAACACCTCGCGCTTCTGGTTCATCTCGCCGGGGTTGTCGGCGTTGAAGGCAAACGTTTTGCGGGAGAGATACATCTCCTGCAGTTCATTCTCTTCTTCCCAGGTGCTGTTCTCCACCGCTAGGTTCACGTTGGAGCTATAGCTGCCGCTAGCGTTGGAGAACACGCGGGTGGCGGCATCCCGCAGGGAGATGCCTTCTTTGGCGGCCTGCTCCTGGGAGTGCTTGCGCACGAAGTTCATCTCCAGAGGCTCATCAGCCTCGGCGGCCATCTTCACGCCCTGATCGATCAGCGCCATCTGGTTGATGAACAGGTCGCGGAACACGCCGCTGCAGTTCACCACCACGTCGATGCGGGGGCGACCCAGCTCTTCGAGCGAGAGCAGCTCGAGCTTGTTCACCCGGCCCAGGGAATCGGGCACCGGCTTGACGCCGATGAACCAGAGGATCTGTGCCAGGGATTCGCCGTAGGTCTTGATGTTGTCGGTGCCCCAGAGCACGCAGGCGATCGTTTCGGGCCAGGTGCCCTGCTCTTCCTTCTGGCGCTCAATCAGCTTGTCCACCACACCCTTGGCGGCGGCGATGGCGGCCTTGGTGGGGATGGCCTGGGGATCGAGGGCGTGCAGGTTTTTGCCGCTGGGCAGCACGCCGGGGTTGCGAATCGGGTCGCCGCCGGGGCCCGGCAGCACGTATTCACCATCGAGGGCGCGCAGCAGGCTCTGCATCTCCAGGTCGGCGCACACCTGTTCGAGGCAGAACTGCAGGTAGCCGAACAGCTTGTCGAGTTCGGCCTGATCCACATCCGGGAAGCCGGCGTTGCGGCAGGCGCTCAGCCAGGGGCTGGGCAGCTTGAAGCCGAACTGCTCCAGCAGGTTGAAGAACCAGGCGAAGTTGCGGCGCAGCGTCACCCGGCCATCGGTGCCGGTCACGGCCTGCACCATGGCGCCCACGGCGGTGCGGGAGGTTTCGGTGATAATGCGGTTGAGCTCCACATCGGCGAGCACACCGTTGTCGTTGCCGGCGTACACGTCGGTGATCGTGCGGCCCTTGCTTTCGGCCAGCAGCGCCGGCAGGGAGCGGAGGCCATCGTCATCGCGCTCCAGGGCGGCGATGTTCACCAGGGTGGCGATCGCTTCTTCGGCGGTGGGGGGCTTGCCGATGGTGTGCAGGCCGCAGGGCAGCAGCCGGCTCTCGATCTCCATCAGCTGGCGATACACCGCGCCGATCACGGCATCTCTGGCATCGAGATCCAACTCGGAGCCATCCACCTCGGGCAGCGCCACGTCTTTGTCGAGGTTGCACTGACGCGCCGTTTCCACCACGGCGTTCACGATCTGGATGCCCCGGGAGCTTTCGCGCAGCTGCTGGTAGGAGCCCACCAGTTCGCCCAGCTCCTTGAGGCCCTTGTAGAGACCAGCGTTCTCCGCGGGCGGGGTGAGATAGGAGATCGTTTCGGCGTAGCCGCGCCGCTTGGCGATGGTGGCTTCGGAGGGGTTGTTGGCGGCGTAGTAGTAAAGGTTGGGCAGCGCGCCGATCAGCGAGTCGGGGTAGCAGGTTTCGCTCATGCCCATCTGCTTGCCGGGCATGAATTCCAGCGAGCCGTGGGTGCCGAAGTGCAGCACTGCATCGGCGCCCCACACCTTCTCCAGGTAGGTGTAGTAGGCGGCAAAGCCGTGGTGGGGGCTGGCGCTGCGGGAATAGAGCAAGCGCATCGGATCGCCCTCGTAGCCGAAGGTGGGCTGCACGCCAACGAACACGTTGCCGAAGTGGCGACCGAAGATCAGCAGGTTGGTGCCATCGGTGTTGAGGGTGCCGGGGGGCTTGCCCCAGTTCTCCTCGAGGCGCTCGGAATAGGGGGTGAGGCGTTCGTATTCCTCCACGCTCATGCGGTGGGCGATCGCCAGCTCTGGTGAACCCTCCAGGGCTTCGGGATCCTTGAGCACCGCTTCCATCAGTGCCTTGGGGGTGGCGGGCAGATCCTTCACCTCGTAGCCCTTGGCCCGCATCTCCTCGAGCACGCGGTAGATCGAGCCGAACACATCGAGGTAGGCGGCGGTGCCCACGTTGCCCTTGTCGGGCGGGAAGCTGAACACGGTGATCGCCAGCTTCTTCTCGGCCCGGGGCTTGATCCGCAGCGAGGCCCAGCGAATGGCGCGCTCGGCAATAGCATCCACCCGGTCTTGCAGGGTGTGAGCTTTGCCGGTGGCATCGTCGCGGCCGCTGAGCACGATCGGCTCAATGGCGCCATCGAGCTCGGGGATGGCGATCTGCAAGGCCACCTGCACCGGGTGCAGCCCCAGATCGCTCTCCTCCCATTCCTGGGTGGTTTGGAACACCAGGGGCAGCGCCACCATGTAGGGGCGATTGAGCTTCTTCAGCACCTCGATCGCCTTGGGGTGGTCCTGGCGGGCCGGGCCACCCACCAGGGCAAAACCGGTCAGCGACACCACGCCATCCACCAACGGCATGTCGGGGTTGATCGGGTCGTAGAAAAAGGCGTTCACCGGTTTGGTGAAGTCGAGCCCACCGCAGAACACCGGGATCACGGTGGCGCCGCGGTATTCCATTTCCTGGATCACCGCCACGTAGTGGGCTTCATCGCCGGTGACGATGTGGCTGCGCTGCAGCACCAGGCCAATCACCGGGCCCTTGCGTGCCTTGTCCGAAACGTCTTTGCGGCTGGCGTTCCAGTTGAGGTATTCCTTGAGGTCCTCGAACATCGAGGGGGCCAGGGGGTGCCAGATGCCCAGATCGGGGAATACAACTGGGTCGGCAACTTCAAGTTCGGGCCGCCCGGCACTGTCATCACCCTTCGTGCGGGGGAAGACGTATTTATCCGCCAGCATTAGCAGGAAGTTCCGGAGGTTGTCCGGAGTGCCGCCCAGCCAATACTGGAAGCTGAGCATGAAGGAGCGGGCGTCCTGCGCCTTCTCCACCGGCAGATATTTGAGAACGGTGGGCAGCGTGTTGAGCAGCTTCAACATCGCGTCCTGGAAACCAGCGCCGCCGGCCTCCTTCCGCTTCTTCATGAACCCGGCAATGGCGCTCTTGCTCTGGCCGAGCTGGGCCATGGAAAAGGTGCCGAGCTTGTTGAGGCGCATCACCTCCGGCATGGAGGGGAACACCACGGCCGCCTTGAGCCGATCGCGGTGGGGCGCTACGGCCTCCACCACCTTCTGGGCCAGATCCTCGATGAAGATCAGCGAGCCGATGAACACATCGGCCTCGGCCACATCGGCGCAGAAGTCGGCGTAGTTGGTGGGGTCGCGCAGTTCCTCGATCAGATAGCCGCACAGATCGATGGCCAGCGGCCCGTTCTGGTCGTTGAGCGAGGTGGCGGCTTGGGTGAGCGCGTTCTGATATTGCGGCTCCAGCACCACATACACGGCCTTCATCACGGCCCGGCCGTTCACCTCACCGGGGCTGACGCGGCGGGAGGCGGAGCGGACCTGCGTGAACATGCGCGCTGATTGAGCAATGTGAAGGAGCCTACGAAGGCCTGGGCACGGCTGCGAGCCCTGATCCCAAGCTGTTACAGCTGCGGGAGCAGGCCCCCATAGGCTCAGGCCGTTGCCAAAAGCCCGATGACCGCTTCCCCTGCTGCCGCCCAGCCCATCGCCGTGGTGGTGGCTGGAGCCCTGGGTCGCATGGGTGCTGAGGTGGTGAAGGCGGTGCAAGCGGCTCCCGACTGCCGCCTGGTGGGTGCGATCGACACCACCCCCGGCAAAGAAGGCGCCGATGTGGGGTTGGAATTAGGTCTCGGGGAGCTTGAGGTGGCGATCACCGCCGACTTTGAAGGCTGCCTCTGCCAGGCCAGCCAGGCGGTGCGCAACGACGGCCCCGGGGCCGGGGCGGTGTTGGTGGATTTCACCCACCCATCGGTTGTGTATGAGCACACCCGCGGCGCGATCGCCTATGGCGTGCACCCGGTGATCGGCACCACCGGCCTCAGCTCCGAGCAACTGGCGGATCTGGCCAGCTTTGCCGAGAAGGCGTCGGTGGGTGGGGCGGTGATTCCCAACTTCTCCGTGGGCATGGTGCTGCTGCAGCAGGCCGCTGCCGCCGCCGCCCGCTTCTACGACTTCGCCGAGCTCACCGAGCTCCACCACAACCGCAAGGCCGATGCCCCCAGCGGCACCTGCATCAAAACGGCCGAACTAATGGAGGAGCTCGGCAAAGCCTTTAACCCCCAGCAGGTGGAGGAGCACGAAACCCTCACGGGCTGCCGCGGGGGTGAGCGCCCCAGCGGCCTGCGCCTGCATTCGATCCGCCTGCCGGGGCTGGTGGCCCACCAGGAAGTGATGTTCGGCGCTCCGGGGGAGACCTACACCCTCCGCCACGACACCATCGATCGCGCTGCCTACATGCCGGGTGTGCTGCTCAGCGTGCGCAAGGTGCGCCAACTGGGCGGGCTGGTGTATGGCCTCGAGCGCTTGCTCTGAGGCCACGCGGCCCCGACACTGGCGCCATGTTGATTCCGCTCCGCCCCGGTGAGCTGCCACGCCTGATCCCGGCGGTGGCCACGGGCACCCAATTCAACGCCTGCAGCGGCAATCCCCAGAAGGTTCTGCAGCGCCTGTTCATTTCCGTGATCGGCGGGGTGATCAGCCTGTTGGTGAGTCAGGGCGTGGCGATGAGCAGCCAGGCCTCGCCGATCCTGCTCGTTGTGGGCTTCGTGTTCCTGCTCTACATGCTGTGGGGGCCGATCGTGGAGGCCGGCCGCAAGAACGCCACTCTGCGGCGTTATCCCGCCGCGGCGATCTTTGAAGGTGAGGTGGCCGATTACTACACCAAGGAGCTGGTGGAGGGCCGCCAGGAAACCACCGACAAGCAGGGGCGGCTGGAGCTGGTTGAGAACCGCCGCACCTGGCTCTGCCTTGAGTTGGAAGACGAGGAGGGCTACCTCGGCAGCATTCGCTTCCCCTACGACAAAAAGCACAAGCAGATCCGCCGGGGCATGGTGGTGCGCTGCTTGGTGCTGAGTGAGCGCAAGGACTTTTCCCGCATCGGCGCCCTCAGCGATGCCTGGTTGCCGCAGCTGAAGCTCTGGGTGGGCGACTACCCCTACCTGCTGCGACCGGCGTTTGAGGAGCTCTGCCTGAAGCGGCTGCGCTGAGCCATCCCTGCCGCAGGTTTACGCCCCGCAAGATTGCGCAACATTGCGTTACAGTTGACGGATCTTCAGGGATCAGGCCATGACCCAAGCCACTTCTCCCGTTATCCGCGGCGCCACCGTGACCGAGGAAGACGGCGGCCGTCTCAACGCCTTCGCCACCGAGCCCCGCATGGAAGTGGTGGAAGCTGAGAACGGCTGGGGTTTCCACGAGCGCGCCGAAAAGCTGAACGGCCGCATGGCCATGCTCGGCTTTATCGCCCTGCTCGCCACTGAGCTCGCCCTCGGCGGTGAATCCTTCACCCGCGGCCTGCTGGGCATCGGCTGATTCTCCAGCTCCAATTCTCTAACCTTGTTCAAACCGCAGCCCGGTTCGGTGCTGCGGTTTTTTGTTGCCCAGGCCCGATGCCCCGCCGTTCTCCAGCACCGTCTGCGGCTGATCTAACGGCGCGTGTGTATGGCGCCGGGCCCACCGGTGCTCTGGCCGCTCTGGCCCTGGCGCGCAGCGGCTGGCAGGTGCAGATCGTCGATCCCCTGCCGGCGGCGGCGCTGCTGGAGCGCAGCCGCGCCTATGCCCTCACCCATTCCAGCGCCGACCTGCTGCTGCAGCTCGATCTCTGGGCTGCCCTGGCACCGGCCTGCGCGCCGTTCCGGCGGCTCGAGCTCTGCGATCGCTCGCTGGCGCAGCAGGTGAGCTTTGAGGCGGTCGACTTGCCGGGGCGCCATGGCCGGGCCGATGCGGCTGCCGTGGGCTGGATCCTCGAGCACCGCCCCTTGATGGAGCAGCTGCTCGCAGCCCTGCAGCAGCATCCAGCCATCGCCCTGCAGCTGGGCGTGCCACCGGCCTCGTTCCCCACCGATGCCGTGGCGCTCGAGGTGGCTGCCGATGGCCACGGCTCACCGCGCCGCCAGGCCGCCCGCATCCGCCAGTGGCGGCGGCCCTACCGGCAGGGCTGCCTCACCGTGCAGGTGGGGTTGCGGGGTTCGGCATCGGACCAGGCCTGGGAGCTGTTCCGCGCCGAGGGGCCCTTCGCCGTGCTGCCCTTGGGGGGTGAGGCCTTCCAGCTGGTGTGGAGCGCCCCGCTGCATAAACTGCAGCAGCTGGTGCGCTTGGAGCCGGCGCGGTTCCTCGATGCCCTCAGCGCAGCGCTGCCCGAGTGGCTGCAGGCGGAGGTGCTGCTGGATCAACCGCGGGCGTTTCCCGTGGCGCTGGAGTTGGCCTGGCCGCTGCGGCGCGGAGGGCTGCTGCTGGTGGGTGAGGCCGCCCATCGCTCCCATCCGGTGGGCGGCCAGGGCCTGAATCTCTGCTGGCGCGATGTGGCGGCCCTGCAGCACTGGGCCGCCCGGGTGGCGGCGGGGCGGCTGGCGGCCCGGCACCTGCCGGCGCGCTATGCCCGCAGCCGCTGGCTCGACATCGCCCTGGTGCTCCTGGCCACCGATGCCTTGGTGTGGCTGTTTTCCAATCGCCAACCGCTGCTGCTGCCGTTGCGGCGGCTGGCGCTGCTGCTGCTGGCCCGTTTCCGCAGCCTGCGGCGCCTCAGCCTCAGTGCGATGACGGATGGTCCTTGCCGCCACCGCTGGCGCTGAGCAGCATGGGGCGATGGTGATCAGCACCTCCCCCCAGCCGCCACCCAGCTCCGCGCTGCTGCGCTATCTGCGCGCTGAGCTCGGCCTCAGCGACAATGCCTTGCAGCTGGGGCTGAAGCAATCGGATCTGGAGCAGGCGCCCCTGCCGGTAGTGCTCTGGCGCTTTGGCTTGATCAGCCTTGAGCAGCTGGATCAGGTGCTCAGCTGGCAAACCACCGTGGACCAGTGAAGCGCTGACTCAATAGATGATCAGCGATTCCACCGGCACCGCCTCGGGCAGCTTGGTTTTGCCGCCCAGGTCGGCCAGTTCCACGATGAAGGCGAAGCCGCAGAGCTCGCCGCCCACGCTGTTCACCAGCTCGGCGCAGGCGCCGGCGGTGCCGCCGGTGGCCAGAAGGTCGTCCACGATCAACACCCGCGGACGCTGCTCAAAGCCGTCGGGAATGATCTCGAGCCGGTCGCTGCCGTATTCGAGGGTGTAGTCAACGCCGATCACCTCCCCCGGCAGCTTGCCGGGCTTGCGCACCGGGCTGAAGCCGATGTTGCAGGCGGTGGCCAGGGCGGTGCCCACGATGAATCCCCGCGATTCGATGCCCACGATCAGATCGGGCTGCAGCCGCTCGCACACCTGAGCCATCTGGCGCATCACCTCCTGCCAAGCCGCGGGGCTGCGCATCAGCGGCGTGATGTCGCGAAACAGGATGCCCGGCTCGGGGAAATCGGGGATGTCCCGCACCAGCGCTCGCAGGTCAACAGCGGTCATGGTCGACGGATCGGCGGCGCTGCTGGCAGTATCGCAGCCATGGCCGACGCTCTTGTGCACCCCCAGCGCCCCCTGCCCCGCAGGGGCCTCGAACGGCTTGATCTGTTGTTGCTGTGCGCCGAAGCCCTCGATCTCAACGGCGGTGAGGCGATGGTGTGGCTGAGTGAGGAGATGGGCCTCACCGATCTCTTCCCCAACCGGGTGGAGCTGTGGAAGCGCCGCTGCAGCAACCCCCTGCGCCGCACCACCCGCCGCGACCTGCCCACGGAAGCCGAGGCCGATGGCCTGATCCGCATCCTCAATGCCTTGGCCGATCGGCTCTACCCGATGCTGCGCAGCTTGCTCTCCTCAGCTGAGTCGCCGCAGATGAGCGAGCAGCGCTGGTCGCTGTTCCAAAGCCGCCTGCAGGAGCTGCTCAAGGAGCGGTTCAACCAGCGCCGCGGCGGCGTGCAGCGCCTGCTCGATCCCGAGGCCGCTCCCCAGCTCTGCCGCGAGCTGATTCAAACCATGGCCCTCAGCGCCGGCCAGGGCGGCTTCGCCAGGCTCAAGGCCAGCCTGATGGACGCAGCGGCTTGACCCGCAGCCCGCACACACCCCTGCGATGAAACTTTCCAGCCGCTACGAACAAACCAGCTGCCGGCTTGTGATTGAAGGTCTGCCCGATCTCTCCGCCGGTCAGACCAGCCAAACCATCGGCATCCTCACGGGCTTCACCTTGGCCTTGGCTGGCAAAACCGAGATGGAGGGCAAGCGCGAGCACCTGCAGGCGCTGATGCAGGCCGTGATTCCCTACGCCCGCCAGCTGCTCAGCGGTCTGGCCCGGCCGTGCGGTGCCGACGATCAACCCGTGGCGATCCGCCCCCTGGCCCAGGGCCATCAACTGGAGCTGCGCAGCAGCCAGCCCGACACACCGCCTCTGGCGCTGCAGCTCGATGATGCTGAATTGGCCGATCTGGTGCGCTGCCTGGATCGGGTGCAGCTCGATCCCAACCTGGCGGTGCCATTGGAGGTGCCGGCCCCGCAGCCGCTGCGTCGTTCAGAGCTGCGCCATCGTTTGCCCCTCACCCGGCGCCTGGCGGCACCCGTGGCCGGTGTGGCCGCTCTGCTGGTGAGTGCTGCTCTGGTGGCGTTGCTGCCCACACCCAAACCGCAAACGGGATCCGGCGTGGCGGCCACGGCGCCGGTACGCAGCCGTTGACGTTGCCGCGAATCCCATCACACTTGCTGCATCGCGATGAGCGTCTTGAGCTGGTCTGAGTTACGCCGCCGTGTCACCCGTCTGGGCACCTGCCTGGATGTGGTGGTGCGCAGCGACCCAGAGGTGTGCGGCCTCAGCGGCGATCACTTTCACCTCTCCCTGCATCACGGCGGCCAGGGTGATTGCAGC
>Ga0194119_10000901_pt1 | contig 55733 bp, 52 predicted proteins | sample TA2MahC100mmetaG_FD_148620 | JGI IMG/M metagenome (GOLD analysis project Ga0194119, IMG submission 148620) | Freshwater microbial communities from Lake Tanganyika, Tanzania - TA2015018 Mahale Deep Cast 100m | ecosystem: Environmental > Aquatic > Freshwater > Lake | place: Tanzania: Lake... | reverse complement strand
AACCGCCGGATTCACATTCGAATTAAATCCATATTCATTCGGCGCTGCGCTGTTCCATGCCGTTTTGGGTTCATCGGTAACGAGATCAATTCGCACAATCGATTTGGCGCTTTTAAATCCATATTTCCACGGCACTACAATACGCACCGGTGCGCCATTTTGATTGGGCAATACTTCACCATACATGCCAAGCGTCAACAGGGTTAAAGGATGCATCGCTTCATCAAGACGCAAGCCTTCTGTATAGGGCCAATCAAGCACGCGATAGGAAAGGCCCGGCATTTCATCAGGCTTTGACGCGGTCGTGAACTTCACGTAACGCGCTTTGGATGTCGGCTCCACTTGCGCAAGAAGTTTTGACAGAGGAAAGCCAATCCACGGAATCACCATCGACCAGGCTTCAACGCAACGCAGACGATAGATGCGCTCTTCAAGATCAAATTTAAAAAGCTCTTCAATACCAACGATTTTAGGCTTGGCGACTTCGCCACCAATTTCAACGGTCCACGGCTTTATTGTAAATTTTCCGGCATTGCGCGCGGGATCAGATTTCGACGTCCCGAATTCATAGAAATTATTATAGGTCGTTGCGAGCGCACGATCCGTCACCGTGTCGGACGGTTTTGGAATAGCATTTTGTGAAAATGAAAGAGCCACAGGCGATGTCGCGCTTAAAGCAGATGAAGCGGCTAAAGCGGCACCTGTTGCCAAAGCACTGCCCATGAAATGACGGCGCGAAAGATAGATCTCACGCGGCGTGATTTCAGATGAAGATATTTTTGGACCAAAAGTGTATGTCATGTGTATCTCTATCAATAAAGAAAAGCGGCAATGAAACTATAAACGCGTTTACGCAGACAAGACGCAATCAGTTCGCCATAAAGGACTCAACCACTGCGCGACGCGGAATAGGCGCCACAGCACCATAGCCTTGCGTCGATAATGCGGCGGCCGCATTAGCAAAATGCGCGGCGGCAAAGGCATCCCGAGTTTTCACCCATTCTGCCAAAAAGGCGCCATCAAACGTATCCCCCGCACCGGTTGCATCAACGGCTTTTACAACCCGCGCCGGAATGTGGCGGCGCGCTTCACGGGTTGCGACCAGCGTGCCGTCTTTCCCCATTGTTAGTGCCACAAGAGAAGGGCCGAGCGCGAGATAAAAATCACAAATCGCATCGGCGCTTTCAAGTCCCGTCAATTGACGCGCATCATCAAGGCCGGGAAGAAGAATTGTGCTTTTCGACGCTGCAGCGTGAATGATCGCGCGTGCGCGTTCAAGCTGCCAGAGGCGCAAACGCAAATTCGTGTCGTAACTGATTACGCGTCCTGCGGTTTCAGCCCGCGCCATCGCTTCAAACACCATGTCGCAGGCTGAAACTGAAATCGCTTGGCTGATGCCGGAGACATGCAGGATCTCAGCGGACTCAACGAGCCCCTTCGGCAAATCTTGTGATGTAACAAGGCTCGCGGCTGATCCTGCGCGATAATAGCTGAATTCATGGCCGTCAGGGCCATGAGTCACAAAGTAAACACCCGTCCGTTGCCCTTGGGCGAGCTTCACATGCGTGCGGTCAACGTGTTCTTGATCCCACAAGTCGAGAAATTGCCGCCCGAAAGCATCATCCCCCAAATGGGTGAAATAGGCGGTGCGCGCGCCTTGGCGGGCGGCGGCGATGATGGCGTTCGACGTATCGCCGCCATGGCCCGGGCGATAAAGCGGCGTGGGCCCCGACCGGTCCTCGTTGAATTCAACCATCGGTTCGCCAATCGCCAGAATATCGATTTTAGCCGTCACCGCCCTACTCTCCTTGATCACTTGCAGGATGGATCGAGCATGACCATATCTCTCTCAAGGCCGAAAGGCCCCGGAGTGCTCAATCCCGAGGCTCCTGATCCGAAGTGCCTCACTCAAGGGCTTCGCACTATGACACGAATGACCACTTTGACCTCGCCTTTCCTCATCGGATTCGATGAATTCGAACGGGCACTGGAACGCATCGCGAAGACCGCAACCGACGGTTATCCGCCCTATAATATTGAACGCGTGCCGCGCTCGGACACACAGCCAGAACTTTTGCGCATCACTTTGGCGGTGGCCGGGTTCACCCGCGATCAACTCGATGTGACCTTGGAAGAAAACCAGCTCGTCATCCGTGGTCGGCAGACGGACGACAAAAGCCGCGTCTATCTCCATCGCGGCATTGCGGCGCGGCAATTCCAGAAAAGCTTCTTGCTCGTCGATGGCATGGAGGTGATGGGTGCAGCGATGACCAATGGTCTTCTCGTTATTAATCTCGCGCGACCGGAGCCGGAAAAAATTATCCGGCGCATCGATATTGTAGAACGCGATTGAGATCATAAGTGACAACTAGGACGACACCGCTCAAGGAGGGTGACATGACCGAGACCACGAAAATTTTAACAAACGAGTGCGGCGACGAAGCCCTCTCCATCCAATCGCTCGCTCAATGGGGCGAAGGTAAACTCGCTTATCTGAAGCCGATCAAATCGGATGATCTCGGCCGGATTTTTCCAGGCGCTCCGGAAGTGGCGCCGGGCTTGAATCTCTTTGTGCTTCTGGCGGCCAATGGTATGCCGATCATGATCACGGATTCACGCGATACGGCTATGGCCAATGCTTGGGAAAATGACCTGGAAACGGTGAGCCTCCACTAAAGCGACCACGCCTGAAGCGCGTGCCGAAAAAGCGCGTATGAACCCGCACCCGAGTTGACTTCCCCGTGCTTTCCGCGCATTTCCGCTTATGAAGCAATCCTTCATTAAAACTGATTTGTCAGGATCAGCGGGTTCACCCGTATCGGGACCCTGAAAATCAAAAGAGGAGACTAAAGCCATTCGCAGACCGATGAGAACCGCTCCCGTTCCGGTTAAGGACGGGCCCCGCGCCAATCGCGACATTCGCGGCGTGCGCGAAGTGCAGCTGATCGACGATACCGGAAATAATCGCGGAATCGTTGCTTTCTTCGACGCTCTGGCAATTGCGGAAGAAACGGGACTCGACCTCGTCGAGATCGTCCCGAACGCTACCCCGCCTGTGTGCAAAATCCTTGATTACGGCAAATTCCGCTTTCTTGAGCAGAAAAAGGCCGCAGAAGCGCGCAAGAAGCAGAAAGTCGTCGAAATCAAAGAAATCAAATTGCGTCCGGGCATCGACAATCACGATTACGAGACCAAGATGAAAGCGGTGCGCCGCTTTTTCGAAGAAGGCGATAAGGTCAAAATCACCTTGCGCTTCCGGGGCCGTGAAATGGCCCACCAAGATCTTGGCATGAAATTGCTCGAGCGCGTGCGGACAGAAATGGCGGAAGTCTCAAAAGTTGAGGCCGAGCCCATGCTCGAAGGCCGCCAGATGACCATGATCATGGCACCGCGCTAAAAAGTCCTCGATTCGAAAAAATTTACGCTTTCGGCAAGGCCGCCACAAAATGTGGTGGCCTTTTGCTTTTCCCCCTCAAGGGCTTCGCCTTGACTCGCTCCCTATTTCGCGGAATTAATGAGAACAAATAATGAACATTTAGAAGAAAGCCGCCCCCGATGCCTGTTGCGTCGTCAGATTTGCAGTCCCTGCGCCAGTCGATCTCGAAAATCGGCCGGGATGGCAGCCTGCGCGCCATGGATCCGGCGGCGAAAACAACCGCGACCGGTCATCAGAGCATCGATCAGGCGCTGGGCGGAGGACTCGCGCGCGATGCCTTGCATGAAGTCAGTCCGCAAAGCCCTTCCGATTTGGCCGCAGCGACAGGTTTCGCACTCGGCCTGATCGGCCGGTTTGCTCAGGAACGGGACTGGGTCTGGATCGGCGAAGAGATGACCCGCCATGAGGGCGGGCGCGTTTATGGGCCGGGGCTCAAAAATTTCGGGCTTGATCCCGTCCGTCTTCTGCTCGTTGCCCCGCGTGGCGCGGAAGACGGATTGAAAGCGGCTGAAGACGCGCTGCGTTGCGCCGCCCTTGGAGCCGTTTTGTTCGAGCCCTGGGGCCATCCGAAACAACTTGATCTTGTGGCGTTGCGACGCCTTGCCCTTGCGGCAGAAGAAAGTCGCGTGCCGCTCATCATCTTGCGTCATGGCGGACAGAATTTGCCCGGCAGTTTGCGTACGCGCTGGCGCGTGGCTGCAGCCCCAAGTGAGGGGCGCGAAACTATGGGGCATCCGCGTTTTACCCTCACGCTGCTTCTCAATCGACAAAAAGGCGCAAGAAGCGCGAGCGGTATTTGGACAGTGGAGTGGAGTCATGGTGAGCGTTTGTTCCGACCGGCGGATTCTGTCGATCATTTTTCCGCATCTATCGACCGATCGATTGTATCGTCGGGCTCATTTCATACTTACGAAAAATCAGCCTGACACGCCGCTGATCATTGTTGAGAAAGTCAAAGGCGCGCTTGTGATTGTCGCGCTTGATCGCTCTGCACTGGCGGCTGGTCTTTCAAAAGGTATGACGCTCGCCACCGCACGCGCGCTTTGCCCTTCGCTTGAAGTGGCGGAACGAGATCACGTTGCCGATCGTCTCCTCATCGAACAAATCGCCTCATGGATGGAACGTTACACACCTTGCGTAGGGTTGATTGAGACAGAGGATAAAACGCCTGAAGGTGTGGCGCTCGACATTACAGGGGCTGCGCATTTATTGGGTGGTGAAGACGCTTTGCTTCACGATTGTCTCACAAGATTGCGCGCGCAAGGTTTTGACGCCACCACGGCCATTGCCGGAACGCTTGAATGCGCAGCGGCTTTCGCGCGTTTCAAAGACGAAGCGATCATTATTCCGAGAAATACAGAACCAGACGCCGCCGCCTCTTTACCGATTGCGGCCTTGGGTCTTCCCTCAAGCGAAGTGATTGCGCTTGCGCGTTTGGGATTAAAAACGATTGATGATCTCGCCTCACGCCCGCGCGCGCCTTTGGCTGCACGTTTTGGTCGCGATTTACTCGCGCGACTTGATGCTGTGCGCGGCGTTATTGAAACACCGATCACACCGCGTCGATTCATTCCCACTTTCATTACCGAGCGACGCTTTGCCGAACCCATCGGCCATGAAGATGATATTCATCGCACAATTTTAACACTCTCTGCGGATCTCGCGCGTTTGCTTGAAAAACAAGGACAAGGCGGGCGACGTTTTGAACTCGGTTTCTTTCGTGCCGATGGCGCGATGCGTCGGCTGGGCATTGAAACCGCAAGACCCTTGCGCGATCCGAAAATCATCATGCGGCTCTTTCGTGATCGGCTTAATGCACTGGCTGATCCGCTTGATCCGGGTTTTGGTTTTGATGTCATTCGTCTCTCTGTCCCGATGGCTGAAGCGCTTGATGCATATGAACCGGATTTTGACGGACGTATGGATCTTGCTGAAGACCTCGCCGCTTTGATTGAAAAACTCGGCGTGCGTTTGCATCCCTCTCGCGTGATGCGTCTTCATGCCGAAGACACGCATATTCCCGAACGCGCGATGCGTTATCTTCCCGCGCAAGATGGCAATGCCGCTCTCGCCACCGAATGGGATTTATGGAGCGATGCCGATCTTCCGCCCTTGCGCCCGATCCGTCTTCTTGATCCACCCGAACCTGTCGAAGTCATTGCCGAAGTGCCGGATGGTCCGCCAATCCGCTTTCGCTGGCGTCGTGTGTTTCATGTGGTTGTGAAAGCCGAAGGGCCTGAACGTCTCGCGCCTGAATGGTGGCGTATGACAGGACAGGCATTGCCCCCGACACGCGATTATTATCGCGTTGAGAATGAACAAGGCGCACGCTTCTGGCTCTTCCGTGGCGGACTCTATGAACGCGAAACAAATGACCCACGCTGGTTCGTGCATGGGTTGTTTGGATGACACCCGCCTATGCTGAACTCGCGGTCACGACGAATTTTTCGTTTTTGCGCGGGGCATCGCATCCGGAAGATTATGTTGCCGAGGCCTCGCGGTTAAATCTTGCGGGGATCGGCATTGCGGATCGCAACACGCTCTCAGGTGTTGTACGTGCGCATGTTGCACTAAAAGAAACAGATGCCGCAGACAGCGGTCTGAAACTCGCGATTGGTTGCCGTCTTGTCTTTGCCGACGGCACACCCGATCTTCTCGCCTATCCAAAAGACCGCGCCGCTTATGGACGATTGTCGCGTCTTCTCTCGCTCGGCAAACGTCGCGCCGAGAAAGGCGAATGTCATCTCACGCTTGATGATCTTTTAGCGGAGAGTGAAGGGCTTCTTCTCATACTCATACCGCCAGAAAAAATCGGCGATGAAACAATAGAGACGCTCGAAATAGTAAGCGCCCATACGCCGGATCATCTCTGGCTTGGTGCAATACCGCTTTATCACGGGCGAGATCAAAAGCGACTGCAACATCTTGGCGAACTCGCAAAAAAATTTCGCAGTCCCCTCATCGCTTTGAATGATGTGCTTTATCATCACCCTGATCGCCGCCGCGTGCAGGACGTGTTCACCTGCATCCGTGAACATCAAACCATTGAGACCATCGGCAAGAAACTTGAAGCGCATGCGGAGCGGCACTTAAAAAGTACGACAGATATGGCGTATCTTTTTCGCGATCATCCGGAAGCTCTCGAAGAGACAATATGTTTCTTTGCGCGCCTCACCTTCTCACTTGATGAGTTGCGTTATGAATATCCGGATGAACCGGTGCCCGAAGGCAAAACACCGCAACAACATCTCACAGATCTTACCTATGAAGGCGCCAAGCGCCGTTATCCGAAAGGCGTACCGGATAAAATCAAAGCAGCACTCGCCAAAGAACTCGCGCTGATTGAGGAGCTTGATTACGCGCCTTATTTTTTAACCGTGAATGATATTGTGAGTTTTGCGCGCTCGCAAAATATTCTTTGCCAAGGACGTGGCTCGGCGGCTAATTCTGTTGTCTGTTATTGTTTGGGCGTAACAGCGGTCGATCCGACTGAAATTGATTTGTTGTTTGAACGATTCATTTCCGCCGAACGCCGCGAGCCACCCGATATCGATGTCGATTTCGAACATGAGCGGCGCGAAGAAGTCATTCAATGGATTTACAAACGCTATGGCCGCGAGCGTGCCGGCCTTGCGGCAACCGTCATTTCCTATCGCCCCCGTAGCGCGATCCGCGATGTCGGCAAAGCTTTGGGCCTCACCGAAGATGTGACCGCAGCGCTTGCCAATACTGTGTGGGGGTCATGGGGCAAAGGGTTGACAGATCACCAGATTGCAGAAGCCGGACTTGATGCGACAAATCCGATGATCCGTTTGGCGGTTGATATCGCGATGGAGATTCAAGGGTTCCCGCGTCATCTCTCGCAACATGTTGGCGGCTTTGTGCTAACGCGTGGACGGCTTGATGAGACGACGCCCATCGGCAATGCGGCGATGGATGAGCGCACTTTCATTGAATGGGACAAGGATGACATCGCCGCACTCGGCTTGATGAAAGTCGATGTGCTCGCACTGGGCATTTTGACCTGTATTCGCAAAATACTCGATCTCATTGCGATGCATGGCGGGCCGCAACTCGAACTCGCGACCATTCCACGCGAAGACCCCCACGTCTATGCGATGTTGCAGAAAGCCGACTCCATCGGCGTGTTTCAGGTGGAGAGCCGCGCACAAATGAATATGTTGCCGCGCATCAAGCCCGCTTGTTTTTATGATCTTGTGATTGAAGTGGCGATTGTGCGGCCCGGTCCCATTCAAGGCGATATGGTTCATCCCTATTTACGACGTCGGCAAGGCAAGGAACAAGTGCGCTACCCTTCGCCCTCACCCAAACATGGTCCGCCTGATGAGCTTGAACGCGTGCTTGGCAAAACATTGGGCGTGCCGCTTTTTCAAGAACAAGCGATGCGCATTGCGATTGAAGCAGCGAAATTCACACCTGAGGAAGCCAACAAGCTCCGCCGCGCGATGGCGACATTTCGTCGTGTGGGTACGATTCATTTGTTTCAGGAAAAAATGATTCAAGGCATGGTAACACGCGGTTATGAAGCGGATTTTGCCGCGCGCTGTTTCAAACAAATCGAAGGCTTTGGCGAATATGGTTTTCCCGAAAGCCATGCCGCTTCTTTCGCACTGCTTGTTTATGCCTCTGCATGGTTAAAATGCCATCACCCCGCAGCCTTTGCCGCAGGTCTACTCAACAGCCAACCCATGGGCTTTTATGCGCCCGCGCAAATTGTACGCGATGCGACCGATCACGGCGTTGAAGCGCGCGCACCCGATATCAATGCGAGCCGTTGGGACGCGACACTTGAAGAGCGTAAAGACCACGCACTCGCTTTGCGTTTGGGCTTTCGCCAGATTGATGGCTTTCGTGAAGACTGGGCGGATCGCATTTCCTCTTTCCGCAATGGCTTTTATCCCTCTCCTGAAATGTTGAAACGCCGCGCGGATTTACCTGCACGCGCGCTTGTGTTGCTCGCAGAAGCGGATGCGATGCAATCAATCAGTCTTGATCGGCGTGAAGCGGCATGGACCGTGCGGCGCCTGCCTGATTCTGATCCTCTACCTTTGTTCGAAGCCGCGCGCGTGCAAGAGCTTGCCGAAGAACCGCTTGTCACTTTACCGGAAATGCCTTTGAGCGAACATGTTGTGGCTGATTATCAAACCCTGCGTTTGTCTCTCAAAGGTCATCCGATGATGTTTTTACGCGGGATTTATGAGAGTGAAGGTATTTTACCCTGCTCTACCATTCGTGATTGTGTTGATGGGCGGCGCGTGCGCGCGGCGGGTGTTGTGCTCATTCGGCAAAAGCCCGGTAGCGCGAAAGGCGTTGTATTCATGACGATTGAAGATGAGACGGGCATCGCCAATCTTGTCATCTGGCCCTCTTTGCTTGAACGTTTTCGTAAAATTGTAATGGGCGCGCGGCTTGTGAGCGTTGAAGCGCGCGCGCAACGCAGCGAAGAAGGTCTTGTGCATCTTGTTGTCGAAGAGATTGAAGACCGTTCCGTCGATCTTTTACTCTTGTCGCAAGAGTCGATTCCGCTCGCGCTCGCCCATGCGGATGAAGTGAAACGTCCTGTGCCGGAAGGACGTTCGCGCTATCCGCGCCAAGCGCGGATTTTGCCGAAGTCGAGAGATTTTCACTAAAGCATTTTGCGATGAAGTGGATACCGGCTCATCGGAACAAAATACGTTAAATGAAAAAATTTAATGTCTTAATCCGCCAGCTTTTTCGATAAAGGCCGCGACCTTTTCAAGCCCTGTGCCATCGCGCATATTGGTGAAGACGTAAGGGCGTTCTTTACGCATGCGCTTTGTGTCTTCTTCCATCACCTGAAGGCTCGCACCCACATGGGGAGCCAAATCAATTTTATTGATCACAAGAAGATCGGAGCGCGTGATACCCGGTCCGCCTTTGCGCGGAATTTTCTCGCCGCCCGCCACGTCGATCACATGAATGGTGAGATCAGCGAGCTCCGGCGAGAATGTAGCAGCAAGATTGTCACCGCCTGATTCAATCAGGATCAAATCAAGATTAGGAAATTTCTCGCGCATCGTATCAACCGCGGCGAGATTGAGCGAACAATCTTCACGAATGGCGGTGTGCGGACAGCCGCCCGTTTCAACACCCATAATGCGCTCTTCCGGAAGCGCTCCCGCAACTGTCAAAAGCCGCGCATCTTCCTTCGTGTAAATATCATTGGTGATCGCGCAGAGATCATAAGTGTCACGAAAATATTTGCAGAGCATTTCGGTGAGCGCAGTCTTTCCAGAGCCGACCGGCCCACCAATCCCAACACGCAAAGGGCCATATGATGAAGTGCTCATGAGCGAAATAACCTTGTATATTGAGTTTCATGATGAAGAGAAGCGAGATCAGAACGAAACACAGACGCGCCGAGGTCCTCAAGTGAAGACTGGCTTGCAAACTCAGCTGTATCTTTCACGCGGGGCAAAAGCGAAGCGATCACGCGTTGACCATCTGTTTGCCCAATCGCACCTAAACGCACCGAGGCTGATACGAGATTGGAAACAAATACGGTGAGAAACGCCTCAAGAACATGTGAGAGCGGCATTGAATAACTCGAAGCGACAAGTCCCACCGCCACCGGATAGGTGATATCGCCTCTATGAAGCGCAACAATCTTTTCTAATCGATCATTCGACCAAGCTGCAAGCGCGGTGCTAAGAAACGCTCTGCCCTGCGTGGTTGATTCTAAGTAACGCTCGGATGAGGGTTGCAGCGCGAGCGATAAATCAATGATCGCTTTTAACGCGTCATTTTTATTATCGTGCACAGCACGCCAGGCTTCCGCGAGAAGGATCGCATCATTGCGGCCTGATCCATAGACAAGAAGATCGGCAATCCAGTCGCGGCAGGTTTCGAAATCAGTGACGTCGCCCGATTCATGCGCCCATTCCAATCCATGCGAATAGGCAAAAGACCCGACCGGAAAAGCGGGGCTTAACCACACCAGAAGCGGAAGCGGTGAGCCGAGTTCCATGATCTATCTATGTTTGTGATCATGTGAATGATCGTGAGCATGATCATGCTGGTGATGATCATGGGAGTGACCATGATTATGACCGTGATGATGATCATGACCGTGATCACCATGTGAGTGATCATGATAGGCGCCGCGTTCAGGCTGGAAGGGGCGCGACACGGTCGCCATCGCACAGTCCAAACCGCGGATCATTTTGGCGAGTACATGATCTTCTTCGATATAGATCGCGTCCGCCGTGATCTCGGCCGGTGTATGACGATTGCCAATATGCCAAGCCGTTTTCAAAAGCCGCATCGGATTCTCGGCTTTGATTTCGATCAAAGTTTGCGGTGCGGCTTTGACGAGAATAAGCGCGCCATCCTCGAGCATAACCGCATCACCATCATTCAGCGTCGCGGTCTTTTCAAGATCGAGCAAAAACGCAGTGCCCTTCTCGCCCGTAAGTGTAATGCGTCGGCGATGACGCCCTTCATGATCAAGGCTCACCTGATCAATAACTTTATCGGCTTTGACGGCGGCTTTGCGCACAATCGAAGTGGCCCGTTGCATAAGATAATCCCGCTTTACTGACATCAACCAAGGCCCAAAGCTTAGAACAGAAAATAGCGCTGCGCCAGAGCGAGTTCTTTGGCAGGCTCGCACACGAGCAGTTCACCATCTGCGGTGACGCGATAGGTCTCGGGATCAACCGTGATTTCGGGCGTTGCGTCATTATGGATCATCGAGGCTTTCGAAATGCCGCCACGCACATTTTCAACCGCAACCATTTCTTTCTGCGTGCCAAGCGCTTGACGAAGCCCCTTGGCAATGGCCGCTTTTGATGTGAAAACGAGCGAAGTTGACGTCAAAGCTTTGCCAAAAGCACCAAACATTTCACGGAAATGCACAGGCTGTGGCGTTGGAATCGACGCATTCGGATCGCCCATTTGCGCGGCGATGATCGCGCCGCCCTTGATGATCAGGTCAGGCTTCGTGCCGAAAAATGCCGGTGACCACAAAACAAGATCGGCAAGTTTTCTGACTTCGACCGAACCGATATATCTTGCAACGCCATGCGCAATCGCAGGGTTGATTGTATATTTCGCAACATAGCGTTTGACGCGATTATTATCCGCACGGCCATCGCCTGAAAGCGATCCGCGTTGTTGTTTCATTTTATCGGCCGTTTGCCATGTGCGCGTGATGACTTCGCCCAAACGCCCCATCGCTTGGGAATCCGACGACATCATCGAAAGAGCGCCGATATCATGGAGAATATCTTCTGCCGCAATCGTCTCTTTACGAATACGACTTTCGGCAAAAGCAAGATCTTCGGGGATTGATGAATCGAGATGGTGACACACCATCAACATATCAAGATGCTCATTCAAAGTGTTGACGGTAAAGGGTCGCGTCGGATTGGTTGACGACGGCAAAACATTTTTCAACCCCGCAACTTTTATGATGTCAGGTGCGTGACCACCGCCCGCGCCTTCTGTATGAAAAGCGTGAATGGTACGGTTCTTAAAAGCTTTGATTGTATCTTCAACAAAGCCCGATTCATTCAGCGTATCCGTATGAATCATCACCTGAATGTCGTGATCATCCGCAACGCTCAGACAATTATCAATCGCGGCGGGCGTTGTGCCCCAATCCTCATGGAGCTTTAATGCGCATACCCCGGCTTCAATCATTTCAACGAGAGAGCCCGGCAAAGCCGCATTTCCTTTACCGGAAAAGCCGACATTCACCGGAAACGCATCGGCAGCCTCGATCATCCGCGCCATATGCCAAGGGCCGGGCGTGCAGGTCGTCGCATTGGTGCCCGCTGAAGGGCCTGTGCCACCGCCAAGAAGTGACGTCACGCCCGACATCAAAGCATGTTCGATTTGTTGCGGTGAAATGAAATGAATGTGCGTATCAAAGCCACCAGCTGTGAGAATCTTGCCCTCACCCGCAATGACATCCGTACCAGGGCCGATGATGATCGTAACATTCGGTTGAATATCGGGATTGCCTGCTTTGCCAATCGCGGCGATACGGCCATTTTTTAATCCGATATCGGCTTTCACAATACCCCAATGATCGACAATCAAGGCATTGGTGATCACGGTATCGACCGCGCCCTCTTTATTTGAAATTTGGCTCTGGCCCATACCATCGCGAATGACTTTACCGCCACCGAATTTCACTTCTTCGCCGTAAGTGGTGAAATCTTTTTCAACTTCGATCAGAAGCGAAGTATCGGCCAAACGCACGCGATCGCCAGTCGTCGGGCCAAACATATCCGCATAGGCTGAGCGGGAGAGTTTCGTTGTCATGGTTTTTATCTCCTCACACGCTCACAGTGCGCCCATCACATCTTGTCTGAAGCCATAGACTTCACGTTTGCCGGCAAGCGCCACAAGAGTCACATCACGCGTTTGCCCCGGCTCAAATCGCACCGCCGTGCCCGCGGGAATATCAAGACGCATGCCGCGCGTTATTGCACGATCAAAAGACAAAGCCGGATTGGTTTCAAAGAAATGATAATGACTGCCGACTTGGATCGGGCGGTCGCCTTTATTTGCAACCGTAATCGTAACCGTCGCGCGGCCTTCATTCATCAAAATATCACCGGGCTCGGTGATGATTTCACCCGGCATAATCGCATCATGCGAAGCGTGCCTGATCGGTTGATGCACAGTCACAAGTTTTGTACCATCAGTAAATGTCGCTTCCACTTGTACATCATGGATCATCTCGGCGACACCGGCCATCACTTGATCGGCGCGTATCACATACGCGCCCGCTTCCATAAGATCAGCAACGCTTCGCCCGTCGCGCGCGCCTTCAACCACAAAATCCGTGATCAGCGCCACCGCTTCGGGATGATTGAGTTTCACACCGCGCGCCAAGCGGTTGCGCGCCACCATCGCAGCCATTGAAACGAGTAATTTATCTTTCTCACGCGGCGATAAAATCATCGCGCACTCCTTTTCTTGTTTTTAGCATTGCCACACGCGTGGCAGATCCGTGTTACGAAATCGGTTGAGAAACGCGACAGCGCTGCGACGAAGTGCTACCGGATCGGTCGACACAAACCGCAAAACCATCATGCCGTTCCACGCGCTTGCCGCACATTCACAAGCAGCGTCACGTATAGCCTCGCGCGCGTCTTGAAGCCGTGCTTCGGCATCAGGCGCGATGTAAAGACATGTCGCAACCGCGTGCGCGCCATTGCCAATCGCTTTGCGATCAAGCAAAGCAGCCATATCATCTTGAAGTTTCACATCATCGGCATAAATCAATTTTTGATCATGATGAATGCGCCAATGATCGCGAAACAATCCGTCGCTGATCACCTCCCCCATCGCAATACGCCCAAAGACTATCGATTCAAAAATCAAGAGCGACGCGTCACGCGCCATATCGACCATAAATTTCCGCGAGAGCCGCGCGCCGGAAAAAAGAATTGTTTCTTGCGGCACCCACTCAATATGCGCTCTCGCATCGAGTTTTAAAGAAATCAAAATCTTTGCTGGCTCGCTCTCAGCGCGATAAAGTTTTTCGGCCGATTGTGTGGTGAGAACAAATTCAGCATCTTCATCAGCTTGAAGCGAAAGTGCGAGCTCATCCCCGCCCACCATACCGCCGCCTGTATTTACGAGCACAGCTTCACAGCGCGTTCCACGCGGAAATTTCAGCCTATAGCCGCCGCTCTCATAAAGGTGAGAAATCTTCGTGATACCTTGTGATGCGCTAAATCGCGCCCGCACGCGCCCTTCGGCGCGGATTGTCCGTGGCGTTGCCGCTTCGGGTAAAATGGGGTCCGTCAAAGCCAACGCCGTCATCTAAAGCCTTTGAGAAAAGAGCGGCATTTTGATAGGCGGCTTAGAGGATCTAGGAAAGCTGAAAATTTGGGCAGAAATGGCTCCCGCCTCAGCATCCGCCTTCTCATGCGGGAAACGCAACGGAGCAACGGCCGCGCGTCTCTGGCTACCCGCGCCTCTCATGCCTATATTAGGCTCGTGACGAGAGCGTCTTCGAGACGGAAAATGACCGAGACACCTGCAATTTCCTTGGCCATTGACGGCATGACTTGTGCAGCTTGCGTCACGCGTGTCGAAAAAGCGCTTTTGTCGGTGCCGGGTGTTACGGCGGCTTCCGTCAATCTCGCGACCAAAAGCGCGCGGATCGAGGGGATAACCCAACCCGAACACCTCATCGAAGCGGTGGATGATATCGGCTATGGCGCGAGCCTCATCTTCGAAGCGGATCGCTCAGCCGAGGCCACCCGTGCGGAAACTCGCGCGCAAAAAGCCAAACTGGCGGCCGCATTCGCTTTTCTATTCTCAGCGCCCTTCTTTGTCGGCATGATCGGGATGGTGCTTGGCACGGATCTCATGCCCTCACCGCCCCTTCAATTCGCGCTCGCCTCTCTCGTGCAATTCGGGCTCGGCTATCATTTTTATCGCTCGGCTTGGAAGGCGATTAAAAGCGGATCGGCAACGATGGATCTTCTTGTCGCTCTTGGTACAAGTGCGGCCTATGGGTTGAGCCTCTATCTTTGGCTCTTTCCCGCGCATGAAGGCCATATAGTGCATCTTTATTTTGAATCATCAAGCGTTGTGATTGCGTTTGTTTTAATGGGCAAATGGTTAGAGGAACGTGCGACTTCAGAAACAGCCTCCGCCATTAAATCACTCGGCGCGTTGCGGCCGAGCACTGCACAAAGAGTGAAAGACAATCGTGAAGAGATGGTTGCAATCGAAGCACTCGCCCTTGGTGATCATGTTCTTGTTCGCGCCGGTGAAGTGATTCCAGTTGATGGCGTGATTAGAAAAGGCGCCGCAAGCTTAGATGAATCAATGATCACCGGTGAGAGCTTACCGGTTCGAAAAATCGAAAGCGCCAAGGTCGTTGGTGGCACCGTCAATCTTGATGGGCTTCTTGAAATTGAAACCACTGCACTCGGCGCGGAGACGGTGCTTGCGCGTATCATCCGTCTTGTTGCGTCCGCGCAAAGTTCAAAAGCACCGGTTCAAGCTTTGATTGATCGCATCAGCGCTATTTTTGTACCCGTTGTTTTGGTGATAGCATTATTCACGACGATCGCGTGGATCATCGCGGGTGTGACGCTTGAAACCGCGCTCATTAATTCCGTATCCGTTCTGGTGATCGCGTGTCCTTGCGCTTTGGGCCTTGCAACACCCACTGCGATTCTTGCCGCCACTGGTATTGCCGCGCATCATGGCATTCTTATCAAAGATGCGGCAGCACTTGAGCGTGCCGCCTCTGTTACACACCTTGTCTTTGACAAAACCGGAACCCTCACCGAAGGCAAACCAGTTTTAACCGCGCTTGAGGGTGATGATATCTCTGTACTCTTAGCATTAGCTGCTGCACTCGAAGCCGGAAGCACACATCCTTTAGCGGAGGCCATTCGCAAGGAGGCTGAAGCGCGCGCACTCATCATCAAAAAAGCGGAAAGTTTTTCGCTTCTTGATGGCGCGATTAAAGCACGCCTCGAAGGCAATGAAATGATCTTTGGTAATGAGGCCGCCTTAGAACGTGTCGGTATTGAGGTACAAAAATATTCTGATCGCATCGCGGCTTTGACGGCTCAAGGTCATGGCGTCAGCCTTCTTGGTAATCTTTCTTCAAAACAATGTCTGGGTTTGATCGCATTTGCCGACCCCGCGCGTGTCACTTCGAAAGCTGCGATCACACAGAGTCATGCGCTTGGTCTTTCAACAACGCTTTTGACAGGCGATACAAAAGGCGCGGCAGAGCGCGTTGGCAATGAACTAGGTATAAGATTCATCATTGCTGAGGTCAGACCTGAAGGAAAAGCCGACGCCATCGCCGCGTTGAAAACAAAAGGCGCGATCGTCGCGATGGTGGGTGATGGCGTGAATGATGCGCCCGCTCTTGCCAGCGCCGATGTCGGCATTGCGATGGGTTCTGGCACCTATATCGCAATCGACAGTGCGGGCATTACCTTGATGCGGCCCGATCCGCGTCTCGCACCCGAATCACTTCATCTCGCGCGCCGTGCAACGCGAACGATTCGCCTCGGGTTGTTCTGGGCCTTTGCATATAATGTTGTGGGTATTCCCCTTGCAGCTTTTGGCCTCCTGTCGCCTATTGTTGCAGGGGGAGCAATGGCACTCTCAAGTGTGAGTGTTGTTCTGAACGCCCTCACGCTGCGGCTTTGGCGGCCGAAGATTGATTGAAACTGTTCCAACCGAGCATGGCTTGAGCCCGTTCCACCGATCGCTTAGATTGATCTCATGACAACGGCCTCATCATCACTCGGCGCACGCGCCTATCAACGCCTTGAAGCGCTACGCGCTTACACAGATGAGCCCGGAAAAATCACGCGGCTTTATCTCTCGCCTTCTCATATCAAATCGATTGATTTTATCGTCGATGAAATGCGCAGAGCGGGATGTGACTCCGTGTCTGTCGATGCGCTTGGTACGGTTGTCGGGCGCTATGAAGGCAAGACATCGGGTCTTCCAGCCTTACTCATCGGTTCACATATCGACACAGTCGTGGATGGCGGCGCATACGATGGCGCGCTGGGTGTGATCGCCGGCATCGGTGTGGTTGAAGCTCTGCACCAAAATGGCGAGCGTCTTGATTTTGCGATTGAGGTTCTTGGCTTTGGTGACGAAGAAAATGTGCGGTTCCCGGCCAATCTCACATCATCGCGCGCGATTGCGGGCACACTTGATGAAGCCGCACTTGACGCGCGTGACGGACAAGGCATCTCCATTCGCGAAGCCTTAACCGCAAATGGTTTCGATCCTTCGAAAATGAAATCGCTCGAACGCGATCCGAAAACGGTAATCGGCTATGTCGAAATCCATATTGAGCAAGGCCCCATTCTCGAAGCCGAAAATCTTTCTGTTGGCGTGGTCACCGCGATCAATGGCGCAACGCGTTGGGCGCTGACCGTGAAAGGTGAACCGGGCCATGCCGGCACCGTGCCCATGAATATGCGTCATGATGCGCTCACCGCCGCATCCGAAGTTGCGCTTGCGATTGAACGCATCGGTCGTGCGCATGAAAGCGTCGTTGCCACGGTCGGCCGTTTTCAAGCCTTTCCGGGCGCCGTGAATGTGATTCCTGGTGAAGTACGCTTCTCGCTTGATGCACGCGCGCCTGATGATGCGTTACGCGAAAAAATCATCACGATGATTGAAGCAGAATGCAAAGCGATTGCCGCGCGCCGTCACGTCGCTTTGCACATCGAGCCTCTATCATCAGCGAAAGCGACGCTGATGGCCTCTCACATGATTGCCGGTCTTTCGGAAGCTATTGGTCGTCGTCAAATCACACCGAGACTTTTGCCTTCTGGTGCGGGTCACGATGCGATGGCAATGGCAACGCTTTGTCCTGCAGGTATGATGTTTGTGAGATGCAAAGGTGGTATCAGCCATTCACCGCTTGAATCCATGACGGAGAGTGATTGCGATACGGCAATCGAAGTGTTGTTGGATTTCGTGCAACAGTTTGACCCCAAGCGATAAACGCGGCCTCTGCCTTTATTTTTTCACAATCTCTCGTCAATTCTGGCGGTGTGAAGAACCGGGCCCCTCTGGCGAGCATCTGCTCGTGATGTCGGATCTTCGATCGTAACACAGAGGAGGCTTATGATGGCATTTGATGCCCGGTCCCTGATTGATTTTGTCATGCAACCCTGGCTCGGCAAGCCGCTTTGGATGTGGCTGAGCTTTACGGGTCTTGTGCTTTTCTTGTTGGCGCTTGATCTCGGTGTACTCAACCGAAAAAACCGCGTCATCTCGGTGCGCCACAGTCTGATCCTTTCCGTTTTCTATATCAGTCTAGGCCTTCTTTACGGCGCTGGCATCTGGTTCACGCTCGGCGCTGAGTCGGGCATGAATTACCTCACCGGCTTTGCGGTGGAAAAAGCGCTCGCGATTGATAACATCTTTGTCATCGCAATGATTTTTTCTTTCTTTGCCGTGCCGGACAAATATCAGCATCGCGTATTGTTCTGAGGCATTCTTGGCGTGATTATCTTGCGCGCCATCATGATCGCGCTTGGCGCCGCAGTGATTTCAGAATTCGCGTGGGTGCTCTACGTCTTCGCGGTGTTCTTGATCGCAACCGGCGTCAAAATGTTGTTTGCGGGCGATAAGCCGACTGATATCGGCAAGAACCCCGTCTTACGTTTCATGAAGCACTGGCTACGTGTGACAGAGACGCATTATGAAGAGCGTTACTTAGTGCGCGTGCAGGATTCTTCAACCGGCAAACGTTTGATGCATGTGACGCCACTCTTTATGGCACTCGTCTTGATCGAGATCGCCGATGTGGTCTTTGCGGTGGATTCAGTGCCGGCGATTTTCGCAATCACGACGAATCCGTTCATTGTTTACACATCAAACATCTTCGCCATTCTCGGCTTGCACGCGCTTTATTTTGCGCTCTCCGCGATGATCGAACGCTTCCATTATCTCAAATATGCGTTAGCGATCGTGCTCATTATCATCGGCGGCAAGATCTTCGCAACGGATCTCTTGGATATCGAGAAAATCCCGCCAGCTCCCTCATTGGCAATGATCGTGAGCATCATCGGTGCGGGCGTGGTCGTGAGCCTGATCTGGTCACGACCCGAGGCGAAAAAGGCCGCACACCAAGGGAAGATAAAAGGGGGGAGCGTCAATCGAGCTTACCGACTGCCGCTTCAACCGCATCAACCGCCGCGCCCGAGCGCACATGTTGATGCGCGAGATTCATTTCTGTCGCATACCAGCGATCACCATCAAGCGCGGGGTCGACAACACTGCGAAGCGATGCAAGGGCCGCCTTTGAGCCCTTGCCAATTGGGTGATCTTCCGCAATCGGCTCGATGAGCGAGAGCGCTTGGCCTGCCATCAAAATTTCCATCGCAACGATATATTCGACATTGGCAACAATCGTGCGGGCCTTGCGTGCGCACCAAGTCGAATTCGACACGTGATCTTCGGCATTGCTCTTGCCCGGAATCGAATCCACAGAACCGGGCATCGAGAGCGTGCGGTTTTCCATGACAAGCGCCGACATTGAGCACTGCACTGTTGCAAAGCCTGTATTCAAGCCCTTTTTACCGGCAAGCAAATTGCGCGGCAGGCCATAGCTCATGGTCGGATCGATCAAACGCGCGAGACGACGCTCGGAGATGGAACCCAACTCCGCAATGGCAATAGAAACAAGATCCATCGCCTGCGCCACATATTGACCGTGGAAATGGCCGCCGGAAATCACAACATAAGTGCCATCACCATTTGCAAAAATAAGCGGATTGTCAGTGGCCGAATTGATTTCGGTCGAAATGATCTTTGTTGCGTAGTCGAGCGCTTCGAGCGCGGGACCATGCACCTGCGGCGTGCAACGGAGCGAATAGACGTCTTGCACACGCGGCGGCAGGGCCTTGCCTGCGGCACGCGCTTCATCAGGATAAAGTGTTTCACGCGCATCAGCGGAACAACGTTTCGAGCCTTCAGTGATCTTGCGGATATTCGATGCGATCTTGCGCTGGCCTTCATGCGGACGGGCTTTGTGCACACGCGGATCGAAGGCTGCGAGTTCACCACGCATCGCTTCGAGGGAGAGACACATGCCAATGTCGGCGGCTTTGCGAATGCGCTTTGCGTCATAAATCGCAAGCACAGCAATCGCGAGCGAGACAGTCGAGCCGTTGATCAGCGCAGACGCATCTTTTGCATGCAATGTAAAGTCAGGCTCTAAACCTGCTTTCTTGATCGCATCACGCGCGGGCATACGCTTGCCCTTGTAAATGATCTCCGCTTCCGGAAAACCGCAAAGTGCGCCCGACATATGCGCGAGCGGCGCGAGATCGCCCGATGCCCCGACAGACCCTTTCGCCGGAATGACCGGGATGAGACCCTTGTTCAAAAAGTCGAGCAAACGATCAACGACTTCCAAACGGGGGCCAGAATAATTCGATGCGAAGGCGTTGGCGCGCAGCAGCATGGTTGCACGAACGATATCTTCATCAAGCGGTTCGCCGATACCGGTTGCGTGGGCATAAATCGATTTCGTTTGATAGGCCGCCATATCCGACATCAACACGCGCTGATCTTTGAAGAGACCAACACCCGTGTTGAAGGAATACATCAGCGGCGCATTATCATTCATCCATTCCTTGTCGATAAAGGCGCGCGTGGCCGCGATACGCTCACGCGCTTTTGGCGACAGTGCCGCCTTCTCATAACGGCCATTGACAGAAGGGCGCGCCACACGCACAACACCTTCGATTGTTAGTTTTGCGCCATCAATCGTGACCGTCATGATCTACTCCTATCGAAAACAAATTCATCAGCCAAAGGCGTTGCTGCGCGTTGACTGTTTATCCCTTATTTTGCCTCGCGGCGTCGCTGGAAGGCTTCTGCAATATCACCCGCCGCGTCTTCTAGAGTGATATAGCGATCATCAAGATTGCGGTAGGCCTGAATGATCGTCTGCCAAAGAACCTCATCAGCTTTGATTTTTATCAAGCCGTTTTTTGCGGCCAAACGATAAAGACGCTTGGCCCCCGCTTCGCGTGTGAGACCTCCCTCGGCAATCAGCCGGTCAATCCGATCCCGCTCCGCCTCGAGCGCCGAGGCATTTGAATCACGGCTCGCGGGCAAAGGAATGATGAGGCTCGCGGCAAGTGCCTCAGCCGACACGCTCACCGCCCGGAAAGGTTCTACCGGCTCGGGAGGCATTTGTTCGGCCGCTGGAGGTTTAGGAGTCGTCGAAACCGCTCCGCCACGCAGAAGAGACTTGTTTTCGGGTTTTGCAGCCGTTGTCGTGGCCGCATCAGAGGCCTCGGCGGCCGTAATCCCGCTCCCCTGAGGCGAGGTGGAGAACCCCTGGCATGCAGACACGGCAACGGTGACAACGAAAATCGGCAGAATTCGACGCATCACTCACCCTCCAACCGCATTTTTCCAAAAAAACACTTCACCAGAACGGCTGGCACTATCTCTTTTTGGCATGAAACTCGCTCTAACGCTGCCACGTTGTGACAATGACCCGCTTAATTTTTTGTTTCCGGAGCCGTCTTCTCCCTCAAGATTGGCACGAAACGAAAGAATGGACCCGCTATGAGCGCAGAAATCATAAATCTTGCGAGCCTGAGAGCGGATCGTCGTCGTGAAACCGATCAACGCGAAGAAGCCTTCTTGCGTCAGGAAGTGGCCGGCTTCAACGAATCACTCCAGACCGCCGTCGAACGTTATCGGCTCAATCTCCCGATGATGGCGACCTTATTGATCGCCAAGGCCGTGGATGCGCTTGAAGATGATCAGCCCATCGCGCGCACCGAACATGCGGAATTTGAGGCGGCCGCATCGATCTTGCGGGCCATCGTCAAAGCGCGCACCAATGCCCGCGCAAAAGCCGCAGCGGACGCGGTGCGGGTGTTCAACATGCCGAATGGTGCGTGATCATTAATTGCGCGTGTGCAGCCAGGTGATGACTCCACGCGCCGCTTTGACAGCTGTAGAAAAGCAAGCCTGCAATAAATAACCGCCCGTCGGCGCATCCCAATCAATCATCTCACCGGCTACAAAGACGCCTGGCATTTTTTTGATCATTAAATTTTGATCTATTTCATCACGTGCAATACCGCCAGCGGATGAAATCGCACGATCCAAACCTTGCATCTCGCGCACAGTGATTATGCAAGCCTTGATCGCTCGCGCAAGATCTTCCGCTTGATCAGGAAGTTTCTCACCTCGTAGCAAAAAAGATTCACGCACCAAAGCGATGGATGAAGGATCAAGCCCCGCCGCCGAGGAGAAAAAATAGAAAGACTCTTTTTTCCACGCGGCTTTTTAAGCCGCGCCACTAATTCCGAATCTGAAAAATCACGCCGAAGATCGAGCGCCAATGTAACTGATCCTTCGCGTGCGATCCCGTCACACAGCAAAGGGCTGAGCGCATAAATTGCACCCCCTTCAAGCCCATAATGGGCGATCATCGCTTCGCCATGCGCTTGATGCTCTCCGCATGAAATGATTAAACGCTTGATCAGCTGCCCAGCAAAGCGCGAGATAAAATATTCGGACCATGGCACATTCACGCCGAAATTCGAGGCTGTTAACGTCGTCACCACAATGTCTTTATCGCGCAACAAATTCTGCCATGCACCCGTTGCGCCTTCTCTCGGCCAAGAGGCACCGCCAAGCGCCAACAAGACCGCATCGGCTTTTACAAGAACATCACCGTTTTCAAGCGAATGAAAATGCAACGTGCCTTGATCTGTAAAGCTTTTCCACTCGTGACGCATTAAAAGTTTTACGCCTTGCATTTCCAAACGCCGCAACCATGCACGCAGTAAAGGAGACGCTTTAAAACTCTTGAGAAAGACACGGCCGCTTGAACCGATAAAACTCGCTTCTCCTAAATCATCGTACCACGCGCGCAACTCTTCAGGCGAGAACGCATGAATAAATGGCGCAAAAAAATCTTGCGCTTCGCCATAACGCGCGACAAATTGATCGAAAGTTTCCGAATGTGTGAGATTAAGACCGCCACGTCCCGCCATCAAAAATTTTCGTCCGGGCATCGGCATCTGATCATAAACAGATACAGAATAGCCTTGGAGCGAAAGCTGCTCGGCAGCCATCAACCCCGCAGGGCCAGCACCGATAATTGCAAGGGAAGGAGATGGAGTTTTTGTCATGAAAGGCGCCAAACCACAAATTGGTTTGATACACAAAAACATGGCACACAAAAAAGAGGCGGGATGAACCCGCCTCTTCTTCGATCAACCGATCTTCAAATTTTCCGTTGACTGGCGTCCGCGATTTTCAACAAGTTCAAACCCGACTTTCTGCCCTTCATTGAGGCCTGAAAGCCCAGCCCGCTCAACCGCGCTGATATGGACAAAGACATCCTTGCCGCCATTTTCGGGTTGGATGAATCCATAACCCTTTTCCGAGTTAAAACATTTGACGGTGCCTTGTTGCATCGCCTTCTCCTTCGCATCTTTAAGGCAAAACAGATCAACCTCATGAAAAGACGATCATGAGATCACTCCACATCGAAATTCAGGGATTGCCGAAAGACGCTGACGCCAAGAGCGCGGCCGCAGGCGGTAAGCCGAATCACTATTGCTGGGGACAGACATAAAACACCGCATCGAAAAGGCAAGGCAGACGGAGGATTGCGGATCGGTAGAGGGCCGGACCAGCTCATCGAACACAGCCGCCGCTTGCGGAAAACGCATCATTCCTTCATATCGCCATGATCATCTTCGTTTGCTTACGGCTTTACTCTGTGTCACCGCCCCTCCTGTTTCTCAAAGATATTGACCTGACATTTGGTGGCACGCCGCTGCTTGAAGGCGCGGATCTTGCCATTGGTGAAGGCGAGCGGCTTTGCCTTGTCGGTCGTAACGGTTCTGGCAAATCGACATTGTTAAAGATCGCAGCCGGTATTATCGAAGCCGATCACGGCGAACGATTCATTCAACCGGGCGCGACATGGCGCTATCTTCCGCAAGAGCCTGATCTCTCCGCATTTGCATCGACACTTGCTTATGTTGAAGCAGGATTATCTCCTAGTGACGATTCCCATCGTGCACGTTATCTGCTCGAAGCCTTGGGACTAACAGGCGATGAAGATCCTAGAACGCTTTCCGGCGGTGAAGCGCGGCGTGCGGCACTCGCGCGGGTGTTGGCGCCAGAACCTGACATTCTGATGCTTGATGAGCCGACCAATCATCTTGATCTTCCCGCGATTGAATGGCTCGAAAGCGAATTGAAAAGCCTAAAATCCGCGCTCGTGTTGATTAGCCATGATCGACATTTTTTACAAAATCTTTCACGCGCGACTTTGTGGCTTCATCGCGGTGTCACGCGTCGCCTTGAAAAAGGCTTTGGTGAATTTGAAGCCTGGCGCGATGTTATTTTTGAAGAAGAAGAACGCGAGCGGCATAAGCTTGATCGACAGATTGTGCGCGAAGAACATTGGGTCCGTTATGGTATAACCGCACGTCGCAAACGCAATATGCGCCGCATGGCCGAGCTTGCAGTGCTCAGGCAAAAACGAAAGGAAGCACGCGGGCCGCAAGGCGGCGTGAAACTGGATTTAACCGAAGCGGAAACTTCCGGCACGCTTGTCATTGAGGCAGAAAAAATCTCGGTAAGCTTTAATGATAAAAAAATCGTCAAAGATTTTTCGACGCGCATCTTGCGGGGTGATCGTATTGGTCTTGTCGGTGCAAATGGTGCAGGCAAAACGACATTGCTTAATCTTTTAACGGGCAAACTTGCGCCCGACGAAGGCCGTGTCAGGCCCGGCACCAATCTCGCGATGACAACTCTTGAACAGAAGCGCGATTCACTCGATCCGACACAATCGCTTGCGGACACGCTTTCGGGTGGTGTCGGTGATCGAATCGTTGTGAATGGCGAAAATCGCCATGTCGTTTCCTATATGAAAGATTTTCTCTTCTCGCCCGAACAAGCACGTACGCCGGTTGGTACTTTGTCTGGCGGTGAACGCGCACGACTTTTGCTGGCACTAGCACTCGCCAATCCCTCAAATCTTCTTGTGCTTGATGAACCCACCAATGATCTTGATCTTGAAACATTAGATCTCTTGGAAGAGATGCTCGGTGATTATCAAGGCACTTTGATTATTGTGAGTCACGATCGTGATTTTCTTGACCGCGTTGCGACCGCTGTCATCATTGCCGAAGGAAATGGCGTTTGGCTCGATTATGCGGGCGGCTATTCCGATATGGTGACGCAACGCGGGCGTGGCGTTGATGCGCGGGCAACAAATTCAAGCCCCACGCCACAAAAATCACGCGAAATAAATAAAGACCGCGATGAGAGCGCTTCGACCGCGAAACGAAAATTGTCTTTCAATGCAAAGCGCTTGCTTGAGACTTTACCTGAACGCATCGATGCGCTTGGGCGTGATATTGAAAAGCTAAAAGCAGTGCTTGCCGATCCCGAGCTTTATACGCGCGATCGCGCGCGCTTTGACAAAGCAAGCGAACTTTTAACCCGCGCCGAAGACGAGCGGCAGAAAAGCGAAACGCAATGGCTCGAACTCGAGATGCTGCGCGAAGAACTTGAAGCCTAATAAATCAATCTAAGAAAAATTTATCGCGCTAAACGCGTTTCTACGAGATCAGTCCAATAAGACACGCCATGCGGAATGGCAGCGTCATTGAAATCATAATCAGGATGGTGAAGCCCGGCCGACGCGCCATTGCCTATAAAGATAAAGCAACCCGGTCGCTCATCAAGCATATAAGAAAAATCTTCAGCGCCCATCATCGGGGCAATCCTTTGGTTGACGCGGTCTTCTCCTGCCGTGCGACGCGCGGAGTCAATCGCAAAAGTGGTTTCACGCTCATGATTGCGCGTGACGGGATAGCCGCGCACATAATCAAGATGGATGGAAGCACCATGAAACGCCGCAAAAGATGAAATCATTTCTCGCATGCGCTGTTCGACATGATCTTGAATAGCAGGATTGAACGTTCTGACTGTGCCGCGCAGTGAAGCCTTTTGCGGCAAGACATTAAACGCATCACCGGCATGAAAAGTTGTGACCGATAAAACCGCACTTTCAAGAGGATCAACATTGCGCGAAACGATGCTTTGTAACATCGTCACCAACTGCGAACCAATCAACACAGTATCAATGGCGAGATGCGGCATCGCGGCGTGAGCACCGCGCCCTTCAATGCGAATTTCAAATTTATCCGCCGCCGCCATAATCGGTCCGGGCCGCGTACCAAATTGTCCAACCGGCATGCCCGGTAAATTATGCATGCCATAGACTTCATGAATACCGAAACGCGTCATCAAATCATCATCGACCATGGCTTTGCCACCGCCGCCACCTTCTTCAGCCGGTTGGAAAATTACCGCAACTTTGCCAGCAAAATTTCTTGTCTCGGCCAAATATTTCGCAGCGCCCAGTAACATGGCTGTGTGACCATCATGACCGCACGCATGCATTTTTCCTGGCGTTAAGGACGCATGCGGCTTGCCACTTGTTTCATGAATGGGCAGCGCATCCATATCAGCGCGCAAACCAATCACGCGATCCCCTGTGACACGACCCGTAATGATGCCAACGACACCCGTCTTGCCTATACCCGTGATGATTTCATCGCAGCGGAACTCTTTGAGTTTTTCAGCAACAATGCCAGCCGTTCGATGCACATCATAATCGAGCTCAGGATGGCGATGGAGATCATGTCTCCACAAGGCGATTTCATCGGCCAATTCAGCGATCCGGTTTTTAATCGGCATAAGAAGGCTCCTTTTGTGCGTCTACTATCCGCCAGAACCGCTCATCTGCCAAGCCTCGGAATGACACGAAAAGACGAAGCAAACAGGGCTGACGAGCATTATGGCCTGTGTTAGGAGGGGCGCTAAACAATGAACTGAAAGCCGAGCATGATGACTTCGAAACTCGACCAACTCAAATCCATGACCGTTATCGTTGCTGATACGGGCGATATGGAGGCGATCCGCACCTTCAAGCCGACAGATTGCACAACGAATCCGTCCCTGGTTTTGAAGGCGGCTGATTTACCGGCTTACGAAGGCGTGATTGCCGACGCAATTTTATGGGGCAAGAAACAAAGCGGCAAGAAGGATGCTGTGGTGGCTGCCGTCGCAGATCGTTTGGCTGTCGCTTTCGGCACCGAACTCGCGCGCCTTGTGCCGGGACGCGTGTCGACCGAAGTCGATGCCGATCTCTCCTTCGATACAAAAGCAAGTGTCGAGAAGGCGCGCGCGATTATCAAAGCCTATGACGCGAATGGCATTTCGCGCGACAAGGTGTTGATAAAGCTTGCATCCACTTGGGAAGGCATTCGCGCTGCCGAAATTTTACAGAAGGATGGCATTGATTGCAATCTCACTTTGCTCTTCTCGCTCGCGCAGGCTGTTGCAGCAGCAGAAGCCAATGCGTTTCTCATCTCGCCTTTCGTCGGCCGCATTCTCGACTGGTATGTGAAGAATGAAGGCAAGACCTATACGGCGGAAGAAGATCCGGGCGTGCTCTCCGTGCGCAAGATTTATTCCTATTACAAACGGCACGGTAACGGCACGATTGTGATGGGCGCGAGCTTCCGTAATACAGGCGAGATCGAAGCGCTTGCCGGTTGCGACCGTTTGACGATTGCGCCTGCATTGCTTGATCAATTGTCGAAAGACCAATCGACGCTTGAACGCAATCTTGAGCCGAAGACCGCCGCGCAAAATGGCGGCGACAAAATTGTGACGGACGAAGCGCGCTTCCGTTATCTCTTGAATGACGACGCAATGGCGACCGAGAAACTCGCAGAAGGCATTCGCGCATTTGCAAAAGATCTCGGCACGCTCAAAGCGATGGTTGCGAAGAAGATTGACGCGTAATTAAATTTTCGCGTCTTTCCCTCCCCTGTAGGGGAGGGTGTCAAACGCATTGCATTTGACGGGTGGGGCTTTGCTACGCTGGCAAAAAGCAAGCCCCCTCCGTTCGCTGCGCGAACACCTACCCCTACAGGTGGAGGAGAATTCTAAGGCGAGATCGCCCAATCCTTCGGCCTCAGCGCATTATCGCGAATTTTGGTGAGCGTCGTTGTCGGCGAAATCGCTTCCGGATCGAGGAAGCAATGGATGATCGACGGCTTGCCGGATGCGACAGCGCGCTCAAATGCAGGCGAGAAGTCTTCCGTCTTGCACACCGTTTCACCATGTCCGCCAAAGGCGCGGGCATAGGCGGCGAAATCCGGATTCTTCAATTGCGTGGCTGAGACGCGCCCCGGATATTCGCGCTCCTGATGCATGCGGATCGTGCCGTAAATGCCGTTATCGACGACGATGCAAATGATCGGCAAATCATATTGGACAGCTGTTGCGAATTCCTGACCGTTCATCAGGAAACAGCCGTCGCCTGCAAATGCAATCACCATGCGATTGGGGAATGTGCGCTTCGCACCAACGGCTGCAGGAACGCCAAAACCCATTGAACCCGAATTCGGCGCGACCTGCGTGCCGTAATTCCGGAAACGCAAAAAGCGCCCCGGCCAAATCGCATAATTGCCTGCGCCATTTGTGATCACCGTGTCATGCGGAATACGATCTCTGAGCCACCGCACGGCTTCGCCGATTTGAAAGTCACCCGGCACTGTCGGGATTGTATCAGTCCAACCAAGAAAATCTTCGCGCGCGGCTTTGCGCGCATCCGCCCATGCAATGGTTTGCGGCGGCTGCAAAGTTTCAACAGACGCTGCAAACGCGCGCGGGCTCGCGTGAATGCCCAGTGTCGGATGATAGACGCGACCCAGTTCTTCCGCATCCGCATGCACGTGCACAAGCTTTTGCTTCGGCACAGGAATATCGAACAACGTATAGGCTTGCGACGGCATCTCGGCCATGCGCCCGCCGATGAGCAGGACAAGATCCGCGCCTTCAATGCGCGCTTTCAATTTCGGATTGGGGCCGATGCCGATTTCGCCCGCGTAATTTTGATTATCGCCATCAAACAACATCGCGCGACGGAAAGACGTCGCGACTGGCAAATTAAAGCGCTCGGCAAAACGGATGATCGATGCGCGCGCTTTCTCGCTCCAGCCGCTGCCGCCCAAAATTACAACGGGATGCTTTGCGGCCCAGAGTAATTTCTGCAGCTCGGCCATTTGCGTGAGACCCGGCCATGTTTCAACAGGCTCAACACGCGGACCCGCTGCGACTTGCGCTGTCGCAACAAGCATATCTTCCGGCAAGGCAATCACGACCGGACCGGGACGTCCTTGCATCGCGACATGAAACGCGCGCGAAATAATCTCAGGCACACGCGCAGGATCGGTGATCTCTGTCACCCATTTCGCGGTCGAGCCGAAATAGGCTTTGTAATCCATTTCTTGGAACGCGCCGCGCTCCTTCATACCAGACTCAATCTGGCCGACAAAAAGAATGAGCGGCACGGAATCATGTTCGGCGATGTGAATGCCGGCCGACGCATTCGTCGCACCCGGTCCGCGCGTGACCATCGCAATGCCTGGCCTGCCTGTGAGACGCGCGGACGCATCCGCCATCATCACCGCGCCACCTTCCTGACGACACACTGTGACATTGATCGACGCGTCTTGCAGCGCGTCGAGCACGGCGAGATAGCTTTCCCCCGGCACGCAGAACATATGCTCGACGCCTTGCGCCTGCAAGCAATCGACAATCAATTGGCCGCCAGTGCGTTCGGGGAGCGTTGTCATTTTGGTATCCACTTCATCATCGTCTTATGCGGCGCGTTACGCGCCCCACGCTTTATCGTTCAAAACATTGTCTGTATCCGCGCCCAGACGCGGCGACGGACGCGAGGCGACCATCGGTTCGCCATTGATCACAATCGGCGTGCGCACACTCGGCACATGGCCGAGCAATGCATCGGCATTGTCGAGATCGACTTTCATAACGCGCGCTTTGACTTGGGGATCCGCAAAGACATCGGCAACCGTGTTGATCGGGCCTGCAGGAACGCCGGCTTTTTCAAGTGCTGTGAGCAAATCATCACGCGACAGAGATGCTGTCAGCTCAGCGATTTTCTCGCACAGAACCGTGCGATTTTTCACGCGCGCGGGATTGGTCGCATAAAGCGGATCATCGGCCAACGCAGCGCAATCGAGAATCTGGCAGAGCCGTTTGAATTGTCCGTCATTGCCGACGGCGATTACGACGTGACCATCGGTAATGGGGAACACCTGATAAGGCACAATATTCGGATGCGCATTGCCCAAGCGGCGCGGCGCTTTACCGGAGACAAGATAATTCATCGCTTGATTGGCGAGCACACTCACTTGCGTATCAAGAAGCGCCATATCGATATGCGCGCCCTCTCCTGTGAGATCACGCTGACGCAAAGCGGCTTGAATACCGATGACGCCGTAGACGCCGGTGAAAATATCGGCGAAGGCCACACCGATTTTTTGCGGCTCGCCATCGGGCGCGCCGGTCAAATCCATAATGCCGCCCATCGCCTGAATCATGAAATCATAACCGGCGCGTTCGGCATAAGGACCGTTCTGGCCGAAGCCGGTGACGGAGCAATAGATCAGTTTCGGATTGATCGCTTTCAAGCTTTCATAATCGAGGCCGTATTTTTTCAAGCCCCCGACTTTGAAATTTTCAATCAGCACATCGGCATGACGCGCGAGACGCTTGACGATCTCTTGGCCTTCAGAAGTTTCGAAATCGACAGCAATCGAACGCTTGCCACGATTGCACGCATGGAAATAGGCAGCGGACAAATCACCGCCATCCTGTGCTGCAACGAAGGGCGGGCCCCATGTGCGCGTATCATCGCCCGTGCCAAGACGCTCGACTTTCACAACATCCGCGCCGAGATCGGCAAGCGTCTGCCCGATCCACGGCCCCGCAAGAATGCGCGCGAGTTCGAGAGCGCGAAGACCGGCGAGAGGTTTTTGTGAAGGCATTTATTCTCCTCCCTCCCCTGCAGGGGAGATTGTTGAACGCTTTGCGTTCGACGGGTGGGGATCGCGGTCTACGGCATCGCTCCAGATTGTATCAAGAACGCTTTCTATTTCTCTATCAACTTCATGATTCCAAAATCGCAAAACACGATATCCCAATGTTTCTAACTCAAAATCGCGATTACGATCCTTTTTCAGACCTACATCGAACCCATGTTGCTCGCCATCGATCTCAACTAATAATTTTTTAGAAAGACAGGCAAAATCGATTATATAGTTTTTGATCGTAACTTGTTTTCGAAAATGTAGGCCCTGGCTTTTTAATTCTTTGAGACGCACCCAAAGTTTTGCTTCCTGAGATGTCAGATTCCTACGAAGCGTTTTTACGAGCGTAGGCGCAACGTTACGAGGTCGTTTTCCCCATCTGTCAGGCCTTACACGCCTGACACCCTCCCCTGCAGGGGAGGGAGAAAAAATACTTGGATCATCTTCCTCTTTAGACATCATAATCAGCCTATTTTCCTCCCCCTTTTAGGCGGTCGAGGGCCGTTAAAACGAAACGGACGGAGGGGGCTATTAAAAAAATGCCTGCAGACCGGTGATAGCGCGACCAAGAATCAAAGCATGCACATCATGCGTGCCTTCATAGGTGTTAACGCTTTCCAGATTCTGCGAGTGACGCATCACGTGATAATCCTGACTGATGCCATTGCCGCCATGAATATCGCGGGCAATGCGCGCGATATCGAGCGCCTTGCCGCAATTGTTACGCTTGACGATGGAGATCATTTCCGGCGCAAGCTTGCCTTCATCAAACAAGCGCCCAACGCGCAACGACGCCTGCAGACCCAGTGAAATATCGGTCATCATATCCGCGAGTTTCTTCTGAACGAGCTGCGTCTGCGCGAGCGGTTTGCCGAACTGGATACGATCGAGCGTATATTGCCGCGCGCGATGCATGCAGTCTTCCGCAGCGCCCAGCACACCCCATGAAATGCCATAACGCGCGCGGTTCAAACATCCGAACGGACCTTTGAGGCCCGACACATTCGGCAGCAGATGATCTTCGGAAACGACAACACCATCCATGACGATTTCACCCGTGATCGATGCACGGAGCGAGAGCTTGCCTTCAATCTTCGGCGCGCTCAAACCCTTCATGCCCTTCTCAAGCACGAAGCCACGGATCTCGTTGTCATGCGCGGCGGATTTCGCCCACACGACAAACACGTCTGCGATTGGTGAATTCGAAATCCACATTTTGGAGCCCGTAAGCATGTAACCATCGCTCACTTTTTCAGCGCGCGTCTTCATACCGGCGGGATCAGAGCCCGCGTCAGGCTCTGTCAAACCGAAGCAGCCGACACATTCACCGCTTGCGAGCTTCGGCAAATATTTTTTGCGCTGCGCTTCCGAGCCATAGGCATAGATCGGATACATCACGAGCGAGGATTGCACGCTCATCATCGAGCGATAACCGGAATCGACGCGTTCGATTTCACGCGCGACAAGGCCATACGAGACATAACCGGCATTCGCGCAGCCATAGTCTTCCGGCAGCGTCACACCAAGAAGACCAAGCTGGCCCATCTCGTTGAAAATTTCGCGATCGGTTTTTTCTTTCGCGTAGGCTTCCGTCACGCGCGGCATCAATTTTTCTTGCACGTAATCACGCGCGGTATCTCGGATCATGCGCTCGTCTTCCGTCAATTGCTCGTCGAGCAGAAACGGATCTTCCCAGTCGAATTTCTGGAGGCTTTGCTTTGATATGCCGTGCATGATGATACTCCCACGTTAACCGAAAATTCTAATCGAGCAATTGATCAAGGCCGCGACGTAAGCCCTTCACATCGCGCACATGACGCGCGGCGTGGAGTGTGCCTGCCACATAGGGTGCGGCAGACGTACCAGCATCGTGGCGAATGACAAGCCGCTCATCCGGCGCGCCGAACACGGCTTCGCAAGACAAGAGATAGCCGAGCATACGCACCGAATGGACCTGCACTGCGCCAATGGTCGCGCCGCGTGTTTCTTTTGCACCGCTCAACTCGTTCACCGGCTTCGCGTTTGACGGTTTGCGAATGGCAGATAACCTTTCGGCCAATTCGCGGCCCGTGCCTGACGGTGTATCCGGCTTTTTGGCAGAGGCATAATCAATCACTTCGACATCAGCGACATGTTTTGCCGCCATCAAGGCAAAGCGCGTCATCAACGCCGCCGTGATCGAATAATTGCCGGAGGCGAAGACGCTCAAGCCCTTTACAAGTGCGAGCTTTTCGATCTCGGTAAAATCATCAGCTGTGAGGCCCGATGTGCCGATGACAACATGCCCGCCATTGTTCAACGCTGTGATGGCGTGACCTTTGACAACATGCGGCTTGGTGTAATCGATCAGAATATCGCATGTCTCTTTCAACGCGTCTTCAAGCGTTTCAGAGACTTTTACGCCGACCGCGTCACGGCCGAGCACTGTGCCGATATCCTGTCCGGCCGCGCTACGCGCCACAGCGCCGACAAGCGTCATATCCTCAGCGTCGAGAACGCCTTTGGCAACCGCACTGCCTGTCCAGCCTGTTGCGCCTGCAACGATAATGCGAAGTGTCATAGGTTTATCCGATATCAAAGCTTACGCCCTGTGCGAGCGGAAGCGTTGTGCCATAATTGATCGTATTGGTGGCGCGGCGCATGTAGGCTTTCCACGCATCGGAGCCCGCTTCGCGACCGCCGCCTGTTTCCTTCTCGCCACCGAATGCACCGCCGATTTCCGCGCCTGACGGACCTATATTGACATTCGCAATACCGCAATCGGAACCCACGTCGGAAACGAAGAGTTCCGCCTCGCGCATATCGAGCGAGAAGAGCGAAGAAGAAAGACCGGCCGACACAGCATTCTGCATCGCAATCGCATCTTCGAAATTCTCGTAGGTCATCACATAAAGGATGGGTGCGAAAGTCTCGCGGAGCACCGGCCCCGTGTGGCTCGGCATTTCAACAAGCGCGGGTGCTGCGTAATAGGCATCATTATGACCGCCGACGGACACGCGTGCGCCGCCCGTGATCTCAGCGCCAAGCGCTTTTGCCTCGGCGAGTGATTTTTCCATATTGTCGAAGGCTTGCTTGTCGATCAGCGGACCGACAAGCACGCCCGCTTCACGCGGATCGCCGACTTTGACGCTGCCGTAAACAGAACGGAGCTTCGCAACGAGGTTTTCATAAATGCTTTCATGCACGATCAAACGGCGAAGTGTTGTGCAACGCTGGCCGGCTGTGCCCATCGCCGCGAATGCAATGCCGCGCAGCGCAAGATCAAGATCGGCAGAGGGTGCGATGATCGCAGCATTGTTGCCGCCAAGTTCGAGAATGGCGCGAGCAAAACGCTCGGCCAATTTCGGGCCAACCTGTTTGCCCATTGCGGTTGAACCTGTTGCGGACAGCACCGGCACGCGATGATCAGCAACAAGTGCTGCGCCGACATCACGACCGCCGATTAACACTTCGAGCAAACCATCCGGCACGCCACCGAATTTCTTTGCCGCGCGATAGAAAATCGCTTGCGTCGCAAGCGCTGTGAGGAGCGACTTCTCTGAAGGCTTCCACACAACACTGTCACCGCACACAAGCGCGAGCGCGGCGTTCCACGACCAGACAGCAACGGGGAAGTTGAAAGCCGAGATGACGCCGCACACGCCAAGCGGATGCCATGTTTCCATCATGCGATGCGACGGACGCTCGGTCGCAATCGTCAAGCCGAATAATTGACGTGAGAGACCGACTGCGTAGTCGCAAATGTCGATCATCTCCTGCACTTCGCCCAAACCTTCGGATGTGATTTTGCCGACTTCGAGCGTCACCAAACGACCGAGATCATTTTTAGCAGTTCGCAATTCTTCGCCGAGCAGGCGCACGAATTCGCCACGACGCGGCGCTGGCACAAGGCGCCATTTGCGGAAGGCTTTGTCAGCGCGGCCGACAGCATCAGTCGCGTCCGACGCCTTATGCTCTTTCAACTCGGTGATCACTTCGCCCGTGATCGGCGAACGCGCAGCAAGCCCGCCCTTGGCAAAGGCCGATTGCGGCACGCCGAGGCGGTTGAGGATTTCAAGGGCTTCGGCAGAGGCAGACATAGACATGTCAGGATCCTGAATTGATAGGCGGCGCTGTTTCGCGCTGTTGAAACGGGACTCACACTATCGTCCGCGACGCTTCGCGGCCAGAGAGGGATGTGCCGAGATCATTTCCCCCGTTTTTTGCATGATGTTCAATAAAATTGCCGCTTGCAACTCATGATTTCGAAAGATATCATGAGTTTTAATCATGAACTTGCCCCGCTCCCTCCTTCCCTCCCTTTCAGCCCTTCAGGCTTTTGAGGCTTCCGCCCGCCATGTGAGCTTCACACGCGCTGCGGAAGAGCTGAATTTGAGCCAAGGCGCGATCAGCCGGCAGGTCGCGTCATTAGAGGAGATGCTCGGCGTTCCGCTTTTTGTGCGTGTCCGACAGCGAATCAGCCTGACACCCGCAGGCACTGCCTATGCCGAAGAGGTCCGCGACGCGTTAAACCGCCTCTCTGCCGCCACCTTAAATGCAGTTGCTTTCAAAGGCGCAGGCGGCACGCTCGCGCTGGCGATTCTCCCCACTTTCGGCACGCGCTGGCTCATTCCCCGTGTTCCCGATTTTTCGCAAAAACATCCGGAAGTCACGATCAATTTCTCAACGCGGATTTTGCCTTTCGATTTCTCACGCGAGCCACTTGATGCTGCGATTCATTTTGGTGATCCCGTTTGGCCCGGCGCAGTTCTGCATCGGTTGATGGGAGAAACCATCATACCGGTAGTGAGCCCCACGCTTGTCGATCGATTGCAGATTTCAAAGCCTGAAGATCTTTTACGCGCGCCCTTGTTGAAACAAGCAACACGCCCGCGCGCATGGGCTGAGTGGTTCAACGCGCAGGGGCTCGATCACAAAGATGCAATTCAAGGTCCGGGTTTCGAGCAATTCGCGATGGTGGCGAAAGCCGCTGTTGCAGGCTTAGGCGTTGCGATTGTGCCGCGCTTTCTTGTTGAAGAAGAGCTTTCCTCTGGCGTTCTTACAATTCCCATCAATCAACCGATTGAAAGCGAACAGGCCTACTGGCTCGTTTATCCGGAAGAAAAGAAAGATCGCCCTGCTGTAAGAGCCTTCCGCTCATGGCTTCTCGATCAATGCGCGTAATAGATTTTAAATCTCATCAAAACGTGCAATCCGCATGGAATAGGCCTCGAGCATTTTTTCAAATTCATCGCTTTTGAAAAATTCAAATTCTTGATCACGCGCAGTGGTTACCGGATCAAGTGCAGCAAGTGTTTCATCGCTCACACCCGGATGACACATCACAAGATGACGCTTGCCATGCACGAGTAGAAAACGTTGAAATTCGCGCGCGAAATCGGCTTCAGGATCAAAAGACCGCACACCTGAGAATGTATCATTCACGCGATACCCATAGCGCTTTGCTTCGCGGGCAAAGTCCGACGACAAAAATGAAATAAACAACGCTTTGCCAACTGACAAACCGCGCGCCACGATTGATCCCAAATGATCAGAAGGCATACGCAGCCACGGTTTGCGATCCGGTTTTAAAGTCTCCAACGCCTCAAAAAGCGCGCGCCAAATTCCGGGCAACACATGGACATGCTGATGCCCGTCGATGAAATCCGGGAAATGTCCCGTCACCGCTTTGAAGCTTTCAATCTGGCGCATAATCTCATCGCGAATCTCTCGGCGCGGGATCCCGTTCAAAAAACACTTCGCCATCAATTTCGGGAGCGGAAGAAACTGCCCTCCGGGCGCGAGCGTCGGGGAGGGCCCCAGCGGCGGGCCGAGGGTGAGCGTCAGATGAAGGCCGAGATCGCAACACCTCTGAAAGGGCTTCAAAGCCTCTGCTTGGGCGGCCCAGCCCGGCTGATTCACCATGGATCCGGTGCCGGAGAGGCGATTTTTTGCCAAAAGGTCCAAAATCGCGTCGCTGACGCCCTTTGAAAGTCCGAAATCATCGGCAATCAATATGAAAGGAACGGGTGGCATCAAAGCGCAGGCACCTGTATGAGTAGCGCGTAAAATCTAACGCATCCCGCGTGGAACGCGGCCCCAAGGAAGTCAAGACGTGCCGAGCCTAGCACAGTCCCCTCTCAGCCCCATCGAAAATCCCTGCGAGCTCACGCTCGTGATCCCCGCTTTCAACGAAGCGGGTAATCTCGAGGCGCTGCTTCAGCGTGTCATTCCGCTGCTTGATCGTCTGTCTAAAGATTGGGAGCTGATTTTTATCGATGATGGCTCATCGGATGAGACCTTCGCGCATATTGTGGTGGCGCATGTCAAAGATGCGCGTATTCGTTGCGTCTCTTTCAGCCGCAATTTCGGCAAAGAAATCGCTATTGCCGCCGGTCTTGATGCCGCTCGCGGTGATGCGGTTGTGATCATGGATGCCGATTTGCAACATCCGCCCGAGATGATCGAAAGATTCATAGAACTCTGGCGCGAAGGCTATGATGCTGTTTATGGCCAACGCATCGACCGCCATACCGATAGTTGGGCGCGACGCGCTTTCTCAGCGGTGTTTTACCACCTCTTTGCAAGCTTCGGTGAAACGCCTTTGCCCGATGGCGCGGGTGATTTCCGTTTGCTTGACAGAAAAGCGGTCAATGCTTTGCGCTTGATGGGCGAACGCGCGCGGTTCTCAAAAGGGCTTTATGCATGGATCGGTTTCAAATCGATTGGTGTGCCCTTCGAAGTCTCCGATCGCGTCACCGGCAGTTCGAAATTCGGCTTTGGACGATTAATCAGCTTTGCTTTTGACGGCATCGCGTCATTCTCAATTGTACCTTTGCGTGTGTGGACCTATATCGGCGCGCTTGTCTCGGGCTTTGCGCTTTTGATGGCGGCGTCCGTTATCATCAGCACGCTTCTATACGGCATTGATGTACCCGGTTACGCGACAATCGTTGTGTCAATCACCTTTTTTGCAGGTGTACAATTGCTCTCACTTGGCATTATTGGTGAATATATCGGTCGCATTTTTGCCGAAGTGAAAGGCCGCCCGCTCTATCTCGTGGGGCAACGGATCGGCTTTGGTGAAGATAAAGACAAGCCCCGATCCCCGCGGTCGACTTCACACTCATGATCCGCTCTTTTGCTTCCGTCAGCGGTTTCACACTTCTATCCCGCATCACTGGCTTTGCGCGTGATGTGACACTCGCTTCGATCCTCGGCTCCGGCTTGATGGCGGATGCCTATTTCGTGGCGCAACGCCTGCCCAATCATTTTCGCGCGATCTTTGGTGAAGGCGCTTTTAATTCAGCCTTTGTGCCTGCCTATACGCGTGAACTCGAGAGCCGCGGTGAAGCGGCCGCGCGTGCTTTGGCGTCAACCATCCTTACCGGCCTTACATTTATTCTTCTGATCCTCACCGCACTCGCACTGTGGCAGATGAATTTTGTGATTGATCTGCTCGCGCCAGGTTTTTCCGATGAACCGGAAAAATACGCGCTGGCTATCACACTGACGCGCATCACGTTTCCTTATCTATTGCTCATTTTGGTTGTGAGTTTGATTTCAGGCACACTGAACGCACATCAGAAATTTGCAAGCGCCGCAGCAGCGCCGGTTCTTTTGAATCTCGCGATCATCGCCGCACTCGCGTTAAGCTTTCTTTTCCCCTCGGCCGCTCATGCCGCCGCATGGGGCATTGCGATTTCAGGTGTCTTGCAGCTCTCACTCGTTGCGATCAACGCCAAACAAGCCAATTTTTTGCCGCGCTTCACAAAACCGCGCTCATCTCCCGCATTAAAGACATTTTTGAAAGCGCTCGGACCTGCGGTGATCGGATCAGCGGGCGTGCAAATCGCAATCTTTGCTGACACAATTATTGCTTCGCTTTTACCGACTGGTGCGGTATCGGCGATTTCTTATGCGGATCGTCTTTATCAATTGCCCGTAGGCCTGATCGGCATCGCAGCGGGCACAGTTTTATTGCCTGAAATGAGCCGCCATCTGGGTCGTGATGATCCATCAAAAGCCCATGCCACACAAAATCATACGATGGCGCTCACGATTCTTTTGACGATGCCCTTCTTTGTGGCTTTTCTGATGATCCCTGAAGAGATCATTCGCGGCGTCTTCATGCATGGCCGCTTTACGGCAGAAGACGCCACCGCTTCCGCACTTGTTCTTGCTGCTTACGGCATTGGAATTCTGCCTGTTGTGTTGATCCGCTCGCTCGTTGCAAGTTTTCATGCACGACAAGATACAATAACGCCTTTGATCGCGGCCTTTATCGGTATTGCCGTCAATGTCATTTTGAAACTCGCGCTTTATAACTCATGGGGCGCGTCAGGTCTTGCCTTCGCCACGGCGATAGGCGCGTGGATCAATGGCGGTCTCTTGTCCCTTCTCGCCTATCGCAAATCATGGTTTTCACCTGATCAAAAGCTCTTCCGTTTGATCATCGCGATGGGACTTTCAGGCCTCGCCCTTGCTCTTGCCACGCCGTCACTCAAAACCATGTCGATGATGATCACGTCATCACTTCCCATGACAGCCGTGTTCACGCTTTTCTCCCTGGCAATCGCCGGTGGCGCGCTTTACGCCCTTGTCGTGTTCATCACGACTCGCCTGCTTTCGGTTCCACTACCGCTCAGCATGCGTTGATATGAATCAATGCTCCTTTGATGCCTTGATGCACAATGAATTGCATTCCTCTGTGTTCAACAAAAGGAAGCGGATTATGAAAACCAATATCGGCATCATTGACCGGAGCCTGCGCATCATCATTGGCGTGCTGCTACTCGCATGGGCCATTCCCGTCGGCTTTCCGCCGATGGACTATAATTGGATCGGATGGATCGGCATTGTGCCCATCATCACGGCCATTGTCGGCTATTGTCCGCTCTATGGGCTTCTCAATCTCACAACCAATGGACGAACGAAAATTCACGCCTAATAAAAAGGGCGCCCGATAAGATACAGGGCGCCCTTAAATTTTCGATCACTCAAAACTCAAAATGTCTTGTTACCGCGCACAAGCACATAATAAGCGTAGAGCGAAGTCGTGCCACAAATATAAAGACGATTGCGATTGATGCCGCCAAAGCACACATTCGCAACCACTTCTGGCACATGAATTTTCCCGATCAATGTACCATCGGGATCATAAACATGAACGCCATCGCCCGCCGAGGTCCAAATCCGTCCATCTTCGTCAACGCGCAACCCGTCGAAGAGGCCGTTGGTGCATGTCGCAAACAAACGACCATTCTTGATCTTATCGCCATCAACGTCAAAGACACGGATATAACGCGGACCGTTTTCGACATGGGTCGCGCCGGTATCGACGATGTAAAGTTTCTTCTCATCGGGCGAGAACGCCAAACCGTTCGGACGCACAAAATCATCCGCAACGCGCGTTATTACACCCGTCTTCCCGTCAATGCGATAGACGTGGCAACCGTCTTGCTCCATCGGCGAACGAAGGCCTTCATAATCCCAATCAATGCCGTAAGCAGGATCTGTGAACCAAATTGAATCGTCGGTCTTAACAACCGCATCATTCGGCGAATTGAAACGTTTGCCATGAAATGTTTCCGCAAGTGTTGTGATCGTGCCATCAATTTCCGTGCGCGACACACGGCGACCGCGATGTTCGCAGCTAATCAAACGGCCTTGCCGATCAACCGTATGACCATTGGTGTAATTTGACGGATTACGAAATTCCGAAACGCTGCCATCAGTTTCATCATAACGCATCATCCGATTATTCGGGATGTCCGACCAGATGAGATAGCGCCCAGCCGGAAAATAGGCCGGACCTTCAGCCCAGCGGCAACCGACATAAAGCCTATCTAGTTTTGCTGTGCCATTGAAAAGCCCCGCCGCCCGTTTATCGAGCACTTCGTAAGGCGTCGGCAAAACATCATCATATGGTCCGCTCATCGGTCCTCCCCCTTCTCATTTTCAGAGATTTTTTGCCCCTGGATTATGCAAGTCCTGCGCGCGCTGACAAGGAGGGGGTAGCCGCGACAGAGCGCCATTCTTGACCTCTCTTCTGAGATCGGCGATCCCTCGGCGCGAAAAAGGAGCCGTAATGGCAGATATTGATGCAATTGTTGTGGGTGCGGGCGTTGTGGGCCTCGCAGTGGCGCGGGCGCTCGCGCTCTCGGGGCGATCCGTCATCGTGCTTGAAGCGGCCGAGGGCATCGGCACCGAAACCTCGTCACGCAATTCCGAAGTCATCCATGCCGGCATTTATTATCCAACGGGAAGCCTGAAGGCGAAACTTTGCGTCAAAGGCCGCCGCGCGCTTTACGCATTTTGTGACACTCATAAAGTACCCTATCGCCGCTGCGGTAAATTGATTGTCGCAACGAACGCCGCGGAAACGGCGGCCATTGAAAAGCTCAAAGCCACTGGCGATGCGAATGAAGTTGAAGGCTTGACGCTGATTTCCGGCGAAGAAGCGCGAGCAATGGAACCAGCGCTCTATGCGACTGCGGCTTTGTTTTCGCCCGTGACAGGCATTCTCGATAGCCACGCTTTCATGTTGGCTCTGCAAGGCGATGCGGAAGCGCATGGTGCCGCCTTTGCCTTTCACACACCGTTCCTCAGCGCCGATGCTACGGGGAACACGATCCGCGTGGAAACGGGCGGTGCCGAGCCTATGAAGCTCACGACAAATCTTCTGATCAATGGCTCGGGGCTTCACGCAACCAAAGCGGCCGAAGCCATCAAGGGCCTCTCCGAAAAGCACATCCCTAAGACGCTCTACGCGCGCGGGAATTATTTTACGCTGCAAACCCGCGCGCCTTTTTCGCGGTTGATTTACCCCGCACCGCATACCCACGGGCTTGGCGTTCATTTGACGCTTGATCTTGCCGGGCAAGCGCGTTTCGGCCCTGATATCGAATGGATCAATGAGATCAATTATGATGTAAACCCGAAACGTGCCGAGGGATTTACAGAAGCCATCCGCCGCTATTGGCCCGCTTTGCCCGATAACGCGCTCGCGCCGGGCTATTCCGGCATCAGGCCGAAAATCTCGGGGCCCCATGATCCAGCCCCCGATTTCCGTATTGATGGGCCTTACGCTCATGGAATACCAGGCCTCGTCAATCTTTTCGGGATCGAGAGTCCGGGACTGACCGCGTCGCTTGCCATCGCCGAGGCCGTTATGGACCCGCTTACCTAAAAATCACGGAACCGTCCTTGAACGGCCATAACAAGGCCTTTTATCAGGGTTCCTTTTCTTTTTTCTTCCATTGTGAATAGATGCGTCCGCCGTAATTGAGACCCTGCCCATGAATTTCCTTGCCCGCGCGTTTTTAGCCCTTTTCGCCTTCGCTATTTTAACTCCGGCATTCGCCGCTCCGCGTACCGATCTTGTCGTCGGCGTGCGGCTTGAGCCACCGCATCTTGACCCGACCGCGGGAGCCGCTGCGGCCATCGGCGAAATCACTTATGCGAATGTGTTTGAAGGCCTCACCCGCATTGATCGTGATGGTAAAGTAAAACCCGCACTCGCCTCCTCTTGGGAAATTTCGGACGACGGTAAAACCTATGTCTTTCGTTTGCGCAGCGGTGTAACTTTTCATGACGGAACAACCTTCTCCGCCAGTGATGTGAAGTTTTCCCTCGAACGTGCGCGTGGCGAAGGCAGCGTCAATCCACAAAAGGGATTGTTCGAACCGATCGAAAAAATTGAAACGTCTGATCCGACCACAGTGAAGATCACATTGAAGCGACCGACCGGTGCGTTTCTTTTCAATTTAGGATGGCCCGCGGCCATTATTGTTTCGGCAAAATCGGCCGAGACCAACAAAACAAATCCGATTGGCACGGGTCCCTTTCGCTTTTCGAATTGGACAAAAGGCGCAAGCGTCGAGCTCGTGCGCAATGAAACTTATTGGGGCCGTAAAACAGCGCTTGAAAAAGTTTTATTCCGTGTGATCGCTGATCCCTCTGCCGCATACGCCTCTTTGATGGCGGGCGATGTTGATGCCTATCCGATCTATCCTGCACCGGAAAATCTTGATCAATTCCGTGCCGACAAACGCTTCACTGTTGTGGTCGGCAACACTGAAGGCAAAACCATTCTCGCCATCAATAATGGCAAGGCGCCTTTTAATGATCTCAAAGTACGTCAAGCACTTGCCTATGCGGTTGATCGTAACGCGGTGATCACAGGCGCGATGTTTGGTATTGGCCAACCGATTGGTTCGCATTTCTCGCCGACCGATCCGGGCTATGTCGATCTGACCGCGCAATATGCTTATGATCCCTACAAGGCCAAAGCGCTGTTGCGTGAAGCGGGCGTGAATGAACTCAAGCTTCGCCTAGTGTTACCGCCGCCAGAATATGCGCGGCGCGGCGGTGAAATCATTGCACAACAATTGAAAGCCATCGGCATCGCGGTTGAAATCGTACCCGTAGAATGGGCGCAATGGCTCTCGGACGTTTTCAAAGCCAAGAATTATGATCTGACCATAATCTCGCATGTCGAGCCGATGGATCTCGATATCTATGCGCGAGATGATTATTATTTCGATTATAAGAGCCCTGCTTACAAAGTGCTTTATGCAGAACTTGCTGCCACGACGGATGAAGCCAAACGTCTGGAGCTCATCGAAAAAGCCCAGAAAATGCTCGCTGATGAGTGCGTGAATGTGTTTTTGTTCTTGTTACCAAAGAGCGGCATCTGGAACGCAAAACTCAAAGGACTTTGGGAAAACGCCCCCATACCCGTCAATGACCTCACAGAGGTCGAGTGGGTGGAGTGATCAATAAAAAAGGCGGTCGATAGACCGCCTTTTTTATCTTGGCTTTATAGCAGACTCACGCGCGCATCCGCTTGCCTTCAGGGTCAAACAGCGGATCGACAATGATCGTCGCCTTGCGCAATTCGCCCATGATCTCGATAGCAAATGAGCCCTTGCCGAGATCGCTCGCGATCTCTTTCGGCACATAGCCCTGCGCGAGCGATTTATCGACATAATGCGCATAGCCGCCCGATGTGACCCATCCGACAACTTTATCGCCATGCCAGATCGGCTCGTCGCCGAGCACGTCGGCATCTGTCGCTTCAACGATCATTGAGACACGACGCAGCGTGCCGCCGCTCCTCTGTTCTTCAACCACAGCGGCTTTGCCGATAAAATCCGGCTTGTCGAGACGGATGAACCGATCCATCTGCGCTTCGAATGGTCCATAGATCGGGCGCAATTCACGGAACCAGGTGGGGAAGTTTTTCTCGAGACGCAAAGCGAGCAATGCGCGCATTCCGAAATTGATAATGCCATGCGGCTTACCGGCTTCAAGAATGGCAAGATAAAGCCGACGCTGATATTCCGGCTTCACCCAAATTTCGTAACCGAGATCACCCGTATAGGTGACGCGGTTCACCATGGCCGGAACATTCGCGATATCGAAGCTCTTGTGATCCATGAATTTAAATGCAGCGTTTGACACATCTTCATCGGTCAAAGCCTGCAGCACACCGCGCGCCTTTGGCCCTGCAATGGAGAGGCCCACAAGACCCATATCGAGACGCTTTACGGAAACCGAGCCATCCTTCGGCAAATGCTTTTCAAACCAGCGCATGTGATAGATCTGCGCTTGCGACGAACCCCACATATAGAAGTGGCCTTCGCCCGCTTTCGCAATCGTGAAGTCACCGATGAGCTTGCCCTTTTCATTGAGCATTGGCGTCAACACCAAGCGGCCCGTCTTCGGCATCACATTGGTCATGAGGCGCGCGAGATAGGCTTCAGCGCCTGAACCAGTGAATTCATATTTCGCGAAGTTTGCGATTTCTGTAACGCCAACTTTTTCGCGCACGCCTTTGCACTCGGCTTTGACATGCGGGAAATCATTCGAGCGGCGGAAGGAGAAAATATCTTCCTGCGCAACGCCTTTCGGTGCGAACCAGAGCGGCGTTTCCAAGCCCCATGAATCGCCCATAACCGCACCGTTTGCGACCATCAAATCATAAGTCGCCGTTGTCTGATGCGGCCTTGCAGTTGGCAATTCTTCATTCGGGAAGCGGATGCGGAAGCGGCGGCAATAATTCTCACGCACTTTTTCGTTTGTGTAAGAACGCGTTGCCCATTCGCCATAGCGCGCGACATCCATGCCCCAGACATCAAAGCCCGGATCGCCATTCACCATCCATTGCGAGAGCGCGAGACCGACACCGCCGCCCTGGCTGAAACCCGCCATCACGGCGCAAGCGACCCAGTAATTCGAAAGACCCTGTACAGGGCCAACCAATGGATTCCCGTCAGGCGAGAAGGTGAACGGGCCGTTGATGATTTTCTTGATACCGGCCTTCGCCATAGCAGGGAAATGCTCGTAGCCGATTTCAAGCGATGGTGCGATGCGGTCGAGATCAGGCTGCAACAATTCAGCGCCAAAATCCCACGAGGTTGTCTTTGGCGACCATGGCACACCGGCGCGCTCATAGGTGCCAAGCACCATGCCCGTGCGTTCTTGGCGCATATAGATTTCGGCTTTGAAATCGATGGCATGCGGCAATTCATGGCCGCGCTCTTTTTTATACGCGACAACTTCCGGCATCTCGTCGGTTATGAGATACATGTGTTCCATTGCGAGCACCGGCAATTCGATACCGACCATGCGACCGACTTCGCGCGCCCAGAGACCACCGCAGTTTACAACGTGCTCGGCGACGATCGTGCCCTGATTGGTGACAACATCCCAACCGCCATCCTTGCGCTGGTTGAGTTCTTCGACTTTTGTTTTGAGATAAATTTCAGCACCTTGAATACGCGCCGATTTCGCATAAGCATGCGTTGTGCCGTAAGGATCGAGATTGCCATCGGCCTTGTCGAGCATCGCGCCGATGAATTTCGTTTCATCAAGCAGCGGCAAAAGATCTTTTGCTTCCTTCACAGAAATCAATTCGGTTTCGAGGCCGAGATAGCGCGCACGGGCATGCGCCATTCTCAACCAGTCCATGCGCTCGGGCGTATCCGCAAGCATCAAGCCGCCGGAGCGATGGAGACCACAGCTTTCGCCCGAGATTTTCTCAAGCTCGTCATAAAGCGCGATTGTATAGCCTTGCAGTTTGGCGACATTCGGATCGCCGTTCAGCGTATGGAAACCGCCCGCCGCATGCCATGTCGAGCCATGGGTCAGCTGCTCGCGCTCGACGAGCACGACATCTTTCCAGCCCGCTTTGGTGAGATGATATAGAACCGAAGCGCCAACAACGCCGCCCCCAATGACGACAACACGGGCATGGGTTTTCATCGCGATCCAGTCCTTTCATAGAAACACCAGTAAAATTCACCGCCACGCTAAAAAGAGGTGCGGGCATGGGCAAGCCCGTTTTTTCGATGGGGGCGTGCCGTCAGGCGATACCAAAGAAGATCGCCTGCGCGCGGTTCACCGCCGCAATGGTCTCCCGATCAGCCACTCCGATGGTCGCGCCGACTTTCGACGCCGGAAATGTCTGGGCCTTGTCGATCATGATTTGAGACTGAACCGCCAAGCCGGTCTTTGGTACAGCTTCAATGGTGAGCCACAACTGATCGAGATCGTTGAGATGGCTTGTGATCGGCAAAACGGTCACGGAGCTCAATTCCGAAAAGAGATCGCTTTGAATAATGAGAGCGGGACGCGGTTTTCCGTAATCACCCTGAAGAGCGATGGTGACGATATCGCCGCGCTTCATTCCCATCCGGACCTATCAGCCGCCCGCTCGATCCAATCGAGGATCTCAGCTTGATGAGAATCATTCCGCAAAGCTAATGCCTGACGATGGCATTCTGCGACGAAAGCGGCATCACTTGTATCAGGAACCAAGATTTGGACAGGCCGCAATCCGGCGCGCCGCAAAGCGTCGCGTCTCTTCCTCACCCGCTCTGCTGATTGCGATGCCATGTCACGCCCTCTTGAGTGGTACATGTCACACGGAGGGAGATGAAGTTCAACGCCGATACCGCCGTTCGAGAAGCTCGAAGACGAGCCGCGCCGCTTGCACCTCGCCCCCTTCCGGGCGGCCGGATTTGGGCGATGGCACCCAGCAGAACACGTCGAAATGAGCCCAAGACTTAGCCTTCTCCACAAAGCGCTGGAGAAACAAAGCCGCGGTGACTGATCCGGCAAAAGCGCCGGAAGAAATATGATTGATGTCGGCGACTTTTGAATCGAGCAGTTTCGCGTAAGGCTTCCAAAGCGGCATCCGCCATACGGGGTCATTCACGGCGAGACCTGATGCAGTGATGTCAGCGGCAAGCGTTTCATCATCGGTGTATACAGGCGGCAGATCAGGCCCGAGCGCCACGCGCGCAGCACCGGTGAGCGTCGCAAAATCAAGGACGAGATCGGGTGCCTCTTCATCAGCAAGCGTTAACGCGTCACCCAAAATCAAACGGCCTTCCGCATCCGTATTGCCGATCTCAACCGAAATGCCTTTGCGGCTTGCAAGAACATCACCGGGACGAAACGCAGACCCCGAAATTGAATTCTCAACAGTCGGCAAAATCAACCTCAGTGAAATCGGCAAACCCGCCGCCATCACCATGCGTGCAGCCGCAAGCGCCACAGCGGCGCCGCCCATATCTTTTTTCATGAGCAACATGGAATTGTCAGGCTTGATGTTGAGGCCGCCTGTATCAAAGGCCACACCTTTACCAACGAGCGTCACTTTAGGATGCGAAGGATTCCCCCACCGCAAATCGACAAGACGCGGCGCGCGTGTTGAAGCGCGACCCACCGCATGAACCATCGGAAAATTTTGTGTGAGCAAATCGTCACCGATGATCGATGTCACCGATGCGCTAAATTGTTTTGCAACATCACGGATGGCCGCTTCAATCTCAGCAGGGCCAAGATCATTCGCCGGCGTGTTGATGAGATCGCGACCTTCAAACACGGCCTCTGCAATTTTTGACAACCGCGAAGTATCAACGCCTGCAGGCGGCACGAGTTTAACGCTCACCCCCTTGGGTTTCGATTTGTAACGCTCGAAACGATATGAGCCCAAAAGAAAAGCAAGCGTCGCTTGTGACGCATCACCCCAATCACCCTCGAAGCGATAGGTGCCGGGCGGCAAAAGCGTTGGCAATTTTCCAGCAATGAAGGGATCAGCATCCACAGCGCCTTTTTTGCCAAGGCCAAACAACACGGCGGAAATCCCTGCACCACGCCCCGGAACGAGACAGAGCGAACCCTGCCCGCCTTCGAAACCTGACGCACGGACGAAATCGACAAGCGCCAATTGCTCCGCCGTCGCGGTCCATGATTCAGGGGTAACGGCATAAACGGGAATGGCGGTGGCGGCGTCTTTCGAGAATAAGGGATGCACGAGACTGTCCTTGTCGATGAATTGAACGATGAAACCGAAGCCAAGCGTGAATTGGCTTTAGCGCAAAATGGGCAAAATGGACATCATCCACGACCTTTATCCAAAGGTCCTCCCTCTTGCGGGAAGCCGGATGATCCAGTAACCCGCCACGGAACACGCTGAAACATCTTTCAAACCAGCCTCCGAAAGGCCGCGCCGATGTCGAAAAAGTCAGTCAAAAAAGTCGTTCTCGCCTATTCGGGCGGCCTCGACACCTCGATCATCCTAAAATGGCTTCAGACGACCTACGCTTGCGAAGTAGTGACCTTCACTGCCAATCTCGGCCAAGGCGAAGAACTCGGACCGGCACGCGACAAAGCGCTCCTCTTGGGCATCAATCCGGAAAACATTTTCATCGAAGATTTGCGCGAAGAATTCGTGCGTGATTACGTCTTCCCGATGTTCCGCGCGAACGCCGTCTATGAAGGCGTCTATCTGCTGGGCACGTCGATTGCGCGTCCGCTGATTGCCAAGAAGCAAATCGAGATTGCCGAGAAAGTCGGCGCCGATGCGGTCTCGCATGGCGCGACCGGTAAAGGCAATGATCAGGTCCGCTTCGAGCTCGGCTATTATGCGCTCAATCCGAACATCACCATCATCGCGCCGTGGCGCGAATGGGATTTGCGCTCGCGCGAACAACTCATTGCTTTCGCCGAACAACATCAGATTCCGATTGCGAAAGACAAGCGCGGCGAAGCGCCCTTCTCGGTTGATGCGAATTTGTTGCATGCGTCTTCAGAAGGAAAAGTGTTGGAAGACCCCGCCATCGAAGTGCCGGACTACGTGTATTCCCGCACCATCGGACCGGAAGCGGCACCTGATAAAGTAACGACCATCACAATCGATTTCGAAAAGGGTGATGCGGTAGCGATCAATGGCGAAAAGCTCTCGCCTGCGACATTGCTTGCGAAACTAAACGCGCTTGGCAAAGAAAATGGTATTGGTCGTCTCGATCTCGTCGAGAACCGTTTCGTCGGTATGAAATCGCGCGGCATGTATGAAACACCGGGCGGCACAATTTTGCTCGTCGCCCATCGCGGCATTGAATCGATCACGCTTGATCGCGGCGCAGCGCATCTCAAAGACGAGCTGATGCCGAAATATGCCGAACTCATCTATAACGGTTTCTGGTTCTCACCGGAACGCGAAATGTTGCAGGCGCTGATCGACAAATCACAAGAAGCGGTAACAGGTCGCGTGATGCTAAAACTCTATAAGGGCAATGTGTGGGTCATCGGTCGCGAGAGCCCCCATTCGCTTTATGATAGGGACCTTGTGACCTTCGAGGAAGGCGCTGTGGCATACGATCACCGCGATGCGGCAGGCTTTATTCGCTTGAATGCCTTGCGTTTGCGCACGCTTGGTAATCGCAAGAAAAAGGCAGGCAAGTGAGTTTGACTTTCTGTTGCTTATTTTTAGTCGTGGATGACCGCCCCAAGGGCGGTCATGACGGTGAAATAAATCTCGCAAATTTTTAATCGTCATGGCTGGGCTTGTCCCGGCCATCCACGAATTCCTAACGCCGCATCTGCTTTCTAAACTTATCAGCCTAATAACACGCGCGGTCGAGATAATCGGTGAGTGAATCATAGATCGCTTTATCGTCATCCGATAAATGCTCGGCACCTTGCGTAGTAATCTCTTCTGCAAATTTCAAAACAGCATCCGTGTGAATGCAGAGCACTTGAACTTGCGCGCGGAGGGAAAACTCGTTGGGGAACTCTTTGAACTCCATGGCACACCCCTTTTTCAAAAGAGAACGACTCCAACGCGTCCGCGCTGGAGTCGGGGTCTTGAAAGAGCCATACAAACATGGCCGCGACGCTTTTAATCTCGCGACCTGGACATAACGCCGCCACCCCAACATGTAGCAAAGTCAGGGCCGTTTGGTCTCGGCAGAGGCACTGCCGGTTTGTGTGGGGTCTTTCAATTCCCCGAGTCATGATGGACATGACCTAAGGAAAATATATCAGCGCCGCACCAAAACGCAAATCGCCCTACGTTCAACGCGGGCTATCGAGCTCAGGCATCAAGTGATGAAAGGCGGTGAAAGCGGGTGAGAGAGTTTTAGTAAAATGCGATGGATTTTATAACGTGATGGCTCCGCGCTATTCGTCATGATCAAATTCATCCAGCGGTTCATGAGAATATTGATCTACATCGCGACCGGCATAAAAGATCCGAACGATTTGAACCGTGTCATCAGCAACAATAAATGCGATTGTCACGCGTCGTTCAAAACCGATAAGCCGAATAACGGGAAAAGAATCATCACGCTAAGTGCCGCGATGGGGGAAATTTTTAAATCCGGTTAAGTAAGTTCGTATGCGACGAACGTAACTGGATGCCGCTCGAACATGACCGGACTGATCAATAATCCATTCGGCAATCCCCTTGAGATCAGGCTTGGCTGATGGCGACAGTCTAACTTTGTATTGTTTCGCCATTTTGTTTCATCCGTTCGGCAAGTCTTGCCTCAAGCTCGTCAAAAACCTCATCCATTGGTATGGACGGCCGCGGATCTTTCATGGCTTCGGTGATCGCAGCTTTCATATAGTCAAATTGCCGCTTTCGCTCCGCCTCTTGATCCTCAAGCAGTCGAAGGCCTGCGCGGACGACTTCACTGGCGTTTTGATAGCGCCCCTCGCGGATTTGCTCCTGAATAAAGGCTTCAAACCGCTCGCCGAGATTGACATTTGCCATGACACACTTCCACAATAATTAACATTAGATAGCAATAACTGATAATTGTGGATCTCAAAAGTGCCCGATTTAGCGCGCGAATAGGTGAGCGGGTGCAAGACATCCCTTCCCTTTTGGCCCCAAATCCTGTACTAACGCAATAATTTAAAACCGCAGGCCCGGGGGTTTTTCAAAAACCGCCGGGTTTTCATTTGGAAAGACGTTTTTTATGGATATCCGCAATATCGCGATCATCGCGCATGTCGACCACGGCAAAACGACTCTCGTCGACAAGCTCCTCGCTCAATCCGGCACGTTCCGCGAAAACCAGAAAGTTGCCGAGCGCGCAATGGATTCGAATGATCTCGAACGCGAACGCGGCATCACCATTCTCGCAAAATGCACGGCGGTGAACTGGAAAGACACGCGCATCAATATCGTCGACACTCCCGGCCACGCCGATTTCGGCGGCGAAGTGGAGCGTATCCTGAATATGGTCGACGGCGTGATCGTTCTTGTCGACGCGGCTGAAGGCCCGATGCCGCAGACAAAATTCGTTGTATCGAAAGCCTTGAAGCTCGGCCTTCGCCCAATTGTCGCGATCAACAAAATCGACAAACCGGAAGCGCGCGCGAATGAAGTGGTGAACGAAGTGTTCGATCTCTTCGCCGCACTCGACGCCACCGATGAACAACTCGACTTCCCGATCCTCTACGGGTCAGCCAAGCAAGGTTGGATGTCGAAAGATCCGGATGGTCCGAAGGTTTCGCTCGGTCCAATGTTTGATTTGGTGCTTGAGCATGTCGCGCCACCAAGGACGGAAGAAGGTTCTTTCCGCTTGCTTGGTACAATCCTCGAAGCCAATCCTTATTTGGGCCGCATTGTTACGGGCCGAATCACATCCGGCACGGTAAAGCCCAACCAATCTTTCAAAGTCTTGTCGGCTGATGGCCAAGTGATTGAGCAAGGTCGCATTTCGAAAGTGCTTGGGTTCCGTGGCCTTGAGCGCGTTCCGGTTGATATTGCTGAAGCGGGCGACATCGTCGCCATCGCCGGCATGGAAAAGGGCACTGTGGCGGACACCTTCTGCGATATGTCGATTGATGTGCCGCTGCCTGCGCATCCGATTGATCCGCCGACGGTGACGATGCAATTCCGCGTGAATGACTCGCCGCTCGCAGGCACCGAAGGTGACAAGGTGACGGGCCGCATGATCCGCGGTCGTCTGATGAAAGAAGCGGAAGGTAATATCGCTCTGCGCATCACAGAATCTGCAGACAAGGATTCGTTTGAAGTCGCAGGCCGTGGTGAATTGCAGCTTGCGATTCTAATAGAAACCATGCGCCGCGAAGGTTTTGAACTCGCTGTGTCGCGTCCGAAAGTCGTGTTCTCACGCGATCCAGACACGAATGAAATTTTGGAACCGATTGAAGAAGTCGTCATCGACGTTGATGAAGAACATTCAGGCGTCGTTGTGCAAAAAATGTCGAAACGTAAAGCTGATATGATGGAAATGCGTCCGTCAGGCGGCAATCGTTTGCGTCTTGTTTTACACGCGCCAACACGCGGTCTCATCGGTTATCTAGGCGAATTGCTGACAGATACACGCGGCACGGCGATCATGAATCGTTTGTTCCATTCTTACGGCGCTTACAAGGGTGAATTACAGGGTCGTCGTAACGGCGTTCTGATTTCAAACGAAGCGGGAGAAGCGGTTGCTTACGCTTTGTGGAATTTGGAAGATCGCGGCCCGATGATGATCGAGCCCGGCTGGAAAGTCTATCAAGGCATGATCGTTGGTGAACATACACGCGATAATGATCTGGAGGTGAACGTGTTGAAGGGCAAAAAGCTCACGAACATCCGTGCTGCCGGTAAGGATGAAGCTGTGCGCCTCACACCGCCGATCAAGATGACGCTCGAAAAAGCGCTCGCTTACATTCAAGACGACGAGCTTCTCGAAGTGACACCAAAGTCGATCCGCTTGCGCAAAGTGCATCTCGATCCGAATGATCGCAAACGTGCAGAGCGCGCTAAGGAAGCGGTGGCTTAAGGGAACGGATGGCGAGCCTCACCCTCATCCTCGGCGGCGCGCGGTCGGGCAAAACGCGTTATGCGGAAGGTCTGATCAAGGCTCTCCCTTCGCCGTGGATTTATGTCGCAACTGCAGAAGTGTGGGACCAAGAAATGCACGCCCGCGTCGAGCGCCATAAAACTGACCGTTCAGAGCAGGGCTGGCTCACAATTGAAGCGCCTTTGGACCTCGCGTCTGCGCTCAGTACTAATCGCCCCGTACTAGTCGATTGTCTGACCATGTGGGTCACTAATCTGATGCTCGGCGAGCATGATATTGAAGCCGCTGTAGGGCGGCTAGAAGCGACGCTTGCCAAACGCACCGCACCCACTTTTTTAGTTGCCAATGAAGTGGGACTTGGTATCGTCCCGGACAATAAAATGGCACGCGACTTTCGCGACCACGCGGGGCGCCTTAATCAGATCCTGACCCAAAAGGCTGACCGGGTCATTTTGATAGTGGCAGGTCTTCCGCTCTCTATAAAATAGCAATTATGAAACCCATCTTTAACCTTCCGAAAATTGTGCCTCTTTGGTTATGCCAGTTTCAACAAATAAATGCTTCGATAGAAGTTTTTGTGGAGATTAAATAAAGAAATTATGGCAAATCAAATTTAATCTTTGGTTCGTCCTGGCTTCTGCTCCACGCACAAGTAGTTTAAACTGCTGATTGCCGAGATTAAAAAAACATTAAAACACCGGTTGACAGCTGTAATGTTATAATATAACGCCATTGCTCATGGTGGTCGAAAAAACTCCAAACACTCTTAAACGTTCTAGCAATGAGGAGCAGGTCTATGGTGTCTTGCTCAAGGCAACCGGCTCGATGTCCGCCTATGAGATCCTTACAAAGCTCCAGAATACTAACGTAAAGGCAGCTGTCCAAGTTTACCGCGCTTTGGATCGGTTGATCACGCAAAATCGAGTACATCGAATTGAAAGCTTAAACGCTTTTATCGCGTGCCGTTGCGAGAGTCACAGTTCGCCAGCGGGCTTCTATATCTGCGATACCTGTGGTTCCGCCTGCGAATTTGATTCTAGCCCCGCACTTGGGGCGCTTCATTCTGTAGATAATGGCTTTAAGGTTCAAAAGGCGAGTATTGAACTCAGAGGCCTATGTAACCGCTGCGCATCGACAGAGGCAAGGTCGCAATGAAAAGCCAATCTCCGTTTTTAAATTTTAATGTCTGGACGCGCTTAGTTTTGGCTGCCGCCATCATAACAGTGATTTGGGCGTTCACTCTTTTGGTCATGCAGTGATGACAGTGCCGCAATTCAATCTCCGAGATCTTACGTTGGGTTATGAGGCGCACCCGGCAGTTCATCACCTTAATGGGGCCTTTGAAGCCGGTTCGATGACCGCGGTCTACGGAGCCAATGGGTCTGGCAAGTCGACACTACTAAAAGGCCTAATGGGCGAATTGAAGCCTCTCAGTGGGTCAATTGAGCGTTTCGATCTCGATACAAGGGATATAGCCTATCTTCCACAGGTTCGAGAGATTGACCGAAGCTTTCCAGCATCAGTTCATGATCTCGTCTCTCTCGGACTTTTGAGAAAGACAGGTTTTTTTGCTGCCGTTAGCAAGCAACAGCGCGAGGAGATTGCGACGGCGCTTGCCGCTGTTGGTCTTGCTGGTTTCGAGCGGCGTCCCGTCGGATCATTATCGGGCGGGCAACTGCAAAGATCGTTGTTTGCCCGCGTGTTGCTACAGAACGCCAAGGTCATTCTGCTCGATGAACCGTTCTCTGCCATCGATTCTAAAACTGTGAGCGATCTTTTGTCGGTCATCAATCGTTGGCACTTTGAACAGCGCACCATAATCGCAGTGTTACATGATGCAGATCTCATCCGCTCCCATTTTCCGGACACTCTGATTTTGGCCCGCGAACCGGTTGCTTGGGGGCGCTCGAAGGATGCTTTGAAGCCTGAAAATATGCTAAAGGCCCGCCGCATGAACGAGGCTTGGGACGAAAATGCCTCATGGTGCAATGAGGGCGCGGCATGATTTTATATGAGATTTTGTTTTCTCCTTTTATTGACTTTACCTTCATGCGCAGAGCCCTTGTGGGCGCCATGGCGCTGTCCCTCTCGGCTTGCCCGATTGGTGTTTTTCTCATGCTACGCCGCATGAGCCTAACCGGTGATGCCATGGCGCACGCTATTCTACCTGGCGCTGCCATCGGCTTTTTAGTCTCGGGTCTTTCATTGCTGCCCATGACGGCGGGCGGCGTTATCGCAGGCCTTTGCGTTGCTCTTCTCTCAGGCACCGTCTCTCGCCTCACGATCCAGCGGGAGGATGCGAGCCTAGCGGGCTTTTACCTCGTCTCCCTTGCCCTCGGCGTTCTGCTCATAAGCCTCAAAGGCACAAACATAGACCTAATGCATATTCTCTTCGGCACAGTGCTTGCGCTTAATGACAACGCCCTTAAAATGATAACCTCGATTTCCACCATAACGATCCTGACGCTCGCAGTGATCTGGCGGCCACTAGTCGCCGAGTGCCTTGATCCCGTATTTCTGGGATCTATAAGCCGAATTGGCTCGACGGTCCATTTTTTGTTTCTAACGCTGGTCGTAATAAATCTCGTTGGGGGCTTTCAAGCGCTCGGTACATTACTTGCGGTGGGCCTAATGATGCTGCCTGCGCTTTCAGCGCGTCTTTGGTGCGTCAAGCTTGAGAGTATGTGTATTTTGGCGGCGGTT
>Ga0194119_10000897_pt1 | contig 55851 bp, 94 predicted proteins | sample TA2MahC100mmetaG_FD_148620 | JGI IMG/M metagenome (GOLD analysis project Ga0194119, IMG submission 148620) | Freshwater microbial communities from Lake Tanganyika, Tanzania - TA2015018 Mahale Deep Cast 100m | ecosystem: Environmental > Aquatic > Freshwater > Lake | place: Tanzania: Lake... | reverse complement strand
TGGATCAAAGGCTTCAGTCTGGATCAGCATCAATAGAAGAAGCTGCAGGCTCTGGTCTATCAAAAGAAGATGACTTATTTCAGAGCACTTTTCTTTCACCTAAACCTGCTTCTACTGCTCCTGCATCAGCTACACAATCTGCTTCTACTACTCCTGCACCAGCCACAAAGGTTGGTGGTGCAATTGCAGCGTCTGCTGCTCCTGCTGCAGCTGGTACAGCTTCTTATACCCCTTCGGCATCTAAAAAAGCATCTCCTGAAGTTGAAGCAAAACTAAGCAAGTTTAAATTTAACGATACAGCAGGTAAAGACTCTGAAGAAGGTAAAATAAGATCTAAAGTACGTCAATCAATGAGAGGGGAAGATGTAGGACCATTAACGCCTTTAGAACAAGCTTACGCCGACCGGTGGAATGAAAAAAATAGAAGCGGTGGTGAAGCAGTTTATAATCAGGGTAAGGGATTTGAGGGAGCCGGGTCTTCAGTTACTGAAGCAGTATCAGCTAAGGGAGCCGGGTCTTCAGTTACTGAAGCAGCATTAGATAGTAGCAGTGAAGCGCCACGAATTGGATCTTCTGCAAAACCCACTACAACACCTACAACTGCTGTGACCGGTAGTACCCCAGCTGAGTCCTCCACAACCGGTACTGCAGACAATAAGTTTGTTTATAATGATAAAGTAGATCCTAACTCTGAAGAAGGCAAAATACGAGCTAAAGTACGCCAACATTTAAGAGGGGAAGATGTAGGGCCGTTAACGCCCGTTGAAGAAAAATATATGAAAGAGATGGATGAAAAACAAAGAAGTAGGGGAGAGGCAGTTTATAATCAAGCATCAGTTTCACCAGCGCCTACATCTATTTCTGATGTGGCACAAACGTCTGTAGAAAATCAATCTTTAAGGGATGAAATTTCTACTTCCAAAGGAAGTACTCAACCCATTGTTTCTAATAACGTCACTAACACAAGCACTAATAACTATATCCCCATAAAAGCAGATCCCCGACCAAACAATCGGGGATCCGCGTTAGACAACTATATTGGAAGAGTAAGTACTTATTAGTCTTCGTTTGCTAGCTTAGCAAAGTAGGACAAAGATTCGTCTTCATCGTCCAAATTAATATCATTGTTCTTACGTTTTACTGCAGTAGCTGGCTTAGAAGGTTTTTGTTCTTGCAAATCTACCTCATCTGCACGAGAGATAGAAGCACCAGATGCAGAGAGGACTTGCTCTAGCTTGCTCTTGAGTTCTTCGTAAGATTTAAAATGCTTAGGATCGAGAAACTCTTGTAAAGAGTGTTGCTTCTTCCAAATACCTTCCAACTCATCATCGTCACTTGATAGTGGTTCAATACTATCAAACTCAGACTTGTCGTAATTACGATAACCTTCTAGATTACGAATCTTCAGTTTAAAGTTTGCACCTTTCCAAAAATCAAAAGGATTAATAGCTTCTTCATCCTCGTAAGTAGGCTGCATTACGTCTTTGATTTTATCAAAAATCTTTTTACCAAACTTAAATAAGAAAGTCTTACCTTCGTTTTCAGGATGTGCTGGATCTTTTACAATATAAACGTTAGAAATGTAGGTAAGCTTTCTCTTTTGTTTACGTGCAATGTTTCTATTGTCTTCGCTACCAGAGTTCCACAGTTCAGTATTAAGTTCTGAAACTGGATCTTGTTTGCTTAGTGTAGTTAGAGAGTTTTCAATATACCACTTACCAGTGGGACCTTGAAAAGCATGATTCCAAATTCTAACCCACGGAAGATCTTCTCCTTTAGGAGGAGGTAGAAATCTGATTACAGCGTAACCGTTTCCAGCTTTGTCAACTTCTGGTTGCCAAAACCGATCGTCCTTTTGTGAGTTTTCAACTTGAGGGGTAGCAATCTTTTCGACTTCCTTCATTAAGGAATCAAAGTTACCACGATTTTTTTTGAGGGCAGAAAAGTCCATAGCCATTATTGTTCTCCGTATAAAATGTATTGAAAAGTATTAACGTGTATTAGTATTGTCGACGTCATCTAGTAATTCCTCATCACTTTCATCATCTATTTTCTCATCAAGATAATTATAAATTGTTTTCCGGTGTTTGTCAACCTTATTACTTTTTACAACTTTGTGGAATTTCTTTTCACGATCAAAATCAAGTTCTTTAAAGCGCTTCATATCTGAAAATTATACCTCATCCCCTTCATTAGATGGTACAGCAATAAAAGGCCATTGTGAAATTCTTTTTGTAACAATAGATTGATTGTGAGCTAATTTAATAATATACCTTTGTGACTCTTTTACTTGTTCAGCTAATGTTAAAATGCTATCTTGTATAATCATTATATTTTTTTCTAATTCAGCTAATCTATTGTTAGTTACATCCAATTCTTCTTCTAACGATATTGTCATACTTTTCTTTGTTTATTGAAAGGAAAGGAGAATACTTTTTAATTATTCTAGATACATCAGGCCAAATAACATCCTTATCTAATAACGAATCTAACTGTTCTACATAGTTATTTAGCTTATTTAAAACCACTAAAGTTTCTATGGAAACTGAACCCTTTAAATAAAGTTTAAGTATTTCTGGATGACTGTTTTTAGCCACACTAAAAATTTGAGAAAAGGTTAAATTATTCCTTTCAGCGTGATTTATCATATTGTCTATTTCTTTTTCAAATGTATAAGACATAGACTCAATTCTTTTTTTCCAGTGTAAATAAGTTTCTTTTGCATCATGGTCAAACACCCCTCCCCACCTATCTCCTGATACAAAATTTGCTACCAAAAAATCTACCACCTCTTTATCGGTGTAAAGTTCTGATATTTTTTTAATTGAAAACAAATCTCTTCTTTTAAAAAAAGATTGTTTTGAAGCTTTTACTCTTCCCTGTTGTTTTATTACGTCGTAATTGTCTGTTGTAAAATGAAGTCTCAGGGATAGGTACGCTTTGTAAACATCATAAGGTTCCATAGTCATAGAGGAAGTTTACCACGAGGCTTAAGCATATTTGCCTCTTCAGCTTCCAATTGAACCTTTTCTTTTAGTGATGTAGTAACTAAGCTTCCAATACTTTCTAGATCTACATCGTTTGTAGTACAGTAATCAATTATAGCATCCATGTAACTAATTTTCTCTTTTAGAACTCTTTCTTCAATGTATAAGGAAAATTCACTAGGAGACCTAAAACGTCTAGTAATTAAAATGCTATTATTTAATTCTTCATTCATCTAAAAAATATAAACCCTAAAAAATAAATTTGAACTACAAAACCTAATCCAATTGTTACAATATTAAGTGTATCTTTTAGTATAACCGATCTTAGGAAAAGTAGCAACATAGAAGTCCATACAATTAATGCTACATCTAATGATGGTAATCTATCAGAAAGACCTGACCACACAGAAAGATATGTAGGAACAAATGCAGCATGGAGAAGTAAAATAGAAAACCACTCTAAGGTAGCCACATTCCAATTCTTACCCACCTGGAGCATTTTTTCCCTTAAATTATTTAATTTTATTTCATTAAGTTTCATAATTTTTTATCCCCGTAAAATATATGGCGACCTATCTTTGTTATTCTTGGTTTATTCCAATTTGGACTTACATAGTCAGCATGGTAGTAGTAAGCGTTTTTAATCGAAGGAAGTCTAAAACCCTCAAAAAGAACTTGCTTAGCTGCTATCAAGGATTCTTGGTATGCCTTATTGTTTATTTCTCTCGTTTTTGGTCCAATCTCACAATACCAAGAAAACTGACAAATAACTTTAGAATAAATTACGTTCTTCTGATAAACAACCTCACAAATGTCGGTTGGCCAAAATGAACCGTGAGAAGCTCTGTTTAATGTAACCTGAGCAACTGCAACCTTACCCTCGAAAGACTCATAACCAGCTTCGAAGTAAATATTGTCTGCTAAACATTTTAAATGCCGTTCCCTTTCTGAGAAGGAAAAGAAACTACCACTATTGACTCTTTTAAGTTCATTAGTTTTAAGGTTATACATCGATGATACAAAAAATACCGCTAATAAAATAACTAACAATCTTATTAGGTTGATTACCATTTGTTCTCCTTCTTAGGGGAGATGGCGGTTAAGCCATCCCCTTGTCGTTAGATTACTTCTTGGTTGTAGTCTTTTGATCTACAGGAATTTGAGAAACGAAGCCATTTAAAGTTTGAGCCTTTGTAATAATTTCAGCTTCAGAAGGGTAGGCTGGAAAGCCAGGATGGTCTGGAGGTACTTGGCCTGCATGCCTGGCGTTTTCTACTTTCACTTGCCAGTCATTACCAATGAGTTCACGTTTACCATAATAATCTTGCTCCAGCATTGTTTGCGCCATTTTTAACAGTTCAAGGCGAATCTCGAACGGTGTCATATTACTCATGTTTACTTCTCCTTTGTGTATGTGTGTAAAGGTGGGTGGTTTTAAGGTCCACCCAAACCTTATAAATTACTTCTTCTTTTCGTCTTTCTTGACTTCAGCTTTCGGAGCATCTTTTTTCTCAGCCGGCTTAGCAGGAGCCTGAGCAAAAGCTGCAATGGTAAAAGTAGAAGCGACTACAGCGGCGATAATTGATTTCATTTTATTTCCTTAGTTTTAAATAAAAGTTAACTACTCCACATCAGCTCGTCACCATCAAAACTATCTAAGCCAACCTATTAAATGGTTTGGGAGATAGCTACCAGGCAAAGACTTACTAATTTGATCTGGTTGATTCTGTTGCCAAGTTCAACCAGAAAAACTCCGACATGCCGCTTAGGCAGCCAGTGCAAATCTTTCGTCGTTTGCGTTTAACGTTTTGTTTCTTTGGCCGAGAAGTCTCAACCCTACGGCTTTCACATTGCCGGATCGTCCATCTCTCTACTCATTGCCCTGTCGAAACTATTCACCCCCATCAGAAGCATACTCCGTCCTGCAGTACTTACCTTAACTAGGAGTGGCACGGTCTGCAAATATGCTTTTGGTGGAGGTGGGGGGATTCGCACCCCCGTCCAGAACACCTTTCAATAAACTTCATACGATCATATTATTATTATAACTAATTTATTTATTTATGTCAACGTTACTTTATACGTTATACGCGGCTTTATACTGCTTTCTAAGGTCCTTAAATTTATCTATCCAATTATCCCTAGATTCTTTGAATACAAACCCACCTTCGTGATCTACACCCATAATAATAATTATGTTCGATACGGAAATTTTAGTTAGTTCCTCAAAGGCTACCGCATAAGCAGAGCATTGCATAAAATAGTTTGAAATCCATTCCTTTTCTTTTTTCTTAGCAGAAGTTTTAAAATCTATTACAGACAATTCACCCTCATACTCAGCAATACAATCAACTGTTCCAGCTACTTCTAAATGATCGGAATACAATGAACTTTCTAAAGCATGTATATTATCTATGCTATCAATAAAAGGTTTAATGTCTTTCCAGAGCTGTTTGTCTTCAAAAGTAACTGTGTATGTTTCGTTTGAGAGATAGTCTTCACATATACCGTGAATTCTTGTTCCTCTTCTAGAGGCGTTGGCTGTGATTTTATTTGCTTCTTCTGCTCCAACCTTCTCTCTCCACTCCTTGATGGAATCTTTGCTAAGCAGAGATGTAACGGTTGTGACGGATGGATAGGCTCTACCCGATGGTGTTTTGTAAGTTCGTACACCATCCTTGGTAGAGCGTTCCAGTTTTGGAAAATCATGCTTTATGTGATTAAATACTCTTAAGTTCAATTATGCTATCAATCCTGGTTTATAAACTGTTTTACCATTTTCTTTCATAGCAGTCATAACTTGTTTTTTCAAGTTTGCTGAGTCATATGATACATGAACCCAGCCCGAATCGGGCACACCTGGAGTGTAGAATTCTAAAATTAATTGAGTAAAATCTAAATTATTTTTAATCCACTCTGCTAGGTCTGCATTAGCTACACCCGGAATTTCAATATCAGCAGCCTGACCTTTACAATGGTCTGATGTTTTTGATCCACCTACCTTAGCATTAACTTCCGGATGCCTAAAACCTGAATTAACTTTTACACCTTTTCCATAATGCTCTCTAACCGGTTGCAAAACCTTCTCACACAATACCTTGAGGTTTTCAATCTCCGAATCTCCGGGTGTATTGTCCATATCGTACCTAAGTGCGGTTTCACTTTTAACCATCTCACTCAGTGTAAAATTTGCTGAAAGTTGCATCTAAATCTCCTAATTAATGTATTGCTCTTCGTATTTCATTCTAGCAATGATATACTCTTTAACAAGTTGGGAACGAACGATATCTTCTACATCAAATTCAATAGTTTTTGTAGAAGGCATCATATCTGCTATTACCATAAACTTTTTTAAACCAGACATATCAGTTTTTTTGTAAAGATCTGTCTGTCTAAAATCACCACAAAAAATAATTTTTGATCTATCCCCTACTCGGGTAATAATACTATTTAGCTCCATATCAGTCATGTTTTGACATTCATCCACAATGATAATAGAATCATCGAGTGTAATTCCTCGTACAAAGGATGTAATCATAAAGCTTATACAATGCTGTTCTTGGAGTCTTTGATATGCATCTTTTCTGCTAAAAAGATCATCACATATTTGAATGTAAGGTTGTTGGTAGACTTCTGTCTTTTCTTTTTCATCACCAGGTAGGTGACCGATCTCCCTTGACGGGACTGCTGATCTAACAATTACTACTTGCTTAAAATTGTTAGTTTTTTCGAGAACTTCTTCAATAGCTTTGTAAAGAGCTATGTAGGTTTTGCCTGTTCCTGCTACACCATGAAGAAGTAAAATTGAAGTGTTTTGATAAAGCTCGAAAAATTTCCTTTGATTTTCTGTTAGGGGTTCTATTGTTTTTAAATCTTCTAATTTAAGCCTTAATTTGTTACTTACTACTGTTAGGTGGGTTAGTTGATTGTTATTATTAGGATGGTCCTCTTTTAATTGAACTGCTTTTCTTCTTGCCATCGAAACCCTCTTTGGAAATAAAAAAAGACCAGAGCTCAGCGCTATTGGTCTTTTTGGGTAAAGTAAAAAAAATGCCTCTAATCATTTTCTGGACAATTTGTTTTTTAAATTGCTTTTATAATTGTTGGCGTTGATTTTTGATAAAACTTCACGAAAACCGTCATCAGTTCTTCTGATACCTAAACGAACAGGATCTCCCAAGTTTGCTGCTTGTCCTGGTTCGTGATATCTTTGAAGGTGGGGATGGTCACTCACAAAGCTATCGTAGTGAGTGATTCCAAAATAGTGCTCTTCGACTTTATATGTGTCAGTATTCAAAAATGTATAACGTGGCATATGTTTATTTATTAGAATACCTTTTCCGAAACGTATACTTGAAAAGATATTTGCTTAGTTAAAGTATGCAATATCTCAGCCTTCTTTTTTTCCAAGTCGTCAATAGTTTTAAAAACTCCCACATGCTTGGAGTTTTTTTCCCTACCCCTAGAGTCTCGTTCTTTATACTCTAAAATGTATAATGGACCCATCTTTACTTTCTTCAACACCACTCTCATTTGATTGAGATAGAGTTGTTTCGTTGGTTATAGTTTCGTACATAGTTTCAAATTCTTGATCTAAAGCAACTTCCACAGAGAAATTTCTTTTGTGGTATGTTTTAGCCATTCGACGGAAAGTCTTTTTATTAATTTGAAATTCTTCACATACATCTTTTACAATCTCTTTAATTAGACACCTATCCGACTCTGTGCGAGTCATAGAATCACTAATCTCTTCCAAAGCTTTTTTAATTCTTTTTTTACTAACATCGTCTCTTACCATAATCTAACCTCTTCTCATCTTAGCCATTGCTACGGCTTCATCGTTACAAAAAACAGGTACTGCATTTGACTTATGCAATGTACCAATTCCAATCATTTTGTCACCAGTATAAACCTTATCCTCTTTTCTAGCACCACAAGCATATCCATTTGATGAATGACTTGGTATATCGCTATTAGAAGTTTCTCTAACAAAAGGCTTGATGTGAGGAATAGCTACAGAAGTAATAAAGTCCCTTTTTACTTTAGAATAAGGATGTACTTTTTTCTTACTAGACCACTTGGATTTTACAGATGTATAAATTAGTCCCACGAAATGCCCCATTATGTAAAACTATATCATAACTCACTTTGTATATTTTTTCAATCGTAACTTATTAGTAAAAGTTACTTTAGAAAAATCGGAGATTCTATTTAAAGCTTCTCCTTTTACTTTCCATTCATCAACAATAATTTCTTTTTTTACAAAGAAGCTTCTGTAGTAACTTTTGACTTTTTGGAAGAAGACTTTTTTGGTTTAGGCTCCTCCTTTATTTCAACTTTAGGAGGAAGGATATCAGGGAGTGCTTCTCTAATTAGATCTTCTGTAAGGGAAGGATAGATTGACGTTAGTCTCGAATCCTTAGCAGCACAAAGTGCATCTGCTTCGGTATAGTGAAGGCCCTCTAGCATCTCTATAAAAAGGGCTTCTTTTTTTAAGCGAGGAACATTTACGTTAGGATCAATCCAGATATAAAAACGCTTTAACTCTAAAGTAAGAGTCGTTTGATGATATCCAATAGGTTTGTCTTCTTCTTTTTTGTAAGGAGGAGTACCTTCTGGAAGTAGTAATTTTTTACCGGGATGATAACAAAGCTGTAAAAGCGCAATAAGTGCTAGAAAATTATTCTTTCTTAAAATAGCAACCTTTTCATCTTTACTTTTTGCTTTCTCAACCATACTAAAGACTTCAGAAACAAGATATTGGGACATTTAAAATTCCTCTAATAAATCAATCATATTTTTCATTTTATGGCTAATAAAATAATCCAGAAGTAAAGATTTGTCTTTTAATTCTAGGTTTGTAAATGTATTTAGTATTTCGTTTTCAACGTTTGAAGGTATTTGTGATAAGTCTACAAGAGTTTTATTTCGTTGAAAATTTCTAATAAAATTATCATCCCGAGGCATAGAGATTGGATCACCAACCCACTCAGATAGTTTTTTAGATGACAGAGGTTTTTGTCTTATTCCATTTACAATTGAGTCGTCTGATGTTAGTACGTTTGGAATACCATCGCCTTTGTCCCCTTTAAGAATATGTTCTAAAACTATCTCAGAGGATTTTTTAGTTGCCTTAACAAACTTTTTTTGTATTGGAGAATATTGACTGACGTTTTCGTACTTTTGTAGTTGAAGAAAATCGTGGTCGCCTGAAATAATTAAAACTGGTTTAGGTTCCCAAATTAAACCCCTAAGTTGTAAGTCGTTATCCTGAGACCACTTACAGAGCGAAGCAATAATATCATCTGCTTCTGCATCGAGAATCTCTACTACCTTATATGGAAAGTGATCTTTAAGTTCTTGTTTAAGTAAATTAATAGTATCAAAAATTAAGTTCCAATTATATCCAGACTCTTCCCTAAGCTTTTTTCGGTTAGCTTTGTAATAAGGGAAATATTCTTTACGCCAATATTTTTTACTATCGCAGGCAATAACCAACTCACCATACTCATCTTTAAACTTCGTATAGTGGCTTCTAATCGTATTTATAACCATGTGTCTTAGAAGATCTACTTCTAAGTCTACATCTTTTTGACCGTTTAACTCAGCCATTAAATTTGAAATAATGGTCTGAGAGTAATCTACAATGATCAATTTATTTCCTTAAGTTAGACTACCCGATTATACTAAAATAAAAATAAAAATCAACTGTTACTTTTTACGTTTAAATACTTTTTCTAAGATGTCTGAAGGTATTTCATAGATCTTGCTTTTGTCTAAAGTTACTTTTTTATTATCTCGATTACGAGAATAATCTTCTATAATTTTTTTAGTTCTTTTTTCTTCGAAAGTATTTTTTATAGGCAGTAATTTATATTCCCTATTAGCTGCAACAAGAAGAATAATCGCTAGTGGATCAAACACTATAACTATTAAAATAATTACCGCTCTAACAGTAGCTTCAAGTGTGCTTTCAGTCGATTCTCTGTAGATAAGATCAGCGATATACTTGATAGGTCCAACTTCAGCAGCAATTCGTTTTGATTCTTTTCTAAGCGGACTTGCTTTAGTATTGAGATCCTTAAGAGCTGTATTCGCAGAACTAATTTCAGAAACCAGTCGCTTACGTTCCCCTGCTTGCGAATTGCGTATCTTAATAGCGGCGTCAACATCACTTTGATCAACCAGTCGATCGAGAGCAGTAAGAGATCTTTGAGCATTTTCTATCCTTTTCTTTTCACCAAGTATTTCATCTTCAATTATTTTAAGTTCAATAGATGAGTCTGAACCAATAGTAGTTTGATCTAAATGAGCTTTCGATAAGAAACCAAAGATTCCCATTGAGGTTATGAACGATAGGATAACAACTGCTGTCATAAAATAATACTTCATAGACAGAGCAGAGGTTTTCCAGTTTCTATAAAGCCAAGAAGCACAAACAAGTTTAGAAAATTCTAAACTGATACCCATTATTATAATTGGCCAGGCAGCTGTAGGAAAGATAGCAACTAAACCCACTATAGAATAGTAGGCAGCTACTGCTGAAAGCAGTATTGCAGAAAAGGATAAAAGAAAAACAAAAAACATTAAAGTTTGTTTAAGTGGCTTCTACTGACCCTGACCATAATCCAAGTATTATACCACTGTTCCTTATTTTCTAAAACAGCTCTTTGAAATTGTTCTTTAGCCTCTAAATAATTAGTAACACCTTTAGAGTCACAGAAATGTATGATTTCTCTATAAAAGTTTTCTTTTCCTAATTTTTCTATATCAGCCTTAAGTTCGTCCGAAGAGCTCCAATACTCTCTCCAATCGCTTTCTACCTTATAGCGCTTACGAACTTTATTAACTTGTTTTCTTTTTGATGTGTAAAAGAACTTTTTTCCTATGTATCTTTTACCGTTGATAAGGTTTGTTATGATATAAACAAAACCATAAGCTCCCTCAGGAATTTCTTTTACTTCATTTCCAGCGAACGTCCAAAAACATTCTTCATTCGTCGTACTCATCTTCGTCATCGTCTTCTTCTTCTTCTATCTCAGCTCCACAGAAAGGACAGAAGTTAACTTCATAATATGAATCGTCCATTGAGTGTTTAATTTTAAATTCACCATCACAACTTGCGCATGTAAACTGTTTTTGCATTATACTTGGTTTACCTCTACGTTACATTTTTTAAGAAACTCTATACCACTTTTATCTCTATAAGTGTTTCTATAAAAAACAGATTTAATACCTGCCGTAAAAATTAACTTAGCACATTCGATACAGGGAGCGTGTGTAATAAACATTGTTGCCTGATCACCCGATTCGTGATTCTTGGCTAATTTAGCTATAGCGTTGGACTCAGCGTGAATAACTTCTGGCTTTGTAGTTGACTTAACATAACCTACAGTATCCCTATCAGCACCAAAAGTATAACCCCCTTCAACCATTGTTTGATAATCTGTATCTGGCCCTTCCATTATAAACTCATACTCCTCACAGCAATTATCCCAACCAGCAGGAGTTCCATTATAGCCGATACTTATTACTCTATTATCTTTTACAACAATAGCACCTACTTTTAATCTTACTGCGTGAGATAGCTGAGCATATACTTCAGCTACTTTCATATGAGCATCAATAAATTTTTGTTTCATTATTAAGTTTTATCAATCCAAATTTATTAAAGAATTTATACCACATCCATCCAGCATCAAATTCCCACCACTTATTGCTAAGTTTTGGAGAACCTGGAGATTGATGGTGATTGTTGTGAAGTTCTTCACCACCAATTATAAACCCAAAAGGTATAATATTTTTAGACTTATCTTTTGTAGAATGATTTCTATATCCCACAAAATGACCTACACCATTTACTACCCCAGCAGCCCAAAATGGAATCCAGGCCATTTGTATTAACCAAATAACTATACCCCACCCATGAAATAATAAAGTATTAATAATGAGTAAAATCATTACTCCTAGTAGCGAGTATTTTGTGTATATATTTCTTTCGATCCAATCATCTGGAGTACCAATACCATAAGACTGAACCATCTTTTTATCATTGGTGGCATCTGCATATAAAAAAGCTCCCGAAAAAAGTACTTTCCAAATTCCGTGAATATGAGGTGAGTGAGGGTCTCCAGGCTGTTCACAAAACCTATGATGTTTTCTGTGAACAGCTACCCACTCCTTTGTTACCATACCGGTTGTAAACCATAGCCAAAACCTCATAAAATGCTCTATAAGAGGATGAAATAAAAATCCTCTGTGTGCCTGTCCTCTATGTAAATAAAGTGTTACACACACTATAGTAATGTGGGTAGACACTAAAAGATAGATAATCTCAAGCATGTTTTATTCATTTGTATCTTGAATCTAGGTAGCAAAAGAAGAACCACAACCACAAGTAGTTTTTGCGTTTGGATTAGAAATTACAAAAGAAGAGCCTTGAAGCTTATCTGTTTTATAATCAATAGTAGCACCATCAAAATACTGCATGCTCATGGAATCGACTAACAAGTTTTCAATTACAAAATCATCTTCATTTTTATCATCTTCAAGTGTAAAACCATACTGAAATCCACTACAACCACCTCCTTTCACAAAAGCCCTTACATATTTTGAATTATCATCAGAAAGGATAGAATTAATTTGTGCATGCGCACTCTGAGTTATATTTAACATACTTATCCTTATAATCAGCTATAGCAGCCTTAATCGCATCCTCTGCCAATATGGAGCAGTGTATCTTAACGGGCGGAAGCGATAACGAGTTGGCGATATCAGTATTTTTAATCTCTCCTGCTTCTTTAAGCGTCTTACCCTTGACCCACTCCGTGACCAATGAACTAGACGCTATCGCCGAACCACACCCATATGTTTTAAATCGTGCGTCAGTAATAATTCCATCTTCATTTACTTTTATTTGTAACTTCATTACATCACCACAAGCAGGTGCTCCAACCATGCCAGTACCAACATCAGAATCATTTTTATTAAAAGAACCTACATTGCGAGGGTTCTCGTAATGATCGATAACTTTGTCTGAGTAAGCCATTATTCTTTATTACCGAACAATTGAAGTATACTTACAAAAATATTAATAAAATTAATGTAAAGAGAAAGTGCTCCGAACCACTGCATCCTTTCAATTTCGGCGCTAGAAGCCGACCAAAACATATCCCGAATGCGATTCATGTCATAGGCTGTTAAACCAAGGAATATGACGATTGTAAGCACGTTTAGCGTCATTTGTAGAGCAGAAGATTCTAACCAAATGTTTAAAAGTCCAGCAGCAATTAATCCAATTACCCCCGCAAATAAAAAAGAACCCCAGCCTGAAATATCACGTTTAGTAAAGTAACCCCAAGCAGCTAGAGCACCAAAACTAACCGTAGTTCCAAGCAAAGCCATTACTATGGAAGCAGAAGTAAAAATATAAAATAGTAGACTTAAACTTAATCCCATTGCTGCTGCAAACGCAAAGTACCAAAGTTTAATTCCTTCTGTTGATAAACTTTCACCTTTCCACATTAACCCTAGACTCATTACTAATGGTAAAAAAACTATAATCCAACCCACCACGCCCGAGAACAGAACCGGCACAAGTCCTGAAGCTGATAAAAGTCCGGCTGCGACCATTGTTGCAAATACGCCTATCATCATACGTCCTAATACTCCTGCTACTGCTGTATTAAGTGCCTCTGTGGCTGTCAAAGTAGTATTCATTCTTCTCCTTTTTTAATCATATCTTTAATGTTGATAATTTTTTCATGCTCGATCATAATAATAATTTCTTCTGTAAGTTTTATTTCAGCCCTAAGCCATTTCATTTTTTCTTGTAGCTTTTTAAGCTCCTCACTGTAAAAAAACAACTCTTTTTCTTTTCTAGCTTTTGTATCAAGTAAGTCTTGAATAATTATTATGTTATTAACTGGAACTATCTTCATATTACATCCTACCTAATATGTAGTCCTTAACTAACAAACTCCTTAGTGAAATCGAGGCTCATTTGTTGAACTAACCAATCTTTTTGTTCTGCATTTTTACTCCATTAAGCTGCTTTACCCCAAACATCTTCCCAATTACCAGATAATGCACCTTTAGCGTAATCTGTAGCCCGATTCTCAAAAAAGTTTGTATGAGTTGGTGCATTAATCATTTCTTCTACCCAAGGTAACGGATTTTTCTTAGCTTTAAAAATACCTTTCATACCCATTGAAATTAATCTACGATCAGCTATGTACCTAATGTATTGTTTTACATCCTCTGCTGTTAGATCTTCCATTGCTCCCATCTCAAACGCTAGATCAATAAATTTTTCTTCTAATTCTACCATTCTTGTTGCTATTGTATAGATTTGAGCTTTAAGCGTATCGTTCCATATTTCTGGATTTTCACTGATATAAGTTTTAAATAGTTTAATCATAGATTCGGTGTGCATGGTTTCATCCACTATCGACCAGGTGACAATTTGTCCCATACCTTTCATTTTGCCATGGCGTGGAAAATTAAGTAACATAATAAATGAGCTAAACAATTGCATACCTTCAGTAAACGCAGAAAATACGGCAATGTGTGTGGCTGTATTTTCTTTTGTTGTGTTTTTACCAGAGATGTCTAACACATAGTCGTGCTTTTGTCTCATCGCATCATATTCCATAAATTGATTGTACATTGTTTCTGGCAAACCCAGTGTTTCAATTAAATGAGAATAAGCAGCAACGTGAAGTGCTTCTCTTGCAGCAAAGCCAAGAAGCATCATACGAACCTCTGGCTGTGGAAAATATGGTAAATAATTTTTTACATAGCCACCAGCAACGTCTATATCGCCTTGAGTAAAGAATCGGAAGATATGTGTAAGAAATTGTTTTTCTTCCTTGTTTAATTTATTTTTCCAATCTTTCACATCTTCTAGCATAGGAACTTCTGAGTGCAACCAGTGTGCCTGTTCGTGTTTTAACCATGCTTCATATGCCCATGGATACGAAAACGGTTTAAAATGTGTTCTGTCTTCTGTTAAATCATACTTTTTCTTTACCATTTTTTATCCTTTTTTTGCTGCCAATACTATTTGGCAAATATGTTCTAATCTTTCTATGTGTTCAAACGCTCTCCACGGTGATCTATCAATTGAGACCACACCATGGCCTTTAATTCCAACAATATCATATTTTATATTACCTTTTTTATCTAATTCAAGGTGTGCATGGCAATAATCAGCAAGCTCTTGACTTATAGGTGGTACGTCGGGTACATTCCTAGCAACTTTTGTATAACGACTTAATTCAGGAAAACCTTCTACGATGGTTGATAAATCAATACCAGCGTGCATTGCTGCAACACAATATGTAGGATGAAAATGCATTACTACACGAACATCATCACTATGTTGTCCCATTTGTTTTTGTAATCCAAAGTGTAATGGAATTTCACCACTTGGTTTTAATTTTGCTGAGATGTCTGTGTATTCAACTTCACTCCATGAAAACTGTAATGTTGGTGGCTGACTAAAATATCCTTTAATAATTTTAATTTTTTTAAATTGGTCTGGTTGTAGTGTTTGTTTACGCACACCGCTTGGTGTGATATAAAAATGGTCACGGTCATGGTGTCGTATGCTTACATTGCCATCACGACTTGTAATCCAATTTCGGCGATAAGCTTCAACCATTGTGTCACATATTGTTTCTAACATTTAACCCTCACACGCCAAGCAAACTTCTTCAGTTGCCAATTGTTTTAAATCTATTTCTTGTATTACCTCTCTTTCAATTTTTTTAGCTACCTTATCTGCTTTAGCTAACTTCTCACTTCTACAATAGTATAAAGTTTTAAGACCTTTTTTCCATGCCATAAAATGAACTGCATGTAAGTATTTTACATTTACATCAGGTCTAAAAAAGAGGTTAATGGATTGCGCTTGGTCAATGTGACTTTGTCTGTCAGCTGCGTGCTCCACAATCCATCTCTGGTCAATCTCCATAGACGTTTTGAATACATCCTTATTCCAGTCGTCGAGGAATTCCAAGTGCTGAACCGATCCATCGTTTGCAATGATACTGGACCAAATTTCGTTATAATCGAGTTTGCTCTCAACGTCTGCATCGCATTTCTCCTTGATTATTTTATCTAGGTAACGATTCTTGTTTAAAAAAGAACCTGATAAAGTGTCCTGGCGGTAAGCATTGGCACGATAAGGTTCGACAGAAGGACTGGTATTCCCCATAATAATAGAAGAAGAAGCATTAGGAGCAATAGCCATAAGATGACTAAATCTCAACCCTGTGCCTTCAGCATCCGGCGCTTCGCCTCTTTCTTTTCCGAGGTATATGTTTGCTTGATCTAGATGTGCTCTAATGTGTTTAAAGATTCTTAAGTTTGCCGACTTGGCAAGAGCCGATTCAAAAGCAAGATTATTACGTTGTAGATAAGCATGGAAACCAAGAGCCCCCACACCAATAGAACGCTCACGGCTTGCGGAATACTTGGCCCTTGAGACATGATTAGGAGCATTATCAATGAAATGCTGCAATACGTTATCCAACATCTCCGCCATGTCCCGCAGAAAAAGTTTGTCATTTTTCCAATCATCAAAGTACTCCAAGTTAACAGAAGACAAGCAACAAACCGCAGTGCGCTGTTTGTCGGTGGGTAAAATAATCTCACTGCAAAGATTAGACTGCTTAATAGATAATCCAAGCTTCTTTTGGAATTCTGGCATCATTCTATTAGATGTATCAATAAAGTGTAAGTACGGCTCACCCGTATGCATTCTTATCTCTAAGATTTGTTGCCACAAATGTCTAGCTGAAACTGTATCTCTTATTTCACCCGAATGTGGATCCTTTAAGTGCCAACTATCATCCATAGCAGGATCTAGCATACACTTTTCAATTAAAAGCATAAAATCATCGGTAATGTTAATGCCGTGATGAAGGTTGGGTGTTCTCATATTAGGATCACCCGTTGGTTTTCTCATCTCAAGGAAAATAAGTATATCAGGATGACTAATGTCAAGATAAGCAGCGTAGCTACCACGCCGAGTCCTTCCTTGACGGTAAGCAAGTGATGATGCATCATAAGTGCGTAGGTGAGGCATAACACCCACAGATTTATCATCAGCACTTCTAATACCAATACCGATTCCAACACCACCTCCTAACATCGAGAGCCAATTAACTTCGGATAAACAATCAACAAGCCCGTCGGCACTATCATCCAAGTAAGGAAGAAAACACGAAATAGGAAGACCACGCTTACTCCTACCAAAAGATAAAATGGGAGTAGAGTAAGAAAGCCAATGTTTAGAAGAATACTCGTATAACCTTTGAGCATGCTCTATGTTAGTTCCAAAGGACTTTGATACATATGCAAATCTTTCTTGTGGAGAGGTTTCGTCCTCTCTCATATAACTTTCTTTTAATCTTTTTATACCAAGCTCATCAAATAAATCATCGCGAAAATAGTTGACCACTATACCATGCACTACTTCTGGTAACATAAAAACTCCAAATTATATTTTATTTTATTTCTTTAGGCTCGTAATACTTCTTATACTGCTGTATAATTTGTCTTTGTGTGTTAATGAAGTTTCTTAAGTCTGCCATGTTGATGGCCAACTCCTCATATCCCTCATCAGTTAAACCAAATAATACTAAATCTACTTTCTCTTCTAGTAAATGTTTCCAAACTTGAGCAGCGTTTTCGGGAGTAATAATTATCCACGAAGGTACACGAGGCTTTAATGGAGTTGGATCGGGTAAATTTAATTTTTGTCTTTCTTCTGCCTTCTTTTGTATAGTAATTGGCTCTACAGTTTTCCAACTACCAAATACACTACAGCCACTAATTAGGAGCGGTGTAAGAAGGATTAATGAGAGACGGACATTCACGATTTGCTTCAGTAGGTGTCTTTGCATTTTTTTCTTGATCAGTTAATGGTGCTCCAGAAGCAAGCTCTATACATCTCATAGCATTGAGTGTGCCTCTGTTAATTAATTTTTCAACAACAGTTGGTTTTTCGTGTGCAAAAGCTCCAAAATCTCTTTTGCTAAATTTTCTTGACAATGCTGAAACGTCTTGTTTTTGTTTTTCGTTTTGTTCTGCTAGTTGTCTGTTAGACTCTTGAATTGCTTCTACATCCTTCTTCATTTGATCTAAAAGCAATTGCTGCTCTTTGATTCCATCTTGCAGCTTTTGGTTATTACCCTCTGATACAGCTAAATCGGCCTTTAAGTTTGTAACATACCAACCACCCACACCAAAAGCGCCAATAATAATTACAATCAATACTAATCGTAGTAATATAAACATACGTTATTTAGCTTCTAAAATATTTTGAGTCAACGGAAAAATCTCTTTTAATAAAACCAATCTAACTTTCAAACACGACCCCCCAATTGAAGAATCAATTCTTTTAGTTTAGAAGCTGCTATACTTTCTGAAGGAACCCAGCATAAAATATTTTTTAATCTTCTTACTAATTCTTCTTGGCTCATACTCTCTTCCAAGCAATCATTTTTGCTTTAGCATGCAATCCTTGAAATGTATTTTCTTCTAAAATCTTCTTAACATTTCTTCCAGCTAACACCATTTCATTTATATCTTTTTCTTCAATAGATTGAGGCCAGATTACTACCTTTGTGTTGTTATTAATAGTTTTTTCTAATAATGTAATAATTTCTTTATTTCTTGGCTGATTATCGAGCACTACAACCAAATCTTTTAATTTTAATTCATTTAGTTTACCAAAAGATGTTCCGGCCACTGCGATTGCATTATCAACGAATAAACTATCTATTGGACCTTCCACAGCATAAACAGTTTTATTTCTATTAATATTTTCTATGCCAAAGAAATAAGAACTATCATCCTTTATTTTAACCGTAATGTATCGAAGTGCTTCACCGCGTACTGCTCTACAGGTAACTGCAGATAGCTCGCAGCTACTATCATAAAACGGTAATACCAACCTAGGCTCTTCCCCTTTAATGCTTTCTCTGTATTTTTCATTTAGTTCAACAATATTTTTTATACTTTCCACACAATACAATAACTTGAATTTTTCTTTAGGTATTTTTCTTTCTATACAAAATTTTACTACTTCATTGTCCTCATTTAATTTATCTAATCTTAAAAGAATGTTATCTAAGATTTTTTCTTGCTTATTTTTAAATACTGGTTGCTCAAACTTAAATTGGGATTTTGTATTAGAAGTTAAGGAACTACCTTCAGAATACTTTTCAAGACTGTATTGTTGGTATAATAGGTTATCGGCTAATTTTAAAAACTTACCAAAGAACATTGATGCGCCGCAATTGTGGCACTTATACATTAATTCATTTTTATTAGGAAAAAAATAACCCCTAGCTTTTTTAAGCTTTTTAGCTGAATCGCCACAGATAATACAACGACAGTTATATGTGTGATCTGTTTTTTTGGTAAAAAGCGGAAGTCTGTTACTAATTAGTAACAAGTATTTTTGATCTAGAAATAGCGACACGATAAGCCTTTCATAAGGCTTTATTATAATACAAGGTGTATTTTTTTACAACTAGAAAAGTTTTTCGAGCTTTATGTGAGCAACAACATATCCTAAAACTAAAGCTGCTCCCATAATCATCCATCTCCACTTCTCTAACTGACTCATCCTTTCATTAAGTTTTAATGTGTGATCTGTGGATGTAGCATTATGCTCATCAATTTTTTTAATTACTTTTTCATTTTTTTGTTCAAAATCATTACGGAGGTCATCTCTAAGATCGCTAATCCTAGAATGAAGCGTGGCGTAGTTAGAATCTATTTTAGCCTCTAACTTTTCAACGTTAGTAGTTAAAATGTCTACGTTATTTTCCAAGACAGATAATCGCGAGCGTGTATCAATTGTCTGTTTAGCTTTTTCTATTTCCATTGGTTTTTTTCTTCCTCGTCGTACGATTAGCAACGACTTTAGGATTAGAAGCTTTTATTGCGGGTTGAATTACTTCAACTTTTTCTATAGCAGGAGTAACTGCAACTTCCACTTTTGCTTCAGAAGGTTTTACCGACGAACTAAAAATTGATTTAAGAAAAGATAACATTTTTCACCTCACTTCGTTTAAGTAATTTTGGTTTTTTTTTAATTCCAACTGTGTCAGGAGTAAAACCAGCCACACCAGGAGATCCTGCATTATTGGCAGGAGCTTCTTCTACAAACTGTTTAAATGTTAAAGTATAATTAGTTGTCATGTATTCTTTAACTAAATGTATCTCTTCATTTAAATCCGTTTTTAGCCTAATTAAAAACTGTTCTTCTAAATTTATAGGTTCTTTATTTAAATCTACACATTCTTTAACTAAAGATAATGCAGCTGCAAAATTGAGTAACTTTTTATTTTCAACAGGCACTTTATTTATTATTCTTTTTAATCTAAACACTAGCCTATGTAGAATGGTGTAAGCATCTCGCTCTTGTACGTTGTTTAGCTGAGACATCTTTTTTAATTCTTTACCCTTATTATCCACTATACCTAATTTAAAAGCATCGGTATCCTCAAAAGGAGTTACCAATATTTTTAAAATTCTGTAAGCAATAATAGAGTCTACAAACCTACCCATTAAATTTTCCTTAGAGATTCTAATGCCTTTTCATCGTTAGGAATTAAAAGGTTATCTGCTGGCATTACATTTAGATATAACAAAAACGATTTTAACTGAGACCAATGCTTTTTATCTATCTTTAAAAATAACATGTTTGTGGAAGCTTCTACACCAAACAAATTATATATTACTATAATGTGATTTAAAATAAGTCTTTCTTTCAATCCACTGCCAGGCTTATACTTTTTAAATAATCTTTTTAAATATCTAAATTTTTTAAGATCATCCTGAAACTCTTCAATCCCCTTGCACGATGGGTTGTCATAGTGTTTCATGGCATACACAACAAAGTTTTCTTCAGTCAATTCAAAATTCATAACGTTACGTTAAAGACGCTGTTCCCCCAATCATATACCATTTATTATTGGTATACAATAACGTTGCTGTATCTCCAACTGAATTAAATACAATATTAGCATTATTAGCAATATTTGCATTTATTGTATAGGAGCCACCCTGAGTGAAAGTCATTGCTAAGATTTTAACTTGACTTGTTTTTCCCGTAGGAATAACTATAAAACCATTCGTAACGCCATCTACTGAAAGATGAGTAATGGATTTTGAAAGATCTACTATACCAGGAGAAGATAGGGTTTGAACAGATGAGTCAAGTGCAATGTTTCCCTTAAGGGTGACGTTGGATAGATTTTCAAAAAAAGTACCAGCCGAAATTCTTTTGCTAGTATTAGATTGAACTAGGTATATTAAATCGCTACCTCCAACGGAGGTAGCTGCTGTCAAAGCTGATACTTTTGAATCTGCCATTTATTACTGAGGGAAGACCGCATTATCATTAGCATCTTGCTGAAGGCTACCATTTGCATCAGCATTGAAGTTTTTAGACATAGCCACTAAAACTTCATGCTTATTTCTGGTGCCATTGGCATCAGCATAAGAGATTTGGTAAGTCCATCCAGTGTGTGAAGTGTTTTGTTGTGAAGCAGCATTGACGATTTCGTCTCTGTCAATACCAAACACGCGCTGAATGGAATGTCCCCCAAAAACATTGTTTGGGTCCGATGTTGTGTTTGAAATATATTTTGGACCCTTCTGAACAAACATCTTTACATTTGTAGAGTTTGTAGCAGCAATGTCGGTTAGATAAAGTTGACTGTCAGAGACAACATTCTGAACCTTGTATTTGTTTGAAGCAATAATTACATAGTCGCCATCTGCAACATCTGAAGAAAATGCAGAATTACCGGCTCCATTGACTACGTCGCTAGTGTTAGTAGTGGTGACAGTACCTACCGCGGTCAGGTTGTCTAAATTTCCCCATGCGGACATTAAAATTCTCCTTTAAATATTTGATACGCTTCTTTTTGTGCCGTGATAGACGTATTTGGTTTTTTTACCAGTCTCTTTATTCGTCACAGTAAATTCAGCGTGTAATTTTCCGTCTTTTGTTGTATATTTAGGCAAACTTACTTGGTGACCAGACTTGCCCCAGTTATTTGCTCTGTCTTCAATATCGCTTCTAGTATAAGACTCAAAAATTAAACTTTCGTCCTGCTCTTTGAAGAAATGATTAGCAACAACAATTGCATCTTCATCGTTTTCTGTTACTTTTTTAGCAGCATTTAAATATTCTGAAAAAGTTGGCTGTTCAGGGACATTAATTGTAAATGCATTATGTTCGATAATAGTGAAATCAACTTCTTCCACTTCTTCTTTTGCTAAACGATCTGTTGCTTTTTCAATACCACCCATGCGTTTTGATACTTTACCAACTTTAGAGAGTGCGGTATCAACATCTCTTTTCATAATATTCTGTGCTATATTCTTTTTAGTGCCCATTCTCCTCATCATACCATAATCAGATTTTGCTGTAGCTAAATCTTTTTCTACTCCAGCACTTTTATTTGCCATGTCCATTGATGCTTTTTTGACATACGAACCAAGTGTGGATTTACTAATCTCATCAATCTCTTCAACTTCTTCTTTCATACGTTTAGGCTTAATTATTTCATATGTGGTGGGGTGAATTTTAGCGCCTGTCATATCCTCACCCTCGGCATCTCTACGATCCATCTCTCTTTGGGCTGCATCCATATTATATTCGTGTGATTTATTTTTAAGCATTTGACTTTTATTATTACTTGCCTCAAGCACTTCTTGATCTTCTTTCATGTGCTTAATCTTCGCACCCATTTCAGAAGCGTCATCTAATTCTGTATCAGAAAGATGTTCACCAGCCTTAATTCCACCACCAAGCTTTTTACCTACAGCATGGACATGATACATTGGTTTGCCATCTTTTTGAACTGGCTTAACATGAAGAGCCATAGGATGAATAGCACCTGCTGCCATTGCCTCCTCTATTTCTGCATCTTTTGCTCCTCTTCTTTGGGAGCACCTTGCATAACTTGAATAATTGCTTGTTCTAATTCAGAAAGCGATTTTCTTGAAATCATTTTAATTTCCTTAGCCTAATTTTGAGACAGGAGTCTTTGACCAATACTTGCAAGACCAGTACCTAGCTTTCCAGCGAGGACCTGGATTGTCGCAATTATGTCTAGCTCTAAAACTTTTTCTTCTTTCGGGATCGTCTCTCTTAATAGAAAGATTTGGATCTCCAAAACCTACCTTCACCACGTTGCCCTTATCATTCTTAACATATACTGCTCTCTTCTTTGGGCCACCTGGTGTTAAAAATGGTTTATTAAGAGTCTTGCCATCATTTGCTTCAGCAATCTCTCCCCAATCCTCATATAGCTCTTTGCCATCAGATGTAAATACCTCTTCAACAATACCAAGCTCAGAATCATCTACCATCTCACAAGAAACTTCTTCAGCTGTTCTCCAGCTACCACCTTTGGATTTATACCACTTTGCTGCCCACCCATTTGCATAAGCAGAAGGATAGACATCAAACTTTGACTTAGCCAAAGCTTTTGCTCTTGACCAGAGTTCAGGGTTTGTAGGAGCACTTTTTTCCAAAAGCTCTTCCAACTCCCGCTCTTCTAGTTTATTAAAATAAGACTTAAACGATTCTGTCTTTACCATAACTGGTGCTTCACCTTTTCCTGACCTATCAGCCACAGGATCTTCTCTTCTTTTTCTTCTAGCAGCAGTTGCTCTGTCATCCTTTGACATAGCTCTTGCTTTAGCTAGTGGCAAACATTTCGGCTTTCCTTCGCCTGGTTCTCTAGCACACGGTCCAGCAATCTCACCTTTCGTATTAATACGAACCCAATTACCCTTTGGGTGAGACTTACTAAACCAATGTCTCAAATCTTCTAAAATCATTAGACTAATGAGCCAACTAAACTAACAGCCGCAACTGCCCAACGAAGCGTAATCTCATCTTCTGCTAAACCGTTAGCACGATAAGAGGCTAGAACTTCTTGAGCAAGCGCATCTTTATCTTCTTTACTAATAGTGCCAGCTTGAAAATCACTCACAATGCCAGCAAACTCTCTTGCTAAATCACCACGAATAGATTGCTCATTAATGTACTGAAAGATTTCGTCCATTATCTGCCACTCCATGCCTGTTGAATGATTTTCATTCTCGTCTTACTTAAATTCACCCAACGCTGGCAGGTTGCAGCTTCAGCAGCCATGGCTTTATCTATGTTATCTAAAATAGCCTTTGTAGAAACCTTTTGTGCGTCGTTTCTAAATTCTGCATAACGATTCAACCAATCTGCTTCTTTATGCACAGCTACTAAAGAATTTTTATCTTCACAGCTAGCTTTATCTAAAGCAATTGATAAGGTAATAAAACTAGCTGCCATAGCTGGATCGTGATCCTTTGGCCAAATCTTGCTAACATAAGCAATCCCAGCACAACCCGTAAGAGTACTTGATAAAAATAACACGGCTAGAATCTTTTTCATGCAAAAGCCTCTTGTCTAAGTATAAAGAACTTTTTCACTTCTTCGTTCTATAGTGAGCTAATCTTTTTTGCTCAATAGATCTAATTTTAGGCAACATTCTCTGAGCTATTGTTGACTGTATACTCTTGAGTCTCGTAACCTGTGCCTCTAAACGATCCTTTTCAGCAGCGGAAAGTTGAGACTTATTTCTTCCCTTTAAAAATCTTCTGTATAAAGCTCTTCTTGCAGCTAGTTTAGCTCTTTTTTGCAATGTAGCTGGATCTGAAGCTCTTCTAAGCTTTAAACCCTTTGCTATGTTTCTTCTAGCTTTAAACCTAGCAAACTGTTGACGTCTCCTAAGTCTGGAAGAAGCAGAAATTGCTTCAGACATCTCTTCTTCCAACTCCTCCTCTTCGTCCTCTTCACCTTCCTCATCTTTTTCTAATTCATCAGAGGAATAAAAATCTGCAATATCTTCCCACTCTAAAGAATCTACCATTTTTGTAATTTCTTCTTCGGAGATCTCTTCAAACTCTTTATCTAAATTTCTTTTTTCTTCTTTTTTTTCGCTTAGAAAGTCATTAAAAGATTTAAGTTTCATTGGCTCTTTTTTCTCCTCTTCTACCTCACTATAATTTACTTGAGGTACATGGTCATACGGAAGATTGGAAAGTAGGAAATCGTCGTGACCGCTAAACTTAGCCATATTTTGAACGTGAGCTGTCATGTATTTTTGATGCTGATCTAATACACCAAGTTCTTGCAATGCATCGTGAGCTCTACTCATATGGTAGGTGAAGTCATGTAACATACTATTGGTAGCCATGTTATGAGACTGTGCGTGTTTCTCTACAGCCAAATATGAGTCTGTAGCTTCCATAGCTGTTTTTAACAGCTCATGTTGTTTATAGGGCCAGTTATCTAAGTTCATTTGGTAAGTGCCTTTAATATCCAACTATGTTTTTCGTGCATTATAGACCCACATAATATTTAAATTGCATTCTTTTTTTAGTGTCAGAAGGCAACACATTAGTAGCATCTTGATGTCCAGCTACTTCGCCTATTTTTTTACCTTCACGATCATCAGCAATCAATTGACCAAACAACCTATAAGCATCTTTACACATATCAAAATTCTTTGTTTGAATTCCGTCAAATTCTAACTGCTGATTTTCTTCTTGTAAAATTTTTCTTTGTTCTGTATTCATAAGTAATATTGGAACCTTTTGTTCTTTTAACCTAACCGAAGGAATATAGGGATAATCTTCATTGTTTTTCTCTACACATTCCACTAGCCACGATTTAAAAATGTTTCCATTGTATTCTTGAATGGTAACATAGTTTGATCCTCTGTAAGTTACCCTACCCTCTTTACCATCTTGCGTAGCAACATATTGACCTATTTGAAAGATTTTACCTGCCACATAATCTTCTCTAATTTTTTTAGATTTAGCAGATTCACCTGGAGTCATAGACTTCATTTTATCTACGCCATCTTTTTCACCCCATTGATATTTTGATATCTTTAAGTGGGGATCATATATTTCTTTTACATTAAGAGATGATCTTACGTTTTTGTAAACTTCCTCTTTTTGTTTATTAGAAAGTTTAGACATTAACCCAGATTTAAATTTTTCTTTATTACCTGAAATTGCATGAGATCTTAATTTAGTACCAGACATACCTTCAGCACCTTCAGCATCAGGATCTCTTTGACCAGCAGAAACGACTCTAATGGACTTATAATTATAATATCCGTGGCTACCTTCAATACCATTATATTTGTGAAGCTGTTTATGATACTCATCAACTCTATCCGAACCAGCTACCATAACAAGGTGTTTGTTTCCTTGATTGTGTAATTTTGTTGCTATATGAAAAATAGAAGGAGCTGCTTTACTAGATGAATATACATGAGCCTCAGGATATGAGGTTTTTATCAGACCTACTTTTTGAGAAGAATTCAAAGGATTTTTCTTAGCATCTTGGGAATGCGAAGTAATGAGGTGAGCTTTAGCATTATGCTCCTTAGCTACCTCCATAGTTTTATCAAACAGCTTTTCGTGTCCTACGGTTGGAGGATTATTTCTGCCAAAGGTAAAAACAGCTGTTTTTTCTTGTTCTTCTAAAATATTTTGATAGGCCATTTGTATAAAAAGTGTAAAACAATTGTATATTTATCATTTTTTAGAATGCATATTAATATACCAATGTGCAAGCTGTTTTTCGCGTGAAGAAGCGGTGTCAGAAGAACGGACTTTTTTTAGCTGAGCAATTGTTTTGCCTTTTAGGCCATGTCTAGCCATATCCCCTTTATCTTCTGGATTACGACCGTCTTGAAAATTTTCTTTAAATTCTTTGAAGGTTTTCATGTTGACTTTCTGTTGACCTGGCTGTAGAATTTCTCTTGTCAGCCGTTCAAGATTACCTTTCTCTAGATTGAAAGTTTAAACGGCTAAACTCATCTCTGTCAACAAGTTTTGTTGGTCTGTTGTTAATAGTAGCTACAAATCCTTCTGGCTTAACTTGCTGACCACCAACATGATGATCAAATGTAGGTTTATTTGATAATGCATTTACTAAAACGTTTTTAGCTTTTTGAAGTTGTTTGTGAACCTCAAAAGTGGTTTCAAAATGCTTAGATCTTTTTTCAACATGAGCAATCATTTTAGCACTACGTTGTAAATGACCTTGTTTTCCAGCTTGTGTCTTTAAAGCATCAGCTTTCTTTTGATAGAATTCTTTTAAATGCTGCTGATAGCCCTTAACAGTCAGAGGACCACCTTCTTTTACCTTCTTATTAATGTAAGTCTTTACATGTTCTTCGTGGCCAGTCACGTGTTCGTAGTTTTTTAACCTTTGATTTGCCTCAATAGCATTTTGCATGTGTGTAGTAAATTCTTTTTGCATTTCTTTAGTGTATTTTGCGTTGGAGTTATCCACGTGAGGAGAAATTAAATGCACATCATTGTGATTATTGAACTTACTTAAGTCAGCATTATATTCGGCTTTCATCTTAGCTAAAGTAGGACCTCTGTAAGCAGTATGTACAGCTACTCCTATTTTAGAATTAGCAATCTTTTTACCTTCTTCGGAATTGACATTTGTCGAGTAAGTAATTGTATTAGGTTTGAAATGGTACTTGCCACTTTTTTCACTCACATCTCTATCGTCTTTGTGATACATAAAATCCCCCTGGTAGATACCTTCCTTAGGAGCAACTTTAGGTAAATGAGTGAGAGCAGCTTTAAGTTTAGAAACTAATCCAGGAGCGTGTCCGTGATTCTTTTTAATATCTTCATGTGTGTAATTCAATTTTGGTGTAGCATTAAAAGCAGACTTGGATGCTACAAAGAACTTTCCATTTTCAGGATTAGTGCCAAACACAATAGACGGAGAGCCATCAAATTTAGTTGAAATTTTTGCCTTAGATTTTCTACCAGACAAAAGTTCGTGGGTATTATGTAACGTTTCGAAAGCGTGCATAAAGCCTTCGTGACCAGCATTGATATGATGATCTTCAGCATGCTCTAGGTGAGTCAGCTTTGATTCATCAGTTGCTTCAAGCAAAAAGGATTTAAAGTTCATAAAATTTTGGTTAACTTAGAAGTGAGAACATTAAAGGTCCAGCTTCAACTAAGTTTCTCATATACGGTTTATAAAATTTACCACCCTTGGTTTGTGAAGATGAGGCTTCTACTTTAACTCTTATCTTAAGAATTAAATTTGCTTTAGTTTCTGTACCGGCAAAAATTTCAACAAGTGGATCACCAGTTTCTTTAAATTTTGCTTTGAGATTACTCTTTTTTAATTGATTAGTATATATTTCAATAAAATCTTTGCTAAATTGGAGTTGTTTAAATTTACCACCCTCTAGTTTTACTAGTTCGATAGAAGCGTCTCCTCTCGTAGCACCCTCAAAAATAAGCTTAGCTAAGTTTTGAAAAAAAGTATTATCTTTAGAAGCTATTTTTGATTGAATTTGTTTAGCAGCTTCTTTGTAAACGACTCTTGCTGCAGATTTAATCATATCCTTAAACTCATTTAGTTTAGCATCTTCCCTGCTTGAAAAAATCTGTTTTTTGTCGTAGTTTTTAATTTCAGATAAGTACAATTTTTCTAGTTCTGATATATCTAAATTGAGAATATCTTCCCAAACTTTTTGTTGTTTTTCAAATTCATCACCAGATACTTGTGCAAACTGTTCACCACCCGCTACCTTTAAAGATATTTGTCTCGTGTAAGGCTTACCATTTATTGTTACTTTAATATCAGCCTTAGTTCCTTTTTGGTCACCAACACCATCGGATAAAATTATAATGTTATCCAATTGTCCGTTAAGTGCAAACTTAAGAACGTCCTCGGTCCAAGTTTTTTCAACATAAGAAATGGCAGAATCATATAAATCTTTAACAACAGTTCTATTTTGTTTATTGCTGAGTAATTTTGCTGCTGCTTCGGGCAAAGCGATAGAGAAATTTATAGCATCAGATACATATTGACCCCGTACAGCAACAATATCTTTTGCTTTAAACTCAATCATTCGGTTACTTCTAAAAAATTCATCAAGAACGTTGTCAATCATTGCAACAGTTATAGGTACATTTTTGTCCTTTAGACTCGAGGGACGATTAGTAAACTTTGCTGCTAAAGCCGCACCTAAAATGCCTTCAGCAACATCTCCTCTGTTGAACTTGTATATTTCGTTAACCATAGTATTATTTAGTCTCCCAAAAACCACACCGTAGAAAAACAAAACCCCTCTTGCGAGGGGTTGCTGTTGTTACAAGGATACCGGTTACGACCATCCGGCGACACTTAAGGTGAGAGAGGAGGGGGAAGTGCCCGGTTGAGCTCAACTATTAGTTGAAAACAGAGCTACCAGCAGCAGAAAAGGCTGCGGCAACCATAGCACGCGAAGGACGGCCAAGGCGATAAGCCGTGCCACCATTTTTGTTCACGTTGCTATAGATGGCGAACCCTTGCGAACGCAGCTCAGAAATGCGAGCAGACACTGTACCTTCAGTGGTACGCAGTTGCTTAGCAATAGCATGCGCCGAAAAGTTTTTGCCAGTACGAAGTACGTTAAGAACTTTAGTTTGAATACTCATTAAAACATCTCCTAATTACACATCACGCCACACCATTTTAAGATTTAACTAACGTGGCTATCAGTTAAATCATCCTTACTACCATTAAATTATAAAACAACTTTATATAAAAGACAACGTGACTATTCCTTGCCGTCCTCTTCTAATTTCTTTATTTGCTCAACAGTAATAAGTTTGTTATCTACTAATAATAAAGCAAAATCTATAGCACCACTTATTTTACCCCACATGTAACATAAAACACATGCACCAAGTAAAAGCGCTAAATGTATAAAGTTTGTTAGATTTAAAGCATCATGCATATTTGATCCATTTGTAAGCTCTTTGAATAAGTTTTTTTCTTACCTTTTGCCAGTCACAACCTTTATAGGTTCTTTTGTAGTAACTATAGGAAGGAATTTTTCTGGTGGTACTGATTCTGTTTAAAATTTCGTAAGGATTTTTGGTTGGATAATAATATTTTATTTCCATAGCAATATCGTGACCATAGGCATCAATTTCATCCACATCAGCTAAGTAAGCTCTTTCCTCATTATCAACTTTGGTATCCATATTTCGAAAATCCACTTTTTCAGCTTCAAAATTTACATCGCGATATTGCCATTGATATTTGTGAATTGTTTCGTGTTGAATGGCTTGTGATGTGAGAAACTTAAACTCTGGCCATTTGTTTTTTGATATTGAAATACTTTTGCTTCTAGCAGAAAAGTTAAAGCAAACGTATCTTGTATCTGTATTCATATCGTATAAACCAGATACAGTAAAATAATCTTTATCTATATCTTCAAAAATTTCAAACTTAAACTTTAAATCTTTGTCACTAAAAGAGTCTCTCAGAGCTTTTGTGACTAAATGGTATGGCTTGTTACCTAATATATTTTCTTTGGCTGCATCAATACACTGATTTATTTGAGGTGCTAAGAACACTATTCCTCCTAAATTTTTATACCAGAGAAATCTTTTTTTGAGAACATTTTGCTGAAAGAACGATCCTCAAGCGTTGATTCTTCAAAATCAATACCCGAATCTGAAACATCATTTTGAGCTAAATCTTCAAGGTTATATAATCTCATTTTAGCACGATCAACCCCTACCATAAATCTTTTAAAACTAGTTAAATCGTTGTAACGGTTTTTTAACTGTTTTATCATAATTTGGTTAAGTTGCTCGAGCTCTTCAGTGCTGATAAGAGCAAACATAAAGTCTGCTGTAGCCGGTAAACCGAAAGATTCGGATGTGTCTGTCAGGTCTACATCAGTGTTAGAATATCCAGATCTTGTAGTCTGAGTAGCCGATACGACAGGTAAATTATATTCTACAGCTAGCCCACGTAACTCTTCAGCAATAGCCTTAATATATGTATAAGAATTAACACTTCCACCAGGCTTAAATCTTGACGAAGCACAAATATTTAGATAATCGACAAAAATTATGTCTGGTCTAAATTGCTTCTTCAAAGCAAGCTCATTGAGAAGTGACTTAAAGTGGTTAGTATGCGCTGATGCGGTTGGATATTCCTTAATTATTACCTTACCGGTGGTTTTTTGTGCCAGCTTTTCAATCCTCGACGAAAATGCTATTTTTGGTATATCTTTAAGCTGCTCTAATTCAATGTTTAATAAGTTTGCATCCAATCTTTCGGCTATTCGTTCTTCAGCCATTTCCATAGTAATGTATAGGACGTTTTTGCCTTGAGCTAGACAGCTCGAAGCCATATGACACATGAAAAGGGATTTACCAACACCAGTACCGGCTAACGCTATGTTAAGTGTTTTATTTGGTAAACCACCTTTAGTGATTTTATTAAAAATATCTAAATCAAAAGGTATTCGTGTTTCTCGCCTATGATAAAAATCAAAACGTGAATCGGAGTCTTTGATATAATCATGGCCAACAGACTCATCAAAACAAACGCCCAGTGCCTCATGTAGGAGAGATGGTATGGCATCTTTTGTATGCTTTTTGTCGTTACCATCTAAAATACTAATAGATGTTACAATAGCATTATATACCGCCTTGTCTTTACAAAACTTCTCCGTTTCTTCCACTAACCATTCTTGATTGGTATTTTCTACTAAATGTAATTTTTTAATTAAATCTGAAGTGTCTTTAAACTGACTTTCGATAAGGTTTGAATTTTGAAGCGAGACCTCCAAAGCTTCTATAGTTGGATTTTTGTTAAATTTTTTTACAAAGCTATCAACTAACTGAAATACAATTTTATCACTATTGTCTGTAAAATACTCTTCCTTTAAAAAAGGAATAACTTTCCTAGTAAAATTTTCATCATGTACTAGATTGCGCAGTATTGTTAGTTCTATTCTGTTCATCTTCTAAAGTGTCAAACGCTTCCGTTAATATATCGTTAACAATAGTTTCAAAAAGAAGTTTAAAATTTTCACCAGTTATTTCTTCATCTGAAATAGATGTTGGTTTGTTTATAACGTGGTAATCGATCACCATTTCAGAATCCTCGGAAGGCAGATCTAATTTTTTAATTTGTACAACCGTATTAGTAAAGTCTCCGCTAATAATTTCAAATCCCCAATCCTCACTTCCAACAAACCAAGGTCTATACAATTCGTTCCTAAGCATTTTCATATTCCTCGCTTATATCTTCATCAGAAAAATCTTCTGTCATAAGACCGGAACTAGCTGCTTTAAACTTATCTTCGACAAATTTTTGAAACTCTTTTTTAGCTAAGATGGGTAACCAAAACTCTTTAGTGTTGGTTTCTTTTAATCTTACTTTTTCATCCTCTCCAGCTCTAGAATACCAGCCATTAGAAGGTTTAGTAACAAACCCTCCATCCAAAGCTACATCCAAGAGACCAGACCATTTACTAATACCACCATCATAAGAAACTTCAATAGCTATCTTTGATTTTTCCCTTACCTGTCTTGACTTTTCTACATTGATGATGAAGTTATATCCAGTTATCTCTGTACCGTCTTTTTCTTGCTGGCGACCTATGATGTAAATGTTATCAGCTGAATAATAAACGCCAGTACCACCACTAACAATGTCTTTAGGAAACATACCAATTTCCTTGTAAGTATGATTTACCACAATCATTGGAATGTTCTTAAGTGTTAGGTGAGGTGTAACCATTCGGAAGAAGGATTTGAGCTGTTTTGCTCTAGACATATCAGCTACACTTTTGCCATCTAAAGCATCCTCCACTTCTTTTTTAGAAGCTAAGTTACCAACAGAATCGACAATAATGATAATATGATCCCCACGTTCAATATTACTAAGCTGGGCCATAGCATCGTGTTTAAGTTGTTCAATGTCGGTAATTGGTGTGTGAAGAACTTTGTCCGTTCTAATACCAAAAGAATTAAAATAAGATTGAGGACTACCAAACTCAGAATCATAAAATAGGACAACAGCATCTTCGTACTTCTCCAAATAAGATTTAGCTAACAAAAGAGCAAAAGCAGTTTTAAAATGTTTGGAAGGACCTGCAAATACAGTCAGGCCCGGTGTCAGACCTCCATTTAATTTACCAGATAGGGCAACATTAATCATTGGCACCGATGTTTGAATTGTATCCTTAGCATTAAAAAATTTAGAATCGGAAAGAATATCCGAGTCTTTAATAGTTGAATTACGTTTTAACTTCTCAATTAAATTTGACATATGCTCCTCACTTACACCACGATTCTTTTTTATCTCCATAATACTCTCTTGCTAAACCAGCCTTAATTAAGGAATCCCTTAAGCTAACTCCATCAAGTACGAGATCACCGAGAACACGACCTCCAAACTTATCCCACTCCCTAATTATAATCTCTTTTTTCGTAGAAGACGACACTAACTTTTTAGTAAGTTCTGTAGCTTGAGCACCCATTTTAGCTTCGCTTTCACATAGAGCTCTAGGTGCCTTTTCGGGAGTATCAACACCATAAACTCTTAGTCGAAGTGTAGGTTTTAAAGGAGCAGGCAGGAACTTAGCTTCAAATTCAACCGTATCGCCATCAACCACTCTTGTAATTGTGTATTCGTATTTTTGAGTATAGGAAACTTTCTTATGTTCATGGCTATGAGCATAAGAAACACTAGAAAAACTTAACAGAAAAACAGCAATAAATTTTTTCATTCGAATAATCCTTCTAAGGTTGCTTGTTCTTTTATTTTCCAACCAACACTATTCAGTAAAGAGTTAAGTGGATCGAGAAAGGCCTTCTCGAACATCATATCATAATCAATATAATTTTCAATATTAAATTCAGGAGGTATCATATGTGTAAAGGTTATTACATTTGTGCCGAGTGGATTGGGTTCGCGGAGATATAAAAACTTTATTTTATCCCCCTCCAATATATATTGATATTTTTTATCTAAGCTTTTTTGCTGAACCAAATAATTATAAACTAAAGCACCGCGCACATGTATTGGTGTACCTTTTTTGTAGATACTATTTTCATCACGGTACTGACTCACACCATTAACTGTTCTGGGAAATGCAATTTCTCTGTAATCCATTTTAGACCATCTATTTTCCAATTCACCAACAAACCTTTTTAACGTTTCTTCAGACTCTCTTAATACTATCCCAACCGAATCTTTTAAGGCACTTCGTACAGAGGCCGGAGTGGAGGATCGAACAATCTCCATGCCTTGTACCTTCAATTTTGGAGGATTGTAAACTACGCCCTCAGAATCATACACATTAAGAGCATAACGTTTTTTAGCTAACCAAATGCCACCATCAGCAATAACCTCTCGCTTAAAACTAATCTTTTTTTGATATACATTTAAATAATCAAAAATTTCTTTACAAGCAGAATCAATCTCCACACTAATAATTTCTTCACAAGCCTTATTAATCAAATCGACCTTTTCGAGCGTTTGTTTTTCTTTAAAGTATTTTTCCACTAAATTACCCAACGTTAGGTATGTGGAATCAGTGTCTGAATAGAAGGAATAATCAATATCCTTTGTGCCGCATTCTTTGTTAAGATAATCGTTTATTTTTTTAGCTACACTCCGTATAACGTATTGACCGGTCATTGTGATACCTTCAGCTAACCGGATATCATAAAATCTAAAATACACATTACCACATGCACCATAAAGGGAATTCATTAAAATCTTTGCTGCCATCTGCTTTGAATTTAAGGCTGTAACTGTTTTAAGATATTTTTCATCCTTAGTTTCGGAGTATAGCTTTTCAAAGTCAAGCATTTGCTTTTTTACTTTTTGTCTTATTCCAAAGTAATGCTCAATTAGCTTGGGTAGAATTCCTTTAGAATTCTTTTTAAAGCATTGACCATTAGCAACCATTGTATAATTTTTGTCTTTCAGATTTTCTGTATTAAATTCCCTATTGAGCAATTTTAAAATTGATTTCTCATCATCAGCCAGATACTTTTCACCATCGACCAATGTTTCTGGTGACATATTGAAAGACATCATAATTGAAGGGTATAGAGACGTTGCATCAAAAGAAACTACCCAATCATATTTTCCTGGCTTAGGCTCTTTTACAAACGCACCCATAATCTGTCTATCCATAGAAGGATCGAGAGGATCCGGATTATGAACGATAATGTTTTCTTTTATCAAGGCATTGTAAATAATACAATCCCAAGTTCTAACGGATGAGTATATGTCCATAAAATTACATTTAGCGTCATAAGCCATAGTTAGAATTAGGTTAATTAAATTCATTTTATCTTCTAACTGATCAACCAGCTCCACGTCTGTAATATTATACTCTACAAATAGCTTCCAGTCCTTTGTGTAGAAATCCTTAAATGAAGAGTAATTGTGCTTAATTTTTTGCCTACCCAACTCTTCTTTAGAAATGTAGTCAAGAGAATATGATTCTTGAACCTTAAAGGAAAACTTTTTATAAAGGTCCATATAATCTAACACAGAAATACCCATCCAGTTATACGCCAACTGTGTTCTACCTTTAGCATAGGGAACTTCGAATTGCGTAATTTGACGATGTGGTGAACATTCATCTAAAGCCTTCTCACCAAGTACTTTAATAATTCTTGTGGAGAGATATGCAATGTCAAAAAGCTGACAATTCCAGCCTGTTATAACATCAGGATAATCTTCTTTTATTGCATCTATAAATTTTCTTAAAAGCTCAAACTCGTCCTTGCATTGAATATATGTTACTCCAACCTTTTCTACTAAATAAGGTTTGCAACCAAAAGATATAATCTCTTTTGTATTGAAATCCTGCATTGTTATTAGAAGCACTTCCTCTTGAGCAGTTCTTGGATCGGGAAATCCAAATTCCGTAGATGTTTCAATGTCGACAGTTACTATCTTCATAACTGACATATCGTATTCAATGGGATTTGGAAAAAGCTTAGATATGAACTGATAATTAAAGTTCATATTTCCATAAATTGGGAAATTACTAACCTCTTTGTATTTTTTTACAAAGTCCTTAGCCTCTGTAATAGAATTAAACTTTTTACGCTCGAGATTCTCGCCTCTTAGCGATTTATATGGAGAGGGTTTGCCTGTCCTTAAATAAAAAGCTGGCTGAAAAGGGATTTTTTGATTGATTCGCTTGCCGTTTTTGAACCCTCTGAAATAAATATAATTACCACGGCAGTGAACATTAGTATAGAAAAGCATCTAGCTATTATATGACAAATATCATGTTTTATCAACATTTTAAATTAAAAGCATGAAAAAAATATTTATAGCACCATTAATTTTATTGCTTGTAGGTTGTGATCAATACTACAGGTATCCATGTCAGAATCCAGATAACTGGAATGAACCACGATGTAAAAAACCTTTGTGTGAAGTAAACAGGGATTGTCCAGAATTAATTCTAGAGAAACATCCAGTTACTTCTCAAGCTGTAGAGACAAAAACTTTAAAAAGTAGTTCGGAGTGTCCAAGATGATATCACAAGAAAAACAGGAAAAACAGGAAAAAAAAGAAAAGCAAAATAACCGGTATAGTTCAGAGGAATTAATGGTAAGGCTTAAGGTGTTTATTGGTGCTTGCTTAGCCCTCACTCTAATTGGTATTGTCTTTGTTGTTCTTTATAGCATTATATTTGTTACCCAACCCTTGGATGCGATAAGCCCGGTTGATTCCAAATTTTTTGAATTAATTATTCCAGTAGCCACGTTTCTGTGCGGTACATTGAGTGGTATAATGTTAGCTGGTACTGGTCAGCAAGCAGCATTGGAAGGTGCTGAAGCTGCTAGAAGAAATGAACAGGAAAAAAATCTTGATTAAAAAATTACTAATATGTTTAATGTTTTTACCCAGTATAGCTTTAGCGCAAATCAAAGAAAAAGTTTTATACGAGTTGTTTTGTATAGATGTAAGTGTTCTCGAAGCAACATTAGAAGAATTTAAGGAATTTCCTTTTGTAAGGGGTAATAGCAAAAGAGAACCTGTAGGAATGGTACCATTAGTTTTATTTGTAAATCCAGAAACAAAATCTTGGACTATAGTAGAGAAAGTAGAACATAATACATATTGTGTTTTGGCAATGGGTAGTGGTTTGGAGGCAGTTCCTTCCGAAATTAGGAAAGAATTAAATAAAAATAGAAGTAAAAAGAAATATTAGTATAAATATTACTCTCAACTAAACATAAAAGAAAGCTTTGCTTTCTGTTATGCTTTATCACTTACGACCTAACTAGGTCGTTCTGAATCGACTTTCGTTTAGCTTTCCGTGGGTAACATGGATCCTGTAACTACGCAAATGAAAGCTATTTCCGGTGGCTTAAACCAAGCCGTTGAAGCCGGAAGAGAACTTGACAAATCTATTAAAAATGTTAATTCCTTTATGAATGAGGAAGTTAACAATCAAGCTCATGCTCGCGCTGCACAAAGGAAAAGAGAAAGACTTTCTGAATTAAATCGCGAAGAAATAGCTAGAATAAGATTAGATGAAAAAAAACAGATTGAAAAAAGAAAAAATCAAATTAGAGAAGATATAGTAAAGCAGTATGGAAAAGACGCCCTTTCTCTTTACAACACTTGTTTAGCGGAAATTAAGAAAGAAGAAGAAATAGAAAAGAAAGCTCAGGATAAAGACAGGGCTAAAATATTTGAGTTAAAATTATTATGCTTTTTAGCTGCTGCAGCTATAACAATACTCTTATCTAGTAACGGATTACTTTAATGGAAAATTTTAAAGATCTACTTTTAAATCCTAAGTTAATTTTGCCCTTTTTTGGGGGAGTAGTAATATTGGCTATTATATGGAATTTATTTGAACATACGACGAATGTGTTAAGTAATAATGAAAAAAATAATTCTGTAATAATTTTATCATTAGTGGCAATACTTTTTGTAATTAGTATATTATTTTTAATATAATGGATCTTTTTAAAGAGATTGTTGAGCTTAAAAAAAGGAGTAAATATTTAAAGGAGAAAAACAAAAAATTTAAAGTGGAAATGATTCCTTATAGAGTTTGGATATGGGGAATGATGATACTAGCTGTTTTTTTGGCTTATAATTTTTAAAGGAAAAAAATCAGAGAGTACTACGTCCATTAAATAATAAAAGTGATAAGTTGAACTAGGAGATGGTAAATGAATAATACAAATTATGAAATTGAAGCAGATATTTCTGGGGATGGAAAAGTGAATAAGGAAGAGATGAGAATTTACGAGATGAGAGCTACTAACAGAAGAAGAATGGCTTGGCTAAGTCTTATTGCTTTAATAGGTTCAGCATTTTGTTTAATGTTCGTAGTTTCAGACGAACGATTAGCTAAGCTAGACGGACTTTTAGAATTGTACTGGATAGCTCTAGGTGGAGTAGTTGGGGCTTATGTTGGTATAAGTTCGTGGACTAAGCGAGGGTAAATACCAAAAGACATAGATAAAGGAGTAAATATGAAGTTTGATAAAGAGTTTATGGAGAACAATTGGAAAGCCTGGATGGGTGTGACATACATGGTCATATGTTTATTTGATTTTATTGGTGCTCCGGTCCTTTTCAGCGTAGTGCAGTTTTGGGAAACACAAGCTGCAAACGATGCCTTTAGACAGTGGCAACCTCTTACACTTCAAGGTGGAGGATTTTTCCATATGGCAATGGGAGCTGTGTTAGGTATTTCTGCCTTGAATAAGGGTGGAGATAAACCGGCTGAATCTTCAAAATAAAAAAGGGGCTTGATGCCCCTTTTATATGTTTCTAATAGAAAAACAAATAGATTTTTTTAACTGGATGCTTCTTCAGTTGTATTTCTTACCGTTTACTATACTCGGTAAGCTAAACAATTAAACTTTTTCGTTAAATCTATCTCTTGTATCTTTGGTTGTGTTAATTAGCACAAGAGTATCGTTTACTCTTTTGATAGATATAACGTCGTCTTCTTTCCAATCATTTTCAATTAAAAAATCCGGAGGAAAGGTTAAAATTGCATCGCCGGACCCATCTTCTGAATCCTCAAGAGTTGTAGAATAATACTTAGTCATTTTCAAATTTTTTAGATAATTTTAAAGCATCTTTTCTCATCAAAAAAGTTCTATTTTCGTTCTCTAGTTTAAATACAGTTATGTAATTTATTCCATCAATAACTTTTACATTATCATAATCCTTACAAAACCATTCGTCAGAATTTAAAGGATTAGTTAATAGTACTTGTTTGCGCTTTTGAAAAAAAGATTCTTTTCTTTTCATTTTAAGAAGGCATTACTAAGCCTGAAGTGTATGATTTATCAACTTCTGATACATCACCAATTAATTCTTCACCTGTCGTTAATTTTATGATTTTGATCATGTAAGCTTTCAATAAAGTTAAATGCTACTTCTTCATTATAAAACATTTTAAAGAAAGTGTCAACAGTTGTTTCGTTGTAACCAAAAATTAAAATTTGATCATCGAGGGAACTGGCTTTAATTTGCCAGCCCTCGATATTCACCATATGAAGTGAGGCAAGTTTACTCAACTAGCAATTGCTGTTTAGTTTTTTTAGAGAAACTCGAATCACTAATTTCGATCTTCTTGGGTTTCTTATGCTCTGGAATAATTCTTTCCAAAGCAATCTTAAGCATACCATTAATAAGATCGGCACCTTTAATTTCAATTTGATCAGTAAGTGCGAAGGTACGAGTAAAATTACGAGCAGCAATACCTTTAAAAAGATAATCCATACCATCATTATCTTCTTTAGCGTTACCACGTACAATTAACTTATCATCTGCAAATTCCACTTCAATTTCAGACTTCGAAAAACCGGCTACTGCAATTTCAATAACGTAGGTATTTTCGTCTGTCTTTTTAATGTTGTAGGGTGGATAGTTTGGAATGTTCTTGGTAACATCATCATGTAATTTGGCTAGTTTATTAAAATGATCATCAAAGCCAACATAAAATTTATCAAAGTCTTTAAACATAACATCAAAGGTGGGCATTAGTTTCAAATTCATTTTTTACTCCTTATTTCTTCGAGGGTAGAAACGAATTGATAAAATCCACTTTGGTCAATTGCTCAACCATTTTTTCTGTAGCTGCAAAAGCTTGCCGAGCAAAAATAGTTTGAGCATTTACAAAGTCTTGCATAGGAGTACGCAAGTCTTCGTTAGTTACAAAGGTGTTAAGGAATTGAGTTTTGGCTGATTGAATAGAATCAATAGCCGTGCTTGCAAAAGCGTGCATAAAGTTCTCCTTGTTAAGCGAGTTAATGTTAAAAAAGCTATCCATATGGCATAGCAATCCTGCTTACTATTACAGGGACGCTATAACGTTGCGTCAGATTACGCTTCTAACTACGAAGTCTTTAACCCCAAAGGGCGTTAATTTGTTGCAGTGCTAAGTTGAGGCTTCAAAGCTTCAGCTGCCGCAACTTGAGGCTCACCCTGCTGTTTAATTTTAATAATTAGAGATGCAACTTCTTGAAATGGATGTAACCCTAATACTCTCAAAATAGTGTTTACTTCATCGACATTCAAATTAAGCCTAATTTCCATAACATCTTTACTATCACTCATTTCGTTTTTTTCCTATATTATATTTAGTTTGTAACGTCCATTCATCTTTTTCTTTATACGATAATACTTTAATTTGACTGAGAGGTGCAACAGGTTCAAACTGTTTTTCGTTAATAATTTTTAATAAACCCCAATCAGAAAGTAACTTAGCAATAGCATTTCTTCTTTCAATATCGTTTTCTGTTAGATCGGCTTGTTTTCCATCCAAAGCAAATAGTTCTTTAAAATGAACTATAAAGTAACGACCTTGTTTATGTAAAATATGACAAGACTGATAAAGAACTTGATCTTTTCTTGAAGCCACTCCTATTCGCGTAAGTGTCTCTCTAACTTTCAAAAAATCATCAGGCTCTGATAGCTTTACTTCCAATGGTATGTAACCTTCTATATTTATTCTAAAAAAGTCATCCGTCATTCATCCCACCTTTTTTTAATTTTTCTTTTAAGTTTTCTAATTGTTTTTCGGTGAAAATTGAAACTACTTGGCGGGCTTTTTCAGTGCTGTAGCCATAGTAATCTTTTATTATTTCAATCGCTTCAAGCTTTTGTGGTTTTATCCACTTACTAAATCTCTTCTTTGAACGAATAGTATTTATAAGAAAATTGTTCTGAAGTGATTTTTCCAGGTGAGGCCTGGAGTTCATCTCATTTGCAAAGATAACCGAATCTGGTGCAAATGATAAGCCCTTATTCACGATATATGGCTGATATTGTCTCTCTGACCACTCATCTACTATTAGATTAATTTTTGTTTCATTTATACTCTTTAAAAAATCAAAAGGTGATATGGAAGGTTGCTTGTAAACCTCTTGAATTATTTCCGTATAGTTTCCAAGCTCATTTTCCAGTGTCATTTTATTTCCACACTTGCCATGATTTCTGTTAAACAAGCTACTAAGTTTATTTCTTGATCAGAAACAAATGCAGACTTGTATTGATAGTCAGCTATGGTAAGTACAAGCTGCGGTACTTGAGTTGTGAGGGGAATGAGTGTGTCATATATTTTTCGAAAGAGCGTTACAGGATCGTTATCTAAATTATTAGCGACCCAAGCTCTCATTTTTTTCCAATCTTTTTCTCTGAGAAACTCTACAAGCTCTTTAATGTTAGACTCTGTAATATTAACTAAAATACCTTCATCTATGTTGCCAGAATGCGCATACTTTTGTAATTCATTTAAAGAACGTCTAAAATCGGGAAAATGTTTTTCAACAAAGTGAGCTAAAACTTTTTGATCAAATTTTACTACCTCTGCATCTAGTATAAACTTTAGTCTTTTAAAAAAGCGTAACGCTACTTCAGGCTTTTCTTTGTTGGGTATTTTAAATTCTATAACAGCGCAGCGACTGTGAAGCGGAGGTATGATTCTATTTTTGTAGTTACACGTAAAAATGAACCTACAGTTTTCTGCAAACTCTTCTATGAACCCGCGTAATGCAGGCTGTGTAGAGTTTGGATTGAGATAATCTGCCTCATCTAATATTACAACTTTAGTATTTCCAGTAAAGGAAACAGTAGAAGCAAATTGTTTAATCTTTGTTCTTAATACATCTATTCCAGACTCTTCTGATCCGTTAATGATAATGTAATCTGTATTTAATTCTTCACACAAAGCCCTTGCTGCAGTTGTTTTGCCCGTACCAGCAGAGCCACAAAATAACATATTTTGTATGTCACCAACGGAAATAATTTTTTCAAAGTAGTCCTTAAGCTCGTGTGACAAAACACAGTCGCTTATTTTTTTGGGTCTGTATTTTTCAACCCATAGATAATGATCCAATGACCTATCCATACTATACCACCGAACCAGGCTCTGCAGCTATCCAATATTGTAGTTGTTTAGATTCGTGTTTAAAATGAAGAAATTTTGCTTTGCCGTTAAGCGTCTTAGCTACTGTCACTTCGTATGCGTCTGGAATAACCTTTAGATTCTCCACTGAAATAAAGATATCAAATTCATCAAACGCAGTGCCTAATACCTTTTTAAAACTATTACTGCTGTCGTTTTTTCTATCTTTAACTGTAAGTGTAACAGTTTGATTTTTATTTGTTACCGAGATAGTAGGAGCACTTGTGATTGCGGCTGCTTTCATAATTAGTTGAATATCTTCGGCAGCAATTTTAAACTTGTATACATCAAGATGTTCTATTTCACTATCTGGAGCTGCTTTGACAATATCGGGGTTTGAGTAAAAATACTCAAAATTGCCTTTATCGCTAGATATTTTTAAAGCTTTATCATTTAACTCTACCTCTTGATTATCAACAATTGTCAACATAGCAAGTAAAGAGTTTAAGTCATAGATTGCAAACTGGTTAGGAATTTGCTCTTTGATGGTTGCCCTTGCAAAAATATTTTTCATATTGGAGAAAGTTGTAATACAATCTCCTGGCTTAAACATAATACTTTGATTAATAGATGCAAAGTTCTTAAGAATCGATAATGTCTCATTACTAAATTTCATACTCACCTCAAATAATTAAATGTTAATTGTAATAGTTTCTTCTTTTTTTCTCCACGGTAAGTCTTCTCCAAGGGCTTCGTAAATAAGTTTATTACCTCTCAAAAAGAATTCTGCTTGGACAGAATCTGCTCTACTTCCCACTCTATAATTAAAAGTGTATTTACCAGTACCCTCAAATTTAGGACTATGCTGAATTAATGTAGATGTAATAATTCTATCCACCTCAGGTTGTTCTTTTGGATTACGAGCTCTTCTAAACCACAAAGGTGATACCATCAAAGCACACGCCTTAGATAAAAACCAACAACCTACATCAATGAAATTATCATTAAGCACAGATCTATGTTTACCTAACGATTCACAATCGTCGTTACAAATATAATTTTTATCTTTATCAACAATTTTTCTAAGCGAATAACCCCAATCGTAGTTATCGTGAACTACGTCGACACAATCCTGAATATGTGTAGGATCATAATAATTATCCTCATCTAAAAACGAGATGTATCTTCCATTTGTTAGATATGTGGCTGCGGCGTAAATTCTATGACCGTTATAGTTATCTCTGCCGGTAGCGTAGGGTAAAGTAAGTACCTTTACATCAGGAAACTTACTAACAATTTTCAAGGCATCTTTTTTTCTTTCGTTCCCGTCAATCACAACATAATGTTCAATGTTTGTGTAGGTTTGTTTTTTAACTGACAAGAGTGCGTCGTATAAAAAAGGATTGCCTGTTGTTGCTGTAACAACTGTTACAAGGGGTTCACTCATTTATTAATATCTCGCTGGTACATTTGGATCAAGATTACAATAGATTTCAAAAAACTTACTACTTATGTTGTGGTCCTTGGTTGTTACAATATCAACCTTAGGACTTCCTTCAAATACTTCATACATAGACATAATTTCAGTAACTTTAATGTCTTTATTCCAAAAAATTTGTAGTTCGTCTTGAACGCCACTCATATCGATGTTATATTTTTTATATTCCATGTGGCCCATTTTTGCTATTGCAAGGACTTCATTTTTATCAGTAGGGTGAAAGATGAATCTATGGTGATCATAGCCTTTAGATGGTTGACCACGATCGCCTTTATTCATTTCCCTATGAAAAGATGGTACAGCAATCCAGCCCTGTTTAGCAACTCTTGGCATCATTTCAAAGGCAACAAATGGATAATATAAATCTTCTAAAGTATGTGAGCAAGTGCAGAAATCAAACATTCCATTCTCTTGAACATAGTCTAAAAGTTGTTTCCAACTACTTTCTTTTTCTATATTAACTTTGAAATGTTTTTTGCTTTTTTCTAATTCTATAAAATAATCCACTGTAACATCAGCAAAAGGTTCAGTCCAAAAATCTGCAGCTGAACCAATGTCTAAAACTTTAAAAGATTTTTCATTTTTCTTACCTATCAGGAATTGTGTTAATACAGATCTTGTTAGTAAGGGAGTAAAATGAAATGCTTGTGTAGAATTTTCGTTGTTATAAAAATCTGCGAATGTGTTAAGTCCGTACATCATACTCTCAACCTATCATTAAATGCTTTTACGATATTTGGATGCCTATCATATTGGTGTATTACAGCTGTTTTATATCCAGCTTCATTTACAACATATCCCTCATCATTTAATTTCATTGGACCCAATGTAGCACCGATAGTAGCTATAAATTCACCGCCAGTGTAGTGAATAGTAGTACTTGGGAATTTATTTTGTTTGTAAAAAACATTCATTGCTGCTTGATCTACAAAGACTGGTGGTTGACCAGGGATTGTTTTTGGATAATTTTTTGATTCTTCAACCATAAGTTGGCAAAGTTTAATTACACCTTCTTTTTTACCACACATATAACCACCACAAATAATTTTTTGATCCAACACAGACCGAAGAACTTCTTCCCCGTACATATCTCTAATCCACCTTGAATTCCAGTCTGGACATTCACGAATATATTTTACTTCTGTAGTAAGCTCTAACTCATTACCAACCAAATATTTAAAAGGATTATCCTGATAAACTACATCTCTAGTGTCAGATAAAATTATATTCTCTGCCTCGGGAAAAGCTTCTATTACTTTCATGGGTAAAGCCCAGCGCTGAATCATCATATCTTCAATTGTGATATGTTGACTAGTTTTAAAAACTTTTACCTTGAAAGATTTAAGATAATCAATAAAGTCTTGATCGTTTGTATCTGTTAAAAGTACAACGTTTTCCTCATAATATTTTCGTAGAGAGATACAAAAATTTGTCATGCTCTCTTTGTTAGCACACAAATTTACTGCAAAACCTATAATTAAATTTTTTGACATAATTTCTTTTTTAAACTTGACGAAGTAAATTGATGTAAGCAGGTGAATCTGAGTACAACCATTGATTCCACATAAGATCTAAATCCTTTTCTGTGTTAGGCATATATTGTTGTATATTTCTAAAAACATTTAAAGCATCATTTGCATCATCAGCCCAATGACTAAAGCCTAAGTGACCATACTCTCTATCCCTTCCAGTACCTACTAACTTGACTGGACACTTTTCGTGGTTGAGATAATTTCTAAGATACTCGTAAGGTCTAAAAATAACAAAAGGAGTAATAGAATAACAAACGGGAATTTTTCCGGACTGGGCTAATCCAACAGCAGCTCCTAACATTAATGTTTCTGCTGCACCCACGTTACAAAATCTTTCGGGAAATTCTTCTCGAGCTTGATCTAATACATAAAATCCAAGATCACCACTTAAGAGCCATATGCGCTCATCTAAACGCATGGCTTGAGCTATTAATTTACCAAATCGTTTTCGCATAATTTTTCATAATCTTCATCTTTAAGTACATAGTAATGAGTAAGTACACCTTGAGCCCAAGGCCAATGTGGAGGTTGAGTATGACGAATGTTTATATCTGGCAAGAAAGAAACTAGTCTACGCTCAATGTACTCTCTATCAATTAAATCATAAGCTATCATTCCATTAATATTAACAAATACTTTTAAGTTAGATAATTTTCTTTCGTAAATATATCTAAGTGCTTCCCAAACCGATCCTTCTCCGCATTCACCATCAGATATTAAACAATAAACATCCCTATTAGGATTAGCTAAAGCATAACCAACTGCTACAGTAATACCCATCCCTAAGCTTCCAGTACTAACTTCAATGCCGTAGTTAAGGTCGCGATGAGGATGTACACCAATGTCATGGAACATCTTTTCTGCATCATAGCCTAGATACTTTTCCAGCACAACATACCATGCTAGAGCTGCATGACCTGAACTGAGAATAAACAAATCCTCTTTTTTCTTTATACTGTATATTTCATCTATTATATTAACAGCATTAAGAGTAGAACTGAGGTGTCCTATTTTTTCTTTAAAACTAATATCAATAATTCTACGTTCTAATTTATTCATATACGGCTTTATTAATAAATTTTTCAATACCATCTTTAAGACTTATTTCAGGAATCCACCCGTATTGATCGCAAACATAACTTATATTGGCTTGCCAGACTTTAGGAGTACAAAAATCTGCTACCTCTGTAACAGACCCATTTGTACCAAAAACATTTTTAAAGTATTCATACACTTCTTTATTAGTAGATTGAACACCAGAGCTTACGTTAACAACATCTCCCGCTATCCTTTTATTACTCAGCATAATAATCTCCACAGCTCTAACAAAATCATCTATATGACAAAAATCATGTACACCTTGAACTAAAGTCATAGGACGTTTGTGTTTAAATGATTGCCAAAGTTTTGGAAAAAGTCTTGTAGAAGCTTCACCTGGACCGTAAGGACTATACGGTCTTATCACCGTCACATCAACACCATATTCACTAGCGTATAATTTACAAAGTTGGGTACCTATACTTTTAGTAACGCCATACACATCGGTAGCTAATGTTAAATCTGTTTCCTTAGTAGGACGATCATAAACACCATACTCACTACTAGAACCTAAATGTATAAGTTTAGATTTTTTATTAGACCTAACCCACTCTAATGTATCCCTTAAAAGCTCCACATTAGCAGTCCACATATTATCTTTATTATAAATTTCGGCTGCACAATTAATTACCCAATCGGGTTGATATCTTTCCAATTGAATTTTTACATTGTTATAATAGCGACGAAAATATCCAACACTATATTTCGATAGATGAAGAGCTAAATTGCTTCCAATAAAACCACTAGCACCTATAATGAAAATTTTCATTGAATACTCTTTAATATTTCATCAATGTCAGTTCTAGTTTGCATAGAAGAATCTATGTATTGACTATGCTGAGGCTGAATAGTTTCAAATAATCCATTTTGCGAACCTTGTACAACTATAGGAGGTTCTAACCAATAAACATTCATTTTCCATTGCGACATCCAAAAACCTAATTCTGGATCACCAGCAAAACAAATTTTGTGGGTTTGAATTGCGTCATATATTTTTTTAGCAGATTCTTTTTTGAAGATAACTGAATCACAACAACGATCAGCTGGGTGATCTTTTTTATACCAAAATACACCATCTCGAAGTCTATCTTGTGGGATACGCTTACCAGCTCCTTGACCAATAAATGCTACATCCCAATCAGCTGGTAAACTATTCATATAAATGTGAAGTGTTTCTTTAAAATTTTCACAAACAATTGCATCATCTTCAAACATTATACCCAACTCATGCTCGCCATATCCGATACGTCTATAAATTTCTTTTTGTTTAAGACAAATAGATACAAATTCTGGCTTCATAGGATAATGAGGAAAAAACTCATTAGGGTCTTGACCTCTTTTTTGGTATTCTAAGTGATCAGCTTGAAAGTTTTCGTAGTATGTTTGATAATCGATCTCTTCTCTATCCCAATCTAAAATCCATTGGATGTTGTCCATCTTTTCTTTTGAAAAGATAGCTTCCATAACTTTACGTCTTTGTACGTTGCCCTTATAATGAACAACGTAAGAAGAAATAAAATTATTCATTTAAGAAAAACCTCGTTGAATTTAATCATAACATCTTTAGGATTAAACTTTTCAACGATAGATTTATAATCAAACGTTTTGTCTTTAAATGATTTAAGCTTATCTAAAAAGTTTTCTTCACTGTATAACAGATTTGTGTCTTTCAATAAAAATGAGTGGTTTTGATCTACTCCCCCTTCCCAAGCTAATACTGGTTTATTGTGAAATAAAAATTCACAAACAGACAAACCAAAACTTTCTCCTCTTTTTCTTGCATGCAGCATTACATCACATGTGTTAATAAAATTACTCTTTTTTTGTCTATCTACAATCGAATCAATATAGCGAATGTTTTTATGTTTATAGAAAGGTTCTGTGTTTACAAACAAAAATACATAGTCATCATTTTCTTCAACAAATCTTACTAAATTATTTTTAACGAAAGGTAGATCAAAAGTCAAATAACCACCATATCTACCTACAATAGTTTTATCTTCTGAAATACCTAACTTAACTCTATAATTATCAGTAGGCTGAGGTAAGTCAACAATATGAGGAACGAAAGGAACATCATTACCCATTTTGCCAGATAACCACTCTGAAACATATGCGTAACGATCACCGTGTGGCTCATAAGCCTGAAAGACAGCATGGATAGCTGAACGTACCTCTGGTAATGGCTCTCTGTGACCATATCTAATAAAGTAGGCAACATCCACTTCATCGCATAGTTTTTGTAATTGACTCTCGTTGCTGTAAGATACTACTTTAAAATCATTCTTTATAAAATCAACAACATTCTGTTCTGTACTTACATCAGGCTCTTCAGGAATTGTAGCGTTGTAACAAATAATACTTTCGTTACCCAACACTTCCTGGTTATATTTTGCATAATCATATACAGCAACAGCAGTTCCTCTAAAATTGAGAGTTACTGTGTGAAATAAAACTTTCATATTTTGCCTTCAATTTTAATTCTTAAATTTTGTTCAGGCTCAAACTTACAAATACGTCCTTTGAAATTAAAGTCTGTTGAAGAATACATGCCGTCTGTTGAGAACTTATTATTTACTACATCATTACATCGTTGAATAAAAAGATCTACATTGGATTGAAATCTACTTTGATAGAGATGATAAAACCTATCTTGGAAAGTTGTACCTACACCGTACAAACCATAATTATGTAAACGCCAAACACCTTCCTCTGGCTCTCTTTCGAAGAAAGAAGGATAAAGTGTCTTCATTCTAACGCCATTCTCTTCAGCAATGTAGCATAACTCTTCACATACATCTGAGCGATTAGTTTCTAAAAATGAAGGTTTACCTAAAGCAAGCCATAAAGGTTTCCAAATAAAAAAACAACACGGTGCTACAAAGATGTGAGACATGGGTGGTATGTGATTAGTAGCCTGTGCACATCCAGCAATACTTTTATTTTTAGCTACAAATTTAACTATGTCTAGTATTGAGTCTTTAGTTAAAGGGATGCAATCAATATCTAAAAAACCAACAACATCGGCGTCAGTATTTTCTATTACACGATCCATCCAAACACCATGCCTAGCTGCCATTTCCCAATAATTTATAGATAGGTTAAAGTGCTTATGAACACTTTTGGCTGCCTCAATAAATTTGGGATTTGAATTTGGAAAATAAAGAGTATTAATTGAAAGTTTCATGTCAAAATTTGATCAACTATATTATTTATGGAGAACAGTGGTACGTATCCTAAGGATCTTAACTTACTATTCTCCATAATACATTATTTAACTTGAACAAGCTTATGAAAGCTATTTTGTTCAACAATGTTTATTTTAACCGTAGAGTTGGTTTTCTTAATTGCATAATCTATAACATCTTTAAACACAATTGGCTTACCATTTCCAATGTTATAAACTTCGTTATACATGCCCTTATCGATTACCAACTTTACAGCACTGCATAAGTCGCTCACGTGGATATAATCTCTGTAAAATTCACCTCCTTCATAAAGATCAATCTCTCCGTTTTTCTTTATCTCGTTTAAAAGATAAGTCAGAGCGTTCTTCTTCTTCGAAGTCTTTTTATCGCCAATGCCTATAACATTAGCAAACCTTAAAATCCTATATTTTAAATTATATGTTTCGCAAAAAGAAATTAAAAGTTGTTCAGCTGCTCTCTTTGTAATGGAGTAAAATCCTTTTGGATCACAATATGATTCTTCCCTAGCAGGAAGATCGGTATCACCATAAACAAACCACGAACTAGCAAAATTAAAAACATTATCTGGGCACTCTTTTCTAAAATTCTCCAGAACTCTAATTAGAATAGTGAGATTTGTTTCAATGTCAACAAAAGGATTAGTGTGGATATTGTAATTATCCACTGTACTAATTAAATAAAGAACATCATGCCCAGCAACTGGAATTAAATTATTACGATCGTTAGCTAAACAGTCATAACGTTTTCTAAATTCTGTTCCAATAAATCCACTACCACCAAACAAATTTATTGACATTAAAATTCACTCAATACCTTATCGATGTATTGCAAAACTTCTTCAGTATAGAGAGGAGAGCAACCTAAAAAGAACACATTGCTTAGAGCTAGGTTTGAATTAGGAAACTTTTTATAGTCACCCAAATGTTTATAACCTGGATGTAACATTATGTTACCCGAAAAATAGTTACGGGTCTGTATCTTTTTATCTTCCAGATAGGAGACCAGAAATTCCTTAAGATCTTGTGACTCGCAAAATACGGGGACACCAAACCACGAGGGATCGCAGTTGGAATGTGGCTTTATGGTTCTTAGGCCTGAAACCTTCTCTAACGAAGTGTCAATGAGTAGTTTATGTTTTCTCCTAAGATCCTCGATCTTATCGATCTTTTTCAGCTGTGCAATTCCAATTGCCCCTTGCAGATCTAAAGGCTTAAGATTATAACCCATGTATGTAAAAAGATACTTGTGATCGATTATACCATCATAATCTGGTAACCAATTGCTGAATCGTTTACCACACGTACCACAGGGTAAGAAACTATTTGCACCAACACAATAACAATCACGTCCCCACCAACTAATACTTCTTGACCTATCGATTAGAAGTTTATCGTTAGAACAAATCATTCCACCTTCCCCAGTACTAATATGGTGGGCTGGGTAAAATGAAGTAGTCCAAGAGTAATAATATTCTGTAATCAGTTTACCATTTACTTTTGTTCCAAGACTATCGCAATTATCTCCTAACAATAGTAAACCGTGCTTGTTACACAATGCATCGAGCTTATCCATATCAGGAGGATTACCAAGCACAGGAGATACAAAAATAGCTTTAGTTTTTTCTGTAATCTTTTCTTCAATCTTATCAACATCAAAGTTTAATGTATCTAATTCAATATCAATAAAGATTGGCTTAAGATTATTCTGAACTAATGGAGCGATTGTTGTAGGGAACCCCACTGGAGAAACAATTACCTCATCACCCGGTTGCCATTCAAAGTGATATCGAAGAGCAGTAATCATAACTAGGTTTGCAGAAGAGCCCGAGTTAACCATATGAGCATGGCTAACATTAAACTTCTCACAAAACTTTGTTTGAAACTCGTCTACATAGTCTCCCGAAGTAATCCAATTACCTTTTACAAAAGCAGAAAGAGCTAATTCTAGCTCCTCTGCATCCCACCATTGTCCTGAATACTGTACTGTATCTTTACCTGGTGTAAAGTTTTCGTAAGACTTTTGGTATGGGGGGGTTACTTTTGAAAGTGTTTTTATAGCATTATCAATCTCATCAGTAGTAGGCATAATACTCCACTTAGTTAATATTTTTTGGTTCTTCTAAAGATTTAAATTTCTCTTCGCGAGTTTGTTTGTTGTTGCTTTTCATACTTACAAGCCTACGACCCTCGTCGCGAGAAATTTTAAACATTACAAAAGCTCTATAATAGTCCTTTTCTCTTACTACGACAACCTTTTCTCTACGAAAAAATGATAAATCTTGTTTTACTCTAATTTTAGAAACACGATCGATCTCTCGTTCAACATCCTTAACACCAACACCACTCTCTAAAGCAGATTCTTTCTTTAGAGAATCTACATTAAGCCCAATACGTTCTGCCAATTGGACCTGGGCGTTGAGTGTTGCCTTATCAATAGCAAACTGCATATCCTTTGAAACATCAGTAGCAGTTACTACAATATCTTTTTCGTTATCGGGTTCAGGTGTCAGAAACCACTCAGGAATGTGGTTGACTTTATGCTTAGGAACTTCAACCATTTTATTGTCCTTATCGCCAAAACCAGGCAAGGAAGAACAACCAGCTGTAATAAGTCCTAACATACATGCTGTAATATAACTAATAAACATTCTCATCTCAATCTCCGTTCAATGATTATATCTTGATACACAACTCTACGGGAAAAAGTTGGTATAGACTTTATCATAATATCAACATCATTAACAGTCCACTCTTTTCTATCGTACAACTTATATTTAGTAAACAGAAATAAAAGCTTCTCTTTACTAACATCTCCGTACGCAACGTAAGTGGTGAACTTAACTTCGTTGGTACCAGGGAATACAAATTTACCGTTTATGGTATTATTGTTTACTCTCTCGTTTGGAAAAATTAATTCAGCTTTTTTATAATTCATTCCAGCATTATAGATATTGAAAACGTACAAATAAAGTTTTTCTTTTGTATCTATTTCAAATTCTAAATGCTCACCAGCAAGGTACTTTAGTTTTCCGTCAACGGAAAGATCGTAAAGTCTTGTATCTTCTAACTCAACCTTTACTGTAACATAACAAAGTTCTTTTTTATTTACTTCCTGGTGAATTATTCTTTTTAAAGTACCAGCCGAATCAATATCTAAAGCATTTTCATAAGAACAGTTAATCTTATTCTTTACCTCTTTACAAGACTGGTGTTTTTTAACTTCAAAGCTCTGGCCAGCAAATTTTTCTAGTGCATTTTTAATTGCTAAGTTTCTAGCAACCTCACAATCAATAGAAGAGCCAGCACCCTCTTGAATTACAGAGCTAGAGGAATTTATAGCTGCTGATACAGCAAAGGGAAATAATAGTAATGGAAGTAAAAGTTTTTTCACTTAACTAACTTAAGAGTTGGTTTAGTTTTCTTTTCTGGTTTAGGGTCAGACGGAAAGCATGAAGACTCACTTAGAAGATATAAAAACTCTTTCCAATCCTCTTGATTGTAACCATATCTAACAAACTCCTTTGCCATGTACCCCATAAACGTACCAAATACTGACATTGGATCGTCTACCTCCCTCATGGCAAGGTCATAAGCCTTGCTGATGAGGGGGTAGGTAAGAAGCATAACCTTCTCGTGATTATCCATTAAGCTGCTTCAGCGTACTCTACAGCAAGCTCGAGAGCCTTTTCTTTTTTAAGACGATTCATACCATACCACGAAGAGGTCAGACGCGTATCGCTCGAACGACCCAGCTTATGATCAGCCATGTAAGTTACGGTATTAAATGCTTGCCACCACGAACCTTCCGCATAACGAGCGCCTGGCTGTGTATGAAGAACAGCCATAGCTTCTTCTGCTTGACGAGAGATTGGTTCTTTCTTAAGATCGATTTTCTTGCTTTCGTCTTTTGACAAAGATGGGAACACACGATTAAAGTATTCAACAATACTTTCTTTCTTAAACTTTTTAGATCCTAAGAACTCAGCCTGCTCCTTGTAGCTCTTTAGCTGATTGCTTGCAATTCCTAATACCTCTTTCACTTCTTCTGGTTTGAAATGAGAGCGATGGTTAATCTTAACAGAATGCTTTGCAGTACCTTCTATAGCAAAAGTAAGAGTATTGTTACATACCACACGAACAGGAGTAAACCGAATGTCAATGCTACGACCAAACTCGTGAGGATTAGAGAAAAGTAAGTAACCCTCAACCTTATCTCCACCAAAGAGAGTAAAGCTATCTTTAATCTCTGCCATTGCCCAGACAATCTTTCCACCCTTAAGGCTTCCAGCCGTATGCATACTCATATCACCAGCACGCACAAAATCATCAAAGAACTGAAATGCTTCAATATTTTGAACAGGTTTCCACTGGTCAGAAACAATCGTAAGAAGTTTACTATCGGTCGAACGAACCAAAGCTCGCGAGGTAGTAAGCACTTTAGACTTACCATCTTCAAAAAACATAGGACGCTTTTCTACAACCCAATCTAAGTTAGCTGACTTTAACATCTGCTCGGGAGAAAGATCAGCCGGTACTCGCTTACCTAGACCGTGCCAAGGCACTTCCCCAACATAAGCCATATGTGCTTCACCATTTACAATCTCAAGTTCATGTGCCATTTACATCTCCATTTAAAATAGTAAATTCATTATAAAATGATTTTTTGAAAAAATCAACTGTTACTCTTATTATTTTTTTCTAAAATTTCAGATACTTTTTTTGCTAATGATGTCTGTCTGTTAAATGCTTCCACTTCCCAAGGCTGCTTTCTGTAACTGTTATATGTCTTACCTTTATTTTTAACTTCTTCGCCGTTCCAAAAATTAATGTAACCTTTTTTAGGTATGAACTTTGACATCGATAAACGACCTTGCTTGTATTGCTCAGCGTGTACAAGCTCGTGAGCAAGAGTCTTCATTGCTTGGTCATATTCAAACCTACAAACATTAAGGAACAATACTTTTTCACTATTATTGTAACAACCCTTGTAACTACCTCTTTTTGTTCCAATTCGGATATAAATGTTTTTAGGTAGATCAAGAAGTTCTCTAAAGACAGGCATAGCCTCTTTAACCATAAAGGCTAGTTCTTTAGATTGATCGAGATAGTTACGACGTGCCTGAATAGACACAAAGATGTTCTTGCCAACATGCTTATCAGTTACTTTAAGATGCATAATTTATCTCCCACTCAATATACATATGATACATGATTTATTGAAAAAATCAACAGTGACTTAAAAAAAATTTCACAGCTGTCTAAAGATTAATTAAAAATCCTACTCTATCACCACACGGGCTATTATAAAAATTCTCTTTCCATATAGGTATTACAATATCTGAATTGTGATTTGAAAAATCATCATTATAACGAAAGTGTACCTCTATAACTTTATCCCCCACAACCTCTACATTAAACCACTCATATTTTTCTGCTATTTTGTAAAGTTTTTCAGGTAGTAAAAATATATCATTAATTTTTTGCCATTTGGAAAATCTATCTAATCTATCAGGGTTACTTCTAAATCCCTCTACTGCAAGTACTTGCTTGCCGTAATTAAAATCAAAGCTAAGGTGCCTACCTTTAAAACGTTCACACCAAAAATACCCATCAGATATTTCACAACTCTCAGGAGTTAGATATGCAAAATGGGCGCCTGCGCTCATCATCTTAAAATTAACGCAAGGTCTAACTACGTATTCACCTTCTTTAGGAGGAGGTACACCAGCCGGTCCACAAACATATCCTAGAGTTCTAGCTAGAATAAGTTTATCTAGTACCCAGAGATCTTCTGATTTTACTATATCCCAGCAATCTTTATCATTCATTTATTATTAAAAAAAATCCTACAGCTGGTGCAGGATAAAGTTTTTGGTAGGCCCGGAGGGACTTGAACCCCCGACCCAGCGATTATGAGTCGCTTGCTCTGACCAGCTGAGCTACAGGCCTAAATTATCAAATAGATTACAAAAGCCCAAAAGCCTAAGCAGAATAAAAGAGCAAGCGATCTAACTAAAATTACTTCCATAATATTTTATTGTATGTTTTTATTTAACTTGTTTGTTTTTACGATTAGCTTTTAAGGGCTTTGAGGCTGGTTTGGTGTTTTTTACTACAGTAACCTTTTTGGGTTTAGTAGTTTCTTTTTTAACAACAAAACGCTTTTCCACTGGTCTTTCCTCTCCCGTGGGGAAGGGCCAAGTGCTTGTGAGCACTTTTTCTTTTTTCT
>Ga0194119_10000896_pt1 | contig 55907 bp, 41 predicted proteins | sample TA2MahC100mmetaG_FD_148620 | JGI IMG/M metagenome (GOLD analysis project Ga0194119, IMG submission 148620) | Freshwater microbial communities from Lake Tanganyika, Tanzania - TA2015018 Mahale Deep Cast 100m | ecosystem: Environmental > Aquatic > Freshwater > Lake | place: Tanzania: Lake... | reverse complement strand
GCCATGTTTAATGATACCCCTTGTTATTCGTCGCCAAGCATCAATTGGCTCATCATCGCTTCAAGTTCATCCTTGTTTTCGTCAAGTGAATAGTAAAACATGAATGCAAGCCTGGCGTCCTCATTATTTGACTCATCTTCACAGAGAATTGTTGATAAAAGACGTGCTTTCTTTAACTGTTCCTGATTTGCGTCAAGAAAACTTTCGCGCATCGCGTTGCGCTCTTCTTCGGTAAATTTTTGCATTGTCACATCTGCCAGTATAAAGCAGCGCCCCCGCCTTTGCCGAATGTGTCTCGGCTAGGGCGGGGGCGACGCTTATTGCGCGTCAGCCTTTATCAGGCTGGGGCTGAGTCGAAGGAGACTCGCACGAACGACTCTGGACGCTTGACGGCCAGCGCAAGGCGCTGCTCGGCAAGAATCACAATCGCGTTGCGGATGAAGAAGTCCGCGTGCTGCTCGCTGACTCGGATGCTTGCCTGCTCGCGGTCGTAGAGTTGCGCACCCTGACCGAATGAGCCAACAAGGGCCGTGCCCTCTGGCATTGCAACCGACTCGACCAATGGGGTTCTCCACACCTTTGGCTCACCGCCAAGGGCAACCGACGTGGCAATGCGATACTGCCCGTTGGCGTCCTTGTCGAGTTCGATGTTCTCCCAGTCATTCGGGTGAATGACGATGCCTGATGGCTCGTAGTAGGCGAGCAACGACAGGGTGAGCGCACGACGGATGGCATCCGCACGTGAGTCCTTCACCGCTGCATTCGCGCCAGTTGCACCCGACGACCAGTTGTAGGTCTGGATTCCTGGGGTCTTCAGCACGCCGAGAAGGTTCTCGCCAGTGCCGTCGCCCAACAGAATCTGTGCATCTTCCTGCAAGCGCAAACCGTACATCAGTTCGTTGTCGATGATGGCACGCAATTGTGGCTCATCGGCGAGAACATTACGGTGTGCGGCTTCCCAGTGGGCCATCGTCTTGACCGAAGTCTGCGCGCCCTCGAAGGACATGCTGGACTGCGGCTTGATGCCGAACTGGTTACCAACGCGCTCCGCAACCATTGCGGCGTTGTTGGTGAACCCGGTCTGACGGAAGTACTCGATGACTGTCGAGGTCGTCGAACGCGCTGGGAAGAGGTCACGGACTCTCTTGGTGCGCTTCGGCGGAGTAATCATCGGGTCACGCTGCACGGTGCCGAACACTGCGTTGGCGTTGTTGCCAAGGGTGCCAGTTGGGAGCGTGGTGTACACGTCCTTAACTTGGATGGAGCCGTTGTACTGGAACGGAGCACTCATGTTGGCGCCGTTACGTCCATTGGCCAGTGACTTGAACTCTGGCGACGCGAGGAACGCTTCACCAATGCTGCGCGTCTCAACTTGGGTGAACTGCTGGGCCTGTGCGGCAGCCACTTGGGCAACCGACTCCTTGGCCTGCGAACCGCCCCACGACTCGACTTCGCTCAATGCCTCAAGGCCGCTGATGAGCGACTTGATTTCGCGAATATCGGACATGTTCTTGTCGAACGCATTCTTTTGTGCCGAAGAGACGACAACGGTGCCGTCTTCGACGCGGAACGAATCGGCGATTGCCTTATTGTCCGCCATCTTTGAACGAAGTGCTGTCTGCAGTTCGTTCAATCTGCTGGTGTCTTGAGTAGACATGTGATTGACTTGCTTTCTTGTGAGTATTTGGACTTGTTGCTTCATGGCTCAGGTAAGCACCCAGCCCTTAGGTATCAAAGATACAGAAAATAATTGTTGCGTAGTGTAACTCTTGTGTAAATATGGGCAAATCAATGTGTGTAAATAGATGTTTTATTTAGAAGGGAAGTTTCTCCTGAACCAGGAGATATCGGAATCCCCACCCCTACCACCGTGCTGCACGGCCCAAGCCTTGAATTTTGGTTCGTCAAAAGCCTGAAAAACACCATCTTCTATTTTTGCGATGACCCTTGGCGCAGCCCCTTCTGGAACGTCCATGTCCCAGATATACATTGTTTGCGCTTCGCCTCTTCTCAGGTGGTCGGTTATGAATCCATACAGGCCAGCACCCTTGGCCCTTATTTGACTAACTGGCAATTGTCTTTTTCCTTGTGCATTTCTTACGCGGACTCGCCTTTCTGCTTCATCGTATGGCAGGTACGGAATGTGAAACACCTTCTCATAGGTATTGTCACTTGTCGTTTTGTAGTCGTGCAGTCTGTATCCAGTTCCTTCAGTGATTATGTCCATGCCCTCTTTTCGCGCGTCATTCACCGTATGTGTTGCCGAATGTGCCGACTCCCTATGAACAAGTTCTGAACCTTTTCCACCCTCATACCCAACAATTCCCATTTTGATGAAATCGGGGTCAACAAGCGCCGCTTCGTCGTCGCCAGGTATTACCCCTTCTTTCGTTAGAAACTCGCGCAGCGTGGTCTTTCCCATTCCGCCTGGACCAATTATGTGGAAGTGCCGTCTTTTACCTACTGGCTTATTTCTGGACTGCGGCTTTACTCTGTCAAGAATGATTTGTGCCATTCTTCTTGCACCAACATTGGTGTATGTATCAGTGATGTTTCCACCGCCACCAGAACGCAATCTTCTCCCAGATGTATTTTCTGGGCCCCATTGCTTGTAGAACCTAAGTAGCGTCTTCCATTCTCTGTCGGAAAGACTTCCATCACGCTTGTGTTTTTGGCTTATTGAGTATGGGATATTGAAAGATGGTCTTCCATTTGCCCAGTTGAGCATGTGTGTTTTTGACGATTCTGGCCACTCTTTGGGCGGCGTTATTTCCATCTGACTAATACTGAAGCCGCCAGACCTTAGACCAACTGGCGAATTGACTCGACCAGAAGACCGAAGCCTTCTTGCCTCTGAGGTATCAACATCTCTTGTGGTCGTATCGACAGGTGTGTTTCGGTCACCAGTCATAAGCAGATTTATCTCTTCATCAGAAAAACCCATTTCTTTGAGTTTGGCTATTGTCTGCTCAAGGGTTTCTTTTCTTCTGTCTGCCTGACGAATTGGCTTTCCACGTTCGTCTCGGCGAATCATCCCGTCACCGCGCGCAAGATTTGTCCCCTGACTGCGAAGGATGCTGCCATCTCTACTGATGTCTGCTTGCGTATTTCTTTTAACCGCCCTCTTGTAAATTTGGTCAGCCCTTTGTTTTGTTACTTTGAGTTCATCCGCTATTTCCTGCATTGTTGCGCCGTTTGCGCGCATTTCAAGAACGCGCTTGTCCCTGTCGTCCAATTCCCCAGCGCCACGTTTTTTGGCGCGAACCTGTCTTCCGTCAAGCGAGCCGTACTTGCCGCGTGAACTTTTGGTTCTTCGTATTTTGGTTTTCTTTTTCCTATCTGGCTCTAGCCATGATGCGCCCCAAATGAGCGCTGGGTGCAATTCAAGTGCTCTTAGGGAGAGTTTGTCTGCATCCTCTGGGTCCAATGATGCGCCTGGCTGGTGCATGGCGTCTATGACTTCTCGTGATACACCGAGAACTTCGGCTTGTTCGTCTCTGTCTTTTCGCAAGCGCACTCTGTCAAAGTTGAGTATTTCGGAGGCTTTGAGTTTCCCCCCTTTGCCAATTCTGTTTGGCGTCAGCCAGGTGTTGTCTGTTTTAGATTTCCACCATTTCATTTCTGGTGGTGTCGCATCACCAGAACTTCGTAGCACTCTCGACGCTGCGGTTGTCGCCCTGGTTGGGTCTGGCATTTCTCTCCACGTGCCATCAAAAATGAGACCGTCGCCATCAAGGTCTCTTCTCACGCGGGGGTCAAGTACTCCTTCAATTCTGCCGCCAGCAGACATTCCTCTTCTTAGTCTTCTTGACAAAGAACCAGGTGAATTTATTCTGCCTATGGCTCTTCCAAGTAGACTCTTGTCTTGGACCAACTCCTCGAACAGTGACTTCTTTCTAATTCTTCTGTTTCGCTCTTCGTTACGGAATTCGTTTCTGACAATCGTTCTAATCATTCTGCGCTGTGCTTCTTGCTGACCTCTTCTGCCAAGAAATGTCGTTCCAGCAAGGCGCGCATAATCGGTATTCGTTGTACACGGCATCCAAACTGTTCTTCCGCTTGCAGAAGGCATTCTTCTCACCCCAATGCACCCCAGCATCCTGCTTCTTTTGCGCGCCGATTCGATGTCTGTGAAAACGTCTGGGTCATTATCTCTTGGAGTTACGCCAGGAATGTATGACTTAACGCCACCAGAGTAAATTGTTGAATTTATTGGGGCAGAAACTATGCCGCCGCCCTCAAGTGTTGCAAACCCGCCAAGCGGTCTTAATTCTCTTAAATTTTCCCAACCGCGCTTTTTCTTTTTCCCTTTTGCTTTTCGCGTGTTGTATCTTTTGTACAAATCTTCAAAAGCAGTTTTCTTTTTTGGCTCTGCCTCACCAGAAATTTTTAGAAGTTCTTCATGCGTTTCGCACGGCATCCACTTACCCTCGTGTTTGTGCGCTCCAGAACAACCAATCCACTGTGATGCGCGAATGGCAAAAACACGAGAATTTGTATCGGACTGCTCATCGGCCATGAGCCAAACCTACTTTTGTTGTTTTGGCTTCCACGCCTGCATCAGGGCAGAAATTCTGGTTTTTGGAAAACGCTTTCGGTACAAGCGTGCTTCGTCAAGGTCATCGGCAAATTCTTTCTCTACATCTGTAAATGCTTTAGCGAGTATGGCGCCATCCATGTCATACATTCGTTTGCCCGCTTTTTCTAGACGCTTTTGCTCGGTCCGTACGAGGTCAATGGCATCGCGGATTGCCTCCGCCAAATCCTCACCACGTTCACTGATTGACGGGAAACCCCAGTCGGGTTCGACTTCGTCACCGCCGTCGATTTCGCTGAATGGGGGATAGTCCATTAATTCCAGCAATTCTTTTTCTGCCAACTCCATCGCTTTAATACCCTGTGAGTAATCCATGACTATGCATACCTCTTGACTATGTCATCTCGTCGTGCAATAAGCGTATCAGCAAGTGCCTTTGCCCTTGCTGGGTCAGAGACAATTCTGGAAACTGTTGCCCTAATATCTGTGTCAGTTACGTTACCCAGTGCTTTGGCTTGCTGCTTGATTGCAGCATCCGTAATCTTTTTGAAATCGTATGTTCCACCTTTTTTCATTGATTCAATTTCACCAACCGTGTTGCCCCATGCCTTACCTTTTCGTGCGCCTTGCGCCCTGAAATCAAGTGAGCCGCCAACATCGAGTCTCACTGCGTTGCCATTGCTATCAATCTTGATATTGTCGTTAAGCGGCGCGTCCCAGTTTGCGAGCCACGCATCCACAACAAAACCCTTAAGTGCTTCGTCTTGGTCACCCTGCGAATTTGGCATACGCGATTGCACCATTCTTGAAATGGTCACTGGCTGACCATTGCGGGTCCCCATTTGAACATCGGCGCTTTGAATCCCAGCCAACTTATAAAGTTCTGATGCAAGGGCTTCTGTTTCCATTCTGTCCTTGTCGTCTGGGGTTCCTTTTGGCAGTTTGGTGTAGTACTGGGTTCCGTCTGGCGCAGTAAGCAGTGTGGCTGGATTTGAGCCAGTCGACTGTGGTCTGCTTGAAGTCCATGACGAAACATCAACTGGTGCTTTTGCGCCCTTGCCGTCTGGTGACGGAGTGGGTGGCGTTGGTGTACTTGGGGATGGCGTTGGCGTACTTGGGGTTGGCGTCGGCGGATTTGGGGTTGCTGCTGGCTGGGGTGCTGGCGGCTGTGCTCGTCTTGCGCGACGTGGCGACCTTCTTCTTGGTGCTTCTCTTTCTGGTGTTTCAACACTCTTCCGCTTCCACTTAAGCCACGCCTTGGGCCTTCGTTCGCCATTGGGGCCAGAAACCAATGCCAAGCCCTGGTCGTAGGTTGTCGGTACCTGAAGAACCGCAACAGACGTTCTGTTGTGAAGGAGAATTGGGTCCTTAATGGAGGAGTCATTCTCGTTTGTGTCAATAGCGTCAACACCGATAAGCGGTGCAATCATTTCTGGCGAGCGTTGCTTGGAAAAACGCTGTAGATAGTCAAGCGAATTCAAAATCTTTTCCTTTTGTGCTTGAACTGCACCGCGTTCTTCGTCGTTTGTTTTGGGCAGTTTTGACAATGCCTCAAGCCTGTCGCGTAATTGCTTAATTATCTGACCAGTTCGCGATGCGTCGGATGACAGGTCTGGGACCGCTTTGTCTATTTCGGCGACCAGTTCTTCTGGCTCCATGGCTTTGGTCGCATCTCGACCACCGATTATTTTGAATGCGTCCGAAATTTTTGTTGTGATGGCGCCGAGATTTGCATGTTCACGTGCAATTTCACTCTGCTTGACAATTGTTGATGTTGGGGGCAGGAGTGCCACGAGCGTGTGTCTGTCGGTTGGATTCGCGCCATGGTAACTACCCCATTCGCCTGGGTACGAGAAGTATTCGCCGATTCCGAACGCGGAGCCACCCTGACCTGGGATAAATCGTCCTTCCGAGGTGATGAATTGCTCAACATAGGTTTCGCTATTGACTTTTTCGTGGCCAGTACCACGCATGATGGGTTGCCAACCAGCATCAAGGAGTAACTTAACCTCATCTTCTTTCAGTTGGATTGGCGTTTCTGAAAAGCCCGAGTTTTCCCACAGTCTGCGCAACAACGCTTTATGTTCGCTTTCAACTTCTTCTTCGCTTGCTCCCTTTCTCTTCTTTTCATTAATCCCAATCAAGCCTTGGTCAAGAGCGTGCAAAAGGTCGACATAACCGTCAGTAACCTCAACCTTTCCATCCGTAGCATTTGTTTTAAGAACTGCAACCTCTTCTCGCCTTTCCCTCATGTCTGTTGCAAGCGTTTCTGGGTCGCGGTTCTTCCTAAACCTCGACATAAAAGTTCTCTTCATGGCGCGGCCACGAAGAATACGTCGCTTCAACTGTAGGTCAGGGTCAAGTTCAATACCCTCGCGGAGTCGGCCCTGTCTTCTTGCAGCGCGCAATTCAACTTTTCGTTCTCTTTCTGGGTCGACGCGGCGCAGTCTTTGGAACAGGGAGAGTCGCTTTTCTTTTTTCTTTTTCCCTATTCCACGTTCTTTCTCTAGGTCGATTGCGTCTGGGGCCTTTGTTCGTCCTTCTCCGCCAGCCCAACCAGCGACTGATGACTCTGAATCAATCCAACCTTTTGGAACCTCGCCGCCGTTCTTTTTGATTACGTCAGCAATCTTCTTCTTGGTGGCAGGATGCAAGTGCTCAAGAGCGGAGAAGTCCCCGTCTTCAATCATGTTCATGATTGTCTGAGCGTCATCCAAGGCTCTTTGCTGAACTGTGTATCCATTCTTGGCCGCGCTCACCTTGGCCTCACCATCTTCGGTGAGTTTTAATTCTCGCGAGTCCTTATCGGACACTTCAAACTTTTCAAGTAGACCTTCGGACACTTGTCCGTCAAGTCGATAAAGCATCTCGTAAATATCTGCCGACTCAAGTGGGGTGTCTTCTGCGACTTTGTCGTATCTTCCGCGAGCGTCACCCTTTGCTCTTCTACGGACAGCCAAAAGGCTTTGTTTCTTAGAGCCTCTTTCGCTTCTGGCTTTCCAATACTTACTGAAGAAACCCTTTAGTTTCTTATCCAATGCTGGCTTGACCTCTTCGACAAGAGTCTTCTTAACGGCATCCTTCTGTTCTGGTGTGAGGGAGTCAAATACCTTTCCGTCACTGCCCTTCTTGTCACGACCATACGTTCTTGTCATTCTTGCGTGGCCAGCCTTGCCACCAGGACCAGCACCAACACCGCGCGGAGCGCCACTCTTTGGTGCTGGTGTTCTTGGTGTTTTTGTTTTATCTCCACCAGCGCTACGGAGCGTTGTCCCTCGTGGTTTAGCGGCACGCTCGGTTCTTGCAAGAGACCTACGGGAACTTAGCGGCACATCCGTTCTTACGTTTCCTCGTGAAAAGAGAGCCTGCTGTGCTGGTTCGAATTGGCGACGTGGTGCGCGTCGTGCCCTTTGTATTTCCTTTTCCAGGTCAGCCATTGCATCAAGTTCGTCTTCGGTTACATTCCGTTTCCCTCTGACGATGTTTTTCAGTTCATCAAGCATGTCGAGTTCGTCATCACTCAGTTGCTGCCCGCTCTGCAATCTTCTAATCATCGACTGAATGTCATCTGGCTCGCTGTCGCGGCGTGGCTTCGCTTTTCCGTTGGCTTCTGCTTTTGCGTTCTTCGCGGCGTAGGCAATAAATGCCGACAGAGCCTCCCGCACTGACGCTTTTTGGTCGTCATTCAGTGGTTGATTGCCAAATCTTTCCTCCATGATTCCGTCAACGAGCCTCTTTTGGTCACTTGCGGTTTGCGGAAGTTCGTCCCTTTGTCTGTCCAAGGTGTAAGCAATCTTGGACAACTTTTCAGTTTGTTTTTCGTTAAGTCCAACCGTTCTAGCGACTTCTCTCATGCCAGAATCCATGTCGGCCCCACCCTGCAGCATGCTGTCGTAGTCATTCTCAATCAATTTCGTAATTGATGTTATTTCTGGTCTATCCTGGGTTTCTGGGCCAGCGCCAGAAGAGCGGAGTGAACGCTTTGACCCTTCGCTTGGACCAGCGGTGGACGACATAATGTTGGAAATGAGGTCTTCAACTTCTGGGTCTCGTTTGTCTTCTGTTTCCTTGGGTTTTCGTGTTGGCCTCTTGCGGGCCTTGAAGACTGGATTCCCCTCCTCCATCAGTTCGTTAAAACGTTCCGTCTGTTCTGGATTTTTGGGGAAACCATTTGTGTCGAGTTCAATCGGGTCGTCAATTTCCTGCTGGTGTGGAAGCCTTGATTTCTCTGCATCAAGTTCATCGAGACGACGCTCGTGAATTTCCTGTTCTTTTTCTAGAAGGTCGTAATTACGTCTGTATTTGCGCATTTCTTGGCGCGCTTCGCCTCTCGACATTCCGTAGTCGTCCATGAACTTTTCAATAAGTTCTTCGTCGTCCATGTAGTAGCCATCTTCAAAGCCAAGTTCTTGTTCCAATCGTCTTCGGCGAGCCTCGTAATCGTCTTTGAGGTCCTGTATGAAATCGTCGACGTCTTCCTTGCTGTTGAATATTCGCTTTCTTTGCGACGCATTGGGGTATTTGAAACCACCAGTTGCGGTCGACCCAAATTCCTCACGGCCTGCCCCAGATGACCTAAGGGTCTGAACACTCCTTCTACCTTCGGGTGAATTCAACCAGTTACTAACGCGCTGGTTACTGCCCGTCGAAAGTGGTCTGTTGGTCTCTGGTTTTGGTTCGCTCGAGAACGGGCGCTTAGTGTTTTGAGTTGGCTTTCTTCTGCCTCCGCCTCTCCGTCTTCTTTGCAATTCTCTTTCCAGCGCCGCCTTGCGCTCGCCGTCCATGCGAGCAGCAGTAACGTTGCCGTCATATACGCGAGGACGATTTTCAATTCTGTCGATTTCGTCACGAATCGCTTCGTCGGACAGGTCTGGGATATCATCGACAGGTGTTTTTTGGCCAGTATCTTGTCCAGGCATATATGGCCGATTGCGATTTCGATTTTCCAACCAGTCTTTGAGATATGCTTCAACGTCCACTGGGGTTGGCGTGGTTGCGCGTCGTCTTCCCCCTCCACCACTGGAGCGAAGCGTATTGCCGCCATTCTTTCTTCGTGCAGCAATTTGATTTTTCAAATCCAACATTGAATCCCGAATATTTTCTGGTGTGTCTGGGTCATCGAGGATTCTGTCCGTCACCTCCTCCAGATATTCGAGTTCGTCTGCTGACATTCTGTCGCCAGAGGTAAGTTTTTTAACAGCGTCCTCAACGCTCGGCATGTCGTCATAGCGACCAGGTTCTCCGCCTTCGTCAGGGAGTTTTTCTGCAGTATTTCGATTACCACTAGAGCGCAAACCACCTGGCTTTGGGCCCCTGTCGATTTTCTTGAGTCTTTGCTGAGTTAGGTCGCGAATCGCCATATCAACGCCAAGTTCTTGCTCGGCGCGTTCAAAATCTTTTTCTGTATCTGGGCGGCGCTTGTCACCAGGGCCCAACCTGCGAAGCGTGTCCCTTAGCGAATCAAGATAATTTTGATTTCTGGAAATACGTAAATCAAGACCTTCGACCTGGGTCGTCAGTTGCCTGACGTTGTCAACTCTTCCAGAATCAAGCATTTCTTTTGCGTTGTCAACGCGACTTTGGCTTTGAGGGGTGAGGCGCGACATGTTCCCGCGTGTATATTTCCCAGACGAACGCAAACCCTCTTCGTCGGCCCTGCGCAAACTTCGGTCGACATCACGTCGAATTCGGCGACGATACTCATCTTCTGAAACGCTACTAGGTCTATTCGCTTCTCTTTCTTCTGGCGTCATATCTGTCATGTCAACGTCTGGTTTGGGTCTTCTGCCAGATGAACGAATGCCCATAATTGGCTCTTTGGATTCCTTGCCTATGCGGCCAGTTTCCATGTCTGTAATGAGTCTGTCTATTGCGTCATCGGCCCCAGCGCGTCTTGCTTCATCGTATGGGACATTGTCAAATCTTTTCATTCTTCCGTCTTTATATGTGACTTCAACAGAATTCGTCTGCGGGTCATACGTCATCTTTGATGCTTTGCGACTATTTCGCGTGTCAAACGCCATCTGAACCGCAGCGGCGGCACGTGGCGGCTCGTTCGCGGTTGCACCAGAACTTCTTAGGGAAGTGCCGTCAGAAAGTCTTCGTTCGCGCTTTCCACGCTTTGGTTTTTCGATAGTAAGACCAGCATCCCTTAGTGTATTGACTATTTTTTCTACTTCTGCCGTAAATTGTTGTCGCAGTTCATCTTGGGCTCTTAGGCTGTCTTCTACTCTCCTATTTTCTTCTGGGTCAGTACTTCTAATTCCAACACCGCCACCACCTGGAAGGTTCATTCCGCCGCGGCGTCGAAGACCAGGAGTACCCTCCATCAACATGCCCGTTGAGGTTTCGCTGGCACGCGGCGCAGAAACAAATCTATTGGGGTCTGGCATTTCCCGCCATGTACCGTCAAAAATCAACCCGTCTCCGTCATGGTCTCTTCTCTTGCGTGGGTCGAGAGTACCAGAAATAAATCTTCGTGCAACACCTCTTGCTGTCCTGCTTGACGCTGCTCCGCGAATCGCGTTACCAGCAGCGCGTCCAATCGCTCGTCCGAGCCTTGCCTTTGTATAGGTATCAAGAATTTCCTTGGTGGATTTACCCAGCGTATCTCTCTTGATTGTTGGGGCAACGTAGTTTTTCAGGATTTCTTTGTTCGTGTATTCAACAATTTGCTTACCGAATTTTCGCTCCGCACCGCGTGACATCTTTTTTTGAATTTCTGAACGAGTGTGGGTTGCGGTAATTTTATTGGGCTTTGAAACAAATTGTTTAGTCTCGTTATTGAAAGCCAATTCGTGAATGCGGACCCTTAGGGCAAGTTCATTCTGTACAACTTCTTTTCTGAAGTTATGCGCCTTGAAATTTATTGACTTATGCTTTGAGACCCAGTCTCCAGAAATTGGCGAATCAATAAAAGAGGGGAATTTTGACGCATTTGGGTTGTGCTCGCGCCCCAAATCAAAGGCCAAGGTCTTGGTGCTGATTGTTGCCGAACCAGCAGCGACGGCATCTTGGGAATTCAGAATAATGCTCTTCATTGTCTCGTCGGACATACCCCTGAATTCACCCACAGAGATATTCGGCGGAAGTTGACTTAGGTCGGCATTGTTGGAATTTGCCCAGTTTGCCCACTCCACTGCTTTTTGGGACCAACCAAAAAACTTAAGGTTTCCATCGGACTTTACGACGACGCCAAAATTAACGTCGCGAACCACATTCTTTAGTACCGCGTATTGTCTCATTGTCTTCCCGAAATCACGTCTTGTAGCGCTGAGTCTTGCTGTACGAGTTTTTCAAGTCTGGTTGTGTACAAGGTTTCAAGAATATTCAAGTGAATTTTCTCGCCAGAGTTAAGTTTACCATCTGTGTAAAGCCTTGATTTAAAACTACTCAAATTAAACGCTCGTGCGCGCTGAATAAGTGTAGCAAGAAATTGCAATTGCTGAGCGCGCTGTCGTGCCTTCAACTCTTTGAAATACTTGATGTACAACTGCGATTCGGAAGGCTGGACTAAGTCTCGGAGTTGGGCCTGTGTTCTTTCACGAATGGAAATATTAGATAATTCAACCAACCCTGCACCGTCATTAGATATTGGAATCAACTTCTTTTTTCCGTTGTAGTCGGCTATTTCAATTGAGCCGCTGTTTCTGTTGCCCATATCCGTCAACAGGTCTGCGACCATCAATCGCATTACGTCTGACCACGGCGCCTGGGCAAACCCAGCCTCTGTATCAATTTTTGCACCTTTCAAGGCGGTTGCAGCGTCCTCCACCAAATACGAACGTTTATTACCAGTACCGACCAATACGATGTTGGGTGATTCGACGCCCATGTGTTGCTGAACTTGCGACACAAATCGTTGAGTTACTGCCTCGAAATCCGACTTTGCCGCCTTTTGAACATACTGGTCACCATTGGGCAGTGTCAGCATTGTTTGATTGTCGTTTATCTTGTCTTTCTTGATTTCGGAAACCTTGGCAAGTGCTTGCTGCAAGATGTCTGGGGATATGTTGACCAGTGAGCCGCCGCGCTGAATATGGGCCACCGCTCCAGCAAGTGTCGTGATGTCCTTACCAATTGGGGAAACGGAATCTGGCTGGCGCTGTTGTTCTTCTGGCTTTTCTTCAGTTTGTGCTTTTGCAACACGCTTCTTGAATGCACGGGTTGCCCAGCGCTGCTTGCCGTCTTCGCCAATTTCGTTTGGTCGCGAAACACCGACAAACGATTCTGAATATCCGATACCTTCACCAGTCTCTTGTGCGACCATTTTTAGACGCGCCGATGGGTCGCGAGAGTTGTCAGCATCCATTGCCGCATTTACAGTTCTTCCAAGTTTTCTTCTTTCGCCAACGGTCAGTTGACGACGTTTTTCCAACGTAAGAACAGAACCGCCAGGCAGAACGTATTTAAGACTTGTCACTCCAGTATTTGACAAAAGACCGAGTTCGTCCTTGCCAATCAGGTCAGGGCTTGCGACGCTCAACATGTAAGTTGCGCCCTCCATGTCCCTGTTGTCTGGAATGGTTCTCAAAACTGATGGCGGCACAACTGGCTCAAGAACAAATCCATCGCGACGAACCATTCGTGCTGCTGGATTATCGACAGAGCCCAATGGCTTCACCAACTTTTTAACTTCCGCCAATGCCTTTTGTGGATTGGACATTGTCACCTTTGGAATCTGCGGTGCGCGAGATTGAATGAGATTGTCTGGCGCATCACCAGCGCCAAGAACAGTTGAAGAAACGTTTGAAACTGGTGGATTTGCCGCACGTGCAAGTCTTCTGATGAGACCAATCGCCGCTCCCAGTGGTCCAGGTAGTGCAAAAAGTTTTTGGCCACACGTGGAGAATCTATTATCCGTAAATCTTCCGCCATATTGATAACCCTCTGGACATCTGGACACACCATCTCTCCATTGATTTCTTCCAGGCATTCCAGGAACGCCTGGGGTCAATGTTCTTGCGATTGCGGAGCGAATTGGGCTTCTTATCACGCTCAAGTTTCCAGGAGTAAGGACGGAGCCAACCGCCTGAACACCTTGAAGTACTGGGTTGTTGGAGGCAACTAAACCAATTCTCTTGAACTCAAAGTCTCTACCCCTGCCGCCTCGCTTGATTAGCGCTTTGAAAGAAATGATTTCTTGGCGATATGCGCCGTATGAACGCATTACATCTTGTGGGGCTGTTTCTCCATGAACAAAAACAACGCGTGTTTTTACAATGTCCGAATCAGGGCAGCAAGCACTTTTCTCAATTATTTTCCTAATTTGCGAAACCGCTCGTCTATCTGTTCTCATCATCCACCACAACATTTCTGGGCAATATAAGCAGCCTTTGCTGGCATGCCAGCATCATCTTCGCCCTCTATTTCCCAGTTGTTGTCGTCACGAAGATACTTTACGAAATCTGGCTCTGCATCCATGAATTCCTTAAGAACAGTCATGGCGTACTTTTGGTCTCCGCCAGTAATAATTGGCGCTTCCTCATCAATCGTGGCTCGCCAAACTTTTTCTGAATAAAACTCGTCTACTTCCAAATAGTTGGCAGACTTCCCAAGCGGCTTGTCCTTGCCCGCGCTTCGCGCAAGTTTTCCAGGAGCACGAATTGGCCTTTTTAGTCGAGACAAAAACTCCCTATTTGTCCAGTTTCTTTTCTTTAATTTTCCTTTGCAATTTTTCATGCCAGGGTGATGGCAACCTTCGTTTGGCCAAAGTCCTGTAGTTTCATGGTGTAGCCAAGCGCAAATGTTGTTTAACGGATACAGTTCTGGATGGTCGGCCAGGATAATACGACAACGTCTAAAGCCCCCTGGCTTGCGCATGATTGGTCGCCAGTAGCGCAAAAGTCTTTCCAAGTTTCCTCTTCTTGGGCCATAACCGCGAAGAATATCTCCAGTGATTCTTTCCTGTGGAAGGTCAAAAATGACATCTTGTGGCGCTTTGAATTCGTAACGCTCATTCATAATTCTTGCCACGCTTTTTTCTTTTCCTATTTACTCTTCTTGTCGCCCAGTGTTGCATCGTCTTCGATGATGGGACCTGTGATTGAAGTGAAACCATGAAGTCAATTGCTCTGTTCTCGTATTCGAGTACTTTGGGGCGCCTTCTCAAGACATCCTCATTGACAACTGTGCCATCAAGAAGATTTTGGTCGACTGGCAAAGATTTCTCGACAAAAACAGAATACCAGTGCGGACCCGATTTGGACTGATGTCCATTCCAGAGGTAATCGTGAAAATTAGTATTCGTTATTTTTTGAATGTTTTTATTCCAGTCAATAAATTCCCAGAAATTTGTCACCTTGGTATCGCCTAGTTGGCCGACCAGAATGCAGTCAGCATTTTTGTGTATTGAATCAACGACGTAATAAACCTTCGTTTTTTCAAGTTTTCCAACAAGTATTGACTTCACGCTTTTCCACCATCTTCAATCATAAACGGAAACAGGGCGTACATGGCGACAAGTGGTGGCAAATCATCATCATCATCATCATCGTTTTTGTTTTGTTTAGCGGATTTGACTCTTGGTCCCAATTCTTCCAGCAAGAGTTCAACAACTGGTTTGGCAAATCCGCCAATTGTTCCTGATATTGGTTGCGACCTTTCTTTATCGCTTAGCGAAAGGTCGCCATTAATCGCTATATCTGGTCGTTTGGAAAACAAGAACCAGGCGGTGAACGCCTCTGCGAGTTTTTCCTGTGGGCTTGATACTCCGTACGAAGACACAGACGGCATCTGATTCAATTGCTCAACTAAACGCGCTGTTCTATAGGCGCCGAGTTCTTCGGTTGCCAAGTCCCTTTCACCAAATACTCCTTCACCAAGAAGGGACCTCATTCTTGTCCTATCTTCCTTTCTGACCGCTGCAAAATCAAGGAAGTGTCCAAATTCGTGAACTGCACATGCATACGCAAGCCTTCTTGCTATTTCTTCTTGGGAGCCATTTGAGCCTTTAAGTCTTTCTGGACTTATGTAAAGTCTGTTCACAAAGGAAGACAACATTTGGTTTGTCATCGGGTCAACAAAACGATACCTGAGCGAATCGTCGTGAAGTTCTTTTGCGTTTTTGGTAATTCTGTCAGTTGAGATGCTCATTTGGATTTTATCTTTTCCATAATCTGCAAATATTCTTTTTACCCTTGAAAATTCTCCAAATGGTCCCTCGCCACCCTTTGTTACAAAAGAATTAACTCTTACCTTAAATTTGAGTCCTTTCAACAGTTGTTTATGGTCTACGTTTTTAAATAAATCATCCAACGCTTGCAAAGACGCGTAGTAAGTTTCTCTTTCAACTGGGTCATCGGGTATGTTGCCCACGAGTTTTACGCCGTATTGACGAAAATATTTTCTGTGAGCCTTTGTGGAATTCCCAAATCGCTTTTCCAATTCATCCGCCGTCGCCACGCGCGGCAAATTTTGTGAGTCTGTTCCATACTGAAGGTTTCTTGGCCCTTCGGAAAGTTTGTCATCCACACTTCTTGTGGCACCAGAAGAACGAAGTGAGGCGCCAACACCCCTTGTCCTGAAAGCAGACCTTGAACCACTCCCTCGGATAACTTGGTTTTGGGCGATTCGGGTGGTGTTCTCCCTCCCCTCGGCGCTCATTCTTGCGCTGCGAATGTCTCTCAAACCTCGGGCTATTTGTGCTGGGTCACCAGATTCCATTCTGCGAGCGGCAGATTCAGAACGCCTTGCGAGGCGTCGGCTTTTGTCGGCGCCGCTTCTGCGAATCCCTGGAACAAATCCTCGTTCACCCGCTGCAACAAATTCCTTTTTTCTTTGTTGTAGTTCTTGTAATGCGCGGTCAATTTTCTTTCTACCAGCATCTGAGAGACCAGGGCGATTTCGTAATTGTCTTAAGGATGCAATAAGTTCCTCATCTGCCCAAGCAAAAGTCTTGTCGGCCATGTTGAGAACTTCGCTCAATTCATCTTCTTCAAAATTGGGGGTTATCATTCTTGCCGAATCAAGTATTTGGGATAGTTCTTCTCGCCTCTTTTTTGCCTCGTCCATCATCTGTAGTGAACGAGAACCTATTGGGGCATAGTCTGGCTTATTCCCCGAACTTGTCAGTTCGGAAAGTATTTGCGTTCTTGTTTTTGGTGTCGCGGCGCCACTGGAGCGAAGTGCTGGTTTATTATTGGCAACAGATATAACTGGTTTTGGCTTCAGGGCAGCGAATGATGCATCGTCGTCAACAGAAATGCCAGAGCCAGAAAGTCTTTCACGGATGGCTTTTGCGGTTGCATATTTGACGATGTCGTCTATTTCGTGCTCTTCGCCCATACCGACGGCGTCCATTGTTCTCTTGAAGGTCCTGGGGTCATCAATGTTTATTCCATCAGGATTCAAGAAAGTAACCTTGGGAACATTGCCATCCGATGAATGTTGTGCAACTCGTGCGCGCACTTGCCTTCTGCCACTTCTTTCTCTTACCAACTGGAGTCTCGCCGCGATTAATTGCTTAATGTCCTCAGCAAGGCGCTTTTTGTCTGGGTCTGTTTGTGGAGATGAAATAAGTTTTTTAACCTCATCTATATCTTTTTGTGGGAGTACGTCTTGCAATAATTCAACCACCTCATCACCCCCGACATTTTGAGCGTCAACTTTTGCAAACGGCATTATTTCTGCATCTTGGAAGCCCTTGGAAATTTTTATTTCTTCCACGTCGCTCATATCAAAAGAACCAGCAACAACTGCTTCTACATAATCCCTTTGTGGAACCCCACCATCTTCCGTCCAGTCGGTGGTGTGTGCGTGATTTTTGCCGACTGCGGCATTCAACAGGTTTGCAATTCGTCTTTGTTCTGAAGCGGTAATATCGCCCTTGTCAGCCGCAGAACCCCTATTGAGAATAAAAGACTCCAATAATTCATCATCGGTGGATGAGCCATCAAGTTGGAATGGGGTCCTAAAGCCATTTAGCGAGTCACCCATTGTTCCGACAGAACGATTGGCCGCGTCGGTTCTCAACACTATTTCGCTGTCACCATACTGATATGGCAATGAGTCAACAGCCCTCAGTTTGCCGTCAGCATCCTTGAGTTTGTTATTGGAGCCAGATGCTGGCGGGATAACGCTTGGGTCTCTAAACGAAACGGCGTTTGGCGACCGTTTTTCAGCAGCGTCAATCTGTGCTTTTGCCCACTCGTCCTCAAACTCAATTTGGTCTCTATGCGTCATGAAGCCATGTGCTGGCCTCAGGGATTCATCGGCCCCCTCTGGTAAACCAAGCAGAATCTCATACTCCGCCCTCCTTCCCACATCGGATGCCGCCGCGACACCAGTTGCGTCAGCATCATAGGTGGTTTTGTAAACACCAGTTTTCAAGAATCCAAGTAACGGTATTTCTCTGGCGTCCTTTACGTCTCGGACCCTTGTTCCACGCACCCTAAATCGCGGTCTCTTATCAAGTCCATCGACAAACGAACGTGCGGAAGCAACAAGAATGGCTCTAATTTCTTCTGGGGATTTGTCCTTCATGATTTCTGCAACTTCTGGCGCCAGTCCAGGAAGTTTGCCCTCTTTAATTAGTTCTACAGCCCTATCGATGCTTTTCGAAACCCTCACCTGCGACTCTTCTGGACTTTCGAATTCATACGTGTCTGTTCTAACGCTCATCCCGACACGCGCATTATCTCCGCCAACCCTGGACAATCGCTCCTTGCGTTTTCTCTCCCTGTCTTTTTTGCTGCTGATGCCAAATTTAATTCCAACGGCATTGAGGCGCTCAAGTACGTCGCGTGTTTTGCTCGACTTTGCTGATGGAAGTTTTGTTCTATCTTCATCTGGTAATGCGCGAGCGGTATTACCAGCGGAACGAAGCGCAGAAAGTCTGCGGGTCTCTTGTTGTCTTTCAAGCCTATTTATGGCTTTTCTGACTGTTATTTTTTCGCCAATGTCAGTTTTTTTGTCGTCAAATGCTTTAAGTTCTTGGCGTTTTGCGTCGATAATATCGTCGGCGCTTCGCTGCGACGTTACGCGGCCAATTGCGACACCGTCATCCCTAACACCAACAATTTCTATTTCCCCAGGGGGAAGAATTATCGAGCCAATTTCGCTTTTGTCTGTTCCTGGCGTGTAGTCGGGAAGGCCCGAATACCCCTCTGGTACGGCGACAATCAATCTTTGATTGTCAATTGGATTTGTAATGGAATCTGAGGAACCAAGGTTGTCGTCGGATTTGATGACCCCAGTGAAATGTGTTCTGATTTCTATTCTTCTCCCCTTCATTTCCTCGCCAAATTCGCTAATGGCGCCACCAGGTATAACTATTTCAGCAGCCACAGAATTCGGAAGTTTGGATTCACCAACAACTTCTACCAATGGAATGAAGCCATTTTCTATTTCATTTGAGAGCCAGGAGTCGTCAACACCACCCATAATCAGCCTATGGTCCAATATGGACTGGTTTGTTCCGTCTTCTGCTATTGGGTTTTTAACATCGAAAAGTTCACGCCATTCAGATTCCAACACCTCACGATGTTTTTCTGTCATGTCGCGCAACACAGCGTCTCTGACTTGTTTGCCCCATCTGGATGCAGAGCCCCTACTATCAAATTTTGCGGCTGACGCCATACCTGCCGACATGAGAGTCCTGTCGTGAGCAGAAAGACCACCAGTTTTATCAGTGGCTTCATCTATGTCAGCGATTCCCTCAACCATGTCTCGCAAGTCCATCATCGAAATTTTTCTTGCTCGTTTACCTATCCCTGCCAATTCCCTCAACTTATCTCGCCTCGTTGGTGGTGGGCCAGGCGGTGCTGGCGGCGGCGGCGGCACAATATTCTTTTTTATTTCTGGGAGGTCTTGGCCAAGCGATAGCGGAGCCAGGAATGCCTTTATTTCTGGAGTTTCTTTTATGAGCCCGAATTTCACTGCAGCCGAAAGGTCTGCCTGCATTTCCAAATATGTAACTTGAGCCATTTCGTTTACTTGTCTGCGCATCTTTAATAGGGCGTCTTCGTCATCGGTGGCACTTGCTAGGACACCGTCAATACGCCCTATAGCCATAATCAGACCCTTGTATTCTGCGTCTTCTTCGTTTTTTCCTGCGGCCTCCAATTCTCGCTTCCGCATAACGAGACTGTCTCTTAGGTCGCTCACGTCAGAATAATTATTGGCTTTGCTCATGACCTCGTTTAAGTAAAACGTGGAATAGTAATGCGAGGGACCGTATGTACCTCCGACTTTATTGTCGATTAAGTGATGAACTATTTCCCTCATGTTCGCACATGCGGTGAGCATCACTTGCGGGTCGGTAATCATTGTTCCGTAATCGAAGTCAACACCTCTTGAATCCGTGAATTTTCTGCCCTGAAAAATCATTTGACCCAACAGTGCCATAGCCTCACTGTTTGACATTCCAGGGTTTCTTGACTTGATTATCTCCCTTGCCATGGAAAGTTGGCGCCCATGCGTCAGTTCATGAAAAGCAACGAATTGGCCAAGCGCCATACCACCAAATGAATCGTTGAGACTCTGCGTCATGTAGCCTTCGCCGTTGCGGATTTTAGATATTTGTTCTGCAAATGTCGTTAGGCCCCCCATGTATGAATCAAGCAGGCGGTGCCTATTTTCCGCGCTTACAACTTCGCCTATTCTTTTCAATTTTTCTATTTCTGTTCCAGCGGTCCCAGTTGGTTCATACAGGAATGAATCCGAATCCGACAACGACGCGGCTGGGTGTAGCAGTAACATTCCGCCGAGATTCATCTGAAACTGCAAATTGCCCTTTTCGTCAATACTCATCCCCCCAAAAAACGGGTCACTGGGGTCGTAAGCAACATGAACAATACTTTTTATATCTTGCGTAAGTTCGGGGTTCTCTTGCCTTGCATTTATCAATTGCAAAAGGGTGCCAGTCTCAAATTGTTGAGCCTTGGCGAGAGACCTTTGACCCATGGCAAGCAACTGTTGTGCTTTTTCGTCATCAGGGAAAATTTCAGAAGGGTTGGAGCCATCAACTATCCCCTGCACCAACATTTCTTCAAATTTTGACCCGTATTTTCTTTGCAGTACCTCTAAATCGGCTGGGCTCATCCCGTGAATTATCCCCTGCCTTACCGCATCAAGCGTCCCATCCAAAGCCATATTTGCGATGGTGTTCCTGTATGCGAGTAATGCTCGCTCTGGATTTTCGGAAAATCCTTCACCAAAATATGAGTCAAGGTCGATATCCCAGCCCATCTCTTTCATTTTCAACAACGCCAGCGCTATTCCTCTTTGAACTGACACTGGGTCACTTTCGTCAACGTCTATTCCAAGCGACCTTATTAGGTCCAGTGCGCTTCTCTGCTCTGCGCGTAATTTATCTCTCATGCGCTCACGCTCTGATGCGATTTTGGCAAGCGACTTGATTTCTTCGTCAGTCAATTCTGGGTATGCGGCGCGAAACGCTTCTTCAAATTTTTCTTCATAGGTGTCTGGGTCAATTATTTCTCCAGAACCAGCAATTCTTGCAAGGTCTCTTTCTGCTATCTCAAGTTCGCGCTCAATCAAATCAAAAGGCTCAATTGGTGTTGCTGGCGGCGGTGGTGGTGTCGGCGGTATTGGTTTTCCATCAGGACCAAGAAGTGTTCCGCGAAGTCTTTCTTTCTCTGGACCAAGGACTGTGCCACGGAGTCTTCCGCCACTACTACGCAGGACAAGTTGATAATCGTCATTCCGCTCAAAGGGGGTTGCGTTATTAACTTTGCTAAGTTTTTCCATCATTTGATGTCCAAACTTTTCAGCGATTTTCACCAACGCTCGGGCTACCAATGGGGAAAAATCAAAACAGTTGCTTCCAACTTCATCCGTAAATTGATTGGCCGCTGGAACTCCTGGCGGGCATCTGAACTTGCCGTCAGCATCAACGAGAACCCCAGCCGCCCTTGCGGCTGCTTGCCCGATGTTCCCAGCGGCCCTGCCGATTGTTCTGCCCAGCGCCTTAACTTCCATTTGTCCAGTGCGCGGGTTTTTCTTGGCTGGAACCTTTCTTACAGATGGTCCCTTTTTCGACGCTAGAAACTTCTTGCCCTGGTTAACCAAATCTTCTGGTTTGACCGTCTTTCGTGGGTCAAGCCAACCAACATTCGGCACATCGCCAAGTTGTCCGTCTTGATTTACTTTGCGAGGTCTTATCTCAAAGTATTGGCCCTTTTTGGGTGTCGCATCTGGGTCAAAAACAGCAACACCGATACGAGTGAAATTGGATTCTGCCTTTTTGCGTTTTTCCTTGTTGTCGGCAGAAGGGTCCTTGTTGTTTTTGAGTGCTTGCCCGAGTGCCTTCACCGAAAGTTCTGGCGAAAACGGGTACGCGACAACCTGCTTCTGTGCCTCTACAAATTTCGATATGCGCTCTTGCGGCGTATCTTTCGATGTAGGCAAAACCCGAGCGCTCTTTATGACGCGCGCAATTAATACTTTACGTTCCTGCATGGCAGGCGCCTTTTTCTGGAATCGGATTACGATTCTGGGGTTTGGTTTTCTTCAACCTCGGCATTGAGCAACTCAAATTCAAGCAATTGTGACATGAACTCCGAGTCAACTGCTTCTCCGTCAGCCCCCACGGACTGGCCCGTATCGGCTTTGGCCCCAGCAACCCAGTTTGCTGGAATCATTGCCTCAGCACCCAGCGCCTTTGCGCGCTTGATGATGTGGCGCTTGGCGGCAGACTTATCCTTGGCGCGACCAAAAGCCTGAATCGCGTTCGACAAGTCCTCCTTGTTGCCAATTGGATAAGAGCCATCTGGAAGGGCAGTTCCCTCCTTGGCCATGCTTGTTCGCTGTTCGTCTGTGAAGGCGCGCTTCAATGCAATTTCTGCAGCCTCTGCTTCGATGTCTTGTGCATCCTCTTCCTCGTACTTGTCGTAGCCAAGGACTTCGCCATCAAGAGAAACGAACACGTCATATGACTTACCGTCAATGCCGTCGATTTCAACTGCGTATGCGTCAAACCCTTCGAACACATCTGGCTCAACAGCCACAACGTTGCCCTCAATCGACTTGACTGCGATTTCGGCGGCGTCGTTGAAGTCGATGAGCATCATCTCGTCAACAAGCGACTTCTGCTCAAACGCACTTCCGTCCAACTTGTGCCAGCCCAATACTTCTGCACTGGTTCCGTCAACGAACACCTCAACGGCGCGACCATCCTTGGCCTCAACGTCAACGACAAACATGTCGGCTTCTGCTGAATAGCCAGAGTCCAAAACCTTGCCGTCAAACATGTCTTCCGCAATACCTTCAACATGAAGCAGACCTGGCATACCCTTTTCGGCCATGCATCCGCCGACGCAGTCGTCACAAACTGGCTGACCACCTGGGTAAACCTTACGGTCAATTGCGCACAGGTAACCACGAGCGCCAACATCGGCTGTTTTGTAGCCCATGTTTCTTAGACGACGAGATTTCATTTCCTCAAGTTCGGAACTCTCTTCCTCTTCCTCTTCCTCTTCCTCTTCCTCTTCGTCTTCGTCCTCGTCCTCGTCCTGCATCATGGTCTTGGCATCAATGTCGTCTTCCTCGCCGTCATCCTCGTCCGCATCCTCTTCGACCGCGTCTTCGTCATCTTCGTCTTCGGCATCAACCATTTCTTCCTGGTCGTCCATTTCCTCGTCGTCATCCATCGGCATGGCCTTCATCTGAACGGGCATGGCGCCGCACTTTGCGCAAACCTTGGCGCCCATGCTGTAGCCGCAGCCCTCTGCGTCAGCACCCTTGGCGCACTTCAAAACGGAGCCGTCGGTGTCCAACTTAACCACTGCGTTCTTGTCGTAATCCATTGTGATGGCTCCTTATGTGTTGCGAGACGACAATACCACAGGCACCCGTCTTGCGTTGTATTTCTTAAAATTCGTTTTCACAAATTATACTTCACAGACTTATTCGGTGGTGAAATCTATTACAAATCACTTGTCAGTCCGCGGGCGAACCGCTTTTATCTATAAACGTTGACATTGCTGCTGACGAGACAGCCTCAAGCAGTTCCGCAAAAATTTCTGCTCTGCTGCCTACGCTTCCGCCTTTTCCAGCAGTCATTTGTCTATCAATTACCGCCATAACTGCGTCAAGAATTTTGTCTGCTTCATCGGCTGTAATTTTGATTGAACCTACGTTCGTTCTCTTGGAGCCAGGCGTAAATGCGCCAGCCTTATATTTAGAGATTTTTTGTTGCAAAAGCGTCAAACCATCTTTTATGGCAGATGTTTCTGCTTTATCTATTTCTCTCCTTAGTGACGTATCGATACCCCTCCACCATGTCGACTCTTTAATTATTTCCGTTCTTGGCGTTTTGTCTCCTCCGCCGCCAGAGCGCAACCCCCCGCTGGTTTTTCTTCTTGCCAGTGTTGTTTGAAATTGTCGAGCCTCATTCACTACTGTGTTCAAGTCCCTTCGCCTGACCCCAGAACCGCCACTTCTTAGCAAATTTGGATTCCTGTTTACACTGAAGTTGGTTACCTCATCAGCCCCATCATCTCCGCCACCATATTCATCAAAGTCATACCCAGAATCTTCCGCCCTGATACCAGACCTTCCAGCACGGCCAATGAGGTCCCTTTCGGCATCAAGGTCTGACTCTCTGTCCTCCCATTCACTGATGTGTTCGGACAATCTGCCAGAAACAGTTTTCAAGCCTTGAATCAACTGTTGTTCAGCATTGCTAAGGGTTGTGACAACTTCTAGTTCATCTTCTTCTTTGCCAGTTTCTTTATTTATCTTTCTTCGCTTGTTGATTTTTTCAATCAAGTCTGGGTCGGTGAGTGTCGCAATAAGCGCTTCAATTTTGTCTCGTGCCTCACTTAGTGATTCAAGCGTTGGAACATCATCCTCGTCAGCAATCAACACATCAACATCATCAAGGCCATCGCTGATTAAATCCTCAACAGTCTTATTAACCCTTCCTTTTGCTGATTGCGCGTCCAGAAATGTTCTGATTTTGTCCGAATCTCTAGTTATTTTTTCCGCTGTTCGCTTGTGTGCAATCGTGTCTGGTCTATCTGGGTCAGACTGGAATTCGCGAGGCTCGCGCTTTTCGTCTTTTGCCTTTCTTGCCGCCGCCGCTTCTCGCATCTTGCGGCGTTTTTCTTCGACCTTGGCCTTTTCTTTTTCTTCTCTTTCTATGGTCTGTTCCCATACGCGTCGTGGCGCCGCCGCTCTTTCCGCGCGGTCCTCACTCGCCGCTTGCCTGCGCTCCCTAAGATTTTCAGCAGGGTCCTCTTCCTCAAGGGACTGCTCAATCGCGTCATTGGTTATTTGCTCGACCGTTTTTCGCCATGCCTCTTGTTTGGGCCGCAAACCTATCAACGCTTCCTCATTGGTCCCTTCATTTCCAGCGCCATCTGGCTTGCTGTTGAGCCATTTCAGTTTTTCATCACCAGACATCTTGTACCAATCAAATGGCAAAAATTCTTTTTCAATAAAATCGTCTACGTTCAACTTTCCGTCGCGCCTACCCCCGAGCCGTGGAAGGGGCTTACTGGAGCCAACAATGTTTGTCCGTCTGCCCTGCGCTGTTCCCTGCCTTGCAGAGGTGCCACCAAGACCGCCCTTGGCACGCTTGTCGATATTTCTTCTTTCATAACGCTTATTGGTCAAAACATCTTTGATTATGTCAGTTGGCGTTCTGCCCTTTGTTCCAGGTTTTTTGCCGCCATGCTTTTCAAAACTTGGTTGCAATTTTTCAAATTCTGCTTTTGCGCCATCAAGCAAACTTTCGCCGTCTGGTCCGAAAAGTTGCGGTTGAAGTTGTTCGCCAACTTTCTTGGCATTCTTTATCGAATCTCTCAACTTTGTTATTGGATTGTCTTCGGTCAATTGATTTTCACTGATTACGTTGTCCAAAACCTCAAGAATCTTTATTTTTTCTGTTCTGGTAAAATTAATTTCCAAACGAGGAACTTCGTCCCCAGTCAATGCATCAGTGACTTCCTTGGGCTTTTTGCCGCTAGAACGAAGAAACGAAACTTGCCTATAGACAGATTGTGCGCGATTTGGGTCTGGTTGCTCCATCCATGTGCCATCAAAGATGAGTCCGTCGCCATCAAAGTCACGACGTTTTCTGGGGTCTAGTACCCCTTCGATTCTGGCTAGCGCGGCCCTGCCGCGCCTAACTTTTCCCCCGCCACCAAGACTCCTGCCAATTCTTCCGAGGAGTGATTTGGTCGCATTTTCCACCGCCTCGTAAGCATCTCCACTCAGTGGCGACGCGATTACGATGCCATCTTCCGTAACGTATGTTTCAATTCTGTGATAATCAAACACTGGGTCAAGGGCTTGTTTTGTCTCAAAGGCGTCCTGTGGCTTACATGGAATCATCAACTCTGATTTTTCGGAGCGGTGTTGATTGACCAAACCCTGCAGAGAGCCGATAATCCCCGAAAGTTGCTCAACGAAATCTGGCTGCTCCGACAGTTGTTCGGTCAATGATTTTTCATCATCCAGATTAAAAAACCCAGTGGCTGCTGCATCATTCCCATACTTAACTGGAATGATTGGCCCTGATGTAGATGGCTTGCCCTGAACCGCAGGGAAATTTGGAATTCTTGGCATTCCTGGACCTGAGGTTGGGCGACCAGAACTTGGGGAGACGACCATCATCGTCGCGCCCATTTTCTCGGGTTTGCCAAACATATACTGTTCGCCGTCAAAGTAATAACCAAGACGGAAAACTCCCCTGCCTGGCTTCATGAAAACAACCGAACTTTCGTTTGCTTTCATAATTTTCACTGGGCCGCCAGTTCTTGTGGCAAGTTCTCTTTCGAGCGCTGCGGTTCTATCGCTGTCTGCTGGCTGCGCAACACCTTGCGCAAATGGGTCAACTGGACCTTTTGGCTTTTCTATGACGGCAACCGCTGAACCGCCGCCCACCATGTGCATCATATGATTTTTTTCTTCCTCTGTTTTTACAGAGATTGTTCCAGTAAGTTGATTTGCGCCGTGAAGGACAGGGCTCAGTTCGTACAACTCAACTTCACGCAGAATGTTTGCCTGTCTGCCATTGTCATATATCGCATCAAGCGTCTTGTAGCCAATCGACCACTCTTGCTCTTCTCCAAAAAACGCGACATTGGTAAACGCTTCTCGACCCTTTTCCGAATTCAGATTGAATTGCACTTTGGCATATAGTCCACCGATGCCAGCAAGTTTCATCTTTTGTGGAAGCCGTGGGTCATTTGGCGGAACTTCATAAATTTCTAGGACTTTGCCAATTGGGTCATTCCAGTTGTGGCCCCAGACAACTCTTGGCTTTCTGCGGACTAGGCTCTTTGCGAACGCGCCAGAAACGACAATGTCGCCGACGGAGTCCTTATTGCCTATCCCAGCGACGAAGCACTCCACTATTCCTTGTGCTTGGTCAATATTGAACTGTCCAGAGTTGGACTTAAATTTGATATCTTCCATCAAAAATCCTTTTTGCCATAGCAATAATAAACGACAATGGACCGACTCATTGAAAGTATTTGGTCATTATGTAAAGAATACAGAAATTAGTTTGCGAACATCCACGCTCGTCGGGCTTCGTTACTCGATATCTCGTTCACCGACTTGGCCAAGATGTTTGAAAATATGGCCACACAACTCGACTTGAAGATAATGCTGCGCTGCTCTGCGTCTTTTACGTTGAGACTGGTCACATAGGCGGAGTTAAGTGCGTTATAAGTTGACTCATTAACTTCCCTAAATCTCTGCATCTGCGCACCAAGTTGTGCCACCACATCGGATTGGTCAAGGGTCTTTTCTGAGTACTCGGAACTATCTGAAATGATGGTGGAGAGAACTGGCCTGATGTCTTCCTCAAACTGCCTGTCCCAGACTTCGGTATTAAAAATCATGTCAATTGCAAGACTGCCGTTTTGTAGAGCCTTCTTGGCCTTCGCGCCATTTGTTTTTTCAAGAGTAACTCTCTGTTGGCGTTCGATGGTTCTTTCCAAGGCTCGATTAAGAATCGCGGACCATCGCTGAAGCGAGACGTTGTCCTCTTTGGTTTCGATGAGACCAAACGCCTCGGCGGACAATTGCTGACCTGGCGGTAATGCTGTGTTTTCCATTCCAGGCTGCGGTTCTGCGGCTGGCATCCCAGCGGCTTCTGGCGGCAATTGACCTCCTGGTGGAACACCCTCTTGGGCGAGCGCGCCAGCCATCGTATTGGGGTCGAGCGGGCTCGCGGTTGGGTCAACTGGCGCCCCACCTTGTGGTGGCATCCCTGGGGCACCAGGCGGCATACCTGGCATTCCTGGCATTCCTGCTTGTGGTTGCTGTTCCATTTTCTTTTCAGTGTTGGCGATTGGCGTAAGGTTTGGATTCATCAACAAAGAATCAGCAAGGTCACTTTCGACTGTTTTCCTGCTTGTTGCTTCACGATATTCATTGGTACTAATGAGACCCATCTGAACTTCTTCCATATAGTAACGAGAGCGCTCCTGCTTGTACAAAATAAGAATTGGAACGCTTGTTACATCAAAATCCACATAGTTGACTTCATCAAGTTCATCAAATGCGCGCGCAAGCAAATCAATATGTGGAAGCATGGTTTCGTTCCAGAACACGCGATGCTCTTCTGCGGCATTGCTGAACGTTCTGCCAGATGCATTTCCAATTACCGATTCTGGAACTCCGAATGCGGCAAGAATTTCTTCTTTCTGAATTTGCCGCATTTGAACATATGCGGCGTCTCTCGGATTTGCCGAAGTGTCAACATAGTCGACACCTTCGTCAGACGATATTACGGTTGTGTGTCCTGCGCGCCCTATATTGCCCCTAAATCTGTTACGTAATTCATCTTTATCATCGTCATCAATTTCGCCTTTGACAACAAGGATTCCGCCAGGGCGACCATCATTGATTAGGTAGTTGCGGTTATAGACCTTTGCCAAGTTTTCAATTTCAATCGCAATTCCAGCAGATTCCATTGGAGTGAGCGACAGATACGGGTCAAGTGGGTGTGGTCGACGAACCCAAAGCACATCTTCTGGTTTTAGAATTATTGTTTGCCCAGTCGGCATCTTCACTTCGTAGCCAGAAATAAATTTCTTTGGGTCTGGAATCGGTGCGGTGAATTGCGGTGGCAAAAGATTGAGGCCAATCAATCGTCCATCGCGTCCTTTGACTTTTTCAATAAACGCTCCACGCGAAGACATCAACAATTGCGACGACAGCCTGTAGCGAAAAACAAATGAATTTTCGCCTTCGTTGGCTTTGGTATTAAAGATTTCAATTAGGGGAGAACGAAGTGCTCTTCTCCCAGTGATGATTTGGCCATCCCGAGAATTGTCTTTGCGAAGGATGATGGGTAATCTTGCTTGGTTTCCAGCGATTGCGTCAATACACCTTTGGACCCAGGTAATTTTTTGGAACCCTTCGCGGTAAGCGCGCTCGATATCCCACATGTCGTGGTACGGCTTGCCTGCGCGGCCTGGGTCAAGACTTATCGGTGCCCCAACGCCCAATGCCTTAGCGGCGGCGTTGCCTAAAGATTTGTTTCTAAATGAGTTCCAAGCCATTTGTTAACTACTCAGCGCCCAACAGATATCCGAAAACTCCACAGGTAACTCCCGCGACGATAAAACCAATAGGCGGCGCTATAAGGAAGCCACCTATCGCAGTAAATAGTATAAATGACGACATCAAGATATTCGCGAAGGTAGTTCTATTTACTGCCCTGCGCAAAAATGCGAGCACCTTGTCCATGTCGTCCTAAACTAGCGCACATCTTGGTCTACGATTGGAGAGTGACTAAAGACTGGAATAAAATTCTTGAATATCTAGAACCAAAAGCACCCTCATATTGTCCTGAACAGCCGTCAATAAATCAAAAGGTTTTTTTAAGAACATACTCAATCGAGGCCCTTTTTGGCGGAGCGGCTGGTGGTGGCAAGTCTTCTGCCTTGCTGATGGCAGCGCTTCAGTATGTTGATATCCCTGGGTATTCTGCAATTTTGTTCAGAAGAACTTTCGCCGACCTATCACTTCCTGGCGCCTTGATGGACAGATTCAGAACTTGGGTCACGCAGTATGACGACGTACATTGGAACAACAACAGTTTCGTCGCAACATTTCCCTCCAGTGCGCGAGTTTCGTTCGGGTACCTAAATAACACAAATGACTATTTGCGTTATAAGGGTTCTGAATTCCAATTCATAGGCATGGACGAGGTGACAGAGATTAGGGAATCTGACTACCGTTACCTCTTTTCTCGTCTTCGCAGACCAGCGACAGGGCCGCTTTCATCAGTTCCCCTGCGCATGAGGTGCGCCTCAAACCCAGCGCCAAACTGGGTACGCCAAAGGTTTATTGTCGAGGGGCAAGAAAAGGGAAGAATTTTTGTTCCGTCGCGGCTGACCGACAACCCAGGCATTGATGCCGACTCTTATCGTCAAGCACTGTCTGCGTTGGACCCTGTAGAGCGCAAGAGACTGGAAGAAGGAGACTGGTGGTCCACAACGCTTGGCAGCATGTTTGACCGAACGTCAGTTGTAATAATAGATAAGGACGAAGTGCCAGTGGTTACCTCGTCAGCAAGAATGGTCAGATTCTGGGACTTGGCGGCCACGGAACCCAACCAATCAACACCAGACCCCGACTGGACGGTTGGCACATTGATGCTCTTTGACCAAGGGATTTCTTATGTTCTTGACGTAAAAAAGAAGAGGATTAAGGCAGATAAAGTAGAACAATTCGTCGCCCAAACCGCCTACGAAGATGGCGTTGTCGTCCCAATAAGGATGGAGCAAGAACCTGGCTCGTCTGGCAAGGCGCTAATAGACCAATACGCCCGATACGTGTTGCCTGGTTTTGATTTTGGGGCCAATCGGTCAACTGGCGACAAAATCACAAGAGCACGGCCTTTTGCCGCCGCCCTCGCCAATGGCAATGTCAGGGTGGTCAGGGGGGCATGGCTGGGCGATTGGTTGGACGAATTGTCCTCATTCCCAGAATCCGCCAACCATGATGACCAAGTTGACTCGGCTACGGGGGCATTCAATTATTTAACAGGTTTGGGGTTGCCACAGAGACGTAAAGCCAGTATCGTAGTCTGAGTTAATAACCCACTACTTAGGAGATTGGTAATGTCACTTGATATTTCTGTATTTGAAAAATGGCGCAAGGACATCATGGATATTGATGCCCTGCTGGATGAATACATCCGTACAACACCAGACATTGCAGAAGCGGGCGAGATGCTCGTGCAATTAAACATGGTCAAGCGTGACATGGGAATCATCTACGACTCATTTGCTGGCAAGGTCGGCATGCTCATGGGCAACCGTGGCCTTGTGGAAACACAGTCTGGCGCTTCCGTTGAAAAGAAGAGCGCAACAGACCGCAAGAAATGGGACCACGGCAAACTTGCAACACGAGTAGCCGAACGCCTGAATGAAATGTCGGTTGACATGGATACTGGCGAGCGCACCATGACGGCAACGCAAATGGTTGAAAAACTGCTTGATTACGCTGCTGTTTCGTATTGGCGCGTTGGCAAGTTGGGGGAACTGGGCATCAACCCTGACCTATACTGCGAACAAGGCGAACACAAAACAAACGTCATCGTCCGATTGGGGGACAAGAACAAATGAGCGATACCTACAGTCGTCTATCCGAACCATTTCCGCAGGAGATGGAAAAGATAATCAATAAGGGTGGGGTCAATCTGACCTACATTCCCGTCAGTGAAGTCATCAATCGTCTCAACAAAGTACTTGGCGTTGACAAGTGGTCAATGACTATTCAGAGTTGTCACCGTGACCCAAACGACCCAGACTTTGTGATAGCGCATGTTCGCATTGAGTATTTTCTCACTGAATTCAGCACGATTACCCGCGACGGAATCGGTGGTCAGAAAATTAAGCGCACCAAGGCTGGAGCAATCCTTGACTTGGGCGACGAATTTAAGGGCGCCATTTCTGATGCCGTGAAGAAGGCGGCGCAGACATTTGGTGTCGGTCTTTACCTTGCCCGCAGTGAAGAAGCAATGGAAATTGAGCAGGTTATTGACGCATCCAGTGCGCCTCTTTCCGAACACCAGCAAAAGTGGGAAAACTTCAAGAACATTTCCGCTGGTTTGAACAAGGACCAAAAAGAGGCAATCGGCGCATTTTGGAAAACAACCTACGGAGACAAGCCAAAACCAAAAGGCGCAGAAACGGTGACGTCAGATGAACTAGACGCCCTTCTGGCCGAGGCAGTTCGACTACAATTTAGCGGTAGTCATGTTGCCGCCAAAGAGTGAACAGGTACTGATACCGCCACCACATTTGTCGCCAACTTCATTGGCCACGTTTGAGCAATGTCCGCTGAAATTTCGATTCAGCAAGATTGACCAAATTCCAGATAAACCAGGGATTGAAGCGATTTTGGGCAATTTCGTGCATGACGTTCTGGAATCGCTGTATGCGTTTTCGCCAGAATTTAGAACGAAAGATACTGCCCGCAACCAAGCACGCAGTGTCTATATGGATAAGTACGCAGAAACAGTCCAAACCCATCTACGTCGCGCCGACGAGATTTCTAATTTTAGGTGGCAAGCGTGGTTCTGTATAGAAAATCTTTGGTTGGTAGAAGACCCAACCAAAGTCCATCCAATAGGTTTGGAAAGCGAGTTGAATCACGCTCTTGGTGGCGTGATGCTCAAGGGCTTTATCGACCGCTACACGAAATCGTTGCACGACGATAACGGGTTGACTATCTCGGATTACAAAACTGGCAAAACGCCGCGCGTTGAATGGGTGTCGGATAAGTTTGAGCAGTTGCGCATCTATGCGGCAATTATGCAAGAAATACAGATATTTCCTGTTACGTCACTGGAACTCATTTATCTTCGTGATGGTGTGAAATTTACAGAAGAAGTGACACCCGAATCTCTTTCCAAAACAATTGGTAGGGTTGCGCGCATCAAAGAAGAAATTGACCATCGTTGTCAAACTGGTGAATTCGAGGCTGTAAAATCTAAATTGTGTGATTGGTGTTCCTACAAGCCAATTTGTCCAGTATGGGGTAAACGATGAGTTACATAACAGATGATGAATTTGCACGACTCGTATCCGAGGATGTGAAAAACAAGATTTCCAGCCGCCAGCGCCAGACCTTGCTGGCTTCAGAAAATTGGAGTCGCTGGCAACGAGCATTGGTGTTGCTCATTCAAAACCTTGATAATCAAATCTCAAACATAGAAGCAGACCAAGAATCAGACGCACGCCGCTTTGGTTCCATGGGCAAAGATGGAGTAATTCTCGCTCAAGAGGCTGACTATGCATATAGGTCGCGCAAAATGAAGATTGAACGGTTTAAGTTTCATGTCAATCGCCGACTTGATGATGTAACTCAAATGATTGAGACTGGCGCATCTGACCACGTTCAGCGCGATGCGCTGACTTTAAACAGTGATGCCAACTTTTATAGAAAGGCAATTGCCAAGCATCGCTCGCTTCTTGACGAATACGACCTTGAAGCAACAGAAATTGATAGGGCGTTGTGGCGGGCATTGGACAACGAGTGGGCCTTCGAGGGGATTAACGAAAGCAATCTGTAATGCGCTTTCGCAGCAAAAAGAAAGAGCAGCAGTATCAACTAAGAAGACCCTTGGTTGTCAAACTTATTGAAAAATATCCCTATTGCCAAGCCTGTGGAGTGTTTGCCAAACACGATGGCAAGGTCACTTATCAACAAAATCCATCGCAGGACATTCACGAATTAGTTAGACGTTCACAGGGTGGCTCAATACTGGATGAATCCAACTTGTTGGCTGTCTGCAGAAAATGTCATGACAGGATTGGCAAATACCCGCAATTAGCATTTGATTTGGGTTTATCAAAGCATCACTGGGACAAGCCACCCAGCAACTAATCTTGTGGCCATGGGCAGCCTGGCTAAAATGGATTATCCGAAAATGATGGGCCTTGACCTATCGCTTACGTCTACTGGCGTAAGCATCAATGGGCAAACTTTTTCAATCAAATCAAAACTGCGTGGCGTTGAGCGATTGGCAGAAATATCAGACCGAATCGTAGGTTCTGCTCTGACGGCACAATCCATAGCAGTGGTCGTGGAGGGATACTCCTTTGGGTCGCGATTCTCAAGGGCCCACTCTTTGGGTGAGTTGGGGGGTGTTGTCAAGGTGGCCCTACATAAGGCTGGGTTTGAAATTGTTGAAGTGCCCCCAAAGTGCAGGGCCAAATTCGCGACTGGCAACGGCAATTCTAGTAAAGCCGACGTTTTGGCATCATTACAAAAGCAGTTTCCAATGCGGTTTGTGGAAGGTTACAGCCACGATGAATGCGATGCATGGGTGCTGGAGCAGATGGCTTACGCCAAATTGAACGAATCGTGGTATTCCTGGTCGAAAGACCAGTTGGCGGCTTTGCAAAAGGTAGATTGGGAACCACTGTTTAAAGCACTAAGGAGAAATACAAAATGGTCCGAACTGCTCCGATAAGTCAAGTAGAAATCGAGCAAGAGTTGTTGCGCATGATGGACCTACTTGAAGAAGAAACCGAGGCCTTTGAAAAGTTGGCTGAAGACGCGGCCAAAAAAGAATCTCTTTATAAAGCAAATTGGGCCAAAGAGTATCTGTCAGCCAAGGGCTCCATCAAGGAACGCGAAGCGTGGGCCGACTACAAAATGGCCGACTTTGATTACGACTACAAAATTGCAGAGGCACTGGTTAAATCCAAACGAGAAAAACTTCTTTCCCTGCGAACATCAATGGATTCACTGCGAACCTTGAACGCAAACGTACGGGTACAGGTATGAGCAACATCCATCCCTCGCTGAAATCATTGGTGTTCCCGATTGACCAACTTGTACACCTCAACAACAACCCCCGCAAGGGCGACGTAAACGCGATTGCGGCTTCATATCAAGAGTTTGGACAGATTAAGCCAATCGTCGCCAAGAAAAACGACGACGGCACTGCGACGATTGTTGCGGGAAATCATCAGGTTATGGCTGCCAAGCAACTTGGATGGAATGAAATTGCAGTTGTATTTATTGACGGCGACGACAAGCGAGCAATTGCATACGCCCTAGCCGACAACCGAACGATGGAACTTGGCTACACCGATGACGATATGTTGCAGAAAATGTTGACAGAAGTTTCACAGGATTTTAGTGACCTATGGAGTGGTCTTGGGTGGGACGAATTCGAAATGGCCGCCATGGACGAGCGAGCCACAATGAAGGCAAACGACGAAATAATTTCTAGCGTCTATGTTCCGCCAGTGATTGTTGCCCAACCGACACAGGTGTCAGAGGAAGTAGAAAAGCAAATTTCATCGCTTGCGCAAAAAGACGAAGACGGAGAAGCGAAACTGATTGCACCAAAGGATATTGACCAAAAGAGCGTAGTCCTTCAGGGCTCCACCGTCGCTGTTCCTGGTTCGGCGCCCCAGGCAATAGTTTCAGTTCAGGTCGTTTTTGATTCACCAGAACAACAGCGTCGCTGGTACGACTTTATTCGTTGGTTGCGCAATGACCCAGCGATTGACGGAACAACAACCGCAGAGCGCCTAATCAATTTCATTGACGCACATACAGACGCATGACACGGCAACGCCTATTTCTGGACATCAATTGCGTCGAGGCTGCGCGTCAACGTATTCGCCATGTTTACGACACTTTCGATACGGTTTGTGTCCAGTTTTCTGGCGGTAAAGATTCCACTGCCGTTCTTTTGTTGGCCAAGGAAGTACACGAGGAACGTGGACTTGGTCCAGTCAAAGTTATTTTTCGTGACGAGGAAATGGTTAGTCCTGCGGTAATTGAGTACGTTGAATACATCAGGGATAAGCCATGGGTAGATATGGAATGGTATTGCCTTTCCCACGGGTCAGAGGTATGGGTACTTGGGCGACGACAGTCTGTGATTTTGTGGAGCGAAAAGCGTCGTGCCGAAGGCAGGCTAATTAGAGAAATGCCGTCATACTCAATATCGGCAAAGAATTTTGGAGTTAGCGGGCACACATATATGCCAGAGCATCCCGACTACTACACCATGCAGGGTAAGAAAGGCAATGTTGCATTCATAACTGGGGTTAGAGCAAATGAATCAATGGTTAGATATCGCTCACTGGTACAAAAACTTCACGAAAACTACATTGTTACGCCGTACAAGATGAAGCGCAAAATGCCCTTAAAGTTCGCCAAGGTTATTTATGATTGGCAGACCGCTGATGTTTTTAAATTTATTATCGAAGAGCACAACGAACGGTATTGTGAGTACTACGACAGGGCTGCTGTTACTGGCAGTAACACCAGAGTTGGCATCCCACTTCATGCAACTGCGATTCGTAGAATTGGAGATGTCGTTGCCACGGAGCCAGAGTTTTATGACCGACTCGTTGAGTGCTTCCCATACATAGATGCCCAACACAGATATTGGCCAGTCTTTGACATAGAGGCGCTCATATCCCAGCATGCAAAGCGAGGCTGGGATGGCGTTAAGGAATTCATTGACGAATACATGATTGGCGAAACCAAAAAACAGAGGGCAATGGCTTTTGTAGCAGAATATAGACGCAAACAGGTCAAAGACCCAAAGTCATACACAATTTATGCGTTGATAAATTCTCTCTTCATGCACTCAATCGCACCCTCGGTTGCGGCGACGCCGATAGGCCCCAAAACCAGGGTTCATTCAGTTAGGGAAATTGAATCATCAGAAATGAACATGGAGGAAGAATGAGATTAGTGGCCACCGAATATCTACCAGTGTCTGAACTAAAGAAAGGCGACTGGCACTCCAATCACGTTCTTCGCCCAGACCTACTAACGCTTTCTGCATCACTTCAACAATATGGATTTATATTCCCAATTTTGGTTCGTAAGGCAGATAATGCGATTATTGATGGCTACCACCGATGGATGTTGGTGAAGGAAAACGAAAAGATGGCCAAACGTATTGGCGATGTAATTCCATGTGTCATTCGCGAATGCGACACCCTGGAAGCGTCGCTCATGCATTTGCAATTAAACCGCGGACGTGGCACGCTTGTGGCACACAAGGTTGCGAAAGTGGTTCGCGATTTGATTTATAGCAATAAGTATTCAGAAGAGGATTTGGATAAATTATTGACAATCAAATACGATGAATTGCATCTTTTGTTAGATGGAACACTTATCAAAAAATTAAACATTTCAGAGCACAAGTATTCTCGTGCATGGGTTCCGATTGAGGCTCCTGCTGGCACCGTGGAGGCAATCGAGACCGAGCGACCCCCAAATTCAGATAGATAACGCTGTCGCTACGCCAATAATGGTAAAATTTGGTGGAGCGCTTCGTCAAGTGTTGCGCTTCAAAACCAAGGAGTTCATCCCAATGTTTCTAGATGGTCGCAACGAAAAGTTTGGTTTGGGTGGCGGAAAGAAGCCACTTGATTACGGCAAGATAAGAGGAATGGTTGTTTGCTTTGACGTTATTGTCCAGAAAGGTGACGAGGATGAGGGTCGCGCTGGCAAGACAAGACGCCGCCTTTCTCGTCTAACCGAAAGAGCATCTGAACTTGCACGAGGCCTGCTCGGTCGTCTTCGCCGCAGAGGCTAAATTGCCTTTGCCCCCTAAGTGGAGGTTAGTTAGATGTTGGTAACACTTACTGACCTTACGACATACATGGACATATCTTTGTCCTTGCGCCAACAGGACGCAGCAGAAATGATTCTGCAGGGCCTCCAAAGCGAAATGGAGACCTATCTTGGGCGCCCTGTCGAGGTGACTCAATTTGTGGATGAGACCCACATTCTCGAAGCCAACCACGTGAATGTTCCAATGGGTTCCTATTTTTATAATCAAGGACTTGGCCTTGGGGATTCTGACCCAAATGGAATTATCACATACGCAGCACCGCCAAGCACAATTTACATGAGGCATACACCAATCGTTTCTGTTTCAAAAGTTGAAATGGATGGACCAACAATCAACAATAAAATCCTTGGTGAGGCAGTAAAGAGAACCGCAACAATTACTGCTGCAACAGTTTCATCTGGAACCGCAACCTACACTGCGGGAAATCATGGATTTACTCTTGGTCAAACCGTAACGATTACGGGAGCAACACCAGCGACATACAATATCAATGCCAAAATAATCACTGCCGTAGCAACTAATACTTTTTCTATTGCTAATTCTGGTGTTACTGGTGCTTACACGTCGGGTGGAACAGCAACAGCAAACGGAAGTGACTACACCGTCCGCAGATACGGATTGGATATTTACACTGGTTTTGCAAACGACATAATCAGGGTTACGTACAGGGGTGGGCTAGATGGTGACAACATCAAGATGTTTAAACTCATGATTCTTCGTGCCGCAACACGAGAAATGCAAAATATGCACGATGACGTTGTCGGTGTTAAAGACCTAAATCCACGAGGTGTGGCCACCGTCGAAACTGGATTTTTGGAGACCGAATTAATGCAACTTAAAAAATATTCTCGAAGAAGAATTGCATAATGGCCCGTTTTGCTGAATTTGATGTCAAAATAAAAGTAGACATTGATGGTGATGATGACGCAAACGAGTATCTAAAAGACGTGCGCAAAAGAATGCGTGATTTGCGCCCTGTTTGGCCCAAGTTGCATGAAAGCCTAAGGGGCTACATGATTTCCAACTTCACCGCACAGGGTCTACCGTCTGGCGGATGGAAACCACTGGACGCAGAATATGCATCATGGAAAGCAACGAATTTTCCTGGAGCGCCACTACTGGTTCAAAGCGGTGAATTATTTAGACAAGTTTCCAAAGGTCCAAAACTTGACGGTGGGGCGCGCGGTGCAACATTTAAATTCTCGGGGAAAATTGCAAGATTTCATCAATACGGAACCGAACGAATGCCAGCACGCCCGATTCTTTTTGCGCCACAAAGATGGATTGATGACGCAGCAAAAACAGTTGTCGACTACATTGTTGAGGGACTAGACGGAGTGGATTGATATGGCTAACTATCTGATGCATGGCTCACATTTTGCCAAGAACTATGTATCGTCGTATTTGCAAAACGATTTGCCGAAACGAGTTGTTCGCTATAGAAATGGTTGGGATATTTCCAGCACTGAGTTGCCAATGCCAGAAAAATACTTCACTTATGAACCGCTCGCCCTTGATGTGTGGCCAACAATTATTACCGTTGCAATATCAACAACACGTTTTGACAGAATGGGTTTTGATGGACCAGACCCGCTATATCGAGTTGTCTATGCAATGAGAACTTATGTTTGGTGCAGGGCCGTCGGTGCAGACGAGGCGACCATTGCCAGAGATAGGCTCACCTCAGTTATTCGTTCTGCCCTTTTGGACTATCCGTGTCTGCAAGCGGTTGACCCAAGACAGTCATTTCAAGTAATGATTGACGAAGCAACCATGAGAGAAGAGTTTTCTGAAATCACTTTGCTGAAAGGCGACAGGGTTCTGTGCGGCGCCTACATCGGTTACGACCTGGGCATTAATGAAGTGGTAACCCGTCAAGATATTGGGGAAATTTCAGAGATTGAACTATCAATTTCCCAACAGGGACTTACGGATACCAACTTGATGACAAGTTCTGGCTTTGAAACCCATACTATTGACTAACTATCTATAAGGTACAATTTATACCGCAATACGTAAGGAGACTGCGAAAATGTCGCATCTATTCAAAATTATTGAAAACGGCGACTACTCGTCGGTCAATGGTCCAGCACTCATCGTCAAAAACGTCACCCTTGGACCCCTTGAAATTGGTGAAGACGGCAGAATCCTTTCGAGCATGAGGGTCGCAGCCGTTGATGAGTCGTGCCCCATCTGCAAGGCGGGAATTGAAAAAGGAAAATTGCAAGTACTTCACACCGTTTCAGCCCCAAAATCACCAAAATCAAAAGTAAAAAATGTTGAACCAGTCGAAGTTCAATTAGAACCAACAGTTGCTGTCACAGAAGACAACAGTTCTGTACAATAGGAATCAAATTAATACGCGTAGTTCTCAAGTAGTGAGGAAGGTGTCATGCCAGGCGTAAGCATACAAACAGCAGTAAGAGTTGGACCAAACGCCACAACGGCAGTTGAGACATCACAGGCGTTCTTTGTTGGCAAGACGGCGCGTGGTCCAGTGACTTCATCCAAGTTGGTCACAAGTCTCGAAGAATTTGAAGCAATCTATGGTGGTTATGCGTCGTACTCGTACACGCATCCTTCAGTGCAGACATTCTTTGAAGAGGGTGGGACAAGAGCGTGGATTGCGCGTGTTGCTGGTTCTGGTCATTCAACTGGTTCAAGAACCCTCGACACAACGGCTGGCGCTGGCGGAACAAACGTCATGACGATTACAGCCAACGGTCCTGGTGCGTGGAGTACTGGCATCACTGTTCAGTGTATAAATCCAGGAACTGCTACTGGTACATTCATCATTAAGATTTTTGATGGTGGCACGCTTGTGTTCAGCACGGGCAATGTCACGACGGTTGCGCAAGCAGTCGGTCGCATTAATTCCAACCCAACGGTGTCAAAACTTGTAAGCGCCACGGACCTTGGTGAGGCTGGCGTACCACACAACGACGCATCACCAGTCGCGCTTAGTGCTGGGGATGACAATGAAGAAGACGTAGCCGCAGCCGACTATGTCGCTGGACTCAGTTTGTTCCTTGAATCATTTGGAACTGGTGCCGTAATATGCGCAGAGTCGTCAAACGCAACGGTTCAGACGGCTTTGGCAAATCATGCCAATACATATAACAGGGTCGCCTTTCTGTATGGCGCGTTTGACGACACGATTGCAGAGGCAACGTCTACTGGACAAACCTTGTCTGCGGCTGGTGACAACACCGAGCACGTCGCTTATTTCTATCCGTGGGTTTTTGTTCCGACAAGCATCGCTGGTGTCAATCGATTGATTCCACCTGTGGGTTACGCTGCCGCAAAACGAGCGGTCGCACACACTCAGGTTGGTGCCCACAAACCAGGCGCTGGTTTGATTTCTGTGGCTTCGTTTGTCAATGGTGTTGCAACTGACATTGACAAGACGAATGGTGACGCACTTGATGACGCATTTGTAAATGCAATTCGTGTCATTAATAACACAATTCGTGTGTATGGCGCTCGTTCGCTGTCTTCTGACACGACGAACTTCCGCTATATCACGGCGCAGGACGTTGTCAATCAAGTTGTGGTTGAAGCCAACCGCTCGCTTGAAGACCTCATCTTCAGCGTCATCGATGGCCGCAACACGGTGTTCGCTGCAGTTGAGTCAAAGTTGTTCGCGATTCTTGAGCCGCTCCGTGCAAACGGCGCGCTGTTTGAAGCGTTCGACACAAATGGAAAGAGAATCGACTTCGGTTACTCAGTGAAGTGCGATGCTTCAATCAACCCAACTTCGCAGTTGTCCGATGGTCTTGTCAAGGCAAAAGTCGGCGTTCGAGTTTCGAGCGTTGGCGACAAGATTGAAGTCGACATCGTCAAGTCGAACCTGACCAAGTCGGTCGTTTAATCAACGGAGGATAAATCATGGCAAAAGTATCACAAAGGCAAGTTCTTGCAAAGGTTGCGCCGCACGGCGCGCAACAAATCTCGGACCTGCCCAAGTTTGAGACTTTCCTGTTTGCGCAGGTGTCGGGTGGCGAAATCACCGCTTCGGTAGAGAAGATTTACGAGGGTGGCAAGGCATCGCCCACCGTCCTGTGCGCTCCATTCGATATTGGCGACATTACGCTCACCGCACACTACGACGACGACAGAACACCATCTGACGGCGCCAGCGGTTTGGCAGCAAAGATTGCCAAGTTGCGTGAGTACGTCGGTAAGGCCTACTACGACATTACGGTTGAGACATTTGACTGTGACTTGAAGAAGCCAGGTCTTGACCGCATCTACTCAAAGGCCCTTTTGGTCGGTCTTACCGAACCAGACGGAGACTCGTCATCGGGCGCTCCATCAACGTTTGCTTTGACCTTCTCGGTCTCAACGGTTGCCAGCAAGTAAATTAACTTAATAATTTACAACTGAGTGTAGACCAGTGTGCTAGGTTGTGCCCATGAGCAACAACGAACTGTACACATCCCCAGAAGAACCAAAGAAGTCTGCAAAGGCTGAAAAATCAGAAAAAAAAGAACTTACTGTTCTTGACCAACTTTCTGCTGCCATTCGCAAAAAGGTTGAGCGACCAATCGTTTATCTGAACGTCCCTGAGCGCCCCAACGTAAAACTCATTATTAGCCCGAATATCACCCAGCATCAAATTCGTTCGTGGCGCAAGGCTGCTGGCGAAGACACCAAGAACGGCATGGATGCGCTTCGATTTGCTTGTCTTGTGGTTGGCTCCACAACTCGTGGCATCATGTTCAACGATGAAGAAGTTCGAGACGCCGATGGTAATGAATTGACCTTTGCGTCTGACCTTATTCTTGATATGACGGAAACAACTCGCCCACAGCCAGATTGTGTTCGCGCCTTCTTTGGCGTTGACCCGCATGTCGAGTCAGCGGCTGTAGCAATTCTTGAGGCAGCAGGATATTCCGACACTGTTGACACCGAGGACCCTATGAAGGAGTCTTCGACGAATTAATCGAAGACTCGATAATCGTCAATGCCGCAAGGCTTGGTGAACTATGGGGTACAAACCCCCTCGAATTGCTGCGCTGCAATGATATTGAATGGCTGATATTAATGGCTTGTGCTAAAGTGGTAGAGCAAGACCGCGAGCGAGAACGGCGCGAACTGGAGAAAAAACGGTAGCACTCCCCTCAGCACGAGTCATTAAAGAACATCTTTAATTTCGGCTAGGTACAATGTCTGACGCAGTAAGAAACATAGTTCTCAACGTAAGGACCACTCGTGACGAGGGTCCCACGCGGTCAACGGAACGAGTAGACGAACTCGGCGACCACGCAACAAAAACGACTGGCCGCCTCTACTTAATGGCAAAGGCTGGCGACAAAGTCAGCAAAGCAATGTTGCGCATGGCCGCCGCGACGACGGTAGCGGGCACAGCGTTAAAAAGCGTCGATAAAGGGGGCAGGACCCTTGAACGAATGATGTTCAAGATTCATAAAACAATTGCCGCGTTCGGCGGGATGATGCAAAAAATGCTTGTTGGCGGTCTCAAAATGGCAACAATGTCACTTGGGGCGATGAGCATTGCTCTGGTCGGTGTGCACGCGCTTTTCATAACTGGAAGATTTTTAGTCAAGTCGTATCACGTTGCCCTCAAGGGATTGGCTGCGACAGCCGCTGGTACTGCGGTGGCAATAGGCCTGATGGCTGCGGCGATAAGGGAACAGCAGGCAGCACAGTTTGCTTACGCTGGAAGGGGTCACAAAGAATTTGGTAGTGGGCTAAGACAGGCGCAAGTTGACATGCGAAGTCTCCATGCTGACACCATGCTTGCTGGCGCTGGGGCAGAAGCACTGAACAAGGTGTATTCGACGCTTGCCAAAACAAAAACTGGGTTTACTGGACAAAGCAAGGGGTTGCTCAAAGGTCTTACTGATTTTGCATCTGCTGGTCAACCATTGGAAGAGGGTTTGGCAAAAGCAGCAGAACTTGTGGCCGTTCTCCAGGACAAGAAAAAAGGATTTGGCGCCATTTCTGAAGCCGCCAAGGCCATGGGACCAGAGATGACAAAAGCCATGGATGAGGCTAAGAAAAAGGGAATTGATACAAGGGATGAATTGATTAAGGCAATCCAGGATGGGACCCTCGCCCAACTTGGTGGAGTCACTGGGCAAATGGATGCAGTGAACGGAACACTAATTGGACAAATGAAAAAATATTTTAACTTGCTAAGAGTTCAATTTGCTGATTTCGGTCAACAGTTTTTGCCAGAAGCCAAAGTTGGGCTTGAAAAAATATTTAGAATAATTTCTAACACGTTAAAACAGTCCAGCGGAATAGTTGCTGGATGGGAAAAGCGCGGAGGATTTGTTGACACTCTTGTTGGCGCTGTTCAAAAAGTATCAGATTTTTATTTGAAATTGATTAGCGAATACTTGCCAAAATCAGAAGGAATGTTTAAACGTCTTGGCGACTGGTGGGACCGTTTTAAAAAAGGCTGGAACGAAATAGCAGATGGACTAAGACCATTGATTGATGGTGCAGAAGTTATTGAATCATCATTTGGTAAAGCGTGGAAGCCAATTTGGAATGAGATAAAAGACAGAAGCGAAGAGTTCAACAGAACTCTCCAAAAGAGTGCTCCTGCATTTGAAAAATTTGGACAAGAAGTTGGCAATTCTGTTTCAGCATTATTGAAACTTTTAAGTCTTTTTGAAAGAATTATTGTCAACAATCTTCCAACAATAAGTCGAATAGTCAAATCAGTTTCGGTGCTCGTAGACCAATTCTTGTCATTGTTTAACACTCTTTCTAATTTGCCATTCTTTAGTGACAGAAGCGCATTTTTGGCGCTTATGGGGATGGCAAGAGGAATGAAGACGATACGCGGAACACTTGTTGACAAGAACGTCGCCCAAATGAACGTGCAGGCAAAACAAGTCAGTTTGATGGGGACACTCAAAGGCGCTTACGAGGGTTATAAGGTGGGTAAGGTTGCTGGCCCCAAGGGGGCTGCCGCTGGCGCTGTTGCTGGTGGACTTATGAAAGGTGGGTGGCTTGGGCCGAAGGCAAAAGATTTGTGGGACAAAACTGGTGGCACAGCAGCAAGGTTTATGACCGTAAAAGGAATTATGGGCAAATTAGGTATCGGTAAAGCCGCTGCCGCCGCTATCGCGCCCTCTGCCGCTGCTTCAGCAAGTACCTCAGCCGCATCAACCCTTCTTAAATCATCTGGAGCAACGACAACTGCCGTAACTAGCCTCGGCACCGCATCCGATAAATCTACAAGGGGTCTTGGTCATTTCAGCAAGGCATTGGGCAAAGCAACTGGAACCCTAATGAGATTGCGTTCTGGCGGTGGCGGCCCAGGTGGTGGTGGTCCACCACCGCCTCCGCTGCCACCAGGCGGTTCGCTGCCACCACCGCCGCCAGGTGGGCCCATTCACGGTCCGCCAGCGCCAACGCCAAGTGCAGTACGGCGCGCGATGCTGCGCATAACTGGAAAGGGAAATCCAGCAGGCCCCCCAGGCAATTTTTCAAAAATGTTTAGGGCAATGGCAGCAGTTGGCGGGAACGGACGCAACCTCCAAAACCAAGCCAACGCAGACGCTCAGCAAGGACATAAGCCATTTGGTGGAATGGGTGGCTTCATGTATTCATTGGCTTTGATGAACATGGCTGACAAAGTCGAAAACGAACAAATGGCGGCGATGCTTTCCCTTGGTGGCACAGCAGCAATGTTTTCTCCCAAGATGGGTCTAGGAATTGCCGCTGGTGGTGTTGGTCTAACAAGCGAAGACTCTGGATTCGCAATGTTGGGTGGTGCTGCTGCTGGTGGGCTCTTTGGAAGCAATTTTGGACGAGCAGACCTGGGTGATGACGCTACGAGAATGATGAAGGCAAAAGCCGTGATGAAGGCGCCAGGCACTCTTATTGGAATAACCATCGGCACCATTACTGGCGCCATAATGGCCCAAGTGAACACCATGAAAAACGCAAGCAAGAGAGCGCAAGCCCAAGTCAAAAACTTCTTTGCGCTGACCACTGGTGAAATAATGGTTCAACTGGCACAGGTAGAAGGAAGTGCCCACAGGTCTGGGAAAAAAGAAACAACTCTTATTGACTCATTAAGAAAAGCATCGGACAGAATGGGCAAGATATCAAAAATTGCTGGCAGGGGTGCAAAGGGCGGTGTAGAGGCAACTTACAACATGGGTTACATGGACACCGTGATGGGCATGACTGCTGCTGGCACTGCAGGAGGCGCGGCAATCGGCGCGCTCGGTTTTGGCGCTGGCGCGCTTCCTGGCGCTGGCGTTGGTGGTGTTGCTGGTTTTATTGGGGGAAATATCGCCTATGGGGGTCAACGCATAATGCAAGCGATTAAGGGTAAGGGTGCAAGAAGAAAGGAGAGAGCAGCCTCAATAAATGAGTTGTATGCAACTGGAGAAATATCGCAAGCCCAATACAACAAACTCAATGAAAAGAAAAAAAATAAATTCATGGGGATTGACTTTCTCAAAAAAGACCAGCCCGTGGATGACGCATACAACCAAAAATTCTTAGAAGATTTGAGCAAAAAAGGTGCGGCTTACCAGCAGGCCTACAACAACACCGCCGACATAGTCGAGGCACGAATCAAACTTATTCAGGAAATGACTGGGAAAACTGAAGTTGAAGTTGTCCAAATGGCTCAGCAATTTGGCGTAAACCTTGCCGACAACATGAACGACTTCAACATTTCATTGGAAACGATGGGTCTGACTATCGTCAGAACAGCACGGGAGATAGATAATGCTATTGCAGTTATGAACGCAAAGTCTTTTTCGGATGCTTTTGAAACTGCGCTGAAACAACAAAATGCTCCGCATATATTGAACGACATTGTAAAGAACTTTTTCACGGACTTTAAAGGCAGGGGCAAAGATGCAAAAGTAACGACCGAAGATGCATCGGTGATATTCCAGGGATATCTTGAGCAACTCACCAACATGTACGGCGGTGATGCAACAAAAGCATATTTTGAACTTCAAAGACAAATAGGCGACCCCGAAGGACTTGCGTTTCAGGAGGTAAACCCTTTAACTGGGAAGAAAAATCCGCTGGGTGGTTTGGGTAATCAATTTCACTCTGGTCAGGTTGGACAAGCAACCAGCAAAGCACTCGCGGATGCCGAGAGCAATATGATTAATACCCTTAAACCACAACTCGGAGCGGTATTAGCACAGAACGATTTGAAACTTACCGACCCAGCCATGATGGCTGAAGTTGAAAATAAGTTTAAAACTTTGAGCACTCAAGACCAAGAAAGATTTACAAACATACTTTCGGCTGGAGATTACAAGACTGCTGGTTTCTCAAGTGCGGAACAGTTTCTGCAATCATTTGGCATGAACGTTCAAGTTGACCAAATTTCTGCACAGGAAAAAGCATTCACCCTTGCCAAGGACAACATAGACAAAGAGGCTGAATTGTTGCTTGCTGAAATGAAAGTCGTTGAAGATATGGGTAAATTCTTTGGCGAGGATGCAGACAAACCAGAATGGTGGAGTGCTGAAAGTCTAAGGACTTTATTTATAGACGCTGGCCTCATTGATGCCGATACAAGAACCCCTCGCGGCAAGGGAATTGGCGACACGACTTCAAGCAGATTGTCTAAGACCTTGGCAAGACACGAAGCAATGAATTCAATGATTTCTGGAAAACGCATGGTCACGTCGTCATTCAGAACCAACAACCTTGGGTCTATAAATTCAGACCATATCACTGGCCGAGCATATGATTTGGTCGGCAATCAACTTGGCATGTACAAGACGGTTGTCGAAAGAAACGGTGGGTTTGCAGAATTCCACGGCGGTTCAACAAATAGGCATTTGCATGTCGTCCCTGGGCCTGGTCCCATGGGTGACACCACGGTCCCCTCCTATTCCCAAGTTAACGCAAGTTCAACTTCTGGCGATGGTGAGATGTCCGCCAAATCCAATCGCGTAACGATTAATCTGAATGTGAATGGGATTGGCGTGAAGGAAGCAGTTCCGATGATTAAAGCAGAACTCGAAAGAGCAATGTACGAATATGGGAATAGAGGTTAACGGTTATGCCTCTTGGTGTTCCACGTTCCTATGTTGTTGGCTCAATTACGTATATGGAAACAGATTTGCAGTGTGTAAATGTTAAAAGTTCTTATAAAAGAAAATATCCATCACTTGGGGCAAATCCTATAGTTTGGTTCAAATTGGATTCCAATAAGAAGCGAATTAATGAAGACATATATTTCCTAAACGGCGTTCCTCCAGTCGGGTCCGTAAATACCAATAGTTGTCCAATGATTCATTCAGTTGGGAATGAAAACTTGCCGACCCTATGGTGCGGGAAAGACCCAGTTCTAAGTCAACCACTTCCAGGGTCATTTATAAATAGTGTTTTTTCTGCAACATTTGATGCGACAATGGAGCAACCAAAACTTACCCAAAGAAATCAAGTTTATGGAACCCTAACCAACACTGGGGTTGGCTGGTATGTTGGCGCCGAAAATACCAACGTTTTAAAAGCAAATACGACAGTTCAGGAAATACTTACTGCGTGGAATACCTATGTTGATTACGCAAGAAAAGTCGGAGGAGCAAATGCTGACCCAAAGGCGATATACGTAAATCAAAGAACCGCGGATGGAAAAATACAAACCAAAAAAATAACCACAATTGAGGAATTGCAAGCGGCATTTCCAAGATATTTTCAATTTGACAAACAGTTTCAAGGTTCTGGTTTGCTCGAGTTATCAACTGGAACCAAGGGCGGATTTTTGTTTGAGGGTGTTATTTATCCAGACAGTTACGTTGGTTTATGGGACACAATCGCAAAACAAATGGGTCAAGAAAATGTAATAAGGGAATTAACTGACAGGGGATACTCCCCTGCAGCAATTGGGATAATTAGGAAAACTGCTGGAAAAACATTATATGATTTACAAAATCGCGCGGGTGTTGACCCTGGCACAGGCGGTGGCGGCTCGGGTGGCGGTGGCGGCTCGGGTGGTGGTGGCGGCGGCTCGGGTGGTGGCGGTGGCTCGAGTAGTGGCGGTGCAACTGCTCCGAATGGAACAAAATGGCTTGGTCCAGAAGGGTATCGTTCTGGAGTTACACAGACAATAACTGTCGGTAGAAGCAGGGGAATATTTTTATCGTCTGGCGACGTTGGTAGGGCGCTATCAGAGCAAAATATTGTTTTTTCACAGGGAACGCCAATTATGTATCAGGTGTACCCAAGAACGGTCAATGAAAACGGAGTTGCCGTAAAGCCAATCATTAATGATTATTCTTTTGATTTTGCCCCAAGCGAGATTTCTTATAGTGGTTTTGGTGGTGAATGGGTGCAAATCGACAGAACTGGCGGTTTCCCTTTTGTTGACTGGAAAGCGTTTAGGTTGTTGCAAGTGTCATTTAATTTTTTAATTGCAAAAAACACGTCACCTGGCAGAGTAGCCACTGGAGGACCAGCAACTGGAGACGGACTCGAAGCACCAGTGACTGAACAGATTGAGAAATTGCAAAGGATGGCTCAGACCCCTTTCCCAGTAATGTTTTACGGTCTTGACAAACTTTTGACAAATCAATTTAGGTATGACGAAACTGGTTCTCCGCGAGGAGTTCAATTTGTCATTCAAGATTTATCAATTACCGCACAAAGAAGAAACGTACGATTAGAAATAACTCGAGCAACTGCGCAGATTACGCTGCAGGAGATTCCAGTCGAAAAACAAGAAATAATTGGGATGCCAGTTCTAAGACACAAACCCATCACGCCAAAAGAAAAAGAAAAAGACAAGCCAGAAGCCGAGGTTGGTCTGGCCGAAGAATCCCTGACATCACAACCCAATCCTCAAGTTGTATACGCGACACCATGAGCAACACAGAAGTCGACTATCCAAGCCTTCCAGATGGGAAGTCTTTAAAATTAGACCCCAACCCCATACAGGGGTCGGCTAGAGATGTCCCTTTGGTTTTTGTGGGAGACAGCACATCTACTAAGCCTCCATTTTTGACAAAACTTAATTCTCAAATTTTGAGTATAAGCGTTAGTTATTCAATTTCTGCAGCGACTGCGGTGACTTTTTCCGTAATAGACCCTGGCCTTGAATTGACTTTACAAAATTATTTTCAAGTTGGACAGACCCTTGTTTACAGAAGTCACAAGACATACGACATTAAGTCTGGTTCTGGAGTTTCAAATGGTGGGTTTTCTACGGATGCTGCAGCGGAAGTAAACAATAAATATATGGCTTATTTTTTAGAAATAGCAGACGTGACAGTAGAGCAGTCTGAAGGCGCATCACCGACGGTGAGAGTGCAGTGCTACACAAAAGCAATCCAGCAAATGAAAAGGGACAAAAATCCTGGAGTCGTACAAGGAACTGGGAGTGATTTTGTTAGAAATGCAGCAAAAAAATATGGGTTGGGCTGCATAGCCCAACAAACATCAACATCAAGACAAATAACACAAGCAAGCGGGGACAACGTTGCCGATTCATTGTGGACTGTTTTGGAAAGATTGGCTGGAGAATCAAAAGACGAAAACAAAAATCCATTTGTTTTATTTGAGTCAGATGGAACCCTTTATTTTGGTACTCAGCAATGGCTTATGTACAAATGGGGGCATGACGCATATAAACATTCGTATTATGATAAAAAAGCAAAAGCAAATAAAGAAGTGACAAGATATGTCACCTACTTGCATTATCCTTCAAAAACAATAAACGGAGCGATTGACCAAAGATTTAAATTGCTCGGCTTGCCATCGATGCACAAAGCAGAAAATGACCCGATGGAGGGAGATGGCTCGTGTATAGTCGAGAGAACAAATGGCGTAAGGTTAAGACCAGGGATGACGGTTAATGTTGGTGACATACCATGGTTTACGGATGATTTTCTGATAACTGAAGTCGATTATGAGGAATTGGTGGCAGACCCAGTAAATGTAAGATTTGCCACTCCACCAAGACAGGAAAAAAAGATAAAACAAATAGCGATTGGGCAAATTTACCCTGGGTCGGTTGACTGGTTGACGATAACGAACTTACTTGGTGACCAGACAAACAAAAACTATAAAGGAAAGAGTTAGACATGCCTAATGACAAGACAAGAAAAAATCAAATAAATAGGGTTAAAGGGTCCTCTCACCCATTGATTGGCGGAGGAGTCTACAAGGGTGTCGTAAAATCTTTTGCCAATAATAGACCAACAATATTTGTTGAACAACTTGGATGCACTTTCAATCGGGTTGATTATGTCAATAACACTAAAACAAACACATTAAAAAAGGGAGATGTTGTTCTTTGCACTTTTATTGATAATCAAACCCAACAGATACACGTGATTGGACCACTAAATAAACGAATCGATGTATTTACTGATGTTCTCATATATAACGCGCTAATTGACCAGTTGACAACAGAATTAAACACCGTGCGGGCAAAATTGGTGCCGCCACTACCCGCCATTAATCTGTCCTCGTTTAAGCAGCCAACTACATAGGAGAATTTATGGATGCATTAAAATTTCCAATAACGTTTTCAAACGACACCAGAAGCATGGTGCGCCTACGTGACGGTACAGACGATTATATTAAGCAATTGTTGAGTATTTGCTTATTGACTGAACCCTTTGTTTTTCCATTCACTCCCGATTTCGGTGTCGCCGACCCAAGTTTCTCAACAGTTTCGCCAGAGCAGTTAATGATTGTCGCAAATAAGTTCATTCCAGAAATACGCATAGAAGGCATAAGTTCCACTGCAACAGATGATTCTGGCGTTACCAGTGTCAAATTCGTTTACAATAGGTAGCACTCATGTCAGCAGATTTTCGCCAATACGTCGACCTAACACCGCTTGATATTTCTCCAACGCAGGTTTATCTTGACGCAATAGAAGTTGCCAAAACAGTTGTTCCTGGATTTGAACTACGGGTGGGGACAATCGAGGATGCGATGTTTCAGGCTTTTGCCTACATGTCTGCATTAAACATTGGTGCCATCAATAGATTGCCAGATTCTTTGTTTTTGGGCGCAATAAAGATGCTTGGAACGCCATACAACGATGGCACAAGAGCAACAATGAGTGTCACCTTTACGGCAAACACAAATGATGGCGCTACCATTCCCGCAGGAACAATAGTTTCTTATTTGATTCAAGATGACGATTTGGAAATTCAATATACATTTGAAACAAATACACTACTTGAAATAGCAGCGAATACAGAAGGTGACCCACTGCCAACTGGTTCCGTTACCTGCACCTGCACAAACATTGGAACGATTCCAGTCATTCCGTCATCTACGAATTTGTCAATCCTCTCCTATAAACCAGACGTACTTTCTGCGGTTGCTGCTGGGAGTTTTGTTCAGGGGCAAGACGCAGAACCGCTTGATATTTTTCTAGAAAGGGGCGTTGCAAATTTATCTACAATGACATCCGCGCTCGTAACGGCAAGACAAGTCCAAAATTACGTTTTGGTTGAAAACCCAACTTTAATTTCGAGGTGTAAAACGTACGACCTAACAGACAAAGATGGAAGTTTTGGAGTTGCTGACGCCGCTGTTGCTGGACATGCAACTTTGTTTGCTTATGGACCGCAAAGACTTTTAACCGAATCTGAAAAAAACACCATAACAAGTGCCGTTGCTTTGCGTTCTGTTGCTGGAATGGATATTGGAACAGTTGACCCATATCTTCTTGATTTTAAAATAACCGCAACGATTCAATACTATTCGACGTTTGATGTTTCCGAAATAACAGAGGCGCTGACCACAAATTTGGTTAGATTCTTTTCTCCAGAATTCTCAGATTTTGATGAAGATAGACTTAGATACAACACAGTTCTTAAATTTATTTTAAATCATTCATTTGCAAAATCAGTGAGTTCGTTGAGTCTTGCAATTACAGATTCTGCTTCTGTAACAAACGCCGTACGAGAGGGTGCTGGTGCGTCTCAGACCGTAACATACACCGCAGCAAACACTTTTGCCGTCGGAGACACCGTAACTGTAAGCGGGATAACCCCATCTGGACTCAACAGCACGTCAACGGTAATAACAGAACGAACTGCCACAACATTTAAAGTTGTAAACGCAAGTGCCAGCGGAACATATTCTTCTGGGGGCTCGGCAACCGTAACGTTGACACCCTGGGGAGCGGCAAGCGGAAATGACTTTCTCTTTTCCAAAAAAGGAAGTTTGTTGAAATTAAGCGAACAACGAGTCGTGCTGACAATGCAGTCTGCATCAGTTTGATTTATGGACTTATCCAATCCAACACGCAACATAATTCCCATTGCGAATAAGTTTTACAAGTTTTCTGCTAACGGGAATGTTTTATCTCCAGAAACATATTCTCATTCGTGGACATCGACAAACTCAACACGTTCGGTAGTTGGCGACACAATAATAGATGGACTGTATTATTCCCTAAAACTCACTCCGACCACGACATCGTCGATGACGTGCTCGCTTTCTAGCGTGGTGCCACCAGATGAAGACATTAATAACAGAAAGGCTCAATTTCACTGCCAAATGTATCCATCCAGACAATCATCTATGTCTGGGCAGCAAGCCATGGTAACTGCAACACTCACCAACGTGACTAAGGGAACATCTGTTTCTCACACTCAAGAACTAATTTCAAATCAATGGAATGTCGTTTTTAGTCCTGTCATAGAAGTTGGTGACATTGATACTTCCGCAGACACTATTCAATTTGCGATTTCCCTAACGATTCAGTATCAACTTACAGACCCAATTTATATGTCTATGCCGCACATCATAAATGAGGTTGGATGGTCAAAAAACTTTTTTGTTTACAATATGCGAAAATTTTTGCCCACTTTCATATGGGACAAAGACAAAGTTCAAGAATACCCAAATTATCCATTTACTAAACTTTTTCATTCTTTTACACACACTGGCTCACTTGCGGCAAAACTTTATACGAAGTTTTATCAATACTTAAACAATGACATATCAATAGCAAACAGTAATGAAAGTTGGCGATACAGTCAATTAATGAATCCATCATACGTAGATGCAGACTATGTGGATTGGTTGTCTCAATTCAACGGCGCCCCACTATTCAGAAGTGTTGCAACAGCAGCGGGAGTTGAATCAATTGGCAACGTTGACACCTTCACAACGTGGCAATTGGAGAACGCTTATTTTGGTCGCAATGCTGGAACACTTGAGGCAATCAAAGAATGCACAAAACAGGTTTTGAGTGGAGAAAAAATCGTTCTGGTCTTCCCAGGTGGACAGTTCTTTCAAATAAACGTTTACACGCTCTTGTCAGAAACGCCTGGCGTTTCCCAGAACGGAGATACCTCACCAGAAGTTGTCGCCATAATTGAGAAAACCAAGCCGATGGGTTTCGTGTTGAACCACGAAGCCTACAACGAATTGCCATTGATTCTTGATGACCCAACTTATGGTCTACTCAACACCGCTCCGCTTGCATAACTGGTAAAATTGATATGACCATAAGGAGGGTTTATGGCTACCTCATTCGTTAAGGATGTTGCTGAAAGGGCGGCGCGCACGTTTCTTCAGGGTTACTTGGGTGCGTGGCTTGCCACTGGTGCAGACTTTGACGGTCTGGTATCGACAGACAACTTGAAAGTCGGCGTCGTCGCCGTTGCTTTGTCGGTTGCCATGTCAATGGGCCTAAAGAAGGTCGGTAAGAACAAGGAATCAGCAAGCGTCTTGTAATTACTGCCCGCAATTTGTTGGGCGCGTAATCTACAATTGGACGAAGTGATTAGGAGCGCGCGTCGATGCTTGCTGGTATTTACAACATAACTTGTCAGGCGGGCGCGACATTTGGTCGCACGCTCACGTTCAAGTATCCAGACCCTTCGACACCGCCAGCAGACCCGACATATCTACCGTGGAATCTCACTGGCTATACGGCAAGAATGCAGGTACGAAGAACAGTTGAATCAAGCACGACTCTTATTTCACTCACCACAGAAAACGGACGAATCTTACTTGGCGGTGCGACAGGAATTATTGAACTGAATATCACCGCTGCCGATACCTCGGCAATAGAAAGTTCTGGTGTTTATGATTTAGAAATCGTTGCATCAAATGGAATCGTCAGCAGAATACTGCAAGGTAATTTTACTTTGTCACCTGAGGTGACCAGATGAGTAACGCTGTTCCAAACCAAGTCATCGTTCAAGAACAAAGAATTGACGTAAATGTTGACGATGTCTCACCAAATCTCGTAACACTTACAAGCCTGACTGGTCAATTCGTTTTAACGAATCGCCATACCCACACACAGGCTTCTGTTTCCTCAACATGGACCATTAACCACACGCTTGGCGGCAAGCCACAGGTAACTGTTGTGGATTCTGCAGACACGGTGGTTTACGGTGAAGTACAATATTTAAGTAATTCTCAGGTGGTCGTGACCTTTTCGGCCCCCTTCTCGGGTTACGCCTATTTGACGTGAGGTAAACAATGGCTCAGAAGTTCTTGACGAATCTAAACCTTAATCAGAACCAACTGATTAGTGCCACGTTTGAAGTTTTGGCCAATGACCCGAATTCGGGCAATTTTGAGGGTCGCCTCATCTATAACTCAACCGAAGACACCATCAAGGTCTATTCGGGTTCAGAATGGCGCCGAATGGTGTACTCCGTTTCGTCGGTTGGAGCGAATGCGACGGCGCTTACCGTTACGCAAGGTTCTGGTGCGGTAACTCTACAACTTAATCTTGCCGATGTTGACGATGCGGGCTTGCTAACCGCCGCGCATTTCAACGACCTAACCGCCGCAACAGCGGACGCAACTGGCGGCACACTCGCCAAACGTGATGGTAGCGGAAGGATTCATGTCGGCACCCCGACACAGGACACCCACGCCGCCAACAAGTCTTACGTTGACGCTGCCCGCCAGGGTCTCGATGTCAAGAAGTCGGTGCGCGTCGCGACAACTGCGGCGATTAATATCGCCGAGGACCTTCAGGCTGGCGACGTAATTGACGGAGTAACTCTCGTCGCTGGCGACAGAGTCCTCGTCAAGAACCAAAGCACCGCATCCGAGAACGGCATCTACGTCGCCGTTGCGGCTGGTGCCGCTTCCCGTTCGTCCGACGCCAACGGAACCGCGGACACTGGCGAACTTTCGGGCGGCACATTCACGTTCGTTGAAGAAGGTACCACGAACGCAGACCACGGATTTGCCATTTCATCCAATGGACCGCTTACTGTCGGCACCGATGCAATTAACTGGACGCAATTCTCTGGTACTGGTTCGTTTACTTCTGGTGATGGTTTGGTCAAGGATGGCAACACCATCAACGTCGTTGGGACTGCGAACAGAATTACGGTCACCGCAGACGCGGTCGACATCGCCGCCACCTACGTCGGTCAATCAACAATCACGACTCTTGGGACAATCACTACTGGCACGTGGTCTGCCACAGATGTCGGTATTGAACATGGTGGTACCAACGCATCGTCGGAAGCGGACGCAAGAACAAACCTCGCCGCAGGCGGTGATGCTGGCACGAGGTCAACATCCGTTCCTTCGTTGGCTCGCGTCGTAACTCAAACGATTGGCAACAACTCATCTGCTTCGTTTACCATAACCCACAACCTGAACACAAGGAATCTGACGATTCAGGTTGTTGAGACAAATTCTCCATACGATACTGTCTTTGCGGACGTGGCAAGAACCAGCGTCAACACGGCGACTGTAACTTTCGCTACCGCACCCGCCACAGACGCGTACACGGTGGTTGTAACTGGTTAACAAACATTGACCTTGAGGGGTCAATCAGAAGAAACCGAAAGCGATTGAGGTCGTGGCACAAAAATTTACAGTTCCAATTAC